>ERZ772966.7-NODE-7-length-108846-cov-8.970292_pt1 | contig 108846 bp, 111 predicted proteins | sample MGYA00580680_ERZ772966 | MGnify/ENA primary metagenome ERZ772966 (study PRJEB29015, sample SAMEA2738055) | human oral metagenome | biome: human oral; feature: human-associated habitat; material: saliva | place: China | collected 2225 ...
AGTTATTACAACAATGAAAGAATACAACGAAAAACAAAATGGATGCCACCTGTAAAGTACAGGATAACATCCATGTGTTCCGCTTAGTTCATAACATGTGTCCAGGATTCTGGGTACATATCATAATTGAGGGTAAAAACACGAGTTGCGCTATCATCGTCAGCTTCGCCTGATTTTTTACAATAAGCCCTAGTATACTCCCGATACTAAGCGATACGAGAATGTATATGGCAAGTGCAAGAAAGAAAAACGGAAGTTGAGTAGGTGAAATTGCTTCAAATAAAATAGGGGCAAGCATCACTATCACAATGCATGTAATCATCAAATGGACAAATGTAGAGAGAAACATGGTAACAAGTCCTAAATAAATAGGAACGCCATTTGTTTTATAAATCTTCTTTACATCGCTTCCGTAAGCCTCAATCAACGAAGGTGGCAAACCGAGAAATGCTCCCATTGAAACACTCATTACAATCATAGACTGTATTAGCGTGCTTTCCATTTCGGGCATAACCGAAGTGAAAATACTACCCATTAAAAGAAAGAAAATAAGCGGAACTATATAGCAAGTAACTAGGAGGGTCTTACTTCGCATATCTAATCTCCACTGTAATGCCAGGCTATATAAAAACCCGTTCATTCTGCTTCCCTCCTTGCCATTTCGATGAAATGTTGTTCCAGCGTGCCACGATCAACCTTAATATCCAATATATGGATTTTTTTCTGTTTTAGCTCGCTCAATACTGAAATCAATGCATCCTCGATATTATCGGTTTCAAAAGATTTGTCTCCTGCCTGTGTTCTCAAATGGATGAAATATTTTCTTCCAAGCTTATCTGTCAGTTCTGAAGCTGTCCCACAAAAAACGATACTCCCATCATTCAAAATGGCAATGCGATCACATAAGGCTTCTACCTCGGCCATATCGTGACTTGCCAATACGATTGTTTTTCCATGTGATTTGAGCTTTCGGATTTGTTTGTGGAGCGATAGTCTGCCTTCAACATCAAGTCCCGCTGTCGGTTCATCGAGAAAAATAATATCAGGGTTACCGATAAGTGCAAGAGCAAGATGCAATCGTCTTTTTTGTCCTGTGGATAATTGTATGTATTGCGACTTCTCAATCTCTCTTATTCCAAGAGCGTTAAGCATGTCATGATCAATTTCTGTATTATTCCATTTTGCAAACAGCTTTACCGCTTCCATCGGTTTGATATGGGAGGGTAAAGAGGATGACTGTAGTTGAATACCCATTTTACCGTTCACCCTAATTTTGCCACTATCATATTTTCTTAGTCCTTCGATACATTCAAGTGTTGTTGTTTTTCCGGCTCCGTTTACACCGAGCAGAGCAAAAACTTCTCCTTTTTCAATCTGAAAATCAAGACCTCTAAGAACCATATTATTGCCGTAACTCTTCTTTAACCCACGAACCCGTATTGCGTCTTTCACGGTTTCACCTCATCAAAAGGATTTGTCCCAAGCCTTGAAAAATAGATCTGCAAAGCAGGAGCTAAATAATCATTTATGATTTTCTGCTTTTCTTCCCAAGCACTTGTGGCAGTGTCAATATTTCCTACTTCCATCAATTTCGGAAGCATGCTCATATCACCATTTGTAAACTCCATAATCAAGCTCCAGTATTCTTTCACAACCTGTTGGCATTTTTCACTTTCAGGCGATGCATTTTCTTTTTGAAGTTGCACGATTTCATCACTTAGGCGATTAAACCTGTCCATAAAGTCCAGTCCGCTTTTTTTATCAAATTGACTTCGTATATGATCGAGCGTATCATCATCAAAATGCTTAATCAGGGAGTAAGAGTCATTCTTCATCTGTAGATTGACAATAATATCTGCGTACTTCTTGAAGTTGAACGTCTGTATTTGTAAAACTTCTGTTTTTAACTGTTCTATTGCTGACAGAGAAGCCTTAAGCTGTTCTATTTTCTTTTGTATATCATCTGCCTGTTCTGTAAGTGCCTTTGCAACTTCTTCCGGGGTTTCCAAAGGGAACAAACGCCCTTTTATGTCATCTAGAGAAAACCCTAGTGATTTCAAAGATATAATCTGATTTAGCATAACCAAATCTTTATCGGTATAAAGCCTGCGACCACCATCGCTTTCTGCTGATGGGGAAAGTAATCCTTCTTTGTCGTAGTATTGTAGAGTACGAACGGTAACTCCCATTTTCTTTGCCACTTCCCCAACTGTCATAAAGCCTTGCGGAATAGCTCTGTATTTCGCCATAATTATGCACCTCCTAATATATAATAAATCATTACCTAGGGTAACGAACAAGATATTTTTATAAAATTATTTGGAAATATTTTTAACTATTAACCTTCTGTAGTTAAGAATATAAAAGCTGATAGGTATGTTATAATATAAAAAAATTAGAATTTAGATACCGCAATTTGAATGAAAGGACAAGAGAAAACTATGGAACGTGACTTCTCGCAAGATAAACCCAAGCTTGTTTTGACATATCCTCACAAGTCTAAATTTAATACTATAGGACTTTTATTCATGGCAATCTTATATTTTATTGTTCTTTGGGCATTGAAACATCTTATTAGCTACAACACTGAGCTTTCAGATAGAATTGTCATCGCAATAGTTTTGTTTGTCGCCCCACTCACCATATGGTTTATTGGATATTACCTGTTCGTAAATGGAGTAAAACTAGAGATTTATGAAAATAATTTTGCCAAATATTATACTTACGGAAGCAGAGGACACAGTAGATTGCTTTTCGGATTTAAGCTTGAAGATATAGAGCAAATAAAAATCAAAAATCGTCCATTTAATTGTCAGAAGCTGTCCATAAAAATTAAAAATCCTATTTTTTATGGTATGCATGAGAAGAAAATAAACAAAATAAGAAATGCAAGTATCGTTGCGGATAGAAAAACTGCAGATACTTTTACTCAGCAGATGGAACACAAATATAAAAGCTAAAACTTTTTATAAACACATACAAAAAAATATTTAATTCATTTCATTTAGTACGAATTTGTTCTTCTTATAGCTTATCAGTCCGTCTTTTTGCATTTTGCTAAGTTCATTTGACATAGCGCTTCGGTCAACGCCAAGATAGTCAGCTAGTTGCTGACGATCAAAGGGTATAGTAAAATGTGTGCTTCCGTGGATTATAGCTTGCTCAGAAAGGTACGATAATAATCTGTCTCTAAGCCCCTTTGGAGCTGTGTGCATCATTCTACTGGATAGGTTTAGACTCTTCTGGGCAGAGATACGAAGCATATTGTGAATAAGTCTGTGGTGGAAGCTGCAGCAGCTTTGACAGGTGGAGAGAAGCTTGCTTAAATCTAGAAACATTACTTCGGAATCCTCGCTAGCAATTACATCACATATTAGCTCTTTGCTAGGAATGGCAGCATAGTTTTCCGCAAATATCTCGCCTTTCTCGACATGGCCGAAAATATGGCTACCACCCCAATAAAAATTAACGATGATGTTTACACTCCCTGAAAGAACGAGGCCTATCTCGTGTACTTTATCGCCTGCACGATAAATTACTTCACCCTTTGTATATGTCTTTTTTCTGCCATTTAAGCAGGATATTAAATGTTTAATTTCATCTTCTTGTATTCCGTTAAAGAGAGCTGTCTTTGACAGAAAAAAATAATTCATAAAATCTCCTTTTGTTGTTTTAACAACGTAATATAGGTATTACGGTAATGTAATTAGAGTGAAAAGTCAAGGCAGATGTTAGAAACAAATAATGAGAGAAGAAGTAGTAATCAAAGATATGAAACCTTATACGAATATGCTATAATACCATCAACAAATTTTGGTGGAAATTTAATTTTAAAGCCGATAAGTCGAGGGAAAATATGAAAGTCAATATGAATGTTATTGTTGGAGGAACGGATAATGTGTTAGATAATATATTATCTGCTGCAAGAACAGTAAGAAAAGAATTGAAAGCTTCTTTTGAAAGCATTGAGATAGAGGCACTGCAGAAGATGGATATTTGCGTTTGTTTTAGCGGAAATGTATCGAAATATTATCCTGAGTCTGGAATTTACGAGGCAAGATATTATTCTAAAACTAAGAAATTTATTGTGTATGTTCATTTCAGCTCTAATGAGTGGAATTCCAATGAGAAAGAAAACGTAAGTAAGTTTATTAAATTGTATAACGACTATCTTTTACAGCTTTCGGATATCATCAAGATGAAAATGGAAAAATCTAAGTTGGAATTTGATAACAAGTCTTATGAAGATATCGTTAAAAGAGCCTTTGAAAACTTGTACGGGAGCAAACTATAAATAGGACAATTTTGGAAATGGTAAATCAAATCGATTTACGGTTTTTGTTTACCGATACTTATAATAAAAATAATTAATAAAATATCCTTTTTGTTGTTTGAACAACATAAATATAGGTATCAGAGTAATATAATACAAGTGAAAAGTCAAGAAAGAACTGTTAGAAAGGGGAATGCCTATGAAGGAAGTTGTCGGAAAGGTCTTTTCAATAGCAAAGGAAAACGCCTATATCCCAGGGTGCACGGTATCGAAGTCCATCTTTGATGGAGAAAATTATATAATTTACTTCTCAATGGCACCTGAGACAGACATAAGCGCAGAGATCTTCCCATATCACAAGCTGATACTAGTCGAGGAAGGAAGCCTCGAGGTTTACGGCACAGACGGATACCAAAGAGAACTCCGCGCAGGCGAAGCAGTTCTAACACAGACGGATAAACCTATTGGGATGCGTACCGAAGAGGGCGCGATATATACAGAAATATCTATTTCAAAGGAGGATAATATGAACAGTGCAATCAAAGCAGGAGAAGTTTTTAAGCTAGCCGACTTAATCCCTTACCAAGAGGGTAAAGTAATCAACATGGATATAGCTCACAACGAGAAGATGAAATTCATCATCATGTCTTTTGACAAGGGAACAGGACTCTCAGAGCATGCGGCGCCTGGAGAAGCGCTCATCTTCGCACTAGATGGAGAAGGTGTTATCGGCTACGAGGGAACAGAGCACACAATCAAAGCGGGTGAGGAATTCCACTTTGCTAAGGGCGGAGCTCACTTTGTTAAGGCAACAGAAAAGTTCAAAATGGCACTCTTGCTAACGCTAGAGTAATCTAAGTATAAATAGAAAGTAGGGAAATCAAAATGAAATATGTTGTAAATGACAGCTGCATCGGATGCGGATTCTGTGCTGGAACATGTCCAGAAGTATTTTCAATGAACGACGAGGGTATCGCAGTAGCTATAGAGGCTGATGTACCTGATGATGCTCTAGATACTGCAGCAGAGGCAATGGACGGATGTCCTGTCGGCGCAATCGAAGAGGCATAAATCGACGGGCCGGCAAATAAAAAATAGAAAGAGGATGATATATGAGTATGTTTTTGGGGCCAATTCACTATTGGCTATATAACAAAATCAACAATCAGGAAAAGCTCACTGCAGCAATCGCTACTGAGGCGTCAAAGAATGGCTGGATTTCAAACGCTTCTGAGTACACAAAGGAGCTTCCTGCCCTAGAGTCTGTAATCGACGAAAGCAATATCCACGGATGGCTTCAGTCACAGATTACAGATGCAGAGACACGCTACGCATCGCTAATTGCTTTGCTAGGTGATAAATTTGATGAGATCAAGGCGCTTGCTTTTGACTTCGGAAAGAGCAACGCAGTAGACGCAAAGGCTGACGCTGAGGGAATCTACAAGTATTTTGAGGATTTCTTCGTAAACGGAATGCCATGCGATCACGTAAACTCAGTTGTGGCTCAGGGTGAGGATTCACTGACATGGAAGATGTCTCAGGACATCCATGCACAGTATTGGAACGGCGGAGATACATCAAAGTATTACGCAATCCGTAAGGCTGTAATGGATGGAATGCTCGAGGCTAGCGAGTACGCTTTGACGGAGGACGAGACTTTCCAGTATACGATTGCGAGAAAGTAAGCATCCAAAAGCTATTTAAACCAAAGTATCAATACAATTCAAGAAAAGGTGAAATCTATACAAGGTGGACGGTCCAAAGGGGCTGTCCATTTTTGCTATACTATTGAAAAAGTAAAAATTTTCATATAGAATCGATATATAGGATATTCAAAGGGGGATGGGGGATCAGGATGAAACAAAAGAGAAAGTACCTTAATATGAGGTCAATATTTTACTTTTTGATAGTTTTAGCAGTAGCACTGTTTTTGATAGGGCAGATTTTGTATCAAAGGTTTTTCTGGAACCTATACGTGAATAACGCGATAGATAGCGATAAGATGAATTTATATGACACAGTGACCAGCTTTATACCCTATTGCATTTCTCTTTGGGCATTGATAATAGGAGTTTTCTTTGTAAAAAAGAATAAGCTTGTCATAGCAATATGCATAGCTACAGGTATATTACATCTTGTATGGTTTTATGTAATTTGGTTCTATTCAGATAGAAGTTTATATCCTGTTTTTGACTGGCTTGTAGAGGTTTTGACCTTTGGACTTATAAAGTTGCCGGGAGGATGGAGATAAATAGGTAAAATTCATTTTGATATAGAGGATTAAAATATGGCAAGTGAATCACAATCTAGCAATATAATATTGTTTCCTAAGTACGAAGAATTGAAATCAGAGGTCGAGGAGCTTCGTGCCGATTTAGTAAAATTATATTTTGAACATGATGAGCTTCGCTTTGTCATATGTCCAAATATAGAAATGCAATATATGCTAGCGCTTGGAGCCCTCGAATATAAGCTATATGAAACTCAGTGCAAGATGCTTAGATTTAAGAGAAAAATAGAGCTTATACAAGCAAAACTTAATAGGCAGGAAAAGCCTGATATCTCAGAAATCGAAGAGCAACTAGATGAGGAATTTGCCGAGTACCAGGACCTTCTTGAAATACAAATAGAGGCTATGAATGAAGCTTTAGATAGGAGCAAGGGTGAAATACTATCTGATGAGGATGAAAAGAAGCTGAAAACTTTATACAGAAAAATTGTAAAAGCGCTTCATCCCGATTTAAATCCTGACTTATCTAGGGCAGAAATTGACCTGTTTGCGAATGCTGTTGAGGCATATAAAAATGCGGACTTAAATGCCATTAGGATTATCGCTGAAATGTTGGATGATGGTGAGCTTCATGATGAATCAGACAATGCGCTAGCATATTTGGCGAAAGAGCGTGAGCGCCTGCAAGCTTTGATAGAGCATATCGAAGAGGAAATTTGTATTACCAAAGAATGCTTTCCATATAATAGGAGAGATATCGTAAAAGATAGCGCCAAAATTGAGGAAATGAAACAGGAGTTTAAACGACTCCAAAAACTATATGAAGAAGAAATAGAATTATATAAAGCAAAAATAGCTGAAATGTTGGAGTAGAAAATGAGTAATCTTGTTAAGGTGGATGCATCAGGTTTGATGAGCCTTATGCATAATAATAAAGATATTGATATACCAAAGCCATTTGAAAGGGAAATCTATCTCTTTGATACACATATTGCGGGAACAATGCATGTGGAAGGAATAGAGGAAATAGAGCCAAAGCTAGCTATAAATGACAAGCTTAGCTTTTATCGCGAACCCGAAAATGAATATGACAGCAAAGCTATTGTTATAAAAACGACTGATGGCATCAAAATAGGATATGTTCCACAGATGGATAATCTCATATTTTCAAGACTTATGGATGCAGGTAAACTTCTCTTTGCAAGAATTCAGATGAAGGAGCAAAGAGGAAAGTGGATTAAAATTCATATTAAGGTTTTCTTGCAAGATTAGCTATATAGGACTCGCTCATAGTAGGATAACGAATTGAGCGAGTTTTTTATGTGAAATGAAAGCATGTAATTTCAAATTATATTTCAGAAATAAGCATTTTTATGAAATTACTAAGATATAAATTGGCATGATATTTCAGTAAAACTTATTTTTGTGAAATGTGAGTGCTATAATTAATACAGTTATTTCATTTTATTAATCGAGGTGAGAGGATTGGAAAATAGATTATGATTAAGACAGAACGGTTTTAATACCACCTATATCGCCATATTGACCACCTATCGATAATCGCTTGAAAAAGCATTTCTTTTTTCGTAAAATCAAATCAACCTAAGGGGAGGTTGAAAAATGCAAGTAGAAATCAAAATTGACAAGGACTGCAAGGAGCCGAAGCTCATCATCATAACGGATGAGATGACAGAAGAACTAGATGCAATCGTAAGGCAGGCTTCAAGCACAGGGCCAAAGCTAATAACAGGCTTTAGGGATGGCAATGCAAAAATTCTTGAGCCTAGCGAAATCTATCGCATCTATGCGGAGTCTGGCAGGGTAATAGCTGAATGCGAAGATGGAAGATACGCTTTGAGGTTAAGGCTCTACGAACTAGAAGAAATGCTAGGAAAACACTTTGCGCGTATATCAAACTCAGATATTGTGAACCTGAAGAAGGTCAAAGAGTTTAATCTCAGCATTGTCGGAACGATTTGCGTCAAGCTTTCAAACGGTACAGTAACCTATGTATCAAGGCGCTTTGTTAGCAAAATTAAGCAAATTTTAGGAATTTGAGGTGGTAAAGATGGATATTAATATTAAAAAAGAAGCATTTGTCCGCGGATTAGCTGGATTTCCAACAGGTATAATGATTGGCTATATACTTTCAATTGTATTTTCTCTCATGTATGCAGATGGTAGCTTTCATTTGGTTGCACCTAGTTTGACAGAGAAGATGGGAAATGAGCTGAATGCAGTTATTTTCCAAACTATTCTTTGTGGAGTTATCGGTTCAGCCTTTGCTGCAGGCTCAGTAATCTGGGAAATAGATTCGTGGAGCATTGCAAAGCAAAGCGCGGTATACTTTCTAGTCGGAGGTCTTGCGCTACTACCAATTGCGTATTTAACAGACTGGATGGAGCACTCAGTTAAAGGTGCAATAAACTACTTTATCGTTTTCGTATTTATCTTCGCTGTAATCTGGATAGCTAAATACTTAATCTTAAGATCAAAGATAAAACGCCTAAATGGAGAGTTCAAAAAATAGATACCAAAAGGAAATCGAACTTAAATGTGGATTTATGGGAGCAGGATAGCCTGCTTCCTATTTTTTTGTTTGGGGAAAAACATATTTTGATTGTCAAATCGCAAGGGATTTGGTATCATATATATAGAACATTTGTTCGTTATAAATATCGCAGATAGACGATGTTCATAATGGTTGATATAACTGGGTTTCAGATAAGTACCAAGGGAGGATGAGGATGAACAAGACATACATTTCTATAGACCTAAAGTCGTTCTATGCCTCCGTAGAATGTATGGAGAGAGGACTTGACCCGCTCAATACTAATCTAGTAGTAGCCGATGCATCGCGCACGCAGAAGACTATATGTCTTGCAGTGTCTCCATCGCTCAAGGCCTACGGGATTCCAGGCAGAGCTAGACTTTTTGAGGTTGACCAGAAGGTCAAGGAGGCTAATGCGAGGAGACAGACGAGGGCGCCTAAGAATATTCTTGATGGCAAGTCGGTATTTGCTTCTGAGCTAAATGAGAACCTTAACCTTGCTATTGATTATATAGCGGCTAAACCGAGAATGGCTCTATACATGAGCAAGAGTACGCAGATTTACGATGTGTACCTTAGATATATTGCTCCCGAGGATATCTATGCTTATTCAGTAGACGAGGTTTTCATTGATGCGAGTGGATATCTTAAGACCTACGGGTTAAATGCACATGATTTTGCAAGGCTCCTGGTTAGGGAGGTTTTTAAGGAGACTGGGATTACAGCAACTGCAGGCATAGGTCCTAATCTCTATCTGTGCAAAATAGCGATGGACATAGGGGCTAAGCATACAGAGGCAGATGCTGATGGCGTTAGAATTGCTGAACTAGATGAATACTCATATAGGAGACTCCTTTGGGATCATAGGCCTATTACGGACTTTTGGAGAGTGGGCAGAGGCTATGCCAAGAAGCTCGCTAAGAAGAGCATATTTACCATGGGAGATATTGCAAGATGCTCACTAGGTACTAGCTCTGACTACTATAATGAGGATTTGCTTTATAAGATGTTCGGTGTTAACGCTGAACTTTTAATTGACCATGCCTGGGGCTATGAGCCGTGTACTCTCGCCGAGGTTAAGTCATATAGGCCTCAGCGTAAAAGCCTAGTTTCAGGACAGGTTTTACAGAATGCATATACCTATGAGAAGACTAGAATCGTAGTTAGAGAAATGATGGAGCTTCTAGCTCTTGATCTGGTAGATAAGGGACTTCTCACTAACCAGATAGTATTAACGGTAGGCTATGACATAGAGAACTTATCTGACCCTGAGAGACGCAAGGCTTATAAGGGTGAGATAACAGTAGATGGATATGGTAGAGAGGTTCCTAAGCATGCACACGGAACAGGTAATTTGCCATTCAGCACAGCATCTACTAAGCTCACAACAGACTGTGTTTTAGAAGTTTTTGATAGAATTGTTGATGAGTCGCTTTTGACTAGGAGAATAAGCATAACAGCCAATAATCTTGTATTAGAGTCTGAGTACAAACGAGAGAGCGAAGTTGCTAGTGCAGAGCCTGAGCAGATAAGTATGTTTGATATGCTGGCAGGAGGAGGCACGCCTCAAGAGAGAGAGCCTGCGTCCAGCAAAGACAATTCTTCATATTCGAAACGAGGAGAGGAAAAACCAAGGAATTCAGTGGTGGCTGAGTCTATTTCAGGCAGTGCAGCTAGTGACAAAAGTGAAGATGCGCTAGAGAAGGAGAAGCAGGTTCAAGAGGCCATGCTCAAGATAAAGAAACGCTTTGGCAAGAATGCCATTCTAAAGGGCACCAATCTTCAGGAGGGCGCAACAGCAAAGGAACGTAACGCCCAAATCGGTGGGCACAAGGCTTAGAGTAGTCTGGATTTAAGAGGATAAGGAATTCATGGGTAAATACGATGATATAATAAATCTGCCATACAAGAAGTCGACTAGGCATGTTCATATGTCAACGCATGATAGAGCAGCTCAGTTCGCACCATTTGCAGCTCTTACAGGCTACGGAGAGGCGGTTGAGGAGACAGCTAGATTTACTTATTCCAAAATTGAGCTTGCGGAGGATAAGATTGCCGAGATAAACGAAGTTCTCGCTGAACTAAAAAACGCCCTAGATAGGCCTTTGGATGAAGATGAGCTCCCAGAGGTGGAACTTGACTATTTCGTCCAAGACAAGCTAAAACAGGGCGGTAAATACATAAGTTATAAAGGTGCTGCCTGTAAGATTGATGAGAATGAGAAAAAAATCAGGCTTAGTAAAGGCACTTGGATAAGGATAGAGGATATATTTAATATTAAGCTAGTATAATGTTAGCCAATATCATTTATGATAGCTCTGCCATCTTCTGGTGGGAATAGCGCGCACAGCTTGTCAATGAGTACATCCAGTTCACCTAAATTTGTGCTTTTTAGTATAATAGTTCTGCCGTCCATTGCATTTATCTTATATCCGAAGTGTTTTCCAATAACAAATAGCGAGTGAACTAGTAGAGGCTCTATATCATATATCTCTGAGAATAGCATAGGGATTTCCTGATTTTTTCTCATTATGACGATACCGTTTTCGTGTAAATCAACCTGTGCCCAGAGATTTTGATCCCAAGGGAGTACGAACTTCTTTATTGTATTTGATGTAAATATGCGCTTACCGAGTTCACCTGTCTCGTTAATAGCATTAGGGTCTATGTTAAACTGTATTAACTTAAGCCTGTAATGAGGTCCTCGTGGAGCGTTAAACTTCATATAGATGAAGAATAGCACAAGTGCTAAAAGTACAGCCAAAAAAATAAGTTTAGTTGTAATCATATTTGAAAATCTCCTTATGGGTAATTTTTGATGGTATATCTTTCAACATTATATCATCAAAAGCGTAAGAGTAAATCACTTTTATTTGCAAAGAGCAAGGAATATGCTTAATTGTGCAAAAAGTGTGTAAATATAATATATACATTTATAGTATGGTATAATATAAATACGGCATATGCTAGCGATGTAAATATTGAATTAGCTAGTACTTGAACATCGTAACTAAACGATGGGAATTGATCTAATGGAAAGGAGCCTATAATGGAGTACATGAGATTTTTTAGAGACACAATTATGGAGAGACAGTCGTGCAGAAAGTTTTTAAGCAAGGAAGTAGAAATTGAGGAACTGGTAGAGGTTAATCGAGTTTACGATAACCTAGAGAGGCTTGTTCCAGGTATTGAGACAGATATTAAGTTCACTGGTGCAGAGGCTGGCAAAAAGTTCGGCGACAGTGTTGGGTATAACGGACACTCAATTGAGGCACCTCAGTATATCATACTGATGTCAGAGGTAAAGGAACACTATTTAGAGAACATTGCATATCTTGCTCAGGCAATGACGCTTAAGCTTACAGATCTCGGAATTGCTGCATGTTGGCTTACAGTAAATGATTCAGATAGAATTAAGGCTGCGGCAGACATCGATTCCAAACTAGAGGTTGCATGCGTTATCGGAATAGGATATCGCGACAAGGATAACAAGGAGACTAGGCTTGATATCGTCAGTCCATCCAATGTTACGATGACTAAGACTGAGCTAAGAGCTGCTCCAAAGATTCATCTAGGATGCATGCTATTTGATAAACAATACGGCAAGGCTTTCAATACAGATGAGCTATACACAGAGCTAGAGGATTCACTTCTTGCAATAAGCCATGCGCAGTCATTCTTCAACAGACAGCCATATAGAGTAATAGTTGGAGACAGTGAGATTTACCTAGTTGGAGTGCCTGATGAGATGACATGCGAAAATGATAGACATCTGAACTACGGTATTGCAATGTTTAACTTCGTTGCAGTAATTGGTTCGCTAAGAGCAGAGGCACCAAAGTGGAGCTTTGATGCACCTACAGTTGACCTAGCGCTTCCAGAAGATGTTTATTATGTAGGAAAGTGCAGAATCTAGTAAAGATACCATTAGGAAGCTAACGATTTTTAGTATATTCGAATAGCAAGAAATTCGTAGGAGGAAGTGCAAATGAAAGTAACTTTGAAAGTAGAAGGAATGTCATGTAGCATGTGTGAGGCACATGTATGCGAAACTATCAGAAAGGCGGTTCCGGATGCGAAGAAAGTTAAGGCATCAAAGCACAAGGGAACGGCTACATTTGTAACGGACAGCAATCTTAACGAAGATGAATTGGCTAAAGCTATTGAGGAGACCGGTTACACATGCACAGGCATGGATGTCGAGTAGACATCTAACAGTAAATATAAATACCGTTATAGATAAAGCCTACTACAGCTGAAAGGTTGCAGTAGGTTTTCTATTGAAGTATTTAAATAATTTTGATATTCTGCATACATACGTGTTATAGCTGAGGTAATATGATAATGTACTCTTTATGTCACATAGAAAGATTTATATTGACACCCTATTGAATAGGGAGTATATTAAAGGTAACAGGAGGAAGTATGACAAGGGCATTTATTCAGACAGCAGAGTTCTCCCGTAATTGGGATAGATTAGGCTTCGATGATGAAGACCTGAGATTATTAGAACTTGATATAATGAAGCACCCAGATAAATACCCGGTTATGCAGGGGACTGGTGGACTTCGTAAGGCTAGAGTGGCACTAGAAAACAAAGGTAAGAGCGGCGGAGCCAGAGTATGTTATGTTGATTTCGTTTTCGCTGAGACAGTTTATCTAATCACAGTATTCGGCAAGAAAGAAAAAGCTAATCTTTCCAAAGAAGAGCGTAACAACATCAAGAAAGTGATTGAAGCACTTAAGAAGAGTCTTGGAGGTGAATGATATGAGCAACAACAGTGTATATGAAAGCATAATGGCAGGATTAAATGAAGCATTGGCTGATGCCCAGAGCGAGAAGCCAATACTTAAGAGGCATAAGGTTACGGTAGAGCCGGTTAAAATCTTTGAAGCTGATGAAGTAAAGAAAATCAGAAATTCAACTGGAATGTCTCAGAAGATATTTGCAAGCTATATGGGGGTGTCTTATAAGACAGTTGAAGCCTGGGAAGCCGGCACAAATCATCCATCAGGAGCTGCGAGCAGACTTCTCAGCATGATTGAGAATGATAAGGAACTTATTATTAAGTTCCCGTTTGTGACAAACGCAATGGCAAAATAACGTACTTTATAGGGCAATCAAGTATAAAAACTTGGTTGCTTTTTGTATATAGGGCGTATAAGCCAGTGCTGAGCAAACAAGGTGTGCGAAGTATAATCCACCCGCTATGCGGGTGTGCAACGAATGTTATACAAAAAAATCACCTTCGCGTTATAATGTGGTTGTTCAAGCTACATTGTAACGAAAGGAAGGTGACTTTTATGGCGAATAAAACCAATAGTTTGTCACATACAAAATGGATGTGCAAATATCATATAGTATTCTCTCCAAAGTATAGACGAAAAATTATATATAATCAATATCGTAAAAGTCTGCAAGATATCATACGAACTCTGTGCAGGTACGAAGGAGTTGAAATAATAGAAGGACATGTGATGCTTGACCACGTTCATCTTGTGCTTACGATGGCATATGTATATATGACAGAAGGTGTAGGTAGGGGATTTGTAAATATAAGTAAAAATAAAAATACAGAAGGAAGATATTGGTGTGAATGTGAAATAATGACAGACTTAGCAGGAGCGGCTGCAGAAGAGAAAAATTTTGGAGAAACAGGTTTTGGATATGCCGTATCTTGAAGGCTTCTTTTGTGTAGATAGTGAGGAATGTGAAAATCAACTGACATTTGAATAAACTTATAAACTTAAAGATAAGTACAAAATAATATTGGTGAGACTAGTTTTTTTAACAATCCATAAGGGCCACAAAATATGTAGCTCTTTTTGTGTCATGAATTCAGAGTGGCAAGGGGTGACCGTATAGATTTAAGATATTTTTATGCATTTTTTTGAAAGATTATGATAAAAATAAAACACGAACGATTTTTGATACATGTACATGCAATGTTACGGGAATAACTACTTTTGATGTATATGCGGCTAAGTTATTAGGTAAAATTACGTCTTTGTATGTTGACGGTATTTTTAGCAGTATAGTATTGTTAACTTATCGAAGAAGATGAAAGGAAGTTGATTTATGGAAATGACAATTGAAAGACTTAAGGAGAGAGTTAAGGCTGGCAGAGGACTTGTACCTGCGCACAAGGTTATCAAGGGCGGAATGCTAGTAAATGTAATGTCTGCAGAGGTTTATCCTGCGGATGTTGCTATATATAATGAAATGATTGCTGCTGTAGGAGATGTTAGCGACTACATTGGCGAAGATACGGAAATTATCGATGCTAAGGGACGCTACCTAGTTCCTGGAATGATTGACGGCCATATCCACAGCGAGTGTAGTAAGCTTAGTATCACAAGCTATGCCAAGGCAGTAGTTCCAAGGGGTACAACAAGCATGGTTTCAGGTCTTGATGAATATATATCTGTTTCAGGACTTGAGGGACTTCGTGAGATTTTTGAGGAAGTGAAGCAGAGCCCGCTTAAGGTTTTCTGGGGCGCTCCTTTTAAGACTCCATACACTATTCCTGAATCAACTGTTGCATATAACTTTACTAAGGAAACTCATGAAGAGGTTCAGAAGTGGGACGAGTGCTATGGCGTTTGGGAGACTGTTCGTGAATTTGTTCAGGAAGAGGATGAGAACACTCTAGGCGCGATTGCTACAGCATATAACAATAGGCTTCCAGTATTCGGATGTGCACCTATGGCTCGTGGAAACGACCTAAATGGATATCTTTGCGGAGGCATTAGACTCGATCACGAAAGCTATGACCACGAAGAGGTTGTAGAGAAGATGCGTAAGGGCATGCATATGCTGATTAGAGAGTCTTCAGTTACTCACTTCCTTGAGGAAAATATCAAGGCAGTTACAGAGGTTAATCCTTACTTTGCTAGAAGAGTAAGCTTCTGTACAGATGATGTTACAGCAACTGACGTTTTGAACAAAGGTCACCTAGACAATGTCGTTAGACTTGCTATGAAGGCTGGAGTTGATGCTATGACAGCTATTCAGATGGCGACAATAAACAGCGCTGAAGCGTATCACATCGACCACCTTGTTGGTTCAATTTGCCCAGGAAGAATCGCAGATATTCTTTTTGTTGGATCACTAGATGACTTTGATGTAGATGAAGTTATGACAAACGGAAAGATGGTTGCTAAGGGCCATAAGCTAAGCTATGAACTCAAGGCACCAGAGAGAAGCTCAGTTCTAAAAGGAAAGCTTAAGTGTGATTTGACAACAAAGGCTGATTTTGAGTTCAAGGCTCCTATCGAAGAGGGCAAGGTAAAGGTGCTTTCGATGGATGTTAAGGGACCTTTTGTGAGAAAGAGAAGAGATGTAGTTCTTGAGGTTAAGGACGGAATCGTTCAGCCTGATGCTGTTCAGGACGTGGTAATGGTCTCAGTTCTAGAGCGCTTTGGTAGAAATGGAAATAAATCACTTGCATTTGCTTCTGGCTGGAAGCTAAAGAAGGGTGCTATGGCATCATCTGCAGCTCCAGACGACAACAATCTAGTGGTTATGGGTGCAAGTGCAGAGGATATGTCAATTGCTGCAAACTATTTGATTGAGCAGGGCGGCGGACAGGTAGTCGTTTGTGACGGAGAAATCATGGAATTCTTGCCGCTTCCAGTTGGAGGAATCGTTACAGACCTTGAACCTGAAGAAGTAGCGGCTCGTGAAAAGCTGATTGATAAGGCAGCTAGAGACCTAGGTTCTGATTTGCCAGACCCAATGATGTACATGTTCTTCCTTCCAATCACTGCAATTCCTGACTATGCGATAACCGATGCAGGTCCTGTGGATTACGTTAATTTGACAACCTTTGATCCTATTATCGAAGTGGTTAAGTAAGAAAATCAAAGTGCAAACGAAAGGCATATAAAATGACAAAAGAAAGTCTAAAGAATTTGATAGATGTCGCAGCTGGAAGAGTTCCAGCGGACACCTTGATCAAAAATTGTAAGATAGTAAATGTTTTTTCAGGAGAGATTACTGAAGGAAGCATTGCACTGACAGATGGCATGATTGCCGGAATCGGTGATTACGAGGCAAAGAATGTTGTGGATGCTAATGGTGCCTATGCTGCCCCTGGCTTAATCGATAGCCACATCCATATCGAGTCTTCGTATCTTTCACCAGAGGAGCTCGGAAAGCTTCTCGTGCCACATGGAGGAACTACGATAATTGCAGATCCTCACGAAATCGTAAATGTATGTGGACTGACAGGTCTAAGCTACATGATAGATGCAGCAAGGAATACAAAGCTAGATGTTAAGTACATGCTTCCATCCTGCGTGCCAGCGACTGTTTTTGAGCATTCGGGAGCGGTTATCGACGCAGAAAAGATGAAGGAGTTCATAGACAGCGAGGACATCCTAGGTATAGGAGAGTTCATGGATTTCCCTGGTGTAATCGGAGCTCTTGATGGCGACCTAGATAAGCTTATGCTATCAAAGGAAACCGGAAAGCCAGTTGACGGTCACGCTCCAGGCGTTTCAGGAAAAGCGCTAAATGCTTATTCATCAACAAGAATTGTTGCCGATCACGAATGTGCTTCAATAGAGGATATGCAAAACAAGATCGCTTGCGGAATGTACGTAATGCTCAGGGAGGGCTCTGCGTGCAAGGATCTTCAGAGATTGATAAAAGGGGTTACATCATATAATGCAAGGCGCTGCATCCTTTGTTCGGATGACAGGCAGCCTAAGACTATCCTCAAAGAAGGCCACCTCGACAACCACTTGCGCATGTGCGTAGCTGAAGGACTAGATCCAATCGAAGTTCTCAGAATGGCGACAATAAACGCTTGTGAATGCTTTGGAATCAAAGATAGAGGAGCTATAGCTCCAGGCTACAGAGCCGATATTATTTTGTTTGACAATCTAAAGGATTTCAATGTTGGCAAGGTTTGGGTAGAGGGCGAGCTTTGTGCAGATAATGGAGAGTATTTGCCAGAGATGAAGAAGCACTCCATAGACTCTGTAAAGGGTAGCGTGCATCTAGCTGATTTCTCAAAAGAAAAGCTCAAGATGAAGCTAAAAAGCAATAAGGTTAACGTGATTGAGATACTTCCTGGAGGCGTTGTAACTAAGAAGTCTGTAGCTACTGTTGATGTTGACGAAGACGGTGATTTTATTAGAAATTCAGAGGTTGACATCGTAAAGGTAAGCGTTGCAGAAAGACACCATGCCCTTGGAAATGTGGCAAATGGCTTCCTAGCAGGATATGGAATCAAGGATGGAGCAATAGCGGTAACCATCGCTCACGACTCTCACAACATCATAGCTGTTGGAGCTAGTGACGAGGATATGGAATTTGCAATCAACAAGCTTGCTGAGCAGGAGGGCGGAATCGTTCTCGTCAAGGATGGCAAGGTCATAGAGAGCATGCCGATGCCGATTGCAGGACTCATGAGTGATCAAAGCGGTGAGTGGGTTGACGAAAAGCTTTCAGCTATACATAAGCTAGCTCACGAGGAGCTAGGTGTAAACGAAACAGTTGAGCCAGTCATGACCCTGACATTTATGTCACTTGCAGTAATTCCAGAGATAAAGCTCACAGATATGGGACTTTTTGACGTAACAAAGTTCGAATTCATAGAGCTAGAAGCGGAATAATCAAAATCAGAAGCCCAGAGCTTCACAAATAATCAGCATCGCAAAGCGCGATTAGCACATTGTCATAATGGAGAGAAAAATGAACGACAAGAAAACTTTAGTACCTTGGTTTAGAAGAGGAGATATCGGTGGAATCACCTATCTCGTAACAAACAACATTGTTAATTATCTTATTGTAATTGCAACACTTTCGGGTGTTCTTAACTGGCCTGACAAAATTGTCTTCGGTGCAGTAATTCCGGGAATGTCCGTAGGACTTATGCTCGGATGTATCTACTATGCTTTCATGGGCCGTAGACTATCAAAAAAGGAAGGCAGAGCTGATGTAACGGCGCTTCCTTCAGGAGTATCCACTCCTGCCATGTTCGTATTCCTATACGGTGTAATCATGCCGCTTCACTTTGCACTAGGAAAGCCTGAGCTTGCTTGGTCAGCTGGCGTTGCTGCATGCTTTATCGGTGGATTTGTTGAATTCTGTGGAGGAATCATAGGTCCTTGGCTTAAGAAGAGAATTCCAAGAGCTGCGCTTCTTGGAACAGTTGCTGGAATCGGATTTATCTGGATGGCAACTCAGGGTGTATTCGATATTCTCGGAGATCCGATGATTGGACTTCCAGTTCTATTTGTAGCAATCCTAGGTCTATTCGGTGGATACATGTTCCCAAAGCAGATTCCACCTCTAGTTATCGCTATCGTGGGCGGAATAGTTTATGCGCTATGTCTTGGCCGTATTCAGCCTGACTTCAGTGGTATCGGATTCTACATCCCAAATCCAGTAAACAGCATTGAGCATCTTATCGATGGATTTGCTATAGTTGCTCCATACCTAACGATTATCATACCAGTTGAAATTTATAACTTCATTGAAACTCTTGATAATGTAGAGGCATCAAATGCTGCAGGCGACAACTACAATGTCCGTGAAGCTCAGTTTGCAGACGGAATTTGTACAATGATTTCAGCACTTTGCGGCGGCGTGATTCCTAATACTGTATGGCTTGGTCATGCGGGTCTTAAGAAGTCAGAGGCCGGTGTTGGTTACTCTCTAATTTCAGGAATAGTGCTTGGTCTTTCCGGTATATTTGGACTATTCACCTTCCTAAACAGCGTTGTGCCACCGGCAGTTTGTGCAATCACCTTCCTATGGTGTGCAGTTGTAATGGTAGCTCAAGCATTTAAGGATAACGATAGAAAGCACTATGCGGCAATTGCAGTCGCAATGGTTCCTCCGGTAGCTGATTATCTTTACACTCAGGTCACAGGTGCGCTAAGCCTTGCGAATTTACAGACTGCAGTTCAAAGCTCAGGACTAAGCGAGTATGCAGCTGATGTTACACAAATGATAAAGGATGCTGGCGTAATGTGGAACGGTGTTCCAGCAACAAAGTCAGGTGCCATAATAATTGGTATCTTGCTTGGAACCATGGTTACCTTCGTCATAGATAAGAGACTTGATAAGGTTGGAATAACAGCGCTAGTAGGATACGTGCTATCATGCTTTGGTTTCATCCACAGCGCATCACTCGGATTCTATCCACTTTCATCCTTCGGTATAGGATACCTAATTATAGCAGTGCTATCATTTGTCTTCCACGCAGGAAGAAACACATGGTTCAAGGGTCCTGACGACTTCGATTACGTATAAGTTAAAGATTGGAAATCAAAATGCCTGAAGCTGTAAAAAAGGATGGCGAATGTGCTTTAACGCAAATAGCATTGACAGAATTTGATAGTGACAGAAGCGCAGTAATAATGCCAAGACACGAGGGGCTCGACATCAAGCTTCCTGAGAAACTCGTATATGTATTTCTCGATGAATGCATAGATAGATATGCGGAGAAGATAGGGGCAAATTGCATTGCAAGGTATGATTCGCTAACAAAGAAATATCCCGTATACGTCACTGAGGTTAGGGGCGAGAAAATTGCTTTCTGCCAAGCTCCGGTCGGTGCTCCTGCAGCGACAATGGTCATGGACTGGCTCATAGGCTACGGATGCAAAACAATACTGGCATCAGGCTGTTGCGGTGCTCTTGAAGACATAGATGAGAATGTATTTCTAGTTCCATCAAAGGCTTTGAGAGACGAGGGAACTTCATTTCACTATGCTGCCCCATCTCGCTTTATAGAGCTTGATGAGAAAATGAGAAGGCTCATCAAAGAGGGTATGAAAAGGCGAAATATAAACTATCGCGAGTGTATCACTTGGAGTACGGACGCATTCTTTCGAGAAACACCTGCAAAGATTGAGGCGAGAAAAGCTGAGGGATGCACTGTGGTAGATATGGAATGTTCCGCTCTTGCCGCATGTGCAAAGTTCAGAGATGCAGATTATGGTCAGATAATATTTACGGCTGACTCACTTGCGAATCTGGATAACTACGATGTGCGCGGCTGGGGAAAGGACTCTTTTGTAAAGGCCCTTGAGCTTTGCCTTGATTTGATAAGAGATTTTTAGGCTCATAAGAATATTAAATTTTACTAAGGAAAATCTATAGTATAATCTGAATCCGTGGCTTGTCTGCGGATTTTTTAATAATTTTAGAATATGTATTGACTATGACATTATGTAATAGTTTATAATTCTCATTGTCTGGGGGTGTTTAAATGTATTTGATCAAAAAAGTCAGTGAAATTAGTGGTGTATCGGTGCGCACTTTACATCATTATGATAAGATCGGTTTGCTGTCTCCTCAAAAACAAGAAAATGGGTATAGATACTATTCTGAAGAGGATATGTCGTTGTTACAAATGATATTGTTTTATAAATATCTGGGGTTTCCTCTTAAAACGATAAAGGAATTGTTAAAACAGGAAGACGGCGAAATATTAAATCATCTAAGAATACAGCTGAGTTTAATGAGAAAAGAAAAACAAAAGATTCTAACCTTGATAGACACTTTAGAGAAGACAATTGAATCGCAAGAAAGGAGAGTTACTATGTTAACAAAAGAAAAATTTAATGGGTTCACATACCAAGATAATCAAAAATACAAGCAAGCTGCAATAGATATGTACGGGAAAGAAGTTATTGAAGAAGCCATTGAAAAACAAAAGGGAAAGGAACAAGAATTGACTGATGGATTTAACGAGATATTCTTTTCTTTTTCTAGAAATATATCTAAAGGGCTCAAGGCTACATCTATAGAAAATGTAGTCTTAGCAGAGAAACTTCATAAGCATCTTTGTAAATACTGTTTTGATTGTCAAATAGGTGTATTTTCAAGCATTGGTTATGGATATGTTAAAAATATAGAATTTAAAACTAACTTAAATAAATTTGGAGAAGGAACAGCACAGTACGTATGTGATGCTATTCAGCAATATGTAAAGGAAAAAGAAGATAGAGACTAAGTTAGAGGCAAACGGCAATATATTTTTATCTATTTTGATACATAAAGTCAGATTTCCGTTTGCCTATTTTTAATTACAATTTAGTTGTTAACTTTGATTTAAATATGAAGGTATTCGTCGTTACATGCTTACATGTTAATAAACAGTATTTCGATTTATATCAAACCCATGAAATGCTGCATAACTATGCAAACAAATGTGATTGCTACCCAGCAGCAGGCCCCGAGGATCAAAGGTTTTCCGCCGGTCTTTACAAGCTTAACGATATCACTGTTTAACCCGATGGCTGCCATCGCCATGACGATGAAGAATTTGCTCAGGGTTTTAAGCGGTGCGAAGAAATCTGTACTTACACCTAAATTTACGGCAATCGTGGTCACGATTGATGCGAGGACGAAGTAGAGTATAAACATTGGAAAGGCACGCTTTATGCTAAAGTTTGACTGCTTTTCAGAGACGCCCTCACTTGTCTGCTCCTTCTTTGCTCTATATATTGCTAGAATCAAAGTGATAGGGATGATGGCTAGGGTTCTAGTCAGTTTGACTGTTACCGCCTTATCGAGAGTTTGGGTTCCGAGATTCCACATGCTGTCCCAGGTTGCAGCTGCTGCAGTTACTGAGGATGTGTCATTTACTGCTGTTCCCGCAAAGATTCCAAATGCGTCGCCTGACAAGGTATCAAAACCAAGCGCTTTACCGAGGATTGGAAATATGATTGCCGCAAGTACATTGAAGAAGAAAATTACCGAAATTGACTGTGCGACCTCTTCATCGTTTGCATCTATTACTGGTGCTGTTGCTGCAATGGCTGAGCCTCCGCAAATTGATGAGCCAACGCCTATTAAAACAGAGGTGTTCTTATGTATGGACAGAGCTTTGTGAAGAGCAAAGGCCGTTATCAGCGATGTTGCAATTGTACAGATTATAATTGGAAGCGACTGCTTTCCTGTTTGCATTATAACGTTTAGGTTAAGGCCGAAGCCGAGCAGAACGACTGCTAGCTGAAGTACAAACTTTGATGTGAATTTAATCCCTAGTGCAGCCTTGCCCTTTTCTTTCCAAAATGTGGCTATGACCATACCAATTAAAATAGAAAAGATGGCTCCGCCAACTACGGGCACAAATTTGCCGAGCAGGTATGACGGAATTGCTATGGCTAGGCAGATTAATATGCCTGGCAATTTCTTATGTAATGATTTCATATTTCCTCCGAATCTTTAAAATAAAATACAATTCCATTTTATATTAGTGAAAACAAAAAGTAAAATGCGGATTTAGGTGAGTTCGCTTTGACGAACCGAAGGTAACTCATAAAAATATCAATTTGACAATTTTGGTTCACAGAGGTTATAATACTAATGTTTGTTTTAACCTTTTTGGTGTATAATGACAAAGATATTATCTTATGATAAGATGATTTTACAGATATTATGAAGAGGAAAGTTTAGTAAATTTTACGAAAGACGAAAGATGATATACCCATATAAGACAAGAAAGGGCGGAGCAACGATAACTGTATTCACGCCTTACGACTGTGGAAATCATTGCCCATTTTGTATTAACAAAGGAGAATATGCAGATACTACAGGCTTTGATGTAAATAAAATAGTAGAATCACTCAAGTTGATGAGCGAAATCACCCCAGAATGCGACATCGTATTTACAGGAGGGGAGCCTTTCGCTGACAGAGAGGCGCTTCAGACATTGCTCGATGCGGTTCCTAATACACATAGAGTATTCATAAACAGCACCCTGCCGGTTTTCGAGGGTCAGACTGAAGAGGACATAGTTGCCTTCACTGAACATAACAAGGATAAGATTACTTGTATTAACGTTTCAAGACATTTGAGACACTATGTTACTGAGTCGAGCGACGAGCTTCTTTCTAAGCTTGCAGTCCCAACAAGGGTAAACTGCGTACTCTACGATGATTATCCAGCTGATAAGCTCGAGGACTATGTAGAGCGCTGGCTAAAGTACGGCATACCTGTCCAGTTCCGTTATGACTATACTGAGACAACGCTAGACAATCTCTACGATACGGAGAGCGATCCAATCATCGCTGACCTTGAGAAGTTCTCGGAGTACAAGGGGCTAGACGGATGCAGAATGCGCTGCGGATTCCACTATGAATACAAGGGCCTTGAGCTCACATACCATAAGACGCTTCCATATAGCACAATCCTTGAGAAGGACGAGGAGGATGGCAAGACATACGCTATACTCTACGATTTAATCATCAAGCAGAACGGTGATATCCACTCGGATTGGGACGATAGAGTAATGGATTACAACCTTGATATCGAGGCATACAGAAATGTTAAGTATGAGCCATACGATATGCGCGTAATCGAAGGTGACATCACGCTATAGAAATAGTAAGAAACCCCTTATCGGAATGATAAGGGGTTTTGTGGTATTTAAGTCTATCTAAGGTCTTTTGTTAGATCAAAGGCAACTTGAGACGCTATTATCAGCCCAGCAGCTGAAGGTACAAAGGCCGTTGAGCCAGGAACTGACTTAGTTCTAGTCTGACCTGCTGCTGCGACCTGTGAACTAGCCATTATTTTTTGGCCATCTTCATCAAAATCCATAGGCTTTAGCGGTGCCTCCGTTGAATAGACAACCTTGAGCTTCTTTATTCCGCGTTTTTTTAGTTCCTTGCGCATCACCTTTGCAAGTGGATCCATCTCAGTTTTGTAGATATCTGTCACTACAAGCTTTGTTGGATCAAAACGATTTCCGCAGCCCATGGCCGAAATAATTGGAACTCCGTGCTCATGCGCCTTCTCTATCAAAGCAAGCTTTGCTGAAACAGTATCTATCGCATCGACTATATAGTCAAAGCCTGCAAAATCAAATTCATAGCCTGAATCTGGAAGATAGAAGATATTATGCTTATTTACTATTATTTCAGGATTTATATCCTTTGCTCTCGCTTCAGCAACATCGACTTTGTTTTCGCCGATACTGCTGTGAGTTGCGATGATCTGGCGGTTCAGATTGCTGAGCGCTACTGTGTCATTATCCACGATATCTATACAGCCTATGCCTGAGCGAACAAGTGCTTCCATGACATAGCCTCCTACACCTCCAACACCGAAGATTGCAACTCTGCAGGAAGAAAGTCTTTCGATGAATTCCCTGCCCAATATTCTTTCTGTACGTGAAAACTGTGTTTCCATAGTAATCTCCATTCTTTGATTGTATAAAAAAGTTAGCACTATTTCGCTTTGATGTCAAATGTGTATATTTTGATGGGCGGAGGTGATATAATATGAATATCAATTAATGACGTAGGCAATAGGAGGTTGTTATGCCACAGGTAACATCGTTAAACATTGAAAAGGACCCAGAAACAAGGCCCTATGTAGCTTGGGATTTAGTAGAGAATTTTATGATTGATGCGTTCAAGGCAGTTGGTGTGCCAGAGGAGGACGCTAGGATATGCGCAGATGTACTTCTTGAGAGCGATAGGCGCGGAATAGAAAGTCACGGATGCAATAGATTTAAGCCTATTTATATAGACAGAATCAATGCGGGCATCCAGAAGCCTGTAACTGAGTACGAGGTAATCAAAGACACTCCTACGACTTTGGTTGTAGATGCTCACGATGGTATGGGCATGGTTGCTTCTTACAAGGCGATGAAGTCGATAATCGAAAAGGCTAAGACCTACGGCATGGGTATGGCAGCTATCAGAAACTCCACACACTATGGAATTTCAGGTTACTGGACAGGCATGGCTGCTGATGAGGGAATGATTGGTATCTCGGGAACAAATGCTAGGCCTTCTATTGCGCCTACATTTGGTGTAGAAAATATGCTTGGAACAAATCCTTTGACATTCTCACTACCTACAGACGAGGGATTCCCATTCTGTATTGACTGTGCAACTTCAATCACTCAGAGAGGTAAGATTGAGTATTTTGCGCGCTGCGGCATGGATACTCCGGCAGGCATGGTTATCGGAAGAAATGGTGAAGCTATGACTGATAGCGAGGATATTCTAGAAGCTTTGACAAGTGGAAGAGCTGCACTTGCACCTCTTGGAGGAATAGGCGAGGAGCTTGCTGGATACAAGGGATATAGCTATGCGACTGTTGTTGAGGTTCTATCAGCTGCGCTTCAGGGAGGACATTTCCTAAAGGCGCTATCTGGCTTTGATGCAGATGGAAAACGCAGACCTTATGGACTTGGTCACTTCTTCATGGTTATCAATCCTGATTTCTTCGTTGGCGAAAACGAATTCCGCAAGACCTGTGGAGATATCTTGAGAGAGCTGAGAGCGTCAGAGAAGGCTCCTGGCCACGACAGAATCTACACTGCCGGCGAGAAGTCTTACATGACTTCCGTATTCCGTAAGGACAAGGGAGTGCCTATCGGAGAGGCTGTTCAGAAGGAGTTTATCGAAGTTAGAGATAAATATAACTTGGATTACAAGTTCCCATTTGAGAAATAGAGCCTATCAAAGGCTTTACAAAAAAACCAAAAGGCCTCGGTCACCCGAAGCCCTTTGGCGCGATGTTATTATTAAGAAAGAACGTTCAAAAGAAACTGTTATTGGCGTATGCTCTTTTGACAATTATGAGTATACACGTCTTATGTGATAATTTTGTTAAGGTTTCTTATCACTATTGTGCATAGTTGTGGTTGAAACTGTCAAAGTTATGTATATTTATAGATGGCCTGTCAGGCATCAGGATTGAAAAATAAGTTGCGAGCGTCTTTGGGGAAATCTTCGATTTGATTGACCGGGGAAGAATCAAGTGATAATATGATATCGTAAAATAAGTGTAACGAAGAGGAGTAGTGCCCGTGGTGCTGCTCCTTTTTTCGTACCCAAAAAGGAGGTAATTTTGATAAGAACAAGGGTAAAGAGATTAAGAAGTTTGGTGATTGCAGTGCTGGTGATGTCAATTTTGATGGCTCAGCTAGCACTTTCGCCTATTGCAAGTGCACAGACTGATGTGACAAGGAAATCTGGGAGCAACGAGTATCTGATTTCTACAGATAATGGGGCGTGGATAGGGCATGCTGCTCACGATTTTGTCAACGGTAATAATGAAGCTGTTTATTGCGTTCAGCCGTCGGTTACATCAAAGGATTCTGTGAAGAATGTCGAGGATGCTCTTAACTACTTGCCACAGGATGTGATAACAAGGATTGCACTGGGGCTAGAGAGTATAAGAGGAGCAAACATTGACGATTACACTAAGTCGGCTCTGCTTCAGGCATGGGTCTGGATGAATGTTAATGGTCACAAGGGATGCTTTACTGATAATAGAGTAGATGAAATGTACTCTATGAGAGGTGCTAGCCGCGAGACTCAGAGAGCTGTAATAGCAGAGGCAAGAAGGTATGCTGATGCAAATGCAGGAAGCTTTATTGGAAAAGGACTATATTACAAAGGACCTAGCGCTGAGCAGTCGCAGGTTTTGTTTACGCTAAACGCACTTGAAGGAACTGCAGAGCTAAAGAAAGAAACTGGCACTAGATCAAAGCTTTTCAGCGCATGTCCGAAGGTATATAGCCTTGCTGGGGCGATTTATCATGTGGTTGATTCTAGTGGAAAGCTTGTTGCAGAGCTAGTGACTGACGAAAACGGTAATACCGATACTAAGGCGCTCAAGCCTGGCAAGTACAAGGCTAGGGAGATTAGTGCACCTAATAATATGGACCTAGATCCTAATGAATACGAATTTGAGGTTAAGGCAAATGAGAACTTTGTCATTCGTTCAAATGACGAGCCACTTGCTGCAGAGCTTGATGTTTTGATCCAAAAGAAGTCCGCGGCTGGAAACCTTGATAAGTCACTTTCGCTAGCTGGCGCTGAATTTACTGTTGAGTATTTCGCTAGTCTAGAGGAGTCTAGTGAAGTAGAAAGGACATGGATATTTACTACAGATGAAGAAGGAAAGGTGAGGCTAGATGCTTCATATTTAAAGGATGGAAGTGATGAACTTTATACTAATGATGACGGCAAGGCTTTGCTACCTATAGGAACCTATAGAATTAGAGAAACCAAGGCTCCAAAGGGATTCTGGATTAATGGAGAAGTTAAGGTGGTTAAGCTAAAGCCTGTTAAAGATGAGAATGGAAAGCTATCTATCAGTGAGTATGAAGTTCCTAGCTTTGATGAGAAAGAGCAGACCGTCAGAGTTAGAGTTAGAAAATTTGGGGAAAGCGAAAATAAGGCTCTTGCTGGAGCTCATTTTGAACTAAAGAGAATTGCTGATGCAGACGGAAAACCGCTTAAGCAAGGAGAAGAAACACGTGTAGAAAAGATTGTTACAGATGAGAACGGAGTCGCAGAAAAGGGTGGTCTTCTTCCGGGAATTTACGAACTAAAAGAAACGAAATCTCCAGATGGTTACGCCCTTAGCAAGGAAGTATACAGAATTGAGGCTATGGGAGCTGAAGGCGATACCATAGTTACTAGAGATGATGGCGAAAAGGAATTTTTATATGAATCGCAAATAGGAAACGCGCTGATAAAGCTTGAAATATCAAAGCTAACATTAAGCGATGGTAAGAAGCATTCTCTAAGCGGAGCAGAACTTTTGCTCAAGGATTCCAATGGGAAAATTGTAGACAGATGGATCAGTGATGGAAATCCACATAGAATTGAAGGAATAAAGGAGGGAAAGTACACTGTTGTTGAGGAGAGAGCGCCTCAGGGCTATGAAAAACTTCAAGATCCGGTAGAAATAAATGTTGAAAATACTGCAGAGCTTCAGCACTTTGAAATCACAAATGAAAAAACTCCAGATAGACCAAACACGGGGGACTTTTCTAACATAGGAGGATATGTTCTCAGCCTTATTTCTGCATTTATACTATTTTGGTTCTTGACAGGATTTGCAGGGAAAAGGGACAGGCTATAATTATGAAGATAGACCAATTAAGTAGTGCTCTTAATGTAAGTATTATAGAGCATGTGCAAAAACATGTAATGTGATAAGACATATGTTACAGAAATAAATAAAAAAAGAGAGGAACTTTGGTACAATAGGTTTTACCACAAACTTTCAAGTACTAAAGGAGTCCTCTCATGAAAAGTATAACCGAAGAAATGCGTTTTCGCCAGCGTTTATGTGAATATGCAATTAAACATGGTGTAACACGTGCTGCAAAGCGATATCATACTAATAGACAGTTTGTCTATCGCCAGTTAGAAAAATACAACGGAGATGTTAGAAGCCTAGCGCTTAAATCAAGAAGACCACATAATAGTCCTAACGCCCACACAAAAGAAGAACTCGCCTTAATACGCAGAATGCTTAAGCGTAATGGAGTATATGGATTGGCAGAAGTTTTCATCAGGTGCAAAGAGAAAGGCTATACAAGAAGCTTTGCAAGTATGTGCCGTCAAATACGAAAAAAGGGTTATAGAAAGCCAATAATACATAAAAAGAGTTATTGTAAGTATGAGCACCTGGAAGGCAAATATCCAGGTGATAAGGTTCAAATAGATATAAAGTATGTGCCAGTTGAATGCATACGATTTCCAAGCTACGGAAATAGATACTATCAAATTACAGGAATAGATGAATACAGCAGAAAACGAGTACTAAAAATAGTAAAAGAGAAGAGCACATATGAAACATGTAAGTATTTACAGGAATTAGAAAAGAGAATGGGCTTTCCTATTCGTATGATTCAAGTTGATAATGGTAGTGAATTTGTAAATGATGGTGATCGTACAGAGCGTGAAAGTGCATTTGAGAAAGCCGCAAAAGCATTGAATATGGAGTTAAGAAGGATTAGACCATATTCACCTTGGCAAAATGGTAAAGTCGAAAGAAGTCATAGGGAGGATGGAAAGATTCTCTATGGAAGAAAAGTATTTACAAGTGAAAAAGAACTAAGAAAACAAGTATCAAAGCATGAGGCTAGGTATAATAAGACAGCAAAAACAGTTCTTGATTTCAAGAGCCCAAACCAAGTTGTATCGGAATACTTCTCGAAGTGTAACATATGTGTTGACAACTAAGAAGTATTATAGAGCATGTGCAAAAACAGTACTTGCAATTAATTTGAGGCTGAGATATAATATTCGTGCTTGTATTTTAAGCACGGTGGGCAGGATGTTAAGCGTCCGTCACTCACCACCTAAAGTTATTTTAGTAATGTCGAACAACTTGCAGAGCAAGCTAGTAGGCACAGCCGAAACAGATTTGTCATGCAAATCCCAGTAGGTGGAAAAGGAGAAGGTATGAAGTCATACATTGCAAAGCCAGCAGATGTAGAACGTAAATGGTACGTTGTAGATGCTGAAGGTAAGACTCTCGGAAGACTAGCATCAGAAGTTGCTATGGTACTGAGAGGAAAGAGAAAGCCAACTTACACACCACATGTTGACTGCGGTGACTACGTTATCGTAATCAATGCTGAAAAGGTAGAAGTTACAGGCAGGAAGAGAAAAGAGAAGATCTACAAGAGACACACAGGATATCCTGGTGGACTTCGTGAGGTCACATTTGAGAAGCTACAGGCACGTAAGCCAGAGGAAATCATCAGACATGCAGTTAAGGGCATGCTTCCAGATGGAAGACTTGGCAGACAGATGTTCAAGAAGCTAAAGGTTTATGCAGGACCTCAGCACGAGCATGCAGCACAGAAGCCTGAAGAGTTGAATTTCTAAGGGAAGGGAGGAATAGACAATGGCAAAAATGCAGTACCTAGGAACAGGTAGAAGAAAAGCTTCAGTAGCTAGAGTTAGATTGATTCCCGGAACAGGAAAGATAACAATCAATAAGAGATCCCTAGAGGAGTTCTTCGGCATGGAGATGGTTAAGAGAGAAATCGAAAGACCATTTGCAGTTGCAGGATGCGAAGGCAAGTATGATGTTGTCGCAACAGTTAGAGGTGGCGGCTTCACAGGACAGGCTGGCGCCCTTAGACACGGAATCTCAAGAGCTCTTTGTCAGGCAGACAAGGAAGCTTACAGACCAGCACTTAAGGCAGCTGGATTCTTGACAAGAGACCCAAGAATGAAGGAAAGAAAGAAGTACGGACTAAAGAAGGCAAGAAGAGCTTCACAGTTCAGCAAGAGATAATATATCTTTTGTCTTTCAAAAGCTTACAAAACCCCAAGACTTATGTTTTGGGGTTTTTTCGTGCTAAATTTGCTCAAGATGTAGAATCACTTACTTTGAGTTATAATCTCAGCCTATATCTAAATATAAAAGTATAGTATTATACTAAATCTATTTTTAGTGATAATATTGGATTATCGAAAACAACAATACAATACAATATAATCAGATATAGGGGGAAATAATAATGAAGAAAATAAAGGCATTAATTTTGATCGGTGTGCTATCAATTACAGCAGTAGCACTTGCAGCTTGCGGAAGCAAGAAGGATAACGTAGTTACAATCGCAGTTCCTAATGACACAACAAACGAAGCTAGAGCACTTTTGCTCTTACAGTCAAATGGCTACATCAAGCTTAAGGATGGAGCTGGACTAGATGCAACTATCAGAGACATTGAAGACAAGAATGGAATTGAGTTCAAAGAAGTTGAAGCAGCTCAGGTTCCAAACACACTTAAGGATGTTGACTTTGCAGTTATCAATTCAAACTTCGCTATCGATGCTGGTCTAAATCCAGTTAAGGATTCTCTAATCATTGAGGACAACAGCGCAAAGTATGCAAACATCGTTGCAGTAAAAGAAGGACAGGAGAAAACAGATAAGATTAAGGCTCTTGTTGCTTCACTAGAGAGCAAGGAAGTTGCTGATTACATCCAGAAGAAGTATAACGGAGGCGTTGTAAGCGTAGTTGAAAATCCTGGCGATGGATACGACAAGTCAGTTGATTACGATGCACTAAAGGGAACAACAATCACTGTTGCAGCATCACCTACACCACATGCAGATGTACTAAAGGTTGCTAAGGAAATCCTAGCAAAGAAGGGCATCACTCTAGATATCAAGGAATTCACTGACTATGTTCAGCCAAACAAGGTTGTTGATAGCGGAGAAGTCGACGCAAACTACTTCCAGCATGTTCCATACCTAGAAGCTTTCAATAAGGAAAATGGAACAAAGATTGTATCTGTTGGAGCAATCCACAATGAGCCAATGGGTCTATACGCTGGTAAGACAAAGTCACTAGATTCACTAAAGAAGCTAAAATAATAGAAGCTATGCGTAAATATGAAGTCGAGTAGTTAATATAATATGATTTTAATAGAGCGAGCAAATGAATGATTGAATTAAAGAATATATCAAAAACATTTGAGACAAAAGACGGAAAAGTAGAAGCGCTAAAGGATATCGCCATCAAAATTAATGATGGCGATATTTATGGCATTATAGGAATGAGCGGAGCTGGAAAGAGCACGCTGGTTCGATGTATCAATCTACTTGAGGTTCCGACATCAGGAGCTGTCCTAGTGGACGGCCAAGACCTGACTAAATTTACACCTAGGGAACTTAGAGCGGCTAGGAAAAGAATCACGATGATCTTCCAGAGCTTTAATCTTTTGATGCAGAAAACGTGTCTGCAAAATATATGCTTTCCACTATTGACGAGCAGGGTTAAGCGAAAGGTAGCGATAAAGAGGGGTAGAGAGCTGCTCAAGCTTGTAGGGCTTGCGGATAAAGAAAATGCTTACCCTGCTCAGCTTTCTGGTGGACAAAAACAGAGAATTGCAATAGCGAGGGCTCTTGCAACAGATCCTAAGGTTTTGCTTTGCGATGAGGCGACAAGTGCGCTTGATCCAAAGACAACAAATCAGATTCTAGATTTGCTATCCAAGATTAACAGGGAACTTGGAATTACTGTAATCATTATTACGCATCAGATGTCTGTAGTCGAAAGAATTTGTAACAAGGTTACAATCCTAGATAATGGACGCATAGCAGAAAGCGGTAGCGTTACAGAAATTTTTGCAAAACCTGAATCTGAGGCGGGTAAGAGACTGGTATTTCCTGATAAGGCTGAGCAGGGGCTGGCCACATATAGGGAGGATAGGTCGGTCATATCCGTTTCATTTAATGACTCTGAAACTACGGAGTCACCACTTATTGCTGACCTTGCTATTACGCTTGGAATTCCTGCAAGCATTCTCTATGCTTCAACGAAATCACTAGATGGCAAGGCTTTTGGAAAGATGCTTCTGGGCGTCAAAAAAGAAGGGGATAATGTAGATAGAGTCCTTGAGTTCCTAAACAAGCACGACGGTGTGAGAGCAGAGCTTGAGGACATAAGCAAACTGAGAATGGAGGTGGCATCTGATGAGAGATTTAATTAACAGCATGTTCGCTGATGGAAAGCTTCAAGAAGCACTAGAAATCATCAGGGATGAAATGCCTCTTGCCATTTGGGAAAGCTTTTACATGACAGTGATTGCAACGGCTGCAGCTATCGCAATAGGCTTGCCGCTAGGTATTGTTCTAGTTACGGGTGAAAAGGATGGCATCATGCCGATTCCTACGATTCTGTACAAGGGAATAAATGCTCTGATAAACCTCTTAAGATCTGTACCATTTCTCATTTTGATTATCATGGTAACACCGCTTACAAGGTTCATAGTTGATACCGTAGTTGGTACAGGGGCTTCGGTTGTACCACTTGTCGTTGCATCGTTTCCATTTGTTGCAAGACTTGTTGAAACTAGTATCAGAGAGGTGGATTCCAACGTTATTGAGGCTGCGGTTAGCATGGGCGCAACTCCAATGCAAATAGTAAAGAGAGTTCTGATTCCAGAGAGTCTTCCTTCACTGATTTCAAACTTTACCATTGCTATCACGACAATCCTAGGATACTCGGCAATGAGTGCAATACTCGGCGGAGGTGGTCTTGGTAAAATTGCTATCAACTACGGCTACTACAGACGTAAGACACTAGTTATGATTGTTGCAGTTGCACTTATTGTCCTAATGGTTCAGCTATTTCAGACGATAGGGTCAAAGCTTGCTTCAATGTGCGACAAGAGATTATAGCTTTGATGTAAAATAAAAACAAAATTTGTAAATATATGTGTTACAATGTTATCGATATAAAATTTTTAGGAGTGGCTAAATGAGCTTCGATTTCACATTTATAGAGATAATGGATATGATAGGTACAATTGCCTTTGCACTTTCAGGTGCTGCTGTTGCGGCGCGTAAGGGCATGGACATATTCGGTATCAATATCCTTGCACTAGTAACAGCAACTGGCGGGGGAGTTATACGCGATGTTATCGTAGGTATGAATCCTCCTCTTTCATTTCAAAATCCAATATATTTGGTTGCGTCGCTAGTTACTGCAAATATAGCTTTCATCATCATGAGTTTGAGAAAGGGAAAGACTGAGGACCACTTTGTGGTAGTACCTGAGAGGGCGCTATTCTGGTTTGATACAGTAGGTCTTGCCGCTTTTACCGTTGACGGTGCGATTGTGGGATATAATTCACAAGAAGTGGCGCATCTTTTTTTGATAGTCTTCCTTGGCGTTGTTACAGGCGTTGGTGGAGGTGTTCTAAGAGATATGATGGCTTGCGAGATGCCTTATGTATTTGTAAAGCATGTATACGCTTTTGCATCAGTTCTTGGAGGAATTCTGACGGGATCGCTGTTGATTATGGATTTAACGAGTAGGAACATGGCGATAGCTGCTGGTTTTGCTCTTACGATTTTGATTAGAGTTCTCGCTGCATATTTCAGATGGAATTTGCCGCGTATTGAGGAAAGGGAATAAGATGGCTAAAGTTTCTTTGAAGCCGGGCACAATGCTAAATCCGCTTCCTGCGGTTATGGTCAGCTGCTCAGATGGAGAAGTTGATAATGTACTGACAATTGCTTGGACAGGAATCATAAATTCAGATCCACCGATTACCTATGTTTCGGTTAGAAAGTCTAGATTTTCGCACCAGCTCATAGAAAAGTCGGGAGAGTTTGTCATAAACCTCGTGAATGAGGATCTTGCACGCTCCGCTGACTACTGCGGCGTTAGAAGTGGCAGAAATGAAGACAAGTTTGAAAAATGCAAACTGACTAAGCTAGCTTCAGACCATGTTAAGGTGCCCATGATAAAAGAATCCCCAGTGAACCTCGAATGCAAGGTTATGGAGATCAAGGAATATCCAACCCATGACATGTTTATCGCTGAGATTGTTGCGGTACATGCAGATGAAGAGCTCTTTGATGAGGACAACAAAATTCGCCTAGATCTTGCAAATATGGTAGCCTTTAACCACGGAGAATACTTTGGGATAAAGAGAAAGCCTCTAGGAAGATTCGGCTTCTCGGTTATGAAAAAGAGTACCAAAAAGCGCATAAATCGCGAGGCAAAAGAGAAACGTCAGAAGAGAAATGAGGGAAAGAGGCGCAAGGGATAACCCATCGCCTAATCACAATGGATATAGTCCTTATAAGAAGCGATAGAAGAAGCTTTGCTATAGAAATCGATAGAGACAAGAAGATCAAAGTAAGAGTCCCAAGGCGTGCAAGCAAAGCCCAAATAGAGGGGCTGCTTAAGGAAAAGCAGGACTGGATACTTCGTACGCTTGATAAAATAGACAAGAGAAATGCTATTGAAAAAAGCGAAGAAAACCAGATTGAAAAGCTAGAGCCTGAAGAGGTAAAAAGGCTAAAGAAAGAGGCGAGGGAAAGGCTTACGGAATTAACTGAGTATTGGGCAGGCAGAATGGGAATAAGCTATGGGCGCATTTCTATCAGAGGCCAAAAGACAAGATGGGGAAGCTGCTCGTCAAAGGGGAACCTAAACTATAACTACCTTCTCGTGCTATGTCCGGATGAGGTTGCTGAGTATGTGGTAATCCACGAGCTCTGCCATAGAATTCACATGAATCATTCTAAGGATTTCTGGAATAAAATTGAGGAGTTCTGTCCTCAGTATAAAATTGCAAGAAAGTGGCTAAAGCGAAACGGTCATAGCCTTATAGCAAGACTTCCGCAAGGAGAAATTTAAAAGCACTGAATCTGTGGATTTCAGTGCTTTTTTGGTGCATGTATTAGTTTGATGCAGCCTTGACTAGCTGTTCAAATATCCTGTTTTGCTCTTCCTTGCCTTTTCTGAGTGTTTCTGGATGCCACTGGAGGCCATAGCAGAACTTCTTCTCGGGTACGTAAATCGCTTCGATGATGTCTTCGCCCTGTGAACGAGCCATTACCTCAACACCATCTGCGACCTTCTTGAGAACCTGATGATGGAATGAATTGACCTCAAGTTCAGTAAGTCCATCATACCAAGCTGAAAGAGGAGAACCTCCAACTATATCAATCTTATGTGTTGGAATGTAGTTTGGCTCCCTTTGCTCGTGATTCGTAATTCCCGGGAACTGGCTTGGCTGATCCTGCCATACAGAGCCGCCGAGAAGTATGTTCATAAGCTGCATGCCACGGCAAATTCCGATGATAGGCATATCCTTGGCGTAGGCATATTTGAAATAAATGCTTTCGGTTACGTCGCGTATTGGCGCAGTACTGCCTAGCTTAAGAATAGGCTTTTCGCCATAGAGTGCAGGGTCGCTATCAGGACCGCCGGTGAATATGATGCCATCGAGCCTTTCTATATGCTCCTTAACAACATCCTCATCGTCTGTAAATGGAAGCATTACAGGAGCGCCACCTGCGGCTATCACTGCGTCAAGATATCCTGGTATTATCCACCAGCTGTTGTAGTTATAGTCATAGAGTGGAGTCACTCCTATAAGTGGTTTTCTCATTATTCCTCCTTAATTAAGCCCAGCGACGAAGGTGTCAAAGTCCGTCGTATTATAAACACCTATTCGCTTCAAAATCGTCGGATCATCACCTGGGTAGACCTTGCCTCGCTTTGTTGTAAAGCTACATAGAACGCCTGTCTCCCTCAAAGCACTCTGTGCATCAGCAGTGTAATCACCATAAGGGTATGCAAATGCGTGGTTGTTCCCGACTATGTCTGTGTTTGCCTTCAAATCGGCTATGATTTCTTCCTTTGACAGATTTCCAATCTGATGGTGACTGGCTCCAGGCGCTAGAGTGTCTGGGAAATGCATATTGTAGCTGTGAGACTGAAATGAAATATATGGACCTGCATATGTGCACATCTTCGATAGAGCATCGTACTTTCCAATCATGAACTGAGTCGCAGGAATTTGGTATTTATTCAGTATAGGAAGACCTTCCTGAAACATCGAAATTCCACCATCATCAAAGGTCACAATCACGCTATTTGCTGGAAGTGAAATCTTTCCATCTATATAAGCCCTAAGCTCAGAAAAGCTTGGAAAATAGAAGCCTGAATCGTGAAGATACTTCATATGTGCGTCAAGCTGGCTTGTTGAAACACACCATCTACTCCTAAGAGATACCGCATCGACATCTGGGGCAACATAGTGATACATCAAAACGGGAACGCCATTTGTATCAGCCTCAAACTTATCAGCCTCGACAACCCTGACTGTCCTTGAAATGCTGCGCTTTGCACTTCCGACAACGAAGCTATACTTGACCTCGTAATCGCCAGGCTTTTTGGTGTTTACCTTGCCAGTAATCTCACACTTTGGTACATAGCCAGCTCTGTTATCCACGCAGTAGGCACCAGATTCAATATATGGCTCTCCCTGCTTGACTAAAGTAAGTGAACTTCCGAGAAGTCCCATCCTCATATGGCTAGCGTCCTCGACCTCGGTAAGACTCATAGCAAACTGTGATTTTGCCTTAACCGTAGTCACGTTAATCTGATTCTGTGTTATCTCCTTCTGCTTATCGGTCCTTATCTTGTAAACTAACGCAAGGAGCGCGCCTATCAAAACTAGAATGATAAGTACAAGAAGAGCTATCTTAGTCTTCTTGGTCATGGATTCTCCTAAATATTGCTAATTACAGTTGATTCAGTTTTTACAATAACGCTTGTATTCGGCTCTATGGAGCGTGTAACAAATGCGCTACCTCCGATTATGCTGTCGTGTCCAATTACAGTGCTTCCACCTAGAACTGTCGCACCCGCATAAAGCGTAACATTATCCTCAATGGTCGGATGTCTTTTAACTCCGTGAAGAAGCTGTCCATCCTTGGTTGAAAGCGCGCCTATTGTTACTCCCTGATAAACCTTGACATGTTCGCCTATAATCGAAGTCTCACCTATTACAATGCCTGTCGCATGGTCGATAAAGAAGTACTTGCCAATAGTTGCACCAGGGTGAATATCAACTCCGGTCTTGCTGTGAGCATGCTCGGACATAATCCTTGGAATATATGGTATGTTCATCAAATATAGCTCGTGTGCTATACGATGAACAGTAACTGCATAAAGACCGGGATATGCGAGAATAATCTCGGTTTTGTCACTAGCTGCAGGGTCACCATCAAAGGCTGCATCTATATCTGTATCGAGATGCGCTCTAATCTTCGGAATCTTGGAGAAGAAGTCGAGGCAGATGTCCTGTGCAACTTCCTTGCGATCAGTTCTATCGATGTTACGTAAGCGCTCGTCGTTTACGAGCACAATCTCAAGCTGTTTGCGGAGATTGTACATTACATCCTCGATAAGAACTGCAACCCTATTCTTGGCTGTATGAGTGCGATAAATCTCATCTCTATAAAAGCCTGGATAGATTATCATAATGAGCTTCTTCAGTACATCTATAATAACGTCCTGATCTGGCTGTCCAAAGAAGGCCATCTCGTCAATGGCTCTGTTATTATCGTAATCATCCAAAATCTCACATACTATGCAGTCAACCTTATTTGTTGGCTTATTGTGCTTGCAATCCATAATAGTTGCCTTTCTATATCTTCAAAACTGATATTTGCCTGCTAGCAACATCCAAATTGGATACTAAAAGCAATTGCTAGCAAGGCATGAGCTCGGTTATCAAAAACCGTTGAATTTTCGCCAAATATAGCTGTTTATATCATCTAAATATTATCACAATTAGGAGGTCTATTCAAGGTGTTGTATTAGAGGAACTCAGTATTTTTTGGATAAGCCCAAATAATAGTCATACTATTCGAAAATGCGTTGAACTATCTGCCCGCATTTGATATAATCTAATCAATTTAACCAAGGAGGTACACTAATGAAGGGCTATACAAGCGAAACTATCAGAAACGTTGCGTTGTTAGGACATGGAGGATGCGGTAAGACGACATTCTTGGAATCGGCTTTGTACGAGACTGGCGTAATCAAAAAGCTAGGTAAGGTCGAGGACGGAAACACTGTATCTGACTATGATAAGATGGAAGTAGAAAAAGGATATTCCATTAATACATCAGTAGTTCCAATCGAGTGGAAAGGCAGCAAGATAAACTTTATCGATACGCCAGGATACTTCGACTTTATCGGAGAAGTAAATGCAGCTCTTCGCGCCGCTGAAGCTGCGGTAATCATGGTTGACGCAGGGGCAGGAATCCAGGTAGGTACCGAGGCGGCATGGAATGCATGCGAAAGATACAGCATGCCAAGATTTATTACCATAACCAAGCGTGATAAGGATGAATTTGATTTCTATAAAACCTTTGATGAGCTAAAGGCAAAGTTCGGAAACAAGCTAGTGCCACTATCATGGCCGCTTTCAGCTGAGATTGACGACGAGCTCAAGGAAGCTATTGCTGAGTCAGATGAAGAGCTCATGGAGAAATACTTTGATGGCGAAGAATTCACTGACGAAGAGATCAAAAAGGGAATGGTAAAGGGTATTTCCGAAGGAAACATAGTACCGGTTTGCTCATCTGCGTTCCAGCTAGGACACGGAATTGAGGGACTTTTAGATCTTCTTCTAGAATACGTTCCTACACCACTTCAGCATGGTCCATATAGAGGCTTTAACGATAAGAACGAGCCAGTAGAGAGAATATCTGTAACTGATGCTCCTATGTCTGCATTTGTATTTAAGACAATCGTTGACCCATTCGTAGGAAAGATTTCCGTTATGAAAGTTGTAACCGGAAAGATGAATTCGGGAACAGAAGTATATAACGAGAGAATTGGCAAGACAGAAAAGCTAGGAAAGCTATTCTTCCTAAGAGGTAAGGAACAGCTAGAGCTTAACTATGCAGAGGCTGGAGACATCGTTGCCGTTGCAAAGCTACAGAACACAAAGTCAGGAGATACTCTCTGTGACAAGAGCGACATAATAAGATATCTTCCACTAGACTTCCCATCACCAACATTCTACATTGCTATCGAAGCTCTCGACAAGAACGATGATGAGAAGATGGGCGTTGGACTTGCAAGACTAAGAGAAGAGGATCCTTCCTTCGTAGTAGAGAGAAATAGCGAAACTCACCAGACACTCCTCGGAGGCCAGGGAGATATTCAGCTTGGAATCATCCTTGCTAAGCTAAAGGATAGATTTGGCGTTTCAGTTAAGACGGTTCCTCAAAAAATCGCTTACAGAGAGACTATCAAAGGTAGCTCAGATGTTCAAGGAAAGCACAAGAAACAGTCAGGTGGTGCTGGTCAGTACGGTGACGTTCATATCAGATTCTCGCCTTCAGATAAGGAATTTGAGTTCTCCGAGGAACTATTCGGTGGATCAATTCCAAAGAACTACGTTCCAGCTGTAGAAAAGGGCTTGATTGAAAGCTTGGAGAGAGGACCTCTCGCAGGATGCAAGGTAGTAAACATCAAGGCAGTTTTATACGATGGTTCATATCACGATGTAGACTCAAACGAAGTTTCATTTAAGATTGCAGCTTCACTAGCTTTCAAGAAGGGTATTGTTGAAGCTAACCCTTGCCTACTTGAGCCAATAATGCATGTTGAAATTACAGTTCCTGACGAGTACATGGGAGATGTAATCGGCGACATGAACAAGCGTAGAGGTAAGATCCTAGGAATGGAACCACTTCCAAATGGCGGACAGAAGGTCGTTGCAGAAGCACCTCAGGCAGAGCTCTTTGATTATGCACTTGGCCTGCGTTCAATGACACAGGGCAGAGGCGTATTTGAGATGAAGTTTGTGCGCTACGAAGAGCTTCCAAAGCACCTAGCAGAGAAGATTATCGCTCAGCATGCTGCTGAAAATGAAGCAAAATAGCTGCTTTAGTATAATTAAATAAAATTAAAACCTCTGTTTAGTCTTGCATATATTATGTGTATTGGTGGCGGAGGTTTTTTGATGTATTTATTGACATGTGTTTGGGGAAAAGATATACTCTAAATAAGAACAAATGTTTGGAGAATGGATATGGCTAAGAAAGCAAAATCAGTATATGTTTGCCAAGAATGTGGATATGAGACACCTAGATGGCTTGGGCAGTGTATTTGCGGTGCATGGAATTCCTTTGTCGAGGAGAAGGTAGTAGATGTCAAGGAAGACGATGCGAGAAGGCGAAGTGGAATAACCAGTGCGGATGGAAGTAAGAGCAAGGCTTCCAAGCTAAATGTAATCGGAAGTGCTGAGTACAAGAGAATAGACACGGGTATTGGTGAACTTAATAGAGTTTTAGGCGGCGGAATAGTTAAGGGGTCTCTTACTTTGATTTCGGGTGAGCCAGGAATAGGTAAGTCAACCATCATAATTCAGGCTGCAAATTACATAGCTAAGACTGTGGGAAGAGTTCTTTATGTTTCTGGAGAGGAATCTGAAGAACAGATTAAGATGCGAGCAGACAGAGTCTGCGGTGAGATTGACGACAATCTATTTATCTTAGCAGAGACAAATATGGAAAACATAATGGCTGTATGTGAAACTCTTAAGCCTGAGTTTGTAATAATTGATTCGATCCAGACTATGTATACGGTAGACATCGATTCGGCACCAGGTAGCGTATCTCAGGTCAGAAGCTGCGGTAATCTTTTGATGAAGATAGGAAAGAGCTGGAGTATACCAGTATTTATCGTTGCTCATGTGACTAAGAACGGAGAGCTCGCAGGACCTAAGATAGTAGAGCATCTCGTTGACTGCGTTCTACACTTTATGGGTGAGAGAAATCATGAGCTCAGAATAATGAGAGCGTTTAAGAATAGATTTGGTACGACGAGCGAGATAGGTGCATTTAGCATGGAGGAGGCAGGACTTAAGGAGATACATGATATTTCGGCTAGCTTCCTTGACAGCAAGGGCATTAAGCCAGAAGGCTCTGTGGTATCTGCAATATACGAGGGTAGCAGGCCTGTATTTATGGAGATTCAGGCACTTACTGTTGCTTCTAATGTAGGATTTGCAAGGAGAACCTCTATAGGTATAGATAACCAGAGGCTTGCTATGCTACTTGCAGTGCTTGATCGAAAGGCAGGAATAAACACAATTAGCCAGGATGTTTATGTTAATGTAGTTGGTGGTCTTAAGCCTGATAGCACATCAGTGGATCTTGGTGTTGCACTTGCTGTTTATTCGTCGGTTAATAATATAAGATGTGGATATAGACTAATCGCTTTTGGAGAGATAGGGCTGACTGGCGAGCTCAGGTCTGTTTCCAATGCAGATAAGATAATAGCAGAAGCTTCTCGTATGGGATATGAGAAGGTGATAATGCCAAAAAAGAATGCTGCGAGGCTAGGGGATAAGTTTGGCAATTGCAGGATCATAGGTGTTAATAATATTTACGATGCGATAGAGGCGTTTAAAGAGCAATAGACCTTTCGATATGGTGAGCAAAAATAAATATTTTTTAAAAAAGGGGTTGACACTTTAGTTTTAATTGTGTACAATCATACAGTAAGCAATAATAAATGACACAATCCAATATACATAATTTAAGTCGGAGGTAAGAAAATGGGGTTTTATGATTATTCGGTTCTAAATAGAGCCGGTGAAGAAGTTTCAATGAAGAATTTTGAGGGTAAAGTAGTTCTGGTAGTTAATACAGCTACAGGATGTGGATTCACACCACACTATGAGCCACTTCAGAAGATGTATGATAAATATGCTGACAAGGGACTTGTAATTTTAGACATTCCTTGCAACCAGTTCTGGGATCAGGCTCCAGAGAGCGATGATGACATCCACAAGTTCTGCACACTTAACTACAACACAAAGTTTGATCAGATGAAGAAGTCAGACGTAAACGGTGAGAACGAGCTAGCGCTTTATACATACCTAAAGAGTCAGAAAGGATTCGAGGGATTTGGCGAAGGAGAACTTGCTGAGAAGATGGATGAAATCCTACAGAGCATTGATGCTGATTACAAGAACAACTCTAATATCAAGTGGAACTTCACTAAGTTCGTTATTGATAGAAAGGGTGAGGTTGTAGCGAGATTTGAGCCTACAGCAAGCCTAGAAGATGTAGAAAAGTGCGTAGCATCACTTCTATAATAGGTCAATAATAGATTAGGAATATTGAGAATGTAACATATGGAATCTGCTGAATGCTGATTCGGCTAAAGGGGTATTGGGCTCAAGCAATTAGCGGATTCCGTTTAAATAAGCTGCAGCTTTTAGAGCTACAGTTTTTTCATGGACAAGATGCATCTTATTTTCTTATATAAGATGATTTGATATATACAAATGTTAATGTAAGTAAATTAAGCGAGGTAAAGAAATGGATAGAAAAATAAAGTTGCTTATGAAAAGAAGTCTAATGCTTGTTATGAGTCTTGCGGTTGCGCTTACAATACTTCCTAAGGTGGGTCAAAATGTATACGCAGCGGAAGAGTCAAAGATGGAAAATGGTACAGTTGATGTAACAGTAAACGATGCTCCAGAAACTACTACGGTAGTAAACTATGGTGGGTATAGCTGGTATGTTATCAAGGACGAAAATGGTAGTCTTAAGCTGTTTTCTAAGGATGCTGATTTTGGAACAAGCCCATTTCGTGCAGGTCAGGAAAATCCAGGCCCTGGATATGCAAAGAATGTTCAACCTGATCCAGGTAACCCAGATTATCCAGGAGTTGTGTGGTATTTCGCAGTAAATCCAGGAAAAACTGAAGAAGATCCTGGCTGGACAAGAGCTAATGAGTATGACGGAAGCACTATCGATCAAAAGCTATCTGAAATACAAAGCGGAACAAACAGTACATTCGTTTCAAAGGAGCAGGAGACTGCTTCAAGACTAGGTCTTTTGACTTGGGATGAGGCAGATAATGTTAGAACAGAATTGAAGAACAATAGAAGCATAGATGGCGAAACCTTTTGGTGGTTCTCATCTCCATACTCTGGCGAGCTAGGCTATACAGTATCTGTTATGGGATGGGGTGAAGGCGAACTTGGAGCTGATCGCGCAGACTTTGAGCATATTATTCGTCCTGCTTTCAGTCTAGACAAAAGCTTGGTTCTATTCACATCTTCTGCAAACGGTGGAAAGGAATCTGCAACAGCAGGAGGTGGACTGACAAGCATTAGAGCCATTGCTGGTACAAATGCAAATAGCCCTATCAAGTTCACATTTAAAGATAACGACAGAAGTGATTTTGCACTAAAGCCATCAAAGAAGACTGGCAATGTACTAAATATTCGCTATGAGAATGCTAAGACAGGAGTTAATGAGTTTATCTCTGCGATTATTAAGGACAAGAATGGCAATCTCAAGTATTATGGAAAGCTTGCAGCTGCAAATACAAGTGGAACAGCTGAGCTTATTCTTCCTGCTGATTTTGATGAAGCAAATGATAAGCTTTACATATTCAACGAGCAGGCAAATGGAGGAATGAATTCTGACTTTGCAAGTGAAATGAGAGAGGTTGAGATAGAAAATACTTCGGCTCAGAGCGTAAGTACGAGTGGAACTGCCGTGCCAAAGACTAATGCAGCAAGTGTAAAAGCTAAGGCGCCAAATACAGGTGATAACAGTGGGCTTGATGCATGGCTTATGATTATGGGTCTAGCGAGCGTAAGCGCTATGGGAACCATGATATATAGAAGAAAGCTACAGAAATAATATATCAAAAGGGAGGTTGTGTAATCTCCCTTTTTCTGTGCATCATAAAATAAAAACCACCCGGTATGGGTGGCTCTATCCGTTATTTCTTAGGGCTGTCTATCTCGAACTTAGATGCCTCATAGATGTCGCGGTGCTCGTTTTTAGCGTGCTCCTTGATAATCTCAAAGCTCTCCTTGCTGAGGGCGTGCTCAACTCTGCAAGCATCCTCTCTAGCAATTTTCTCGTCGACACCAATTGAAATTAGCCAATTTGAAATTAGCACGTGTCTTTCGTATATCATTCTTGCCGTAGCAAAGCCTGACTCTGTCAAAGTTATATATCCCTCATCGGAAACCTCGATGTCATTGTTCTCGCGAAGCTTCTTCATCGCTACGCTAACGCTGGACTTCTTAAAATCAAGGTAATCTGCAATATCAACAGAACGAACTACAGGATGTTCCTTGCTGAGAATCAATATGGCCTCGAGATAATTCTCAGTTGATTCGTTAGATTTCATATATTACCTCCATCCAATAGATAGTTTTAACTAACTTAGTTTATATAAAAACAAGTATACCATAGATGCGCATAATGTCAATACACAGAGCTTTTGGGTAAAAAGTATAAAAATTAAGTCAAAAAGGAATAAGTATTATATATGTGTAAAAATATAGCGCTGCGTGGATTCTTAAAGGGATGTAACGAAAGTTAGTGAACCAAGAATAACGCCAGCCACATTAGGGATGATAAGTATATAGTCCTTCTTTGGTTCCTTTGTCCAACCATAAATAACCCAGATTAAGCATGAGAAAGCAGCAAAAGCAGGTTGAAATGGCTGGCCCTTTGCTCCGTTAAGATTCGCGATAATCTGTGGGATGTACGATATAAAGACAAAAACCCCTATGAAAGCTCCTATAGAGCCTACGATTGTATTAATTTTATGTTTCATATAAAGACCTCCTAAAAACACTATGATAATATACCCAAGATAATATACCCAATTTTTTTCAAATCAATAAAAAATAATTTTATAAAAAGGTGTTGACATTACGAGTTAGTTAGGTTAAACTAACCACAGATAAGCAAATACACATGTTGGACCAAGTAAGCAGGGTTCAGCGCGCAAGCCGTTATGCCGGCGGCGATAGCGTTTCTCCGGTGTTTTTGCATGATTTCTCTATATTTCATTTATTATTGCCCGCTTCCCCAAAAGAAGCGGGCTAATAACCCCATAAGGGTTAGGCTAAACTAACTAATTAAAGTGAGTGCTTTTATGAAATAGCTTTGAGAATAGGCTAATATAAAGAATTTCAACTAGGAGGGCATATGTGCGAAGAAGTCAAGAGAATGTTATTCAGACTTGATATGAATGACCTTATGACGAAGTTAGCTCTTCAGTGTTCACCGGTCATTGCCGGAGTAAAGATGTCAAACCTAATCGTTGTCAAAAAGGCGATGATTCCTCAGGTAAAGAAAATATTTGCAGGAACAGGATTAGAAATATTCGTGTTCTGTAGCTTTAATGAAAACAGCTACGCTTTGATATACAGAGAAGAAGAACTTATAAATTGGCTAAATCAGGATGATGTTCGCAAGCTCCTAGAGGACTTCGGATATTTTGATTTGGACATTAAAAATATTTTGAGTACAGTTAGCAAGCGTTACCGTCAGTACTGCCGTAAGGAAATTGACTTCCCACATGAACTTGGTTTGCTTTTGGGCTTTCCAACTGAGGATGTTGTCGGCTTTATTGAAAACGACGGTAGGGACTTTCTGCTTTGCGGATACTGGAAGGTTTATAGCGATATAGAAAGAGCGAATAGACTGTTTAAAACCTTTGATAGAGCAAAGGAAGATGCGATAAGACTGATCTTCGGAAAACGAGACATACTTGAGCTTCTCGATTCCGCTTCAGATATAAAAAAACAAAACTTGAACAAGCTTCAAATTGTACAGTAGGAGGAAAATTATGAAGAAGTCAATGGTAGTATACTGGTCACAGACTGGAAACACAGAAGCAATGGCAAAGGCTATAGGCGAAGGTCTAAAGAGCACATGTGAAGATTCATGTGTAAAGACTGTTTCAGAGGTATCAGCTAGCGATCTTAAGGATCTAGAAGGATTCGCGCTTGGATGCCCTGCTATGGGAGACGAAGTTCTTGAAGAGACTGAGTTTGAGCCATTCATCGAAGAAGTTGAGCAGTTCGTAGGTGGAAAGAAGATTGTTATCTTCGGTTCATACGGCTGGGGAGACGGCCAGTGGATGCGTGACTGGAAAGACAGAATGGAAGCTGCAGGAGCTCAGATCATAGGCGGAGAAGGCCTAATGATCAACGATGCTCCAGACGATGCAGGTCTTGAGACATGCAAGGAATTAGGCGCAAATCTTGGACTCGCTTAATCCTCTAATAAAATATCAAATCATATAAAATTCAATCTAGAGAAATCGCCTGTTCTGCAGGCGATTTTCTTGTGCTTTTTATTTTTTGGAGAGGAGCTGGTTAGGGTCTATCAAAAGGGGCAAATATCTTGCCAAATCATCGCAATCAGAATTGCAAAAACGCCCTATTTATAGTATAATAGAACAGAATATCTTTAGGAGGATAGCGCATGAATGCTATAGGAAAAGTTGGCGCAATAATCATCAAGTATCAATACCAAATCGAGATAGCACTTCTCTCACTTTTGGCATTGATTGTTTTGATTGGATTAATCAAGTTAATCATCAGTGCGCTCAGGCGAAAGGATGTACTATCCGAGATTAAAGTAACTGTGACTGACATCGATAGCACAGTTAAGGAAATCAACCAGAAGCAAGAGGTTTTGATAGAGGGAAGTTTAGCTTCTAGTGGCTGGGAGGCAAAGAAGGCCGAGTCAGATAATAGCTGTGATACGGTAATGCTAGAAGACAAGGCAGAGGTAACTGAGCTTAAGGCCGAGCAAGCACCTGAGGTGGCTCCTGAGGAGACGGTTAGCGAATCAACTTTGATAGAAGCAGAAGTTTCTGAGGAGAAACCAGAACTTGAGACTGGCTTTGGAGAGGATAAACGTCTTGAGAATGTACTTGAGAATCTTTTGATAAAGAGTAGGGACGGAGATGTGCACTGCGCGGAGGAAGGCGAAGTTTCCAAGAAATTCGCAAGCAGAGAATGTGGAACGGACAAGCATGGCAATGTGTATACCGAAGAGTTTTTGAGCAAGCAAATAAAGTAAACTGCCAAGGTGCGGGAGGTAATGATGTATTGCAAAAAGTGTGGAAAAAGATTAGCTGATGGAGATAAGTTCTGTGGAAATTGCGGAACCAAAATCGATGTCTCCGAGATAAACATAGGATTCGCAGAAGAAGAACCTAAGCCGAAGAAGAACTTTGATTTCGGCGCTTTTAATTGGGATCTTGATGGATATCCAGATGAGGACAAGGCTAAGACTGAAGATGTTGACTTCAATTGGAACACCGTTCTAGAGGAAAAGAAGCGCAAGGACATCGAGGAGAAGTCATTCACAGAGACAATCATGACGGAGAATGAGCTTTTTGACAGAATTCAGAGCGAAGACAATGCTAAGGATGCTTCTGAGATTTCATTCAACTGGGAACTAGGAAGCACTACGCGTGTAGAGAAGGCTGATAGATTCGAAAGCATTATTCCTAAGGTAGAGGAAAAAGCTGAGCTTGACATTCCTGTTGAGGTTTCAGAGGAACACGAGGAAGTTAAGGATTTAGTTGACGTTGATGAGGCACTTGCGGCTGGTCTTGCTGCGGCATCATCACCAAGAAAGAGCATAGATAAGTTCTACACTTTTAACCAAAAGAACGAAGAATTCCAGGCTCTTCTCGACCAAGAGTACGAGAGACTTCGTAACAGAATCCGTGAGGATAGTGAGGCCGAAGCTATAATCGCAAATAAGGAAGAGAAACTTGAGCAAGCAAGAGCGACTTGGTCAAAGGAAGCTCTTGAGGAGCCGGTTGAGGAAGCCGAAGAAACGGTAGAAGTAGCTGAAGAAACCAAAGCCCCTGTTGAGATTGCAGCTGAAGCAGAAGTCGAAGTGGCTGAAGCTGATGCGGTTAATGATACAGAGGAAACTGAAGATGCTCAATCTACAGAAGTAGAAACTGAGGAAGTCCCTGAAACTGAAGAGGCAGGTTTAGAGACTGAATCCGAAGTTGAAGAAGTAGAAGAAGCTGAAGAAGCCGATGCAGCTGTTCATGAAGCAGAAGAGGATGCTGTTCAGGAAGAAGCATGTGCATGTGCATGCGAAACTGAAGAGGAAGTAGCATGTGACATTTCTAGCGAAGATGCTGAAGCTGCGTGCGTAGTTGAGACTGCAGCTCAAGTAGAAGAAGCTGCAAAAGCTGAGGACGCTGAGACTGAAGATGAACATGACGATACCGAAGAAGCAGAGGTTGAAGAAACTCCTAGCAAACCAGAAAGCGGGAATCCCCCCAGTGATGAGGAGGAGAAGGAGGAAGAGGCACGCGGAGATGAAGATAGTAAGGAAACTAAGCTTCATTACAGCGATATCTTTGCTAACGACGATGTCCATGATAGTGATTCAGGGGATGAACAGAAGACAGGACGATGGAAGATAATCGTTTTAGATATAATTATAGTTATACTTGCAATAGCTGTAATCTGCTCAGGTATTCTAGTATTTGCTAAGGGATCTGCACCTGCTAATAAGATTTCACAGGGAATTTCATGGGTGACAGAGAAGTTCTCAGGCAGCAGTGACAAATCTAAGGACGATAAGAAGTCTGAAGAAAAAGTTGAAAAGACTAAATCCATGGAGGATGTAGTTGCAGCGGCAAAGAAGAACTATGTGAACATAGGCAAGGTTCAGTATGACAGCAAGCTAAAGTTTGATACATCAAAGGACTACGGCATCAGTGAACTCAAGAATGCAAAGAATTTTAAGGATGGAGAGTTCTCTGACGGAAAGCTACTTAGCGAAGCTATTGTTAACCTTTCACTTGGATACTATTCTGGACTTACAGATAAGGTGAATAGCGGTTCTGACGATGTTCTTAAGCTTATCAATGAAGATTCAGAGCTTTATGGACATGTGAAGGCTATAGCTGAAGGTAATGAAGAACAGCAGATTAAGAATATAAAAATCGGCGAAATCAAAAATAGCGGTAGCAACTACTATGTAATTTTGCAGATTACTGAGGGAAAGGCTAATTCATCAGACACTAGCACAGAGACAAAGATTCTTTCAATCATAAACAAGGATAAAGTGCTTAAGGTCACTGCAGCTACTGATGCTGAGTAATTATTTTGATGAGCAATTAATACTTTGATAAATTTGTGGGAGTAACTTTTGATGGCAGCAAAACCAAAGAACGTAGTAAATGTAAAGCCTAAGAAAGAGAAAAGAGCTAGGAATATAACAATTTTAGTCATAGTGTCTTTTATACTATGGGGGTTCTTTTCACTTATTAACTTCTTCACCGACTGGATGTGGTTTGATGAACTAGGATATGTTAGTGTTTTCCTAAAGAAGTTAACCACTCAGCTGAAGTTTGGCATACCTATGTTTGTGGTGCTCAGTGGCCTGATGTACCTGTACTTGACAGGGCTTCGTAGAGGCTATTTCAAGAAGATTATCTCCCATGAAGAAACTAACCAAAAGAGGCTTGGCATAATTACTTTACTTGTTTCTGTTCTTTTCTCAGGATGGGTTACCAAGTATGTTGTGGGCGGACTTTGGTTTGAATTTCTCAAGTTCCTGAAGAGCACAAGTTTCGGAAAGAAGGATCCGCTCTTTGGGCTTGATATATCGTTTTATGTTTTTAAGTACGAGTTCTTAAACGGGCTTAACACCATGCTTTTAGGGATAGTCGTACTATTTGTGATTGCAACAATTTTTTACTATGCAGTTTTGATATTAATGCACAGTCCAGATGCCTTAGAAGAAGATGAGGCTGAGCCTATAGAGGACGGAAGATACTCGGGGACACAAGCTGGTGAAGATGCCGGTGCTGGAGCAGGATATTCGAGCAGACCTTTCGTTAATCCGTTTGGAGAGAATACACAGGCGGGCAAGATATTTGCAAATATCTTTGATCCTAATAAGCGAAATGCCAGAATGAAGAATGTCAGAAATAAGACTGACCGCAGGATTTCTAAGTCAAATATGGATCAGCTTCTCCACATCGCTTCGGGCAAGCTATCCATTCTCGGAATTATTTTCTATGTAATGCTAGCTTTTCACTTCCTGCTAAAGCAGTTTGACCTACTTCATAAGCACACAGGCGTTGTGTACGGAGCAGGCTACACAGATGTCAATGTTACTCTTTGGATTTATAGAGTTTTGATTGTGCTTTGTGTTCTAGGCGCACTTACGATAGCCCTCTTCATTGCAAAGAAGATGATGAAGCAGATTGTTTTGATTCCGATAATCATGCTCGCTGTGATTTTGATTGGAAGCGGTGCTGAGATTCTAGTTCAGAATGTAATCGTTGCACCTGATGAAATAAACAAGGAATCAAAGTATCTAGCAAGAAATATAGAGTTTACTCAGTATGCATATGCGACGGATAAGGTCGATGTCAGAGACTTTGCTGCATCAAATGACCTTGATGCTAGTGCGATAGCTAACAACGATGAGACGGTCGGAAACATAAGAATCAACGACTATGAGCCTGTTGAGAAGTTCTACAACCAGACTCAGAGCATCAGGCAGTACTATAAGTTTAATGATACTGACGTAGATAGATATTATCTGAACGGTGAGTACACTCAGACATATCTTTCAGTCAGAGAAATCGATGAGAAGAAGATAAACGATACCTGGCTCAATAGACATATCAAGTATACGCACGGCTACGGCCTTGCAGTATCAAGGGTTGACAAGATTACTGCTAGCGGACAGCCAGATGTTGTAGTCAAGGATATACCACCTAAAAGCAGTGCCAAGGAAATTAGTATCAAAAGACCAGAAATTTATTTCGGAGAGCTTTCAAGAGACTACATTGTCATAAACACAAATGAGGATGAGTTCGATTATCCAGATGGTCAGTCCAATAAGTACACAAGATACAAGGGAAGCGCAGGAATCAAGCTGACGCCGCTGAAGAGGCTGATGTTTGCAGTGAGAGAAGGAAGCTTTAAGCTTCTAGTTTCTTCCAATATAAACAGCGAATCTAGAATCGTCATCAACAGAAATATTGAAGAGAGGGTAAAGAAGATAATGCCTTATCTGAGCTATGAAGATGATCCGTATGGAGTAGCTGTTGATGGTAAAATTTACTGGATGATAGATGCTTACACGACAAGCTCGTTCTATCCATATTCAGAGCCTTATAGCAAGGATGAAGGAAATACAAATTACATCCGAAATTCAATCAAGGTCGTTGTCGATGCGTATAATGGAGATGTGAAATACTATATCACTGACAAAAACGATCCGATAGCCATGACCTATAAGAAGATGTTTCCTAAGCTCTTCAAGGATATTGACGAGATGCCAGCATCTCTTAAGTCGCATGTTAGATATCCGCATTCGCTCTTTAAGATTCAGGCAGATGTTTACGGCAGGTATCACATGAACGACGTCAAAGTATTCTATCAAAACGAGGACCTTTGGGAGGTTTCTCACGAAATATACGGAACTCGTGAGAGAAAGACGGAGCCTAACTACCTTGTTACCAGAATTCCTGGTGAGGAGAAGGCCGAATTTGTGAGCATGCTTCCATATTCGCCAAAGTCTAAGCAAAATATGACCGGTATTTTGATGACGAGAAACGATGGCAAAAACTATGGAAAGCTAATGCTTTACAGGTTCCCTAAGAATAGGACAATTTATGGACCTATGCAGATAGAGGCGCAGATAGACCAAAACACAAAGATTTCTCAGGATTTCTCACTATGGAGTCAGGCTGGTTCAACATACAGCAGAGGAAGCCTGTTTGTGGTTCCAATCAATAACTCACTGCTATACATAGAGCCTATATATCTTGAGGCATCCAATTCCGCTATTCCAGAAGTTAAACGCGTAATCGTAGCCTACGAGGACAAGATTGCTTATGAGCCTACGCTTGAAGCTGCGCTAGAAAGCTTATTTGGAGAAGGCGAAATCAGCAGTAACAATCCAGAACCTAAGAGCGAAAGCGAAAAGCAGAGCGTAAAGGACTATATCCAGAAGGCTAACGGCGCCTACCAAGAGGCTCAGGAAGCACTTAAGAGCGGCGACTGGAAGACTTACGGAGAGAAGATGACAGAGCTAGAGAAGGCGCTTAAGGAGCTCCAGGATAGCTCAGATAATAATGCTAGCGATAGCAAGAAAAGCAAATAATTAATTTTGATATATTAAACAACTTGAAAATTCAGGAGGAAATATATGCTGGGATTCGATGTAGATAAAATGCTCTTTACGATCCCAAAGGGCGAACACTCAAAGGAAAATATTATTAAGGTTTTGAATGCCCATCCTGAGGTTAAATTCGTATCACTTGTAGGTATCGATATCGGTGGACACGATACAGACGAGAAGATACCCGTAGAGCTTTTCATAAAGGACATGGACAAGCTGCTAGAGCACGGAGTTCAAACTGACGGTTCATCAGTAGCACTTCCACACATAGCAGTGCTGAACAACGCAAAGGTCGATATTATTCCTGACCTAGATTGCAACTGGTACGTAGACTATAACTTCAGAAACATCGATAGAAAGCTAGAGCTTCCTATCGGAACTCTGAGAATTCCATCCTACCTCTTGCACAACGAGAATTTCGAGTGCGGATCAAGAGTAATGCTTAGAGATGCACTAAAGCATTTTAAATCAGAACTCAATAAGTCTTTAATTGAGCATCCATATGTATTTGATTACATTGATGGTGCAGATAGCATGGATGATATCGAGGAATTCGTAATAACAAGTGCAACTGAGCTAGAGTTTTGGGTAAAGACTCCAGACGATAAGGGTGATAGAGAGCAACTCTTTACTGCTCAGGTACTCAAGGAGCAGTACTGGAAGAGAACTTACGGTGAGGTCAGAACTGCGCTTGAGGAAACTTTGATGATTCTAGATAAGTATGGCTTTGGAGTAGAGATGGGACATAAGGAGGTCGGAGGAGTTAAGGCTCAGATGGGTAACTCCGGACACTTTGACCACGTTATGGAGCAGCTAGAGATTGACTGGGCATATACAGATGCTATGCAGGCTGCAGATAATGAAAACCATGTTAAGTATATTGTTAGAGATATTTTTACATTGCATGGACTTGATGTAACCTTCATGGCTAAACCTTTTGATGGAGTGGCAGGAAGCGGTGAACATACTCACCTAGGACTTGCAGCAAAGTTAAAGAATGGTAAGATGACAAGTGTATTCGCACCTAAGGATATGAGGGCTGAGTTCCTAAATCCTATCGGATACGGCGCTTTGATGGGTCTGCTAAAGAACTACGAGGTTGTTAATCCATTCGTAAGCTCAAGCATTGACTCTTTGAAAAGATTAAAACCAGGATATGAAGCTCCTGTTTGTATAGTTACTTCTCTAGGACGATCTCCGATGGAGCCTTCCAGGAACAGAACTGTTCTCGTAGGACTTATCAGGGATATGAATAATCCACTGGCAACGAGATTTGAGCTTAGAGCACCAAATCCTAAGAGCAACACATATCTAGTGCTTGCGGCAAGTCACATGGCTATGATAGACGGAATAAAGCATGTTCTAGCTGCAGAGAAGACTCCGGCAGAGCTTGAGAAGTCTATATCAAAGGCTTACGGCGATGAGGACTTCTACCTAGATACAGATAGAGAGTACCGAAGCGAGAAGGAAGTCTTTGAAGACTACACTGAAGAAGAGAGAGCAAAGCTCTTCGGACATGCACCGGCTACGGTTTGGGAGAACATGCAGGCCTTCGATCACTACCCTGAGAAGCTAGAAATCTTCAAGGCTGGCGATGTGATGAAGCAGAAGGTCCTTGATTCCTATAGGGAGCAGGTTATCTCACAGTGGAAGACAGAACTTCACGATAGAGTTATCCCACAGAATATGGCTTTGATTAGAAGCTGTGTAAAGCTTCACTCAGAGGATGATTTTTCCGATTTTGATGTGAAGAACTGGATAGAGATAGATAAACTTAGACATGAACTAGGAAAAGACACCATTACCGAGAAATCCATTCTCACAAGAGCAAAGGACGCACTTGATGATGGAAACTACAGCGAGGCATCTGAGATGCAGAAGCTGATACAAAAAAAGGTAGCAACTTTGATAAGCCTATACACTAGGTACAAGAAGAATATTTTATAGAGGTGAGACAGATGCTAGATATTAAGAAGATAAGAGAAGATTACGAAGGTGTTAAGAGCCGCGTTGAGTTTAGAGGTAAGGGTGACTTTGGAATCTCGAAGGTTAAGGAACTAGACGAGAAGAGAAGAAGCCTCCTAGCTGATGTTGAGGTTAAGAAGAACAGGCAGAACACAGTTTCAAGAGAGATTCCTAAGCTAAAGAAGGCTGGTGAGGACACAACTGAAATCATGGCTGAGATGAAGGTTCTCTCAGATGAAATCAAAGCTCTCGATGCTGAGCTCTCAGAAATCGAAGCTGAGTTAAAAAGTGCCCTGCTAAATGTGCCAAACACTCCATATAAGGAGGTTCAGTTCGGAAATGATGACAGCGACAATGTAGAGATTAGAAAGTTCATGGAGCCTAAGGAATTTGATTTTGAGCCTAAGGCACACTGGGATATAGGTGAGGATCTAGATATTCTAGACTTTGGTCGTGCAAGCAAGATCAGTGGAGCAAGATTCACTGTTTACAAGGGTCTCGGCGCTAGACTTGAGAGAGCATGCATTCAGTTCATGCTTGATCTTCATACAATGGAGCAGCCTTATACGGAGATTCTTCCTCCTTTCATGGTAAATAGAGATGCGATGACAGGAACAGGACAGCTTCCTAAGTTTGAAGAGGATATGTTCTATATCCCTCAGAAGGACTTCTTCCTAATTCCAACTGCAGAGGTTCCGGTTACAAACCTAAGGGCAAATGAAATAATGGATGAGGCAGAGCTTCCAGTTTACTACACTGCATATACTCCTTGCTTTAGAGCTGAGGCAGGTTCTGCAGGTAGAGATACAAGAGGTCTTATACGTCAGCACCAGTTCAACAAGGTTGAGCTTGTTAAGTTCGTAGATCCAGAGACTTCTTACGATGAGCTAGAAAAGCTTACTGCGGATGCAGAGGAAGTGCTAAAGCGTCTTGGAATCCCATACAGAGTTGTAAGACTAAGCTCGGGAGACCTAGGTTTCTCATCAGCTATGACATACGATATTGAGGTTTGGATGCCTAGCTACGGAAGATACGTTGAGATTTCTTCATGTAGTAACTTTGAGGACTACCAGGCTAGACGCGCAAATATCAGATTCCGCAGAGGGAAGGAAAAACCAGAATTTGTTCACACATTGAACGGTTCAGGCCTTGCAGTAGGCAGAACTGTAGCAGCTATCATGGAGAATTTCCAGCAGGCTGACGGAAGCGTAGTAATACCGGAAGCATTGAGAAAATACATGGGTGTTGACGTTATCAAAAAATAGTTTTCTTTCTAAGAGTCCGGTTCTTCCGGGCTTTTAGTTTTTGAAACAAGGTAATAGGAAAATAGGATATATGAGATTTATAAAAAGTTTATTCGGCAGGGTTTTCAGCCGCGCAACCATAATGGGGATTCTGATACTTATTCAGTTTGCATGGATGGCTCTCATGGTTTTGAGGCTAGGCGATTACTCTAGAATTATAACGCTAGTGTTTAACATCTTTGCTATAATGGCAGCCCTATTTATCATATATAGAGATGAAAGCTCGGCCTACAAGCTAGGCTGGATTATGATAATATGCCTTATGCCTATTTTGGGAACGGCTATGTACTGGTTCTTTGGTAATAAGAGGCCATCAAAGAGAATCAAAAACAAAATCGAACCGACAAGGGCAAGACATAGAGATGATGTAAAGCAGGAAAACTGCCTGTCAGAGCTATATAGCGATAGACTCACAGATACAATTAAATACATAGGTGATTACGGTCCATATCCAGCGTGGACGGGTACAAAGACCAAATACTATGACCTCGGTGATAAGGCTTTTGTCGATATGTTAGAGGACCTAAAGCGCGCCAAACACTATATTTTCATGGAATACTTTATAATCGAAGAAGGATACATGTGGGACTCCATCTTCGATATACTTCAAGAAAAGGTTGCAGAGGGTGTCGACGTAAGGGTTATGTACGATGACATAGGTTGTATAGAGAAACTACCACTGAACTTTGCATCAAAGCTAGAGCATGCCGGAATTAGAGTCCATGTCTTTAACCCGCTTCGCCCGTTGCTATCGCTAGTCTATAACAACAGGGATCACAGAAAAATCACTGTAATAGATGGATATATTGCACACTCAGGTGGGTACAACTTAGCCGATGAATACATAAACAAGGTGCAGTACTTCGGGCATTGGAAGGATACGGGAATAAGGCTAGAGGGCATGGCTGTCTGGAACTTTACCGTTATGTTCCTAAATATATGGAATTCTTTTATTCCGACAGAGGATGATTATAGTAAATATAGACCACATGTGCATCATCCACAGCCATTTGATAGCGACGGAATAGTGCAGCCGTTTTCTGATACACCACTTGATGCTGAAAACCTAGGCGAAAATGTTTACCTTGAGATAATCAATCAGGCTGAGGACTATGTGTATATCTATACGCCATATCTTATTCTAGATAACGAAATGATCACAGCGCTCAAGCTTGCATCAAAAAGAGGCGTAGACGTAAGACTTATAACTCCAGGAATACCGGACAAAAAGATAATTTTCAGGCTTACACGTTCCTACTATCTGCCTCTTATTAGAGCAGGTGTAAAAATCTACGAATATAAGGAGGGTTTTGTTCATGCTAAGAACTTTCTCTCAGACGATAAGCTTGCAGTGGTTGGAACGATAAACCTCGACTACAGGAGCCTCTACCTTCACTTTGAGTGTGGAACCTTTATGGTGGGATGCAGTGCTTTGAGAGATATCAAAGAGGATTTTAACAGGACAATAGGAAGATGTACTCAGATACTAGATGAAAACTGCAAGACGAACTTCTTTGGACTTTTGTTTGACGGAGTTTTGCGAGCGCTAAGCCCGCTGCTTTAACTTTAATAAAGCCTTGAAGATTTTACATGACCTACGGCTTAAGTGTGGAATTGCTTGGGCTGTGGGTCATTGATTTTATGGGAGAGAATATGAATAAGCAAAGAGAATCAAAGGGATTAATTGAATTCATCAAAGCGCATCGCGACATGGAGCGCGCTAGCTTTCACATGCCTGGACACAAAGGTAAAGACTTCTTTAAAGAAAATGGCTATGAGGACTTCGTAGATTTAATGATAGATGGAGACCTGACAGAGATCGAAGGAGCTGATAACCTATTTAAGGCGGAAAGCATTTTGCGTGAGACCATGAATCGCTATAAGGCGATGTATACTGCAAAACATGCATTTATGCTGGTTGGAGGAAGCAGTGCAGGAATCCTAGCATCTGTGCTAAGTGTCATATCAAAGGGAGATACTTTGATTATGGCATCAAACTGTCACAAGTCTGTCTACAATGCTTTGATGCTGAGCGGTGGAAAGGCGGTCTTTGTTGCACCTGAAGCCTTAAAGGTCTATGGACTTGCAGGTGAGGTGAGTGCAAGCCGTATTGAAGAAGCTCTGATAAAGCACCCCGAAGCCAAGGCTGTTCTCATAACTAGCCCAAACTACTACGGGGTTTGTAGCGATATAAAAAAGATTTCTGAAATAGTGCATAAACATGGAAAAATCCTAATTGTAGATGAGGCACATGGAGCACATCTAGCTTTTATGGATAAGATAACGCCATCAAGTGACAAGGGAAGGAATGAAAGCGGCAAAGTACAAAAGCTTGCAGCTGAAGTAAGCGGTGCAGATATAGTAATACTGAGCACGCATAAGACGCTAGCTTCATTTACACAGACAGCAATACTGCTCGTTTGTAGTGATAGGGTGGATGTAGATACACTTGCTAATAACTTGCAAATCTTGCAGAGCAGCAGTCCTTCATATATTTTGATGGCATCACTAGATATGAATGCAAGGATAATAGAGGAGGCTGGAGCTACCCTATTTACAAAGTGGCAGTCGGATCTGGATTATGCATACGGAAGGCTAAGAAAAATCCGAGGGCTGGAGCTTCTTGAGACGGAGCTGCTTGACCGAACAAAACTAGTCTTTGGCCTCCGTGAGCTCGGAATAAGCGGGTATGAGCTTGATGCTCTTTTGAGAGAAAGGGGCGTATTCTGTGAGCTTTCAGATTCTCGTTTTGTCATGGCAATGAGCGGCATTGGAAGCAAGAGGAAGGACTATGAGCTTTTAATCTCGGTGCTTAGTGAAATAGCTGAGGGGGCTTGCGAAAGCGACAGGAAGCGCGTGAGCCGTGAAGAAGATGAAGCCTTTTTGATGGATGAGCTATATAGGCATGGGGAAATATTTGATGTCCCAAGCGAGACTGAAAGGCTAGCGCTTAGAGAGTGCGAAGGCAAAATCTCTGCTCAGGCACTGATTCCATATCCACCAGGCATTCCGATTGTTGTTCCGGGAGAGCGTATAGATGCTGAGAAGATTAAAGTCCTCGAAAAGCTGTATAAGGACGGGGTTAGCGTGATTGGACTAGATGAAAATGGCAAAATCCTATGTGGAAGATAAGGGACTTTGGACTATAAAATAAACAATATATTGGAGTAAATCTATCTTGACTATACTATATATAGATATTATAATGAATGAGCAAGCAAGATAGGGGGCTTTCTATGAAGAGTGAGAAAGAGAGCGTTTCTATAGCTGGAGTCAAGAAACACACCACCGTAAATGGGCCTGGAGTAAGGTATACGGTGTTCATGCAAGGCTGTGAGCATGGCTGTAAGGGATGCCATAACCCAGAGACGCATGACCTAGGTGGCGGTGAAGTAATTTCAGTTAAAGAGCTCATTGATGACATTTTGGCAACAAAGTATATCGACGGAGTTACGCTTTCAGGCGGAGATCCTCTTTTGCAGGCTGAGCAGTGCAGAGATATAGCAGAGGCACTAAAATCCAATGGATTAGACATCTGGCTATATAGCGGATTTACCTTTGATGAGGTGTCTAGTGGTAAGGCGGGCGAGGCAGCGCGAGAGGTTTTGGACTTTATAGATGTGATGGTAGACGGAAGATTTATCGAGTCACTAAAGAGCGAGGAACATATCTGGCGAGGCAGCAGCAATCAGAGACTCATAGATGTGAGAAAAAGTCTGGATGCTGGCGAAATCATAAGCTTTGACGATGAATTTGTACTTTAGAACGGTATTGGGACGTAATCAATTTGTTAATCTATGTATAAGTTATGTGGAGGGATAGAATGAACAATGTAATCAGAAGAGATGGAACGGCGGTTGCTTTTGACCCAACAAAGATTGAAAATGCGGTCGCAAAGGCCTTTATGGCAACAGATGAGCTTGATGCGAGGGATATTTCGTCGGTATCAAGAGCTATTTGTCTCATCGTCACAACCACGCTTAACGGACGCAAGCTCGATGCTGCAACGGTAGAGGAGATTCAGGACGAAGTTGAGTCCGCTTTGATGAACTGCGGATATGCTAAGACAGCAAAGGCGTACATCCTATACAGACGTCAGCACGCTAATGTGCGAGAGACAAAGGATACTCTGCTGGACTACAAGAAACTTATAGATGGATATATCGGAACTGAGAAGGACTGGCGTGTTAAGGAAAACTCAACTGTAACTCTTAGCGTTGGTGGACTCATTCTTTCAAACTCAGGTGCTGTAACAGCTAACTACTGGCTTTCAGAGGTTTACGATGAGGATGTTGCAGATGCTCACAGAAACTGCTTCATGCACATTCACGACCTTTCAATGCTAACAGGATACTGCGCAGGATGGAGCCTTAAGCAGCTTATACAGGAGGGTCTAGGCGGAGTTCCGGATAGAATAACTTCAGCACCAGCAAAGCATCTTACAACTCTTTGCAATCAGATGGTAAACTTCCTAGGAATCATGCAGAACGAATGGGCAGGAGCTCAGGCTTTCTCATCCTTTGATACATATCTAGCTCCTTTTGTTAAGGTAGACAATCTATCATACAAGGATGTAAAGCAGTCAATACAGTCATTCATCTATGGTGTAAACACTCCATCAAGATGGGGTACTCAGGCACCGTTCACTAACGTAACGCTTGACTGGACAGTTCCAGAGGACATGATTAACATGCCTGCACTTGTTGGTGGCAAGGAGATGGACTTCACATATGGTGATTGTAAGGCTGAGATGGACATGGTAAACAAGGCTTTCATCGAGATTATGATCGAGGGAGATGCTAACGGACGTGGATTCCAGTACCCAATTCCTACATACTCAATTACAAAGGATTTTGACTGGAGCGAGACAGAAAACAACAAGCTTCTCTTTGAGATGACAGCAAAGTACGGTACTCCATACTTCTCAAACTACATCAACTCAGACATGAGTCCTTCAGATGTAAGATCTATGTGCTGCAGACTTCGTCTTGACCTTAGAGAGCTAAGAAAGAAGGGCGGCGGATTCTTCGGATCAGGAGAGAGCACGGGCTCAATCGGTGTAGTAACGCTGAACCTACCTAGAATTGCTTACCTCTCATCAACAAAGGAAGAGTTCTACAGCATGCTCGATAAGTACATGGATATCGCAGCTCGCTCACTCGATACAAAGCGTAAGGTAATCAACAGACTTCTCGAAGAAGGACTATATCCATACACAAAGCGCTACCTAGGTGCTTTCAACAACCACTTCTCAACAATTGGACTTGTTGGAATGAACGAGACCATTCTAAATGCTAAGTGGATAGATAGCGATATAACAAAGCCAGAGGGTCGTGACTTCTCAATCGAGGTTCTAAACCACATGCGTGATAGACTATCAGATTATCAGGAGATGTACGGAGACCTCTTTAACCTAGAGGCGACACCTGCTGAATCTACAACATATAGATTTGCAAAGCACGATACAGAGGAGTTTGCGGATATCATCACAGCAGCATGCAAGGACCAGGCTCCATATTATACAAACAGCACACATCTTCCAGTTAACTACACTGAGGACATCTTTGACGCACTTGAGATGGAGGATGAGATGCAGACTCTATACACATCAGGAACTGTATTCCACGGCTTCCTAGGTGAGAGAATGCCAGACTGGAAGGCAGCAGCAAACCTAGTTAAGAAGATTGCATATAACTTCAAGTTGCCTTACTACACGCTTTCACCTACATACTCAATATGCGAATCACACGGCTACATCGCTGGTGAACATTTCTCCTGCCCACACTGTGGAAAGGCAACAGAGGTTTACTCAAGAATTACAGGCTACTATAGACCAGTTCGCAACTGGAATGACGGTAAGTCAAGCGAGTTTGAGAACAGAAAGACCTACGAGCCAGAAGAACTTTTCTCAGTCAACAGAAACCTTCTTGAGGAGGCTGGAGTAGACGAGCCGAGAATTGGAACTCAGACACTAGGAAGAGCAAATGATGCTGCAATAGCTAGAGCAAATTCAGATGCTGACAGACTTATACTCGTAACAACAAAAACTTGCCCTAATTGCCAGGCAGCAAAGAACTACCTAAATCAGGCAGGAATCGAGTACGATGTTATTCTTGCTGATGAGGCAGATGGCGCTGAAATCGCAGGGCAGTATAGCATCTCTTCTGCCCCAACGCTGATAGTTCAGAGCGGTGAAGAGGCTGAGCTTTACAGCAATGTAAGCAACATAAGAGCATATATAGGAAAGAGAAGCTAATCAAAGCTTTTAGGAATATGCGATAGCAAATAAAAACCGATATGGCGGAAATGAAGTGCACTTCATGCGTCATATCGGTTTTGTGTTTTTTGATATAGTTATAAATGCTAAAAAGTCTTAAAAACAAGTATTCTGAAGCTATTTAGTAGCTTGAGTCCGTAGAACATGATAATGAGTCCACATACTATGTTTATGACCCTTAGCATCTTGTCGTTTATCTTGGTGCGTATTAGCGAAACTACGGTTGTCATTCCAAACCACCATGTAAGAGATGCAATGGAAACACCGAGTATGAATAGGAAGGCCTTGCCACTTGGGAGCGATGCATGAAAAGCACCTAGAAGAAGTGAGCCATCTATCAATGCCTGAGGATTGAACCAGGTTACAACGCAGGCTGTCCAGATAACCCTCGTGAGAGGTAGGCTTACATCCTTGGTTTCGGACATGGTATCCTTTGATCGAAATATACCTAGTCCTATCCAAAACACCACTAGAGAGCCGATGCCGAGTATGGCAAGCTCTATCCAAACTGACAGTTTAATGAGAGCGCCGATACCAAAGAAGCAGGCAATAGATAGTGTTATATCAAAGAAAGCTATGATAAAGGCAGTCGCAAGTATTCTGCTTCGCTTCTGGGTCAAAGCAGTGTTTATAGCAAAGATGTTCTGAGCTCCGATTGGCATGACATACGCAAAGCCGAGCATGAGACCTTGGAATAAGATATTCATTAAGGGCTGTACCTCCTATATAAAATGCACTTAATTTAATTGCCTACAAGTGTAATTTCGGGATATTTTTGAACCGAATTAGGTTCGATAAAAAAATAACAATTGGAGTAAACTGTGATAGCTTATAATTACTTGCTCTTTTTTTCTTACCTACTATAATTATAATCGAAAAGAGAGAAATCGCAATAACGCAGTTTTTTATTAGTTAGTAAGGAGAAAGTTATCGTGGTAGAGACGGACTATAGCTGCCCATGCCTAGATACATGTCCGCTGAGTAAATCAATGGATGTGATCGGTGGCAAATGGAAGATGCAGATTCTATGTACGCTGAACACCAGCGGTCCACTTCGATATAACGAGGTGCGTCGCAAGATGGAAGGAGTTTCAAACACTGTTTTGGTCAAGGCTCTTAGAGAACTGACTGAAGCTGGACTTGTAAGAAGGAACGAATATATGGAGGTTCCTGTGAGAGTTGAGTACGAGACGACGACAATATGCGATGATCTAATTCCAATCCTTGAGAATTTAAGCAATTGGTGCGAAAAAAACTTGCTCTAAATTGCTAAAAGCCGGGATGGAATCCCCTAATAAGTTTGTAATTGCAACGTTCCAATGCGAACCAAAACGAACTCAAAAACTTAATTGATGATAATCGAAAAAATTGTTAAATTTTTGATGATTTTTTGGTGAATGTTGCGTTATAATATATCTGTATGATTATGATATTTTTTTAGAAAGGAAGGTTTCAGATATGAGTTCAAGTGCAAAGCATTTGCGTAGTATCGACGCAGGACACTATAAGAACACTGCTCAGTGTGCTACTGAAACGGCTCCTATCCCTGATATCGTGAAGATACCAATGTCACAGCACATTGGTAAGCCATGTCAGCCATTGGTTGCAAAGGGCGATACAGTCAAGGTAGGTCAGCCTATAGGTGACGTCGATGCTTTCATAAGTGCACCGATTCATTCCAGCGTTTCAGGTACCGTTAAGGGTATTGAGACACAGCGTAATGCCATGGGTGGATACGATACGCTTGTTGTTATTGAAACAGACAAGAAACAGGAATTATGGGAGGAACTAAAGGTTCCAGAAGTTCACAATCTAGCTGAGTTTGTTGCAGCTGTAAGAGATAGTGGACTAGTAGGTATGGGAGGAGCATCCTTCCCTACACATGTAAAGTACAACCCTAAGAATATAGAAGAGGTTGATACTTTGATCGTAAACGGTGCTGAATGTGAGCCTTTTATCACATCTGACCATCGTTGCATGCTCGAGGACACACAGGACATAATTGATGGAATGAAGCTCATCATGGAATATGTGGGTCTTAAGGAAGCATATATCGGAATCGAGGCTAATAAGCCAGATGCGATTGAAAAATTCGATAGAATGTTCAAGGAGCAGGGCATTACTAACATGCATACATTCAAGCTTCTTTCAAGATATCCAAAGGGTGCTGAGAGAGTTTTGGTTTATGAGATTACAGGTAAGCCGATGAAGGCAGGCGTGCTTCCTGCAGACCTTGGAATAATTCTTTCAAACGTTTCATCAGTAGCATTTGTTGGACAGTACTTCCGTACAGGAGTTCCTCTAACAATGAAGAGACTGACAGTTGACGGAGACGCAATCACAACACCTAAGAATATCGTGACACCTATCGGTACACAGATTAAGGACGTTGTAGCATTCTGCGGTGGCTACAAGACAGAGCCAAAGAAGATTATCATGGGTGGACCTATGATGGGTAGAGCTATTCCATCAGACTCATTCGGAATAATCAAGAACAACAATGCTATCCTAGCATTCTCATCAACAAAGACAAATATTCCAGAAGAGACACCATGTATCAACTGCGGTAGATGTCACATGGGATGTCCAATCAATCTGTTGCCTACAGGATTTGCTGATGCATATCTAGCTGGAGATGCTCAGAGACTATCTGACCTTCAGATTATGCAGTGCATGGAATGCGGCAGCTGCTCATTCGTATGTCCGGCGAGAAGACCGCTGGCCTTTTATAACAAGTTGGGCAAAGCCCTTGTAAGGGAGGCTGGAATCAAGTAATGGAAAAGCAATATTACGATAATTTAACAGTATCATCCGCTCCTCATATAGTAACAGCGCTTGATACACAGAAGACCATGCTTTATGTACTTATAGCTCTAGTACCATCACTAGGCGTGAGCACATATGTATTTGGTCCAAGAGTACTTCTTTTGACAGCTGTCTGTATCGTTGCCAGCGTGGTATTCGAAATGGTATATCAGAAGCTGCTCAAGAGACCTGAGACATGGACAGACCTAAGTGCGGTAGTAACAGGTACACTGATCGCATTCAATGTACCATCAAACTTCCCACTATGGATGGCTATTCTAGGCTGCTTCACAGCTATCGTTATAGTTAAGCAGCTTTACGGTGGACTAGGACGCAACTTTGCAAACCCTGCAATCGTTGCTCGTATCTTCCTACTACTTTCATTCACATCAAGAATGACAACATGGCCTCTAGCTAACAGCCTAGACGGTAAGACAGGTCCTACACCTCTAGGTGTCCTAAGCGAGACACCTATCGGACAGATCTCCAAGGCAGATCTTCCATCAAATATGGACCTATTCCTAGGTACAGTTGGTGGATCACTAGGTGAAGTAAGTGCGCTAGCTCTTCTCATCGGTGGAATCTTCCTAGTATGGAAGAAGATCATCTCACCAGCAACACCACTTGCATTTATCGGTACAGTATTTGTAATCGCATTCATCTACTACTCAGTAGCAGGTGGAGATGTAAGCGCGCTAAAGATGGCTATTTTCCATGTATGCGCTGGTGGCGTAATGCTCGGTGCAATCTTCATGGCAACAGACTATGTAACATCACCTATCATGCCTTTAGGTAAGGTTATAATGGGTATAGGATGCGGATTCTTCACAATGGTAATCAGACTTTGGGCTGGATATCCAGAGGGTGTATCGTTCTCAATTCTTTTGATGAACATCTGCACACCACTCATCGATATGCTCTGCATCAAACTAGCATATGGAGGTGGCAAGAAAAATGAAAAATAATGACACTTTCAAGAAATACATAGTACCTGTAATTGTACTAGTTGTAATCTGCTTTGTTATCTCAGCAGCTCTAGCAGCAACATTTGCAGTTGCAGATCCTATAATTAAGAGAAATACAAAGGCTGAAGCAGATAAGGCTCGTAAGGAGCTTCTAGCTAAGGCTGACACATTCGATAAGTATGAAGGAAAACTTCTCTCCACAAGTGACGGAAAGGTAACAGTTAAGGAAGCATACATTGCTAAGAACGGCGAAGGTATGGTTTTCACAGTTGAAACTAAGTCATTCGGTGGTGGACTAATCGAAATGATTGGTGTTAACAAAAATGGTGAGATTACAGGTGTTGTAATTCAGGACCACAAGGATACCCCAGGTGTAGGTACTAAGGCTTTCACAGCTGAACACCTAAAGCAGTATAAGGGACTCAAGGAGCTCAAGGATATAACTGCGAAGAAGGACCCTTCAGTAAATCACATAACAGGTGCTTCTGTTTCATCAAATGCTGTTCATTACGGAATATATGAAGCACTCCTACAGTACAAAGAAATAGGAGGTGCTAAGTAATGGAAGAAAAGAAATCAAGACTATCGATACTAACGAACGGTCTAATAAAGGAAAACCCGGTACTTGTTCTATTGCTTGGTTGCTGTTCAGCGCTTGCTACAAGCTCAAGTGCAATCAACGGACTTGGAATGGGTGTATCATTCTCAGTAGTAATGATTCTCTCAAACATCGTTATTTCACTACTACGTAAAGTTATTCCTGATAACGTAAGAATCCCTTGCTACATCGTAGTAATCGCAGGATTTGTAACAGTAGTTCAGCTTATGCTTCAGGCATATGTGCCAAGCATCTATAAGTCACTTGGACTATTTATTCCGCTAATCGTAGTTAACTGTATCATCCTAGGTCGTGCCGAGATGTTTGCTAACAAGAACACTGTTCTTGACTCAGCTCTTGACGGAATCGGAATGGGACTTGGATACACAGGCGCACTTGTAGTCATGGGTATGATCAGAGAGTTTGTCGGAAGCGGCACACTTTTCAACATTCCTATTCTTGCAGGCAAGATTGACGGAGTAGCAATATTCAACCTTGCACCAGGCGGATTCTTTACATATGCAATCCTAATTGCAACTGTAAACTACCTAACACGTGACAAGGAACGTCCAGTAAGAGACTTCGGCGAGGAAGAAATTACAATCCTCGGTGCGAAGGAAGAAAATGAAGAGAAGAAAGGAGCATAGACATGGTAGCAGTATCAATTATATTGAGCATGATTTTAGCTAATAACTATGTACTTGCTCAGTTCCTCGGAATTTGTCCATTCCTAGGCGTATCAAAGAAAATGGACTCAGCTGTAGGTATGGGTGGTGCGGTAGTATTCGTAATGGTACTAGCAACAGCAGTTACATGGCCTATTCAGCAGGTTCTAAATAAGTTCCATATCGAGTATTTACAGACAGTAGTATTCATCCTAGTAATCGCTGCACTTGTACAGCTGATCGAGATGATGCTAAAGAAATATATGCCAGCGCTATACAGCTCACTTGGAGTATTCCTACCACTGATTACAACAAACTGTGCAGTACTTGGTGTATGTATCGCTAATATTGACGCAGGATATGGCTTTGGTCTATCACTTGCAAATGCATTTGGTGCATCTGTTGGATTTACTCTAGCCCTAATCCTATTTGCCGGAATCAGAAGCACAAAGCTTGTAAACGAAGACGGAGTTCCACAGCCATTTAAGGGTGTTCCACTAACACTCATCTCAGCTGCTATCCTTTCACTAAGCTTCATGGGCTTCAGCGGCATGTTTTCGTAAGGAAGGAGGCGAAGCAAAATGACAATAGCTATTTTAGTAGTAGTTGCAGTAGGAATCATAGCTGGTATCATGCTATCCTTTGCATCAAAAGTTTTCTTTGTTCCTGTAGACGAAACAGCTGCTGCGCTTAGAGAGGCTCTTCCAGGCGCAAACTGTGGTGGTTGCGGATTCGCAGGTTGTGACGCATATGCAAACGCAATGGCTGAAGATCGCGATATGCCATGTAACAAGTGTCCTGTAGGTGGACCTGCAGTAGCAGCAAAGCTTGCAGAGATTCTAGGTGTAGAAGCAGGAAGCGAAGAGAGAAAAGTTGCAGTTGTAATGTGTAACGGAAACAAGGACGTTTCAAAGTCACTCCTTGAGTATCAGGGACCTAAGAGCTGTAAAGCTGCAAAGCAGTTGTTCGGCGGACTTAAGGAATGTCAGTTCGGATGTCTAGGACTCGGAGACTGCGTAGACGCATGTAATTACGATTCAATTCGCGTTATCAACGGCGTTGCAAAAGTAGATAGAGATGCTTGCGTAGCTTGCGGAGCATGTGCTAAGGCTTGTCCTCAGTTCCTAATCCGTATCTCACCTGTTAAGAACATGGTAATCTGCCACTGTCATAGTACAGATAAGGGTGGGGTTACTCGTAAGGCTTGCGAGGTTGGATGTATCGGATGTAAGAAGTGTGAGACAGTATGTAAGTTTGATTCGGTTCACGTTAATGATAACCTTGCATTCATCAACCCAGACACATGTAAGAACTGTGGCGCTTGCGCTAAGGTTTGCCCAACAGGAGCAATCCAGAACTTGCGCCTAAAGAAGAAAAAGCCAGCTGCACCAGCACCGGCTGCAGAAAAGCCTGCAGAACCAGTAGCTGCAGAAGCTTAAACTAGGCAAAGATAAGATTAAAAATGCTGTATCCATATCGGATACAGCATTTTGATTTTGTGATATATTTGAGTTACTTGCTTCGTTTTGATGCTTAGATTGCTGCGGTTACGTCCCTTAGCCACTTTCTAACTTCTGGATCAAGAAGTGGTGCTAGCTTTGAGTAAACCATGTGGTGATACTCATTTAGATAGCTCTTTTCGTCCTCTGTAAGCCTTTCTGCGATAATTGCCTCTGGCTCGTAAGGGCAGAGGGTTAGCATTTCGAAGTATAGCTTACCTGAGTTGCCATCAGCTTCCCTGCAGAGAATTTCGTTTTCTATTCTGATTCCAAATTCACCTTCAATGTATACGCCAGGTTCGTCGCTAGTTATCATGCCTGGCTTGATTGCATACTTGTTTGGTACCTTGCTTATTCTCTGAGGGCCCTCATGCACTGAGAGTACGTGACCGACGCCGTGGCCTGTACCATGGTTATAGTCGAGACCGATTTCCTGAAGCGCTTTTCTTGCAAGAGGATCTAGGTCGTAGCCAGTGGTCCCTGCTTTAAACTTTGCCATAGCAAGATCTAAGTGTCCGCGAAGCACTGCGGTATAGTATTCTTTCATCTTATCTGTAAGAGATCCAAGAGCGATGGTTCTTGTAATGTCAGTAGTTCCTTTGAGATACTGCCCGCCTGAGTCTACTAGCATAAAGCCGTCCGCTTCTAGTGCAGTGTCACTTTCAGGAGTAGCGCTATAATGGATTATAGCGCCTTTTGACATATAGCCTGCAATTGTATCAAAGCTTAGATCAACAAAGCCTGGCTGAGCGGATCTGAGGCTTTCAAGGTGGTTAGAAGCAGATATCTCAGTGAGAGCTTGCTTGCCAACAGTGTTTTTTAGCCAATAGATAAAGTTTACCATGGCAAGGCCGTCATACATGTGAGCTTCCCTTGTTGCAGCAATTTCCGCACAGTTTTTGATTGACTTGAACATGCTAACTGGGGATAAATCGTCTGTAATCTTGCAGGAAGCAGGGATGCTTTTGATTAGTGAATATGATGCCGCATCAAAATCAGCTAGCACTGTAGCGCTGTCCGGTAGCTTCTTTATGTCCTCAAAGATATCAAGGTAGTGTTTAACTGTAACACCATTTTCTTTAAGTATGTCATCAAAGTCTTCACCGAACTTGTAAAGAGTCACGGAGTCTGGACTTATGAGTGTAAAGGAGAAGAAGATAGGGCTTCTATCCACATCGCTACCGCGCAGGTTATAAAGCCATGCGTTTTCCTCAAGGCCTGTGATTAAGTGGTAGTCGACTGAGCGCTTTGCCATTTCATCTTTTAGCCTTGCAAGTTTTTCTTCAAAGGACTCGCCGTATGAAGTTTCGGGAAGTGCCCAAATTCTGTTTCCTGAAAGCCTTGGTCTATCTGTCCATACAAGGCCTGGAAGGTCGATATCAAACTTTGTTATAGCACCACACTTATCAGCTATCTGTTTGTATTTGTCTCCGATGCGGCAAGCTAGAACTCTTCCATCAAAGGCAAGCACATCACCTTGATTTAGATTCTTCTCGAGGAATTCCTCAATCTCAGGAACGCCAGGCTCACCAGTCTTCATGAGTCCTATGCCACTGCCTTCTAGCTGGAGCGCTGCTTGGAGAAAGTATCTGCCGTCCGTCCAAAGATATGCTGAATCCTCGCAAACTACAAGAGTTCCCGCAGAACCGGTAAAGCCCGAAATGAACTGCCTGCTTCTAAAGTATTCATTTATATATTCCGATCCGTGAAAATCGTTGGTAGGAACGATGCAAATAGCTACGCCATGTTCGCGCATTACGGCTTGCAATAGTTCTAATTCTTTTTTCATACTTAATCCTCCTTGCTAAGTTATATCTGCGAAGCACCTCTATTTACATTTAGAGAACGCTGAACGTAATAGGCTATGATGCCTATGATAATTCCACTAATAATTCCTGAGAACATCAAAACAGGAAGGTACATGAACATGCGCAAATCTGAGACGAGAATCGAAGCGACTAGAATCTGTCCCATATTATGCGCTACACCCCCGGCCATACTCACACCGACAATACTGAAAAGATTAGTCTTCTTTAGTATCCACATAACAAGGAGACTTAAAATACCGCCAGACATAGCGTAAAGAGCGCCAAAGAGCCCGTTGAATAGCAGGCCACTGACTATAATTCTAATCAGATTGATGGATAAGGCATATCTGAAATCAAATCGGTATAAGGCGATTAGTACTGCAAGATTTGCAATTCCAAGCTTAACGCCAGGTACGGCAATAGGTATTGGAATTATGGCCTCAACGTATGAAAATATGAGCGCAAGAGTTGCAAGAAGGGCTGTTGTAGCAACACGACTTGCTTTGGAATGGGCGCTTGATGACATTTTATTGTGAGATGACATCGTATTCACCGTCCTTTCCCTCTATGCTAACTACGACTCTATTTGGAATGCAAACTATGCTTTGGTGAGTCGATGAAATAGAGCCTTGCTTTACACAAACCTGATTCTTGCAGTTAGATTTGCTAACTTGCACCTTACCGCCTTTTATGGTAATCTTATTCGTGTGTCCATCCCTATTTACGGTGATGACTCTATCCTTTGTGAGGCTATATTTTCCGTAGATTTCGCCGTTGACCTTGACAACTACAAGGTCTCCAGTAGAGCTACCAGAAAAGGCCAAGTATGATAGCGCTCCGCCTATTAGAATGAGACATATGAATAGTATAATATCTGCTTTTTTAATAATATGGAACAAATTAGTTCTCCTTAAGGATTAACAAAATGAGTAAAAAATCTAGATTAATACCAGTAATATTACTGGTTCTAAGTATCATTATATCACAGACGGCTTGTACTAAAAAGACAAATCAGAGCACTGAGCCAGTGCAGAAAAATGGCTTCTATCTCGACACAGTTTGTAATTTGACAATCTATGACATGAAGGATATGTCTGAGGAAAATGCAAATAAGGTTATAGAGGAAGCGTTTGAGCTTTGCGAGAAGTACGAGAACATGCTTAGCAAGACACGTAAAGGAAGCGACGTATATAAGATAAACCATGCTAGTGGCGCAGAGGTTGAGTGCAGCGACGAAACTATCTTTGTTATCAAAAAGGCAATTAAATACGGAGAGCTTTCTAATGGAAGATTTGATGTAACTATTGGACAGGTTACAGATCTTTGGAACTTCCAGCCTGAGGGAGGAGAAGGGAAAATCCCTGAGCAGGCAGCGATAGATGAGGCTTTGACGCATGTAGACTATAAGCAAATCAAGGTGAATGGAAATAAGATTAGCCTAAGTGACCCTAAGGGAGAAATTGACCTTGGTGGAATAGCAAAGGGCTATATCGCAGACAAGCTCGCAGAGTTTCTAAAAAAGAAGGGCGTTAACAGCGCAGTTATAGATCTTGGCGGAAATATCTCGGTAGTAGGTAAGAAGCCTGACGGCAATGAGTTTAGAATCGGTGTTCGTGACCCATTTAGCACAGATGGCGGAATTATAGGTGTGGTAGAGGCACATGACAAGAGTCTTGTAACATCTGGAACCTACGAGCGTTCATTTACAAAGGACGGAAAGGTATATCACCATATACTAGATGTTAAGACGGGATACCCTGTAGAGATGGGACTTGACTCGGTGACCATTATCGGAGCAGGTAATGACGGTATAGACTGTGACTCTCTTGCAACGACTTGTCTAATTCTAGGTGAGGAAGAAGGAAGAAAACTCATAGAGTCGCTCGACGGATATGAGGCAATCTTTGTTCAGCACGATGGAACGATTACGACGACGAAGAATATCAAGGGTTTTGAAAAGACAAAATAAGAGGGCGCCGTTTAGGACGCCCATAGCTTGGTAAGACTTTTGATACTATCTTCAAGCAAATCAATAGGTATCTGATTGTAGTAAAAAATCAGCTGCCTATTTTTTTGCTCTGTTTCTGAGTTTTGATTTAGCGTTGCCACGTAGAGCCTTAGTGACTCTGCTTCTTGGCAAAGCATCTCGGCACTCTTTTCGGATTTAACATCAAGTATGATATTTATTCCAGATTTTGTGTTTTTTGCATCTATGAAGCCTATGCCATATTTAGCAAAAGATGATATTGCAAGCTGAAGCTTCTGAGCATACAGGCTTCTTAGACGCCTAATATTTGTGTAATAATAGCCATTTTCCATGAATAGAGCTAGCGTTAGCTGCTCAGTCTTGGAGCAGGTCTGCGTATAGTTTGCTTTGATGCTTGCAAAGATTTCCGCCATATTAGGAGGAAGAATCATGTAGCTGACTTTGATAGCAGGAAAAAGCGTCGATGAAAATGAACCGAAGTAGACAACCCTGTGATTTTTGTCGAGACCCTGAAGGGCAGGGATAGGCTTTCCGAAGTATCTAAGCTCACTGTCGTAGTCATCTTCTAGGATGATGCTGTTGTTTTGGTTGGCCCATGATAATAGCTTGTATCTGCTTGCAATTGACATAACAGATCCCGTAGGAAACTGATTTGCAGGGCTTACATAGACTGCCGATGCAATGTTTGCTGGAAGCATATCGATACGTATTCCGTCGCTTGAGACAGGTATCTTATTTATGCCGAAGCCGTTATCGTGAAAAATCTTCTGAATTGGAACATAGCCAGGGTCTTCTGCGCAGACAAAGCCAATGTTCATGCGTCTTAGTATATGACAAAGGTGGGTCGTCAGCTGCTGTGTACCAGCTCCAATTACGACCTGAGAAGGATCTGCGATAACGCCTCGCGAAGAGTAGACGTACTTGGAAATTTCATAGCGGAGCGCCTGCTCGCCCTGAACATCACTTTCGAACAAAAGGAGATGAGGGTATTCGTTGAAAACTCTAGACGTACATTTCTTCCACTTCTGAAAATCAAAGGCAGATAGGTCGTAAAGATATTTGGAGTTGTCAAAGCTCTGTGTTGTCAGCTCAAAGATGTCGTGGTCGCTGTCACCTTGAATATCTGAAAAAGCATCTATTTTGGATACATAGTAGCCAGACTGGGGCCTGCTTATTATATAGCCCTCGGTCAAGAGCTGGTTATATGCCTGCTCAGCGGTAGTAATTGAAATCTCGTTGAGCTCTGCAAGCTTTCTAAGTGAAGGTAGCTTCTCTCCGGTCTTGATGCTTCCGCTCAGGATATCGCTTCTTATGTGACGATATAGCTGAATGTATAGCGGCGTACTTCTATCGTTCTTCTTGTTTATCACAAATGAATTCATTCGTCCTCCAACTGTATATTAAAAGAATTAATATTCTCGATTTTAGATATATACACTTTATGTTTATTATACATCTGCAGGGGGCAAAGTCAAATGGAGTGCATAGTATTGCAAGAATAGGTGTTTTGTTGTAGGATAATAATGTTGAATTGTGTTTATTTTTAGGGCTGCTGTATATGTATATATGTAGGAGTATTAAAAAATATACTAGCTATAAATATAGCTATAGGATGGAATAATGGAAAATATAATTAAAATAGATAATCTTTATTTTCAGTATCCGCATGGGGAGGACGAGGAGCCGAAGCTAGCGATAAAGGGCGTGAGTCTCGAGATTGAGGAAGGCTCATTCACTGCAATTATCGGTCAAAACGGTTCAGGTAAGTCAACCCTTGCAAAGAATCTTAATGGGCTTCTCCTTCCAGGCAAGGGTGCGGTCTATGTTTCTGGCATGGATACTAGGGATGAAGATAAGATTTGGGATATAAGACAGACTGCTGGAATGGTTTTTCAGAACCCTGATAATCAGCTTGTTTCTGCAATTGTTGAAGATGACGTGGCTTTCGGACCGGAGAACATAGGAATTGATCCGGTCGAGATCAGAGCGCGGGTCGACGAGGCGCTTGACGCCGTGAAGATGGGGAAGTACAAGAGGAAAGCGCCTCATCTGCTTTCGGGCGGCCAAAAGCAGCGCATCGCTATCGCCGGCGTTGTTGCCATCAGGCCTAGGTGCATCATCTTTGACGAGCCGACAGCGATGCTCGACCCGCGCGGGCGCAAAGACATTATGGAGATAATCGAGAAGCTTCACAGAGAGGGAATCACTGTTATACTCATAACGCACTTTATGGATGAGGCGGTAAGAGCAGATAGAGTAGTGATTATGAATAAGGGGGAAATACTGCTAGATGGAACACCAGAGCATGTATTTTCTCAGGATGAGCTGATCAGATCAGCAAGGCTAGATGTGCCGATGGCCGCAGAGATTGCAATTTATCTCAGAGAAAATGGCATAGATGTACCGCCAGAGGTGGTTACAGCAGAAAGGCTAAAAGAATTCGTATGTCAATACAAGTAAAGAATTTAACACATATATATAGTAAGGGCATGCCTGATGAACAGCTAGCCTTAGACAATGTCAGCTTTGAGATAGCAGATGGCGAAAAGGTGGCAGTCATAGGTCATACGGGCTCGGGCAAGTCTACTTTGATGCAGCATCTGAACGGCATAATTAAGCCAAGCTCAGGTAATATCCTTATCGGAGATACGGATATAACAGATCCGAAAACTGTGATGAAGGATGTTAGACGCAGAGTTGGACTCGTTTTTCAGTACCCTGAATATCAGCTCTTTGAGGAAACCGTAGCAAAGGATATTGCCTTTGGCCCTAAGAATCTAGGACTTAGTGAAGGGGAAATCGATGAAAGAGTCAGAGAGGCAATCAAGCTAGTTGGACTTGAATATGATGATATCGCTGAGAGGTCACCTTTTGAGCTTTCTGGAGGACAGAAGAGAAGAGTTGCTATCGCAGGTGTTATTGCGATGGAGCCAGAAATTTTGATACTAGATGAGCCTACTGCAGGTCTTGATCCAGGTGCACATAAGGAAATCCTCAGGATGATTGAAAAAATCCACAGTGCGCAGAACAATATAATTATCTTTGTAAGCCATAATATGAGCGATGTTGCTGAAATGGCAGACCGCGTGATGGTTATGGATGAGGGTAGAATTTTGATGATGGATACACCTGAGGTCGTATTCTCAAGGCATGAAGAACTAAATGCAATAGGTCTTGATATTCCGCCAGTTACTGAACTTATGAACGACATTAGAGCCTGCGGTGTGGATGTACCAGCAAATGTTCTTAATATTGAGGATGCAAAGACGGCACTCCTAGCATACCTAAAAAATAAGAATGCAGGCAATGATTCATCAAAGCCAGAGGGAGGAGAGTCCAATGATTAGGGATATAACCTTAGGACAGTACTATTCTGCCGACTCAATTCTCCATAGACTCGACCCGCGAACAAAGATAATGGCAACGCTCATATTTATCATAGAGCTTTTCCTTGTAAAGGGATTCGTTGGCTTTGCTGTATGCGGAGCAGCGCTTGCTGTTTGTGTTGCTCTATCAAAGGTACCAATTTCATTTATCTTACGTGGTCTGAAGCCAATATTTATGATTTTGGCGTTCACCTTCTTTTTGAATATCTTCATGGTCGATGGACATGAGATTTTCAGATGGAAGTTCATAAAAATAACTACAGAGGGAATCTACCTTGCGCTCTTTATGAGCCTTAGACTGATTCTACTAATAATAAGCTCATCGGTTTTGACGCTGACAACAAAGCCTATCGCTTTGACTGACGGCCTCGAGAAACTTATGGCTCCTCTATCAAAGCTACGCGTTCCTTCGCACGAGATTGCAATGATGATGTCCATTGCATTGAGATTCATACCATTGCTACTTGATGAGACTGATAAGATAATGAAGGCTCAGCAGGCGAGAGGTGCAGACTTTGAGAGCGGAAATATTCTAAGGCGTGCAAAGTCAATGATTCCAATCCTAGTACCGCTATTTGTAAGTGCATTTAGAATAGCTCAGGACCTTGCAATGGCAATGGAAGCTAGATGCTACCGTGGTGGAGCCGGAAGAACGAGAATGAACGAAATCAAATTTGATAAACTGGATTTCATGGCGATTGCTGCCTGTCTAGCCTTCCTAGGTGTGGTTATCGCGATGAGAATTTTGCTATAGGTTGGTTATATGAGACAGAGAAAAATCAAAGATATAGATCAAAAGCTTAGCGATTTTGATGATGTAATAATTCCAAGCTCGGAAGGGCACAGCGGAAACTGGAGGAAGCTGTTTGATAATGGAGAAAATAAGCCATTGTTTTTAGAAATTGGCTCGGGTAAGGGTAGATTTATAACAAGCAGTGCAAGCCAAAATCCAGATGCGCTTTTCCTTGCTGCAGAGGGACTTGCGAGCGTAATCATACGCGGCATGGTCAAAAGCAGGGAGATGGAACTTAATAATATCAGATTTATAACGACATATATAAATGACATGGAGAGAGACTTTGCTGAAGGAGAGCTTGATGGCATATTTATGAATTTTAGCGATCCTTGGCCTAAGGCAAGACATGCAAAGCGCAGGCTCACACATAAGGACAGACTTCTTCAATATTTAAAGGCGTTAAAGCCTGGAGGTTTCATAAGGTTTAAGACCGATAACGATGACCTCTTTGATTTTACGCTTGAGCAGATAGAGGAATGCAAGGCCTTGGCAAGCTTTGATGTTACAGAACTTACGCGTGACCTTCACGCAAGTGAGTTCAGCGAGATTAGCCCCATGACAGAGTATGAAGAAAAATTTTCTTCACAAGGAAAGAATATAAATTATGTTTCTATCCGTAAACAATAGGTGTATAATATAAGAGTATACTGATTGCATAAGCTGAGGGAAAGGCTTTGCATGAAGTCTAGTTTAAGGGTTTTATTCCCTTCGCCTGCTCAAGGGAAGAGAGGTTGATATGGGATCATTCGGTAAGAATATAAACAAATATATAGAAGAATTTAAAGCTGAAGAGGGCATACTGCTTTTGGATGTCAGAGAGCCTGACGAGTACGCCTTGGGAAGAATCCCAGGAAGCATCAATGTTCCGCTCAGCGTTTTTGAAGTGATAGAAGATGAGGTGCCTAACAAGGGGACCAAGACTTTTGTCTACTGCTTGTCAGGTGTGCGCAGCGAAACGGCAGCAGAATTCATGAAGAGTAAGGGCTATGATGATGTAACAAACATTGGTGGCATAGCTGCATACGAGGGAAAGTTAGAAAACTAGTTAATTAGTAAGTTGATTTTTGAGGGGGAGAAGATATGAAGATTCGTCTCAATTATAAACAGAAGGGAAAAGGCAAAACCCTAATACTTCTACACGGAAATGGTGAAAGCAACAGCTATTTTGCTGCTCAGATGGATTACTTTGCAAAGAAGTACAGAGTAATAGCGTTAGATACTAGAGGTCACGGAAAATCTCCGAGAGGAGAAGAACCTTTCACGATTAGACAGTTTGCAGATGATCTTGCTGACTTCATGAAAGAACATTCGATCAAGAAGGCTAGCATCCTAGGTTTTTCAGATGGTGGAAACACCGCACTTTGCTTTGCAGCAAAATATCCTGAGCTAGTTGATAGACTCATAGTTTGGGGAGCAAATCTATATCCGTCTGGCGTTAAGAATATCGCTTTGATACCAATCAAGATATTGCGAAAGATAGTGGATTTAATTTCCAAGATAGATATACGCGCTAAGCTTCACTCGGAGAAACTAGCTCTAGTTACAAATGAGCCGTATATAAGTGAGACTGAGCTTGAGAAAATTCATGCTAGGACTTTAGTTCTTGGCGGAACTCACGATATTATCAAAACCGAGCACACAAGACTCATTAGTCGCTGTATACCAAAGGCCAAGCTTTGCTTGATTCCTGGAGGTCATTTTATATCCTCAAGAAAGCCTAAAATTTTCAATAAGGCTGTGCTCAGCTTCCTAGAAGAAAAGTAAAAAATAAGCCGTTTTGCATAAGCAAAGCGGCTTTTGACTTTTTGATATCTTCTAGTTTAAACTATGCGAGCATAAGCTTAAAGTATATAAGTACGATAGCACCTAGTGCTATACGGTACCAACCGAAAACTTTGAAATCGTGCTTTTTCACATATGCCATCAAAAGCTTGATGCAGAAGAGTGAAACTAGGAAGGAAACGATTATTCCTACAAAGAGTATTCCAAATTCCAAGGCTGTGAAGTGAAGGCCGAACTTGAGAAGCTTTAGAAGACTTGCACCAAACATAACTGGAATTGCTAGGAAGAATGTGAATTCGGCAGCGATGGTTCTATCGATCCCGATAAGAAGTCCACCGATGATTGTGGAGCCTGAGCGCGATGTTCCTGGAAGCACAGCAGCGATAAGCTGAAAAGCTCCGATTATCAAAGCATCCTTATATGATATATCACGAAGGCTTGTAATCCTTGGCTCTTTATTTACATTCTTCTTCTCTACAAAGATGAAAGCGATACCGACAAGAATCAGCATGATTGCTACTGTTGTCGGATTGTAGAGGTGTTTATCAACCCAATCGTCTAGCAAGATGCCTACTATAGCAGCTGGGAAACATGCTACAATGATCTTAACCCATAGCTGCATTACATCATATCGTATAAATGACTTGCCCTTAACCTTTGTATTAAATGGCCAAATCTTGTTCCAAAAGTAGATAACTACCGCAAGGATTGCGCCTAGCTGAACGACAACTAGGAAAAAGTTCCAAAAGTTATCCGAAACCTTCATCGGCATTATGCTCTTTAGTAAAATAAGGTGTCCTGTGCTGCTGACTGGCAGCCATTCTGTAATTCCTTCGACTATACCGTATATCACGGCTTTTATTAATTCTAACAAAACGACCTCCTAAATAAATCTGTAGTTACATAAATTATACGCGAATTAGTAAATATATTCAAGTTTCGGCTTTTTCATGCTGAAAAGCGTATATGAAAAAGTCGACGAAAACAAAGTATTTTATGTATAATAACATAAAATATAGAAAAATGTTATCTTTTTGAACAAAAAAGCTTGACGGACATATTGCTTTGGTGTTATTATGAAAAAAAATCACTTTGAAAGGAGCAACTAAAATGAAAATGTGTAATGTTTTGACAGAAGCAAATATGCAGGATAAACATTTTTCTTGCTGCGGTCAAAAGTGCTATTACTATTATTATAAGAATTAGAGAGTCCTAAGATATTTAGCGGCTCTGTTTGCATTGTGTATGGAGCCTCTAATTAGCAAAGGATTTTACCCGGCTTCTGACGATGCTAATTGCAAATCGTGAGAAGTTTTTTATTGCGTAAGAAGATTATTTAGAAAGAATTTTAAAGGAGAAAATCATGTTTGATCTTAAGCAACTCAGAAAGCCAGGAATTGTAGAAGCCCTGGTCATCACAGCAATTATTCTATTTATGCTTGGTTTCCCAATCATTACGATTGAGGGAGTTTCAGCTCACATTCCAGTTCTCGTAAGCATAATCTTTCTTCTGATCTACGGACTTTTCCACAAGGTTAAGTTCTTGGAGATGCAGGAGAGCATGATTCAGTCCGTATCGACAAGCATGGGCGCGGTATACCTCTTCTTCTTCATCGGAATCCTAATTTCCGCTCTGATGATGTCTGGTGCCATCCCAACGCTCATCTTCTACGGTCTAAATATTGTATCAGCTAAGACCTTTTACCTGTCAGCTTTTTGCATCACTGCAATCATAGGTATTTCAATCGGAAGCAGCTTGACAACTGTTGCAACTCTTGGCGTTGCACTTATGGGTCTTTCTGGCGTATTTGATCTAAACCCTGCAATTACAGCAGGTGCTGTTGTATCAGGTGCATTCTTTGGAGATAAGATGTCACCTCTATCAGATACAACAGGTATATCAGCAAGTATCGTGGGAATAGATCTATTTGATCACATCAAAAATATGATGTACACAACAGTTCCTGCGTTCATCATTTCAGGCGTTTTCTTTACAGCAATGTCTCCATGGGGAGCAAAGGGAGATGTTTCAGCAATTGATGCATTTAAGAAGTCACTGCTTTCAACTGATCTTATTCACGGATATGCTTTGATACCATTTGTACTTTTGATAGTTCTTTCGATATTCAAGCTTCCAGCAATCGTAAGCATGATAATTGTAAGTGCACTAAGTCTTGGAATTGCTCAGCTTAACACTGGATACAGTCTAGGCGAAATAGCAAATATTTTCTACAGTGGGTTCAGCAAAGAAGGTGTTCCTGAGAACATCGCTTCACTGATAAACCGTGGCGGAATTAATAGCATGTTCTTCACAATCACGATTGTAATTCTCGCTTTAAGCCTTGGTGGTCTGCTCTTCGGACTTGGAATTATTCCAACCATCCTAGAAAACATCGCTCATCTGCTAAACACGAGATTTAAGGCTACACTGGCTGTAGCAACTACGGCGCTCGGCGTTAACTTCATCGTCGGAGAGCAGTACCTAAGCATCTTGCTGGCAGGAAAAACCTTCCGACCAATCTACGATAAGCTAGGTCTTCACCAGAAGAATCTCTCACGCGCACTTGAGGATTCCGGTACAGTAATTAACCCACTTGTACCATGGAGCGTATGTGGTGTGTTCATCTCAAACATGCTAGGCGTGCCTACAGTTCAGTACGCAGCATTCTCAGTATTCTGCTACAGCTGTATCGTGCTAACTGTTCTATCTGGACTATTTGGCAAGAAAGCAAGCGCAGAGGCAAAATAAGTAAATCAAAAAGGCTGATGGTGACATCAGCCTTCTTCATTATCAAAACTATTTGCTTTTAAATGTATAATACATTCCTGCAGCGCATGCAAAAGTCATCAAATTTCCGATGATAAGAACTACATTCAAAGGGAATTTATATAAATAGTCAATGCAATTAGCATTTGATTCCCCAAATGCGATAAAGCTTAGATTCTGAAATATAAATGAGCAAATCAAAGATGTTACGAAAAAATAACATCCCATGATGCACAAAGCTAGATAGATGATTTCTTCTTCATTATTCTTACCTCTGTTTTAAATATAGAAAAAGTATCAATCCGACTAGAATGGATGTAGCAGAAACAGATATTATTGAAATAAAACCATATTTACGCCTGGAAATGTTATAATCAGCTACCCAAATTTCGCCTCCAATAGCAAGTATTGCAAAAAATATAACTGCAATTAACGGAACTGACGGAAGATCCTTTTCCCTCGAATATCCGTAGTAGGCTAAAAGTAGATAAATAGGCAAGGTGCAGAGCGACTGTACAGTGAGCATTATTCTATTTTCTTTACTTGCTAATTTCATATTATCACCATCCTAAAATAGTTCTATAAATTCGAGCAAATGACTAATGAAGCTAGGCAGGATGTCGCAGAAAGCTGAAATAGAACTAGTTTAACTCTCTTGCTAATGTTTATTAAGCAATAAGCAGCGCATATGCTAGCGATAATGCATGTAGTGCAAAGAATTAAAACTGCAGGAAATGGTATAGTCTGGAAAAACTCTAGCTTCCAAATCGTTTGAAGCTGTGCAAATAGAAGAAGCACAAGGGATGAAAGTGAAGCAATCATATTGGCTATTCGTTCTTTTTTGGTATTCTCACTCATATCATACCTCCCTAATCAATTTAGGAATTTATATACTTATAAAGCAGTATTTTGTCTATCTATCTATCTTCATAATAAATCTGAATTTTACAAAATACAAGTGTTTTTTAAATGTACAATATGCTTATGATGAAAGATAAGCATATCTTCAAATTTTGATGCACCAAATCTCAGGCAACATTTACATAGTGCATAAAAAAGTATAAAATATAACAGGATAATAGTACTTGACAAGGAAGGAGTTTGTAGGGCTATGAGCCGGGCAATTGACGAACCATACTTTAAATATACTGTATATAGCGCCATGGAGTCTGGAATGCAGGTTAAATGCCCAAAATGCCAAGGTCTAGGGATTATAGTCGCAGATGATAATAACGCCTATTTTAAGTGTACAAGTTGCAGTCATCAAAAAAGCTATGATCGCACAATTTATCGCTATGATGTTCATAACCATTGCAAAAACTGTGGCAGATATTATAGAGTAGATATTGAAGACGAGACAAAGAAACACTTCTCTGTCCTACAGGTATCATGTCCTTATTGCGGAACTCAAATGCAAGGGGAGGTTCATAAAACTGCCGAGGCATTTTTTTATACAGCTGAAATCAAGGATGGAAGAGAACCGTATTTTGGTCTTGAGCTGTGGTACTTGTCATCTTTTCAAGGAAAGCCTGTTTGGGCACTGAACCGCAAGCACCTTGAGTATCTAATCAAATACCTCAGTGCTGATTTGAGATTAAAGCCATCGGACGTCATATGTAAGTCTCAATCTGATCATCTCCCTACATTTATGAAAACTGCAAAGAATCGGGAGCGAATAGTGAAACTGTTTAAGAAAATGCATGAGAAATGAATCCGGTACAGAAAATTACGAGGTAAGCAATATGAAAAATATTGATTTAGAAAAATATAATGACAGGATTAAGGCGGCTTATGAAGCAAGCGTATTTACAGAAGGTATTCGCCCTGAAACAGAGGATGATATAAAAAAGTTTGAAGCAGAGTATGCACATATCCCGGCTGAGTATCGCTGGCTGCTTTTGAACTTCGGAGGCTGTTACTTGGCAGAGCCTTGGATTTTCGACTTAAAAGAGCTTGAGGAGAACTATACAATCTTTGAAGAGGCTTACGAGGAATATATGAGTGAGTGTGAACACGGACCAGCGTTTCCTATCGGAGGTTTAGGTGATGGAAGCATCGTATTTATAGATGTGGAAAGTGGCAAAGTGCGTGGGTATAACAACGACTATGCTGACCTTGAGGAAATTGCGGAGAGTTTTTCGGAGCTGATTTTGGATCTTGTAGAGCAGGTGGAATACTTTGCTGATAAAATATAAGCTTTGAGGGGTATGTATTAAATGGCGTGTTTACAATGCGCACCTGAGATATTTAAGAAAGTAATTGATCAAAAGGAGAAAACGGATGAAATTTGTTTCATGGAATGTTAATGGGCTAAGAGCGGTCCTAAAGAAGGGATTTGAAGATATAGTAAAGGATTTTGATGCGGATTTCTTCTGTATTCAGGAGACCAAGATGCAGGAAGGGCAGGCAGAGGTTGATTTGCCAGGATATAAACAGTACTATTCATATGCTGAGAAGAAGGGATATTCGGGAACTGCAATCTTTACAAAGCATGAGCCACTAAGCGTGACATATAATTTTGAGGGACATGATGATGAGGGAAGAGCGGTGCTCCTAGAGTATGATAAGTTCTACCTGCTTAATGTATATGTTCCTAATGCACAACCTGAGCTGAAGAGGCTAGAGTACAGAATGAAGTGGGAGGACGACCTCAGAGCAATGGTAAGCGAGCTTGCAAAGAAAAAGCATGTCGTAATGTGCGGAGACCTCAACGTTGCTCATGAGGAAATTGATCTTAAGAACCCTAAGATAAACCGCGGAAACCCAGGCTTCTCTGATGAGGAAAGAGCAAAGATGACTGAGCTTCTTGGAGCTGGCTTTATTGATACATTCAGACACCTATACCCTGAGCAGGAAGGGGCCTATAGCTGGTGGTCATACAGAGGGAATGCCAGAAAAAACAATACAGGGTGGCGTATAGACTACTTTGTTGTTGACGAAGGACTTAAGGACAAAATCAAAGAGGCAGCAATCCACCCAGATGTTTTAGGAAGCGATCACTGCCCAGTAAGCCTTGAGCTTGATATATAAGTACTAGGTGTGGAAGATGAACGATGAAGGATATAGTAAAATAAAAGGATATATTTATATAGCATTTGCAACAGTGCTATTTAGCACAATGGAGATAGGGCTGAAATATACATCAAAGGGATTCAATCCCATGCAGCTCACGATGATAAGATTTTTGATAGGCGGCATTGCATTGCTGCCTTTTGCTTTGATGAAGCTCAAAAAGGATAATCAAAGTGTTACTGGAAAACATTTTATAAAGCTTACTTTGATTGCTTTTATAGGGATATTTCTAGGCATGAATATCTTTCAGATGGCAGTTATATATACCAAAGCATCAGCTGTATCAGTGCTATTTAGCACAAATACCGTATTTGTAACCATACTTGCAGTACCGATTTTAGGAGAAGCGATAGAGAGGAAGACTATTTATGCACTTATCTTCCAGATTGCTGGAGTTTTAGCAATTATACAACCTTGGGATGCTCATATTAGTGTCGTGGGAGCGAGCCTAAGCCTTCTTTCTGCACTTGCATTTGCATTATATGGTGTCTTAGGCAAGGAGGAGAGCCAAAAATATGGTGGAGTCGTTACGACATGTATTTGCTCTTTGACTGCAGCTATTCAGATGGCTATTTATATGGGTTTATCACATATAAAAATTTTAGCGAACTTCTTGGATAGAGTCGGACTTGAAAGCTTTGCTAAAGTACCGTTTATCAAAGGGATAGGTATAGATGCTATTCCAGGTATTATCTATGTATCAATTGCAGTTACAGGATGTGGATATCTATGTTACTTCCTCGCAATGGAGTACTGCGAAGCTCAAACTGTCTCTCTTGTTTTTTTCATTAAACCTATACTTGCCCCAATACTTGCAGTAGTTATTATCCACGAAGTAATTCCACTTAATATGGTGCTTGGAATTACACTTGTCTTGATAGGCTCAATAATTTCTATTGCCTCTGATATATTCCACAGAAATAAAAAAAGCAACTATGAATAATAACATGTTTATTTGTGGTTAAAGGAGTTGTGAGGTGTTATAAAAAATTTATGATTGTTCTAGGATGTAAAAGTGAAGCTAATACGTACAATAAAATAGACTTGATTTCTCGGTTTACTACTTTGCAAATGTTAGCCCAAGAGCAAACGGATCAGGAAATGCTAACAGACCAGGGCCTAACACATTTGATGGAAGCGGTCTTGCAGGATTCGCAGTGCTAGGAGCTGGCGCAGCTATTGCTTTTGCTGCACTTTCAAGAAGAAAGAAAGCTGCTAAATAGCTTGTACAAAAACTAAATAGTTAAATACATCAGGGCCTTGCCGACGGAGAGGATTTCAAGAAAAGGAGTGTTTAATACATGACACCGTTTATCTTATGAAGTTTATTCGAACGGTCAAGGCTCTTTTGAAACTATATATATTATTAATTAAATATATTTAACTTAAATTAGAAACTAAATATTCAAAAAGCACTCCAGTTATTTTCCACTTGAAGTGCTTTAATTACATTGTCATAATGTTATATTTAATTGTGTTGCTTCTATTCTATTTTATATAAAGGTTAACTATTTCCATCTTCTCATTGAGAATGATAGTAAATACTGCACGACCGTTCTCGTAGTCGCATTTCAAATTACACACATATGTGCTCGAACCTGAGTGTCTTTCTCTTGAAATGCTTCCACCTCTAAACTCCTCAAAACTACCAAGGAATCCAAGTATAGGATCTAGCATAGCATGTAGTCTTTCTATACTTGTCTTCTCCTGCATGTCAGAAGAAAGGCTGTTATAGCATGCATCAAAATCACCGCGGTTGAGATTATGCACAAAGTTCTTGGAGCGAATTGCAATCTCTATGCGTTCAGATGCCAAAAGTCCGTCTGATTGTTTGCTAATTAAGTAAAGTCCACCGAGCAAAGCTAGAGCTGCTGGAACGACAAAATATCTTTTATTTTTCATATCTATCACCTACTCGTATTTTTATTCAATATTTATCCAGTTTAAATCATCTACACCTTTTAAAGTCATACTGTTTCCATCAAATCTATTTTTAAGTACAACGTCATGTTCCACAGATATATCAGTATACCAATTTCCAAGACTTGCATATTTTCCCGTATGAATATTTATAATTACAGTTGTTATAGGATCCCAGGTTTTCTTCTCAACCATCTCTACCAAAACATAGTATGCATCTAAAAATACAAGCTTTCTTCCATACATCCAAAAAGGAATTTCTCTATTCAATAAGGGAAGTTTGGCCGAAAAAATAAAATCACCCATTGGCGGCTCAGTCTCATAGTTTAATACAATCTCACTTCCATAATATACGATTTTCGCTCCATATGCACCTACACTTACAGGTACACCTTCTTCGGCTACTATAAAATCCATATATTTCCTTTCTTATTTTATTCTATACCTTCAGCTCTTATACGAATAGCAAAAAACTTTAAATGAATCAGATTCATTTTCTATATTTTCTTTCAGATGACATCACACCGCTGGACTTTAGCCTATTATATATTTTGTTCTATCTTTTATCAAGTAAAGAATTATACATAAGTAATTTGAAAGCTAATTCACTTTGTTTGGGGAATTTTAAAAAAGCTTGACCGTCTATGGGGAAGTTGATATTAATATCATAGGGATGAGAGAATGCTAAGAAAAGGAGAAATAAGATGGCAGGAACACCTATTAAATTTGAGATAGTAAAGCATATTGGAGTTATAAACAGAAATGATAGAGGTTGGACTAAGGAGTTGAACATCGTATCATGGAATGATCAGCCGCCTAAATATGATATCAGAGATTGGGATGAGCAGCACGAGAGAATGAGCCGTGGAATCACTTTGACAAGACAGGAGATTGAGAGCGTTGTAGAGGCGTTCCAGAATGAATCAGAATAGTTAGTTTTGCAAGTGTTTGAGCTATGCGCTTTGATTGAGAATATAAGCAAACTTCGATATAAAATTCACTTGCTTATTTAGAGTTTATTGTGATATGATATGGATGTTAGTTAATGCTAACAATAGTTGCTAAAGGCAAACGATGGTTACCTATTGCAAACATAAGTTAAAATTAACTAACAATAAGTATATCAATTTAACTACACAGGAGGAATTTTATGGTAAGAATGCGAAAGAGACCTCTGGCGATCTTGCTTTCATGCGCAATGCTTGTAAGTGCAGGCGTTCAGGGTGCGTATGCTATAACTGGCGATGAGGTTGCAGCAGATAAGTCATACACAGCAGCATCAACTAGAGCGGAAGAACCAGGCGATTACTGGGAAGGATATAGAGTAGATGTAAGCTTTGATGTAAAGAACGGAAAGTTTGCAAACATCAAGATTGAAACTCCAGGAATGGCAGACTACAACTGGGGATACAAGGGAAAGGCAAAGCAGAGAATTAAAACCCTTGAGGGTAAGCCAGCAACACTAGATACAATCAATGGACTAGACGCTAAGACTGGAGCTACATATACAACTCAGGCTTGCAAGGATGCTATCAGAATAGAGCTAAAGAAGGCTGATGCAGCAACTAAGGCTGAACCAGTTGAAGAATCTAAGACTCTATATGGAAAGGTAAATCTCCCATACGCAGATTTCTATTATGGAGAGCTAAATAACCTTACAGCTGTGTCAAATGTTCTTAATGCAGATGCTGTTGATAAGGCAGCAAGCCTAAGAGCAGATGGAATGTACGATGCTGTAACAAGCTCAACTAAGAACAAGTTCAAGAGTTTTTACCCAACTACATATAACTCAGTTAATGAGGATGGTTCAGGTAAGATCTTGGGCGTTAAGGATGTAAATGTTGCAATAGACAAGGCTCTTTATGACAAGGTTAAGAAGGCTATTGCCGATGGCAAGACATCTAAGAACCCGCTCTTTGATATTGTAAAGAACATGACGCTAAATGAAGGTAACGCGCAGCCTAAGGAATACAAGGTAATCAATGGCGACGGAACTTTGACAGCAACAAAGGGTGATGGCACAATTGTTAACCCTGCTACAGCAACTATAAGCACAATAAACAGATACGGAAACTACGGCATAAACCTAAGTGGTGAAGGCCTACCTGCAGCAAAGGATGTTGACGGAGTAATTCTAAAGACATCTGACGGAAGCATGTACGCTATGAAGCATCTTGAGAACATCTGGGTTAGAACAAATGAGATTTCTTTTGCAGTTAAGCCAGACTTTGTAGAGCCACATGGAAACCGTGTAAACTACAAGGCGTACACAAGCATCGAGGGTAAGACAATTACTGAGATTAGATACATGGTGCATGATGGAGACGATGTAGTTGTAAAGACATCACTTCTCTGCAAGAAGATTCCAGGTGCAGATGTTAGTGCAAGTGTAAATAATGCTGTATTTAGCGAGGGTGTAGCAGTTACATCTAAGGTAAATGCACCAGCCGACGCAGCATATAAGCTAAGCGCAGTTAAAAAGGGTAGAACTGTTCTAGAAGAGGGTAAGGATTACACTGTTTCAGGGGATAAGATTACATTTAAGAAAACAGATAACACTGGAATTGGTGCATACACTGCAGTGTTCACATCTGAGAAGTATGGTGATTTGCAGGCAAACTTCCAGCTTAAGTCAAACCACGCAGATGGATCTGTAAAGATTGAGAAGAATAAGCTTGTTCTACCAGCTGACCTTGATAAGGATACATACTATGCAAGCATTTCAAGTGTGCTTGTAGATGGAAAGCCTCTAAGAGGTCGTGATCTTGCTAAGCTAATCTTTGGAGATGATCAAACAGTTAACTTCAACGCTGAAATCTCAGGTAAGGGTGGAGTAAAGACTCCTATCTTCACAAAGGGAGAAGACGGAAGTTATGAAATTGAGCTTGTTTCAGATGGTTATCCAAGTGTAAAGGCAACTATTTCCCCTAAGAAGCAGGAGGAACCAAAGCCAGAACCAAAGCCAGAACCAAAGCCTGAACCACAGCCACAGCCTAAGCCAGAACCAAAGCCTGAACCACAGCCACAGCCAGATCCATCAAAGCCAGGCGAGAAGGAAGATCTTAAGCTAACAGCTAAGATTGTAAAGGTAGAGAAGGATCTTAAGGGATACAAGGCTGATGAGTACGAAGCATATGATATCTACTTTGTAAATGCAAATGGCGACAGAGTTAAGCCAAATGGAAAGCAGCGCGTAACTGTTGAGCTTAAGAATCTTGAGCCAAAGAATCTACACATATTCCACGAGAAGCATGATGGAACACTTGAGGAGATTCCGGCTACTTCAATAAGCGGCAAGACTGTAACATTTGAGAACGATGACTTCTCAGTTTACTACTTTGCAAATGTTAGCCCAAGAGCAAACGGATCAGGAAATGCTAATAGACCAGGACCTAACACATTTGATGGAAGCGGTCTTGCAGGATTCGCAGTGCTAGGAGCTGGCGCAGCTATTGCTTTTGCTGCACTTTCAAGAAGAAAGAAAGCTGCTAAATAGCTTGTACAAAAACTAAATAGTTAAATACATCAGGGCCTTGCCGACGGAGAGGATTTCAAGAAAAGGAGTGTTTAATACATGACACCGTTTATCTTTAGAAGTTTATTCGAACGGTCAAGGCTCTTTTGATACAATATAAAATAGGCCTGAAATCTTGTTCATTTTGCGCTTTGTGGTAAAATATTATTTAATGGACAGTAATTTTTACAGGATTCAGGATGTGGTAATATGAAGATTAATTTGATAACAGAACCTAAGGGCGAGAGTAGGGAATACGATGTAAGACAAGGTATATCCATAGAAAATCTTTGCTACGAAATAAAGGGACTTCCGTATAGGATTCTCGCGGCTAAGGTGAACAATAGAATTGTAGATTTAAACTATACTCTAGATGAACCATGCATTGTCGAACTTCTCGACATGAGGACTGAGGCCGCTGCTATTTTATATCAGGCCAGCCTATCTTTGATTTATGTCAAAGCGGTCAGCGATGTGCTTGGAGATGAAGCAAATGTTAGTATAAGAAACTCTTTAAACAAGGGATTTTATACTAAGATAAATACCAGTAAAGAGCTTACAACCGAGCTTATTTCTGAGATTGAGTCTAGAATGCGAGAAATTGTGGAGTCTGACCTTCCTTTTAGAAAAGAAGTTCTATCTAGGGAGAGCGCTATAGAATGCTTGCATAAGGATGGTAGATTTGAAAGAGCTAGACTAATTGAAACTGCTCCAAACCTTACGCAGGTCTTTTTCTACGAGCTTGATGGCTATCGTGATTTCTATTACACTTTGATGGCGCCTTCATCTGGATATATTGACCTATTTGAGCTTAGAAAGTATAGAAATGGTATCTTGCTAAGATTTCCACATCCGTCAAATCCAAGCGTCGTGCCTGAGTTTGTAGATGAAACAAGGATGTATCAGGCGTTTGCAGAACAGACTGTTTGGGAAAGGCTCCTAGGAGTTAGCTATGTAGCTGATCTAAATGAAAAAATCACAAACGATGAGGCTAAGGATTTGATTCAGCTTTCTGAAGCGCTTCACGAGAAGAAGATTGCTCAGATTGCGGACATGATTAATAAGGAACATAAGAGAATTATTTTGATTGCTGGTCCATCGTCTTCAGGCAAGACTACCTTTGCTCAGAGACTTTGTGTACAGCTTAGAGTAAATGGACTAAATCCATTGTACCTTGGTACTGACGACTATTTTGTGAACCGTGAAGATACACCGCTTGATGAACATGGCGAAAAGGATTATGAAAATCTCGAAGCACTAGATATAGAGCTATTCAATAACAATATGAATGATCTGCTTGCAGGAAAGAGTGTAGACTTGCCAAGTTTTGATTTTATGACGGGTAAGAAGATATTTGGTAAGAGAATCACCTCGATTTCTGAGAATCAACCTATTGTTATAGAAGGCATTCATGGACTTAACGAAAAGCTTACGCAGTTCATACCAAAGGAAGAGAAATTTAAAATCTACATTAGCCCACTTGCACAAATAAACATCGATGTTCACAACAGAGTTCCGACGACTCTTGAGAGAATGCTTAGAAGAATAGTTAGAGATAATCTATTTAGAGGGCACAGTGCAAAGGATACTATCGCAACATGGCCGAAGGTGAGAGCGGGTGAGGAGAAAAATATCTTTCCTTACAGTGGAGAGGCTGATATCTTATTTAACTCCTATCATATATATGAAATTTCTGTTTTGAGAAAGTACGCGGAACCGCTGATTAGAGAGATTACTCAGCAGGATAAAGAGTATGCAGAAGCACAAAGGCTATTGCAATTCATGCAGTTTTTCCGTATTATAGAAAACGATGATATTATAGTTAATAACTCAATAATAAGAGAATTCATCGGCGGAAGCGTATTCGTAGACTAAAGCGATGTTTTATGGAGGATAAGCTATGCAATTTTCGGTCTTTTTAGGCCTTATGGGAGGGCTTGCCCTATTCCTTTACGGCATGCAGATGACCAGCACCGGTCTTGAGGCGGCAGCTGGTGACCGCATGAAAAATATTTTAGAGAGGCTTACATCTAATAGATTCATGGGAATCTTAGTAGGTGTGGGTATCACCGCATTGATTCAGAGTTCATCTGCAACGACTGTCATGGTTGTTGGATTTGTTAACTCAGGGCTGATGAAGATTACTCAGGCTGTTTGGATTATTATGGGTGCAAACATTGGTACCACAATCACTGGACAGCTGATAGCCTTAGATGTAGGCGAGATAGCACCGCTATTTGCGATGGCAGGTGTTGTACTCCTAGTGTTTTTCAAGAGAGAGAAGCTTCACAACTACGGTTATATAATTGCAGGCCTAGGATTCCTTTTCTTAGGAATGAACCTCATGAGTGAGGCGATGGAGCCACTCAAGGAAGTACCTGCATTCAAAGAAATGCTGACATCCTTCCAGAATCCACTGTTTGGAATTTTGTTTGGTCTTGTATTTACAGGGGTCATTCAGTCATCTGCTGCATCGGTTGGTATCCTTCAGATTTTGACCACCAGTGGTGCGCTAAGCTTCCACAGTGCTGTATTTGTTTTGTTCGGTGGAAACATCGGAACTTGCGTAACGACACTCCTTGCATCTATTGGAACTAATAGAAATGCTAAGAGAGCTATGCTTATTCATATGATGTTCAATGTGATAGGTGCAGTGCTGTTTTCGGTAATATGCATTACAACACCGCTCACAGACTGGGTTGCATCATGGACTCCGACTAAGCCAGCAGCACAGATTGCGAATATGCATACTTTCTTTAATGTAGTAACAACATTGCTACTTCTTCCTTTCGGAAGTTACCTCGCTATTCTATCAAAGAAATTACTGCCAGAGGTTGAAACAGAGGAAGTAGATACGTTCAGACTAAAATTCCTAAATCCTTCAATGAAGCATGAAGAACATTTCTCAATCGGTGCATCGGCAATCATCATGACCGGTATCAGAAACGAGCTTCTTCGCATGTATCAGATGGTTAAGGATAACGTGATTGCAAGCTTTGATGTAGTCATAAGTGGCGACACAAAGATGCTAAAGAAGATAAACGATAAAGAGGATTACATAGATTATCTTAATAAGGAAATCTCCAAATATATTTCCAATACGATGGTCTATGAGACAAATGTAAAGGACAGTAGGTTGATAAATGCCTACTTTAGAATATGTACTAACTTAGAGCGTGTGGCAGACCATGCGATGAATATAGCAGAGTACTCACTTAGACTAGCTGAGAACAAAGTTAAATTCACAAAAGAGGCCTATGAGGAACTTGAGACCATGAAGAAGTACAGCGTACTTGGAATGGAAACAATTAGTGCACTTGATAGGATGAATAGCGAAGAAGTCGTTAAGACTGCTGCCATAGAGCAGAAGATAGACGATTTGACGAGAGAGTATAGAGCAAATCACCTAAGACGTATGCACAAGGCTACTTGCAGCGAGGATACAGCAGTGCTTTATACTGAGCTCTTGATCGACTTTGAGAGAATAGGGGATCACCTTCTGAACATAGCTGAAGCGCTTAATGTTGCAGACAAGGTGGATTAGTATAATGAAAAAACTAAAATTTGATAAGCTAAAGAATCTAAAATTCAAGAGACTGAGTAAGCTCAAAGGTATGGTCAGCGGAAGCAACCTCATCGGATTTGAAACTGCAGTTATTGGTGCAGTGATTGTTTATGTAGTTGTTCTTTCGGGAATGATAAAAGTCACGAGCCTTTTAACGGGTCTAGTGCTTGTAGGTGCAGGAACAGCGCTTCTATTTGGAGACTCTGCTACTAATAACTCTGATGATAGTGAAGCAAAGAAGATGGACAGTAAGTATAAAGCAAAAGGCGAGAGCCTAGGAATGTTCATCTTGCATCAGTGCTGTGTACTAGGTATGGCAGCCATGCTAGTCCTTGGCATAATATACGATAACCGTGCTGATTTCTTTAGCTGGATTTTAGCCGTATTTGCAGCGATAATGCTGGTTAGCATATTTGCACAAAGGATAGTGAAGAAATATAAGGCAAGCTAGTTAAGGCGTGAAAATCAATTATAGGATTAATTAACCAGTGTCAATTTGGCACTGGTTTTTGATATAAAAAGAGGTGTACAGATATTGATATCCGTACACCTATGTTAGTATTTATCTTATTTTGGATCTAAGAATATACTCTGGCTAGAATATATTCAGATATATTTATGTGTTAAATTAAGTATTTGGATTAAAGTTCTTTCTTCCAAAGTCCGTGTAGGTTGCAATACTCGTAAACTGCAACTGGCTTTTCGCCTTCTGCAAGTGCAAATACTGCCTCTGGCTTACCTGTGTGGTTTAGGTCCTTACGAGCTACACCGTTCTCTGTCTCTAGGTAGATGAATGCGATGTGGTGCTCCTCTGTCATTGGGTGCTCAACGCTACCAACCTTAACCTTTACTAGGTTACCTTCTATTGAAACTTCTGGAACGTGCTTTTCCTGAGCAGCGTCTGTTGTATTTGCCTTAAGCTCTCTCATTGGCTCGCCGCAACATGAAGGAACTTCATTACAGCTATTTATTACTTCTACAATAGTTTCACAGTGATTACTTTTAAAAATCCTTAACATTATTATATCCTCCTAATTAATTGAGCTCAACGCTCTTTCTCCATATCGTAATTATATTATACCCCATTATTTAGTTTTAAACAATATAATTTTAAAAAATAATTTTAAAATTGGCTTGACAAGACTTTTACAGGATGATATTATAATGATAATCGTTATCAGTTATGTTCAGAAGGGTAGGCAATATTGAAGTATTCGAGGCAAAGAAACATCATCCTCGATATAGTCAAGACAAGTTATGATCATCCTACCGCAGAAACGGTTTATAAGTTAGCTCGCAAGGAATTGCCAAGCATAGGTATTGCGACGGTATATCGCAACCTAAATCAATTGGTAGATTCTGGTGAAGTCGTAAGGATTTCACTTCCGGGCGGAATAGACCGCTTTGATGGACACCTAGATAAGCATTATCATTCGATATGCCCAGATTGCGGAAGACTTACGGACCTTAATGGGGCGGATGAGCATAGCCTGACGAAACTCAAGGATGATATGAGTAAGGCATTTGGTTTAGATGCTGCAAACGAAATTAAATTTCGTTCAGTTATATTGGAATGCAAGTGTGACAAATGCAGAATGCAAACGGAGAAACGCGATTTCATGGAGTCACGCCTGCAGTTGAGTGTTTAATAGTTATTTAATTTAAATGAAATGAAAATGGAGGAAATCATGAAGGATCTAAAGGGAACAAAGACATTAGAGAATCTACTAGCAGCTTTCGCTGGTGAGTCACAGGCAAGAAACAAGTACACATACTATGCATCAAAGGCTAAGAAGGAAGGATATGTTCAGATTAGCAATATCTTCCTAGAGACAGCTGCTAACGAGAAGGAGCACGCAGAGCTATGGTTCAAGCTTGCTCACGGAATCGGAACAACAGAAGAGAACCTACTTGATGCTGCTGAAGGCGAAAACTACGAGTGGACAGATATGTACAAGGAAATGGCTGCTACAGCTAGAGAAGAGGGATTCCCAGAAATCGCTGCTCAGATGGAAGGCGTAGCTGCTATCGAGAAGGAGCACGAGGAGAGATACAGAAAGCTTGCTGCTAACATCAGAGATGGCAAGGTATTTGAGAGAGAAGAGAAGGTTCTATGGCAGTGCAGCAACTGCGGACACCAGCTTGTAGCTGAGAAGGCTCCACAGCTTTGCCCAGTATGTAAGCACCCACAGGCTTACTTCCAGATTAAGTCAGAGAACTATTAATAAGCTGACCGTTTAGTTACGGTCAATATTAAGAAGTGAATTTAAGGATAGAGTTCGTTTAGGGCTCTATCCTATTTTGTTGTAATTATATTCTTTCACAAGGCTCTAGGAACATTGAATTTAAAAGGAGATAGGTATATAATAAGACTATGTTTAGTAAGCATGGAGGTATTTATGAGAAGTATATTTGAAAATGGCCCTATAGAGATAAACGGCAAAAATGACAGAAAGCTTTTGGTACGTAAGGATGGCTTTAGCCTGAATGCAGGAAATAAGGAAATCAATATATCTTTTGATGATATTCGCTATACGAATGTTACAAGATACTGCAACTCAAACAGCAGCTATATAGTAATGATGGTAGCAAAGGACGGCAAGAATATAGAGTTTGATACAGACGTTACACCTGTAGGGGGCGTACATAATATACTTGAGACAAAGACCATTCTTACAGCATTTGCAGCAAGTAGATTGGGAAAAGATTTTCCAAACAATCTTAACAGCCTTGATATTGAACTGAGCCACTCACTAAAGGAAAAGCTAATTAGCATATCAAATGGTGTAATTAAGGGTGCTAAGAACAGCATAAGAATTGATGATATTCATACAGTTAAATGCGTGAGCAACGGCGCATTGACAAGATTTGCAATCTATGCAGGCACTAAGAAAAGGTTATTTAACGCTCCGGATTTTGCAGTGGTTTGCAATGAATTAACTGCACCTTTGCTTGAAGCTATCGTAACAAGAAATACCGGTAAGGGCATAGATTTTAGCAGAGGGGATGGCTTTGAACAAAAGACCTCTGAATTTGCAATTATTCGATATATGGATTCTGACTTCTTTATCAATGAAGATGGTACATTTAGTGAGAAATGGCAGGAGGATGCTTACTACAGAATAGCTCAATATGGATACGATATTAAGAATCTAATGAGCCAGTTTGTATAATGCCCGCACAAAAATAGAATACAAATAAAAATGCACAAACGATTACCTAAGTAATTGTCTGTGCATTTTGTTATTGCGTATTATTTCTTAGTCTTAAAAATCTCAAGCTCAAACCAGAAGGTACTACCCTTTCCGAGCTTGCTGTTTACGCCATACTGGGCTTTGTGTAGATTAAGAATCTCTCTCACAATCGAAAGTCCAAGTCCGCTTCCGTCAGTTTGCCTAACGTGGTGGGTGCTGGATTTGTAATACCTTTCCCAAACGTGACTTACCTCATCTGGGGCAATGCCCTGACCGTGGTCAATTATCTCGCATCTTACCTTTGATCTAGCTACGCGCTTCACATTGATTATTATCTCCTTGTCCTCACCGCAATATTTAACCGCATTGTTTATGAGGTTTGAGATAACCTGCGTAATCTTAGCTTTATCGGCAAAGACGGGCAGTGATTCGCTGTTGTTATATATAAACTTGTAGCCCTCGTTTTCGGCGAGAATATCATAAGATGTGAGCAAAGTGCGCACGCTATCAGATATATCAAATTCGCTCTTCTCAAGCACTATCTTGCGCTGCTGCATTCTGGAAAGATTGAGCATATCATTTACAAGAATGTTGAGCCTATCTGATTCCTCGATTATTACGCCAAGGTGCTGATTTCTCTTGACTGGATTATCGCCAGATAGGTCTCTTATCATCTCGGCGTAGGATCTAATCATAGTCAGTGGCGTTCTCAAATCGTGACTGACATTAGCAATTAGGTCCTTTTGATACATATCGGTCTTTTCTAACTCTCGCGAGGCCTTGGTCAAAGTTTCGGAGAGGTTTTTAATCTCAGAATATGCGCTTGGTCTGAACTGAACTCCATAATGGCCTTTACCCATTTCTTCTGCAGATTTCGTGATATTTTTGATTGGCCTGCTTATCATATTTGCCATGTACAGAGCCATTGAAAGCGCTAGGAACATAGCTATAAATGTGATATATACAAGCTGAGCTCTCAAAATAGAAATCGTAGATTTTACCGGTGAAAGCGGTGCAAACATATAGAGGATATAGCTATTTGCCATATTTTCTTCTTCGCTATTCGAATCCTCTGCCTTGTAAAGGTAGGTTGCATATGCTAGTAGCTGATTATCCTGATAAGGAACTATGAGCGATACACTAGGGAAGGTGCTGCCCTCAAGCTGATGACGCAGATTTGAGGATTGAAGACTATAGAGGTATTCTTGCTTATATCCGTTATACTCAGGCAGAATAGCAACTCTGCCGTCGCCCGTCTCAACCCTGATATATGAGTCTGTCTCGGCACTGATTTCGTTTATCTTCCGGCTCATTGCTTCTTTGCCGTTATGCTTATATTCATCTATGAGCTCCTGAGCCATTCGCTTTGTCTCGCGAAGCTTCATGTCTTCGTAAAATGAATCCATGAAGTAAATCTGAAGTAGCCAAATCAAAACGACTAGGATTGCAGCAAAGAGTATGAAATAGCACCAAAGTTTAAAACTAAGGCTCCTAATATCAAACCGCTTCTTATTATTTTTCATACTCAAACTTATATCCTACTCCCCTGAGGGTTACGATGAAATCGCGGTAAGGGCCTAGATTGTTACGCAAGTTTTTGATGTGCGTATCTATGGTCCTGTCGTCACCGAAGAAGTCGTATCCCCAGATGTCGGATAGTAGCTTATCTCTCGAAAGTGCGATGTTCTTATTCTTAATTAGATAGAAAAGAAGATCGTATTCCTTTGGAGTGAGTTCCACACGCTTACCGTCGACTGAAACAGTACGCGCTGCGATATTGATTTCGAGTCCATCAAATGTGAGCACGCTGCTATTATCCTTTGATACAGAATTTCTTCTCTCTAAAACAACGTTTACACGAGCCATTAGTTCCTTAGGGCTGAAAGGCTTAACGATGTAATCGTCTATTCCAAGCTCAAATCCGAAGAGCTTGTCGTACTCCTCGCCACGTGCTGAAAGCATGATGATAGGTACATCAGAAATCTTCTTTATCTCCTTGCATGCTGTGAAGCCGTCGAGCTTAGGCATCATTATATCTAAAATAACAAGATCATACTTGTTTAGTTTGCATAGTCCGACAGCGCTCATTCCGTCCTCTGCCTCGGTTACTTCATAACCGTTGAACTCTGCATATTCTCGAATCACTTCTCTGATTTTAGGTTCGTCGTCTACGACAAGTAACTTGTACATAATATATTCCTCCCATTTTCTTTGTATGATAACGCGCGCAGGTGAAGTTTTAATGTGATTAGTGTTATAATTCTATCATAATTATCACAAATATAAAAGCAAACTACATAATATGACAAGGAGGTGAAAAAGCCTTGAATTTCCCATTGTTTTAAGCCCTGGAAGTATTGACGACAGACGGCTATAGGACTATACTGTAATATGTATAGAAATAGCTATTTTGAGCTTGTAGCTTGTGTGAAAATACTAGCAAATGAGCCGAAATGATTAAGAAAGGAGGTGCAATATGTTCAAAAAGTTATTGAGAATCGCTCTAGCTATCATAGGAGCCTTGATAGGATACGGAATTTCCATTGGGTCCAAGTATCTTTTGATACACTCAGACTCATCGTATGAGGCTTATTTCAAAAGCAATTATCAATATATTCTAGCGGCATTTATTTCTCTATTATTTGCAATTATGTTTTATCGTTTAGCGCCGCTAATTTCTAAACAGAGTGTCAAGGTTGCTGGCAAGATTGAAGACGACCTTCAGGGTGTTTCCGGAAATGATATTCTTGCAGGAGCTATAGGCCTAATCTTTGGACTTATCATCGCATTCTTTATAACTCAGATTTTCGCAGGAATTACAAATCAGTATTTGTATGTTATCATCACGTTAATCGTCTACATGATTATGGGATTTATCGGCGTGGTTGTCGCTAACAAAAAGGGTAAAGAAATAATCTCACAGATGTTTAACGCGAGAAGAAACAGCGATGCAGGCCCGAATGCTAATCCGGCTCAGGCGACACGTTTTTCTGTAGGAGGCAAGGGTCGCAAACAGAGCAACATTATTCCTAAGATTCTAGATACGAGCGTAATAATCGATGGACGAATTGCCGAAATTATTAAGACTGGATTCCTAGAGGGTCCCATCGTCATCCCTGAGTTTGTTCTGGTAGAGCTTAGGCACATAGCGGATTCATCTGATTCTCTGAAGAGGACGAGAGGTCGCAGGGGCCTTGATATTCTTAATAGAATTCAGACTGACTATGGAATTGATATCTACAATACAGAGAGCGAAAAAGGGCTAAAGGAAATTCCAGAGGTTGATGTTAAGCTTCTCAAACTTGCGCAAATTATGGGTGGTAAGGTTGTGACAAACGACTTCAATCTTAACAAAGTAGCCAAAATTAATGGCGTAGATGTTTTGAATATCAACGAGCTAGCCAATACGCTAAAGCCAGTGGTCATTCCTGGTGAGAAGATGACAGTTACCCCGGTTAAGCAGGGTAAGGATTCTCAGCAGTCCATCGCCTATCTCGATGATGGAACCATGGTGGTTCTAGAGGACGGCAAAAACTATATAGGCAAGACCAGAGAGATAACTGTAACCAGCGTGCTACAGACTTCAGCAGGCAGGATGATTTTCGGAAGAGTAAGGGTATAAGATGTATCATGACAGAAGAGTCTATGCCGTAATTGTGGCAGGTGGAAGGGGCGCTCGTATGAAGGCTCCAAAACCGAAGCAATTTCTATATATAGGTGGCAAGACAATTTTAGAAAAGACGGTGGACAGGTTCAGAAGAAGCTCTTTGATAGATGAGATAATAGTCGTTACTGCGCAGGATTATCTTGAGCAGACAGAGGAGCTGTTCCATGGCTTTAGCAAAAGCATGAGCATAATCTCGGGCGGGAAGAGAAGGCAGGATTCTGTTGCAAATGCACTTAAACTACTAAGGCAGAAGAAGGTTTCAGAGGACGACATCGTATTGATACATGATGGGGTTCGGCCTTATATAGAGCTTGATCTCATTGCTTCAGTCACTAAAGAGGCTTCAGAAGCAGGTGCAGCAATTCCTTGCATAACGCCAAAGGATACAATTAGAGATATAAATAAAGGAACTCTTGAACGCAGTGATTTACGCTGCGTTCAGACTCCTCAAGGCTTTTCCGCAGGACTTTTGATGGATGCATATGCCAAGGCTTTTACAGATGGTGGCGATTTTACAGACGATGCGGGCATCGTCGAAGCCTTTGGGCACAAGGTGTCGCTGGTAAAGGGCAGTGAGAATAATATCAAAATTACAACGCCGGAGGATTTCGTTTTGGAAACAAGGATAGGAAAAGGCTTTGATGTGCATAGGCTTGTTGAAGATAGAGCGCTAATTCTTGGGGGAATAGATATTCCATATGAGAAAGGGCTTTTGGGACACTCAGATGCAGATGTGTTGCTTCATGCTTTGATAGATGCGATACTGGGCGCTGCGTCTATGGGCGATATTGGAAGGCTGTTTCCGGATACAGACCCTGCATATAAGGATGCATCTAGCCTAGTTCTTTTGGAGAGAGCTTGGAATGCAGTCAAGTATAGAGGTTATGATTTTGTAAACGCTGACATAACTGTGATTTGCGAAAGACCTAAGCTTGCTCCGTATGTGGACAAGATGGAAGACAATATCTGTAATGTGTTAAACATAAGCAGAGAGAGAATAAATATAAAGGCGACTACGACCGAAAAGCTTGGCTTTACGGGCAGGGGCGAGGGCATTGCTGCAGAAGCTGTATGTATTTTGTCCTGCAGTCCTAAGTAGAGCTATTTGCGAACTTTGATGAATACTGTGGCGATCGCTACAGCAGAAATATAGATTGAATAGAATGGAGATATAATTTCAATGAGACTATCTAAAATGTATGTCAGAACTCTAAGAGAGCTACCAGCTGAAGCGGAAATTCCAAGTCATATTTTGCTGCTTCGTACGGGAATGATACGTAAGCTTGCATCGGGAATCTACGGATTCATGCCCCTTGGATGGAGATCGCTTCACAAGATTGAGAATATAATCCGTGAGGAGATGGATAAGAGCGGAGCGCAGGAGATTTTGATGTCTGCGATTCAGCCTGCTGAACTTTGGGAGGAATCAGGAAGATGGAGCGCCTACGGCCCTGAGCTTTGGCGTATCAAAGACAGAAACGGCAGAGACTTTTGTCTAGGACCTACACACGAGGAAATTTTCACAGATATAGTTCGTGATGGAGTTTCATCATACAGACAGCTACCGCTAAATCTATATCAGATTCAGCACAAGTACAGAGATGAGGCCAGACCTCGTTTCGGACTTATGAGAAGCAGAGAGTTCATCATGAAGGATGCTTACTCTTTTGACAAGGACCAGGAGGGTCTTGATAAGAGCTACGATGATATGTATGATGCGTATACGAGAATCTTTACTCGTTGCGGATTGACATTTAGACCAGTAGAGGCTGATAGCGGTGCGATTGGCGGAAATGCATCACACGAGTTTACAGCGCTTTCAGAGGTCGGCGAGAGCGATATCGCTTATTGCGAGAACTGTTCAATGGCGGCAAATGTAGAAAAGGCTGCCTGCAGGGATGCTGAGCCATCACCTGAGAGCGAGGCAATGCTTGAGCTTCAGGAGGTTCATACACCAGGAACAAAGACAATCGAAGAGGTGGCAGCCTTCCTAAACATAGATAAGACAAAGACTATCAAAGCGCTTCTCTTTGAGAAGTACGACGAGGATGGCAAGGCTGACGGTTATGTAGCTGCCTTTGTTAGAGGCGATAGAGACCTTAACATGATCAAGCTAGTAAATGCCCTAAACATCCCAGAGCACGCGATTGCCTTTGCTGATGAATCAAAGCTAGAAGCTGCAATAGGAGCAATTGGCGGATTCACAGGACCTATAGGTCTTCACGACTGTACAGTTGTTGTCGACAGCGAGCTAGTGGGACTTAAGAACCTATGCGCTGGCGCTTGCAAGACAGACCACCATATTCTGAATGTAAACTACGGAAGAGACTATGAGGGAGATATAGTTACAGATCTCAAGGTTCTCAAGGAGGGTGACCCTTGCCCAGTCTGCGGTGCCCCAATAAAGCACACTCGCGGCATCGAGGTTGGACAGGTATTTAAGTTAGGCACAAAGTATTCCGAAGCTATGAATGCAACATATAAGGACGAAAACCAGCAGGATCATCCGCTTGTTATGGGTTGCTACGGAATAGGAGTAAGCCGTACGCTTGCAGCTGTTATCGAGCAGCACCACGATGAGGATGGAATCATTTGGCCAGTTTCAGTCGCCCCATACCATGCGATTGTAACACTTGTTAAGCCTAAGGATGAGGAACAGGCAAAGGTTGCAGAAGAAATCTACCAGAGCTTGCTAGCAGCTGGCGTTGAAGCGGTTATAGATGACCGTGACGAGAGACCAGGTGTTAAGTTCAAGGACGCTGACCTTCTTGGATTCCCAATCAGAATCACAGTAGGTAAGAGGGCTGGAGAAGGAATCGTGGAGTACAAGCTACGTAGAGACAGCGAAAAGTCAGAGCTTAGCGTAGCAGAAGCAATAGAAAATGCAATCAAATTAGTAAATGAGGAGAAATAAGATGAAAACAGTAACAATAGAAATGGAAAACGGCAAGGTAATGAAGGGTGAGCTTTACGAGGACCTAGCGCCAATCACAGTTGAGAATTTTGAGAAGCTAGCTAACAGCGGTTTCTATAACGGCTTAACATTTCACAGAGTTATTCCTGGATTTATGATTCAGGGAGGATGCCCTAACGGAAACGGAACAGGTGGCCCTGGATATACAATCAAGGGTGAGTTTGCAATGAATGGCGTAAAGAACGACCTAAAGCACACAACGGGCGTGCTATCAATGGCAAGAACCATGGTACCTGATTCAGCAGGATCACAGTTCTTTGTAATGGTTGCAGATGCTCCACATCTAGATGGACAGTATGCTGGTTTCGGAAAAATCACAGAAGGTATCGATGCGGCTCTAGAAATTGCTCAGGTAAGACGCGACTTCCAGGACAAGCCACTTGAACCAGTTGTAATCAAGACTGTAACCGTAGAGTAAAGCAATATAAACCTGAATCATTGAACGCTCGGCCTCACTGATGATTGGCAAAGCGACAAAAGGAAAAGATATGAAGATATATAACACACTTACAAGACGAAAAGAGGAATTTGAACCGATTCGCAAAGGTCAGGTTAATATCTATGTTTGCGGACCTACGGTTTATAACTACATACATATCGGAAATGCTAGACCGATAGTAGTCTTTGATACACTTCGTAGATATATGGAGTATAGAGGCTATAAGGTTAAGTATGCACAGAACTTCACAGACGTGGACGATAAGATTATCAATAGAGCAAAGGATGAAGGCGTTAGCGCACTTGAAATCTCAGAGCGTTTCATCAAAGAGTATTTTGATGATGCAGATGCCCTAAATGTGAGAAGGGCTGATGTTCATCCTAAGGTTTCAGAGCACATAGATGAGATAGAAAACTTTGTTGATACCTTGGTAGGCAAAGGCTTTGCCTATGAAGCTGACGGAGATGTTTACTTCTCAACGAGAAAGTTCCCTGAGTACGGAAAGCTTTCAGGTCAGAATATAGAAGACCTCGAGGCTGGCGCAAGAATTGCAGTTGGTGAAGTCAAGGAAGACCCAATAGACTTTGCACTATGGAAGGCGCGCAAGACTGAAGATGAAATCGCTTGGGAATCACCATGGGGCATGGGAAGACCAGGCTGGCACATAGAGTGTTCAGCTATGGCAAGAAGACATCTAGGTACAACTATCGATATCCATGGTGGAGGTGAGGACCTTCAGTTCCCACACCACGAAAACGAAATAGCTCAGTCAGAGTGCTGCAATGGCGTAACCTTTGCTAACTACTGGATGCATAATGGCTTCATAAATATCGGTGGATCGAAGATGTCAAAGTCTGCAGGAAACTTTTTCACTGTAAGAGATATCCGCCAGAAATACACAGGCGAAGAAATCCGCTTCTTGCTCCTATCAGGTCAGTATAGAGGACCGATAGAGTTCAGCGAAGAAATGATGCAGCAGTCAAGATCAAGCTTTAACAGAATCAAGAACTGTCTAGATGACATCAAGTTCATGATTAAAACTGGAACAGACGGTGAGCTTTCAGCTGAAGAGGAGAAGTCGATAGCTAGCTTTGATGGATTTAGACAGGAATTCATAAAGGCTATGGATGACGATCTAAATACCGCTGATGGAATCAGTGCAGCATTCGAGCTTGTAACTGAGATAAACACAATGCTTCGTGGCGGAACTAGCAAGGCCTACGCTAAGGCTGCTTTAGATATTTTCAATGAGCTTACAGGAGTTCTTGGAATAATCAAATCTAAGGAGATAAGCATAGACGAGGATGTTGAGGCTCTAGTCGAGGAGAGACAGCAGGCGAGAAAGAACAAGGACTTTGCACGAGCTGACGAGATAAGAGATGAGCTCAAAGCAAGGGGATACACACTCAAGGATACACCACAGGGAGTTCAGATTATAAAGGACGAGTCCATATGAATCCCGCTCAGGCAAATGTAACAGCGCTAGCCTTTGTTGGAGATGCTGTATTTGAGCTTTATATAAGAAGCATTATTTGTGCAGATTTTAGCAAGGGCGGAAATGCCGATATCATGCACAAGAGGGCAATCAAATATGTCAGAGCTGAGAGTCAAGCAAGGGCGGTAAAGCAAATGATGAACGGCTTTCTCACAGAGGAAGAGCTAGGGCTTGTTAAACGCGCAAGAAATCATAAGACGCCTAACAGAAGTAGAAGCGCAGGTGCTGTGGAGTACAGGCTCGCAACTGCTTTTGAGGCACTTGTTGGCTTCTTACATGCTAGCGGATATGAGGAGCGCCTAAGGGCAGTAATGTCAAAGGCAGTAGAGATAATCGAAGAGGAATAGGAGAAAAGTCGATGAGCAAAGCAGATAAAATTTTTAAAAGCATGTGCAAAGACATTTTGGATAATGGATTTTCAACAGAAGGAGAGACTGTCAGAGCTCGCTGGGAAGACGGAAGCCCTGCATATACTATAAAGCGCTTTGGCGTTGTTAACAGATACGATTTGTCAGAGGAGTTTCCGGCTTTGACCCTTAGAAAAACAGCGATTAAGACAGCGGTAGATGAGCTTCTTTGGATTTGGCAGAGAAAGTCAAACAATATCAGAGATCTCAAGGGTAAGATTTGGGACGAATGGGCAGATGAAACTGGTTCCATTGGAAAGGCCTACGGATACCAGATGGCTCAAAAGTACAAGTTTGCACAGGGAGAGATGGACCAGGTTGACAATGTAATCTGGCAGCTCAAAAACACTCCTCAGTCAAGAAGAATAATGACAAATATCTATAACTTTAACGACCTGAGCGAGATGCATCTAGAACCATGTGCGTACAGCATGACATTCAATGTGACAGGTGATAAGCTAAATGCTATATTGAACCAGCGCTCACAGGACGTGCTTGCAGCAAACAACTGGAATGTATGTCAGTACTCTGTTTTAGTTATGATGCTGGCTCAGGTTTGTGGATATAAGCCGGGAGAACTTGTTCATGTAATCGCAGATGCTCACATCTACGACAAGCATGTTTCAGCTGTCGAAGAGCTTATTTCAAGAGAGGAGTTCCCTGCACCAAAGGTTAGACTAAATCCTGAGGTTAAGGACTTCTACGACTTCACAACCGACGATTTAATCATTGAAGACTATAAGAGCGGAGAGCAGATAAAGGACATTCCAATTGCGGTATAGGTGCGATATGAATTTAATAATAGCAGTAGACAAAAACTGGGGAATCGGAAAGGATGGCGATTTGCTCTGTCACCTTCCCGGAGACCTTGAATATTTCAAGAAAATGACTCTAGACAAAACAGTAATAATGGGCAGGGTGACGCTAGAGAGTCTTCCTGGCTCAAAGGGACTTCCAAAGAGAAGAAACATAGTTTTGACTAGGGATGCTTCCTATGAGGCTGTGAATGCAGAGATTGTTCACTCCTACGAGGAAATTGAAGAGATTGTCTCAGGTCTTCCTGAAGATGAGGTCTTTGTAATAGGCGGTGCACAGATATATAAAGATATGCTTCCTAAGTGTAGCACATGCTATGTAACCAAAATCTATAAGGACTTTGATGCGGATAGACATTTTGAAAATCTTGATGTCTCAGGTGAGTTTGATTGCGAGCCAGTTGGAGAGCTTATGGAAGAAAACGGAATAGAGTACCGTTCCTACAAATATACGAGGAAAAAATGAATAAAACTGATTTGATAATAGGTAGAAACCCCGTGATTGAAGCGCTCAAAAGTGGCAGGGGTATCTCCAAGGTCATCATTCAAAAGGGTGCATCTGGGTCAATATCAAAGGTCTATGACCTAGCCAAAAAGAATGGCATCAAAATAGAACAGGCCGAAAAGGACGAGCTCGATAGACTTTGCAAGAGCAAGGGGCATCAAGGAGCTGTAGCATTTGCTGCAGCACATTCCTTTGCAAGCATGAAAGATATCTACGCCCGCGTAGAAGCGGGTGGCGAGGACGCTTTGATTGTAATCCTAGATGAGATAGAAGATCCGCATAACCTTGGCGCAATAATGCGTAGCGCAGAATGTGCAGGAGCATGCGGTATAATTGTCTCAAAGCACAATAGCTGCGGTCTCACCGAAACTGTAGCAAAGACTTCGGCAGGTGCTATAGAATACATGCCCTGCGTTCAGGTGACGAATATTGCAAAGACCATAGATGAGCTAAAGAAGGATGGCTTTTGGATTGCAGCCTGCGATATGAACGGAAGCGTTTACACTGAGGCAGATATGCGCGGAAAGCTTGCTATAGTAATAGGAAACGAAGGCAAGGGAATCAGGCAGCTCGTTAAATCGAAATGCGATTTTGTGATATCAATTCCACTGCTAGGCCAAATAAATTCTCTGAATGCATCAAATGCAGCAGCAGTAATAATGTATGAAGCACTTAGACAAAGGAGTGAGAAGCGCTGATGCTGGCAGATGAAATGAACATTCTCTCAGACGAAAGTCTTGTGAGGATGGCTCGAGAGGGAAGCGGTTTAGCATATGAATTACTTATTGATAAGTATAAGCACGCTGCAAAAATTATCGCGAGAAAATATTACATAGCAGGCGCCGAAAATGAGGACGTGATACAGGAAGCAATGATTGGAATCTTTAAGGCTATTAGGGATTTTGATGAGAGGGCTGGTACCAAGTTTTCGACATTCTTACAGCTATGTATGGAGAATCAAGTAAAGACTGCTATAAATGCAGCAAACAGGCAGAAGCATAGGCTCTTAAACGAGTCGCTATCCATCTTTGATGAAGGAAGGGAGCAAGCTGACTTTGATGAGGACTATAAAGCTCCGAACAAGATTTACAGCTCTCTTTTGGCCGATAAGGACCTAAGTCCAGAAAAGCTTGCTATGCTGAAAGAAACCATTAGAGATATCGAATCAGGGGATTCCGAAAAGCTCAGTAACTTCGAGCGTGAGGTATGGGCGAAGATGCGTCAGGGAATGAATTACAGAGAAATTGCAACGGCCCTAGGAAGAACTCCCAAAGCTGTTGATAATGCAATGCAAAGACTGAAGAAAAAAATTAGAATAAACTTACTGGATTATTGACAAGGTGTAACAAAAATAGTACGATAATAACAATGCGTGATTGGGTGAATTTGCACTGTCAGTCGGGCATGCATACGCTGCTGTAGCTCAGTCGGTAGAGCACTTCATTGGTAATGAAGAGGTTCGGCAGTTCAATTCTGCTCAGCAGCTCCAGATTAAATTTGTTGTTATGAATAAGGAGAGGGAATAATGGCAAAACAGAAATTTGAAAGAAACAAACCACATATCAATATCGGTACA
>ERZ772966.9-NODE-9-length-91996-cov-6.895335_pt1 | contig 91996 bp, 73 predicted proteins | sample MGYA00580680_ERZ772966 | MGnify/ENA primary metagenome ERZ772966 (study PRJEB29015, sample SAMEA2738055) | human oral metagenome | biome: human oral; feature: human-associated habitat; material: saliva | place: China | collected 2225 ...
GCGTAAGACGTTAGACTGGGATACGCCTCGGGAGCGTTTTGGTGTGTTGTTAGCAGCGTGAAGGGTGTTGCGACCACCCCTAGAATCTGACACCTGCTCTACAACCATCAAAAGATGCCCTATGGATGCATGGCCAGTAGGTGCCGCGCGAACGCACATATCGCCTGAACACATTAACCAGTTGAACTATTGCAATATCGCACGTTTGAAACATCCATTAAGCAAACCTCTTTAGTGCAGTTCAGGCAAACAATAAGTATTCGCAGGCCAAGACAACAATCGGGATCACAAAACTACAACAATCGTCCATTTATGTAATATGTATGGACAATTATGCTATTGTGGGCAACTTCATTCAGGCATAACATTTTCGTGAGATTCACACCACGGTGATGTCGACCAACACAGGATACGAGTGACATGCGAGCCAAAAATCTTCCACAGTCAAAACAAACTAACAACCACCGTAGCAAACCCCGCACAACGCAATTCAATAGCAAAGCAAAGCAGACACAGACAGCATCAAAGTTATTGCTAATTACAGCAATCGCGGGCTTAGGTTTTATGTTTGTTGGTATTGCCCCTATTGCAGGAGTCTGCTTCATGATTTCCTCTGTCTGTGCATTAACAATAGTATTTAGTGTATTAGATAAGTAAGAACTATCATGACTAAACAAGGAATTTGCTGCCATCAGCTAGACAAGTCTTTCAAAAATTTTCACCTAGGCCCGATAGATGTGAGCTTTCCAGCCGGAAAGATAACTGGTCTTTTTGGACCAAACGGTGCCGGTAAGACAACTCTTCTTTCACTATTAACCGGAGCCATCGAATGTACAGGCAAGATAACCTACGATTTTCCGAGCATCTCATATGGTGGTGTTTTTGACCAATCATTCTTATTGCCACACACTACGGTACTAAGTCAACTTACCGCAACAGCAAAGATATCAGATAGAGATGATAATGTGTGCAGGTCGATAATTGACGAATGTAACATTGCTCCCTACCTAAAACATCGCATTTCTAAGCTATCTACCGGAAACAAACAGCGCCTATCCTTAGCTTTATCATTACTGCAAGACCCTGATGTTTACATTCTAGATGAACCTTTGAATGGGCTTGATCCTGAAGGCATTGAGTGGTTTAACCGCAAAGTAAGGACTCTAGCTTCTGAGCAAAAGGTAGTAATTTTTGCCACACATTTACTTGCTGAAGCTGAAGCTATTGTGGACCACACTGTTTTCTTAATGGATGGGCATATCATCTATGCAGGTTCTATTCAAGACATAGCCACCTCAATAACAAGAAAAGATGATTACGTCTGCCTAACTGATAACTCAGGTCAATGCATCCAAAACGATACCGTAAAGATTTATTGCGATAAGCTAGTTTCAATCTTTTATGACCCTCATCGTCAGCTACCAAACACTGTGAGTCTTGAGGCCTACACCAGAGAGCATAATATCCCCTTAACTGCACTGTATCGCCTGAAATCTTACGACTTTAAAGCTATAGGTGGCACAGACAAATGAATAAGCCACTATTCAGATACACCCTATACATACACTACAACGATCAACGACTACGTCTGTTGACAGTAGCCCTTATTACCTGCATCACCATATTAAATGCACTAATTTCGAAGACAATAGCTTCTAGTTACTCCGGGGAAACCATCGAACGAGTGTCATACAGTTATCTATACAGTTTCTCAGGGAGGATCGGTTATATAATACCATTAATATTATCTGCCTACATAACTACCTCATCGATTAAGAGTGGGCAAATTATCAGAGTTCATCTAATAGGTGGAAGCAAAGATAGGGCATTCCAGTCATTATTTTTCGTAGCCACACTTTGTGGTGGTTTAGTTGGCGATATTACCACAATAATTAACCATGCAATATCAGTAGGTATGCTACACCTCGCCAATCAACCGTCTGCGCTATTCACATCAGATCAAATGAGCGCTTCATTACGCATACTGTTGCTACAGTGGGCTTGGGCTATATTAGGCTCAGGATTTGGCATAATTATAAGAAACCAAACGCTGTTAATTAGCTCGGTATTAGCATTTTCTTTATTTATTGAGCCCACACTATCTGCAGCATCTAACCGATCTCAGCATCTAATGCATTTCACCAAATGGTTACCAGGTCCCCTCAATTGGGCTTGCAGCTGGGATGCGGGCGCCGGTAATACAAACATTAAAACAGCTATAGGACTACCAGGAACAATAGCACTACTAACAATATTCTTATATGCAGGGAGTATTTTTTCGGCATCGTATTATTGTTTCACCAAACGTGCACTTAAGTGATCGAAACAGAAGAAGGGAGGTGAAAATTATGGTAAAAGAACCTGAATTTGAATTTGTTGTCGAATTAGATGATAACGACTTGGAACATGAAGTTGGCGGAACTTCTATTCCATTATGAGCGATATACGGGCTATAAGACCCACGGGGTTAAAGGACGAAAAGAGTTGGTCTGAGCCCGACCTTTCGGCTTTGTGGTGCGGGAAAGTCTGGTTCAAAGTTGTTGGGGGCCAACTTTGAGGGTGGACAAAATGTGTTGGTGAGACGTCGACTTTTCGGCTTTGTGGTGCGGGAGAGTGGGTGTCAAAGTTGGTAGTGGCAGATTCGGTGAGTGAACATCCCGAAATGCGATTCCTGTGGCAGGAAGCTGATCCGGTACGGACTGTCGAAATCGGGCAAGCAGAGGTGGCATTGCACCTCGTGCCACTCAACTGGCGTGCAGCGGATTGATACCTCGGCCAAGCATCTGGGTGAGTTTCTTGCCTGGCTACTCAGCGGTAATCGGCAGGCGGATATGCCAGGTGGGGGCAGGTCGTTTCGCAGGCGATGCCAGAGCCTGTGGGAGATCTGGCCCCTCGCCCCGGTGGTGGATCAGGTACATGAGGTCGTGTTCGTTGACGCGATCCACCTGGGCCGCAAAGCGGTCGTCTTGATTGCTCAGTCCCGGGATTTCATCTTGGGCTGGTATGTGGCACGCAGTGAGAACTCGCGCGCCTGGGAAGCGCTCATGAACCGGATCGCCCCACCAGACGTGGTGGTGACGGATGGGGGCAGTGGCTTCGAAAAAGCCCGCAAGAAAGCCTGGCCGAACACGCGGGTCCAGCGGTGCACCTTCCACGCGTTCGGGACCATCAAACAAGCCACCACCATTGGCCCCAAGCTTGCAGCCTCCAAGGAACTGTACGGCTTGGGCAAGCAGCTCTTGCACGTGAAAGACCGAGAGCAAGCGGCCTCATGGATAGACACCTACTTGGACTGGTGCAAGCGCTGGGAGGGCTTCCTCGCGCAGAAGACCAAGAGGGACGATGGCGGGTGGCAATACACGCACGAACGACTCGTTGGGGCCCGTAACAGTGTGAATCGGCTCATCGGAGCCGAGGTGTTGTTCACCTATACCGACCCCCAGTTTGAGGGGGCGTTGCCGGCGATGAACAACCAGATCGAAGGCGCGACCAACGCGCCCTTGCGTCAACTGTTGCGGGACCACCGGGGAATGCGGCTGACCCGCCGGATCAAAGCGATCTTCTGGTGGTGCTACATGCACACCGAAAACCCGCTCCCACCAGCCCAGATCCTCAAAATAATGCCCACAGACACCCAGATTGAAGCCCAATGGGAACACGCCTCGCGCACACACCCCGCAGCCGGTGTCATCCCCAGATGGGGTGACGCTATCGCCTGGCACGACCTCCACCACACAAGCCCCCACCGAAACAACTGGGACTAACCCTCCACCAACTCTTTTTGTCCTTTAACCCGTCTATTTGCGCCCTCGGGCGCGGGCTCTACGCCAGCCCACAATAGTCACCCAGACGCCAGCTATGGCCACGCCAAAACCTAGGTCGGCCACAACAGACAGGGCCTCTAAGCGCTCTATGTGCATAGGCGGCCCCACCACTTTGGTGTCATTAGTGTTTTGACACTTAATCACGTAGGTGCCAGCAGTGGTTGAGGTAAAACTTCCCGGTGGGAACTGCGAACTACCTTCCTTATAGACCACCGCTTTGCCATCAGGATCACTCACGCTACAGCTATCAACGTCCATTGCGGCTAGAGGAGAGTAGAGCATGTAGTTAGTCTTGGCCTCCAAGGCCACCTGCCCAGACTCGGGCAGCAGCTGCCCAGCCTTAAAGAAGCTAGGGTCTCCTCCCGTCAGGTACAACAAAAAGCCAGCCAGGGTCACCATGGGCACCACCAGCATCATGAACACGCCGATAACAAACAGGCGCCAGCGGCCGCGTTGCTTCTTGTTACGGGGCGCTTCCCGGTAAACAAAACGACCCCCGGGAGCCAGGCGGTAGTGCCCAGCCGGTTCGTCGTCGTCGTTAGTAACGTTATAGCCCTCACGGACAGCCGAGCGGCCTGGAGCGCGCGTCCCCTCACCACGAGAAGACTTGCGCCCCTCATGGTCAGCGCGATCCTTATCGTCAGACCAGTAACTATAGCTTCCGGTTATGTTGTCATAGCGGTCATAAACGTGGTCAGAGCGCCCCTCACGCCCGGCCTGGCCTTCACGCCTGGCCTGACCTTCATGGCCACGCTCAGCCTCATGCTCGGCTTCGCGCTCACGCTCGGCTTCACGTTCACGGGCCCGCCTAACATACTCCGCCTCAGCGGCAGCAAAATCGCGCTTAGCAGCGCGGCGTTTAGCCCGACGCTCAGCCAGACGCCGCGCCTTAGCCTCACGCTCACGTTCAGCCTCGCGAGCCTGCTTTTCACGCAGAACGGCCAGCTCCTGCGGGTTCAAACGAACCCCGTATTTGGGCTGGCCGTCCTCAGTTTGGTAATCGCTCACTTGGCCTGACGCAGCAGCTCTAGGGTCTCGCTAGCAACCTGCTCCTGCTTGACGTTAGCAACCACGTTCTCCACGAACAGGCGGCCGAGCACAATTGCGGTTACGGTGGGCAAGAAGCCCAGCAGCAAAGAAATCAGGAAGGCCACAAAGCCGTTCGAGTCGCCGCCGCTGGCGTAACCACCGTAAATGTAGCTGTTGAAAAACACCGACACGATCTTGGAGTTAGCAGCAGCACCCGCGCAGATCAGCCAGGTGAAGATGGCGGTGACGGTGATGGTCAGGTTAGCCAGCTTGGCACCGGTTAGGGCAAAGGACTGCTTGAAACCAAAGTCGAACAGCGCACCAATCGGGCTGGGCTGGGCCGGGGCGGCCGGCGGGTAAGCGCCGTAGCCCTGCTGAGCGGCGTAAGCGTTGGGGTCGTAGCCAACAGCCGGAGCGCTGGCGGCCACAATCGGGTTACCGTAGGCGTCTAGCTGTACGCCACCGGCAGCGGTCTGAGCAGAGGGGGCACCGTAGTAGGCACCTGCGGGGGCAGGGATGTCAGTAGCGGGAGCCGGAGCACCGTAGGGCTGCTGGGGCTGGGGAACCTGGTTGTAGTCAGTCATAAAAGTCTGCCTCCAGTTAGATTTTCTTGGGGCTTTTAATACCCAGTTATGGGTTAGCCCTGATGGACTCCCCCTTAGCCTAACTCGAAAACCTTAGTTTCGTCTGGATCCGCGTTGCACAGTGACTTGTACTTCACCATCACTGCCCGCCGCAAAAACGCGCGCACCTGCGTTAATACGCCAACGCAAAATGCGATTTTCTGCCTGTAGGGCAGCGTTTTGCTCTTCGAGCAGCAAAATCCGGCGGATCCCCTCTAAGTTAATTCCGGCTTGGCTGAGGGTTTGGATATAGCGCAGTTTTTCGACGTCGCTATAGGAGTAACGCCGCCCGCGCCCACGCGCCCGCCTGGGACTAACTAAGCCCAGGCGGTCATATTGGCGCAGCGTTTGCGGGTGCATCCCGGCCATTTGCGCGGCCACGGACACCGCATATACGGCCCGGTGGCGGGCGTCAGACTCTAGTGAGCCGATCCCCTGGCCACGGCGTTTCACTTGGATACCGCTTCTTTGAGCTTAGCGCGCGGGTCGGCGTCACCCATGGCGGCGTCGAATTCTTCCAGAGCCTTACGGGCCTCAGCAGATAGCTGCTTAGGTACCGCAACTTCCAAGGTTACTAGCAGGTCAGTGTTGCCCTTGGGGGTGTGGGCGCCCTTTCCACGCAGTCGCACCACGCTTCCCGAGGATGTGCCCGGCTTGACCTTAATCTTGCTGAAAGTGCCGTCAAAGTTAGGTACCTCAACGACGCCGCCCAGGGCAGCTTCCTTCAGGGAGATCGGTACGCTCAGGCGCAGGTCTTTACCGTCCTGCTTAAACACCGGGTGGGGGCGAACCTTGATGTTAACCACCATGTCGCCGGCGTCGCCGCCGTCGGTGCCGGGGCGGCCTTTACCGCGCAGACGGATCTTTTGCCCGTCCTTAACCCCCGCCGGGATACGCACCTTAACAGCCCGCCCGTCAGCAGTAATTTCCACCATGGTGCCGTTGACGGCGTCACGGAATTCTAGCGTGGCGTCGGTAACCACATCCTGGCCGCGCTTGGGGCGTGAGAAGCTGAAGTTGAAAGGCCCAGGGCGTCCGTCGCGACCGCGCGTAGGCGAGGAGTAGCCGCCGAACATGTTCATCAGGTCATCAATGTTGATGTCTGCGCCAGCCGTGCCGCCAGCGAAACCGCCTGAGCTCGCGCCGCCGCCAAACATGGAGCCAAACAGGTCGTTAAAGCCCGCATTGGCCCCACCTGAACCGGAGGTGAAGCGAGCACCGCCACCAGCCATAGAGCGGATGGCGTCATACTGCTTGCGGTCTTGCTCATTAGAGAGCACCGCGTAGGCCTCGCTGACCTCTTTGAACTTCTTCGCAGCCTCGGGATTGTCAGCGTTACGATCCGGGTGGTACTGCTTGGCTAGCTTGCGGTAAGCCTTCTTAATGGCGGTGGCGTCAGCGTCTTTAGCAACACCTAGTACCGCGTAAAAATCCTTAGTCATCCAGTCTTGACTGGCCATAATGTGGTCCCCACCTCCTAAATAAGGGGAAAGTCATTAATAGTTTCTGTTTTGGTTGTCGCTTTTTTCTTTAGCGACTTTATTTTTTATAGCGACGGCGCAGGTAAAAGCTCACCTGCGCCGTCGTTATTTGCATGGTGCTTAGGCCGGGTTGGCGACCTGCACGCGAGCGTGGCGGACCACGCGCTCGCCGAGCATGTAACCGGGCTGGATCACCAGGTTCACCGTAGGTTCGGTAACTTCAGTGGAATCCACTGCCATCAGGGCTTCATGCAGGTTGGGGTCGAATACGTCCCCGGCCTGGCCAAAGCGGGTAAGTGAGAACTTGTCTTTCAAAATGTTCTCAATTTTGCTTCCCACCGCTTCAAAGGAACCAACCAGGTCCCCGTGTTGGCGGGCTAGTTCGATCTCATCCAAGACCGGGATTAGTGCTTCCGTGACCTGCTGAGCACCGGCTTCGCGGTGAGAGGCAGCCTGTTCGCGAGAGCGACGCACATAGGCGTTGTACTCCTGCTGCAGGTTGTACAGGTCAGCGTGGGCACGGGCCAGCTGGTCGGTGGTCTCGTCTAGCTTGACCTGTAGCTCCTGGGCACTGACCTGACCAGCCTCGGCCACCTCCTGGGCGGCGTCGGCTGCGTCTTGGGCCGCGTCGGCCGCGTCCTGGGCGGCCTGGTTGGCGGCGTCGACGGCGTCGGTTACGTCAGCCTCAGCGAAGGCCTCGTTAACCTGGTCAGCTAGGGCCTGTAGGTCCTCGTTTGAGGGCTCAGTGCTCACTTGTTGTCCTCGTCATCAACGATTTCGGCGTCAACGATGTCGTCGTCGGCCTTAGGCTGCGAGCCAGCGGAGGCGCCGGGGAAGCCACTGCCAGCAGCGGGGCCGGCCTGCTCGGAGGCGTACAGGGCCTGACCGATCTTCTGGCCTACCTCGTTGAGCTTGTCCTGAGCGGTGCGTACGGCGTTGATGTCGTCGCCCTCAAGGGACTTCTTCAGGTCGGCAACAGCTGCGGAAACCTCAGAGTGGACGTCCTCGGGCAGCTTGTCCTTGTTCTCGCGCAGTAGCTTCTCGATGGCGTAGGCCTGCTGCTCAGCGGCGTTGCGGGTCTCAGCCTCTTCGCGACGCTTCTTGTCCTCGGCGGCGTGAGCTTCGGCTTCCTTGATCATGCGGTCGATGTCCTCCTTGGGCAGGGCGCTGCCGCCGGAGATGGTCATGGACTGCTCCTTGCCAGTGCCCTTGTCCTTAGCGGACACGTGCACGATGCCGTTGGCGTCGATGTCGAAGGAAACCTCAATCTGGGGCACACCGTGCGGGGCCGGGGCGATACCGGTCAGCTCGAAGGTGCCCAGCGGCTTGTTGTCGCGAGCGAACTCACGCTCACCCTGGTAGACCTGGATCAGCACGGAAGGCTGGTTGTCTTCAGCGGTGGAGAAGATCTCGCTGCGCTGAGCCGGGATGGCGGTGTTGCGCTCGATCAGCTTGGTCATGATGCCACCCTTGGTTTCGATACCCAGGGATAGCGGGGTCACGTCGATCAGTAGCACGTCTTTGCGGTCACCCTGGATAACACCGGCCTGCAGGGCGGCACCAACGGCCACAACCTCGTCGGGGTTAACGCCCTTGTTGGGCTCCTTGCCGCCGGTTAGCTGGCGGACAACGTCGCTGACGGCGGGCATACGGGTGGAGCCACCCACCAGCACCACGTGGTCAATGTCGCTGAGCTTGACGCCGGCGTCCTCAATTACCTTGTGGAACGGCAGCTTGGTGCGCTCTAGCAGGTCAGCGGTCATTTCCTCGAACTGGGCGCGGGTTAGCTTCTCGTCCAGGTGGATCGGAGTGCCGTCGGGGCCCATGGACAGGTACTGCTGGTTGATGGTGGTGCTCATGGCGCTGGACAGTTCCTTCTTGGCCTGTTCAGCGGCGTCACGTAGACGCTGCATGGCGATCTTGTCCTTGGACAGGTCTACACCGGTGTTGGACTTTACGCGGTCGATCAGCCACTTGACGATACGGTCATCCCAGTCGTCACCACCGAGGCGGTTGTCACCGGCGGTGGCGCGCACCTGAATGGTGGAGAAGCCGTCGTCGTCCTTACCAACCTCAAGCAGGGAGACGTCGAAGGTACCGCCACCGAGGTCGAATACCAAGATGAGTTCGTCTTCCTTACCCTTTTCAAGGCCGTAAGCCAGGGCGGCTGCGGTGGGCTCGTTGACGATACGGTCAACCTTGAGGCCGGCAATGGTACCGGCGTCCTTGGTGGCCTGACGCTGAGCGTCGTTGAAGTAGGCGGGGACGGTGATAACCGCGTTGGTGACGGGCTCGCCCAGGTAAGCCTCAGCGTCGGCCTTTAGCTTGGCCAGGATGAAGGCCGAAATCTGCTGGGCGTTGTAGTCCTTGCCGTCAATGTTCACCTTCCAGTCAGTGCCCATGTGGCGCTTGACGGAGGAGATGGTGCGGTCAACATTGGTTACAGCCTGACGCTTGGCGATGTTGCCAACCAGAATCTCGGGCTTGGCGTCAGGGCCGGTGGCCTTAGAGAAAGCTACTACTGAAGGGGTGGTACGGCCACCTTCAGCGTTAGGGATGATGGTGGGCTCCCCGCCCTCAAGGACGGAGATAGCAGAGTTGGTGGTTCCTAGGTCAATACCCACAGCGCGTGCCATAGTGTGTGCTCCTTAGTTTGTTCTGTCTGTAATGTCTTTACTCAAGTATTCAAGTTGAGCCACTGGCTGTCAACTCTCTTCTTGAGTCCACCTAACTCAACTTTACTAGGGGGCGAATCATTCCCACTATTTAATGTGATCTGGCCCACTTTAAACTTTATGTCTTATCCTGAGCTCGTGGGCCCAGCCAAAGACTCCCCCTCACCACCAAACTCACTGTCAGCTGCTTGGCTAGACTCACGCCGAAAGTTAGGGCGTGGGCACCGCTGGTTTTGGTCTTCACTAACCGCCATTAATTCCGGCCCTAGCTGGCACCGCGCCGCGCGTTGGACTGCCACTGTATGCGTCGGACTACTTGGTTGCGCCCTAATTCTGGGGCCTTCCCAGGCTACTTTGGGTTTGCTCGGGGCCCAGTGCGCCAATGTTGGGCGTGAGGAGCCACTACGACGACGCACCGTCTCTATGGTCATTAACGCCCTGGTCTCCCTAGGGTTTTTCTTCTTAGGTTGGTACGCAGCCCCTTACCCTTGGCTTTTGCCCCCTTTAATTACGGCCATGACTTTTTCGACTGTATGGGTGTGGCATGCCCTAATGGTGGGCCCACCAGGGCCTACAAACACGGTGTTCGCCGGGGCCTATGGGACTTACATGGCCTCCACCCATTCAAGCGCACTAGAAACAATCGTTTCGGTTAACTCCTTGGCGTTCTTATTTGCTGCTTTAACCTCGATTGCTTTGATTGCCTGGCACCCCAACTCCCCTGCTCGTGAGGCTATCGCTACCGCCGAGGCCGCCGTCGCCGAATATGAAGCCAGCTTTAACAAACCCCAATACGAGCGTGGACCGCAACGCTCAGCCGCCTATAGCGCGGTGAATGAGGCTTGGTACACCCTACGTAGTGCCCACACCGCCAACGAACGCCCCCACACTGCCGCCTCACGCCAGTTGCATTCGCGCCTGCGTCGCCTACATAGGCGCCTGGTGTTGGGGCTGCAAAGCGAGTCTTTTCCCGCCCAAAATCAGGCCACCGGCTCACATTTTTTACGCACCCCTCTGGGCCGACCTCGCCCAAGCTACCTGCTGCGGCGGGCTTTCCATAAGGGCTCTCGCCCTTGGTTAACGGCCGTGCGGGCACTGATCGCGGTACTACTGGCCACCACCTCCATGTTTTTTTCGCCAACTGCACACACTTCTTGGGCGGTACTTAGCGCCCTGATTGTGCTGCAAAACGGCACTAGTCGCATGGACATGTCGGTGCGGGCACTGCATCGCATAGTTGGCACCGGCCTGGGGTTGATTAGTGCTTTGGCAATAATGACGCTGGGGCTGGAGCCGTGGACCAAGCTGGTAATTATTTTTATCTGCCTGCTGGGGATGAACCTGACGGCGCAACGCAACTATGCGGTGGCGGTTTTCTTTATCACCACCTACTCGATGCAGATGCTGCCACCCACTGCCCACTACTCCACTTCACTGCTGTTTGCTGACCGCCTGTTGGAGACTTTGGTGGGGGCAGCTACGGCCTTGGTGGCAATTTGGCTGGTAGGCCGCCATGCCCCAGTTTTGTTGGTGCGGCGCCAATATCGTGCGGTTTTGCGGGCTATTACGGCTGTTCTCGACGACGCCGCTCGCGCCGAGGTGGATACTTTGCCGGCCTCTGCGCACCGACGCAACCTAGCTTTTGAGCTGTCTCAGTCCGGTACGGTTTTGGCTGGGGCTCGGGCCGACGACGCCGCCAGCCTGGTAGGTTGGCATGAGTTATCGCGGGAAATTTCCCGGTTTGGTTTTGACGTGTTGGCTTCTGTATGGCGCAAATCTAGCGCTGGCCAGGCCCAACAGGCCCAGCTGGCGGCTGCCCAGGCAGCGCAGAATCTACGTGATTTTGTGCGCGACCTGCCCCCGCTTTCAACCACCAATATTGATACTGCCGCGCTAACTAAACGGGTTAGCTTGGCGCGCACCTTATACCTGGCAGATGCCTAAAAATAGAAAGCAGCAAGCTATACAACTTACTGCTTTCTGATTGCTATGTTATACCAGTATTTTACCGGGCAGGTATTTGTGCCGAAAAATAATGGTTATAGCGGCGTAAGGAGTTAGAAAATTACTTCTCGTCCTTGTGTACGGCGTTCTTAACGCCTTCGATTGCGCCCTCTACAGAGTCCTTGACGTCCTCAACAGCGTCCTTAACCTTGTTAGCGAACTTTTCCGCAGTGCCTTCAGCTTCCGTCTTCTTATCGCCGGTAACCTTACCCACAACTTCCTTGGCTTCAGCCTTGGCCTGGTTGATACTGTCCTTGATCGACATAACTATGCTCCTTTTTAGATGGCAGTTAGCTTTTAGTATAATATTTTTGGAGAAAAATTGTTAGGATTTTCCCCCAAAGAATAATGCGACTATAGCGATAACAATTACTGCACCCAAGATAGAGGGAATTAAAGCCATACCAGCCAGAGTTGGCCCCCAGGTGCCCAACAGTTTTTGACCCACAACAGAGCCTATTAAGCCTGCGACAACGTTGGAGACTATCCCCATCGAGCCGCCTTTTCTAGTAATCGCACCTGCGACAAAACCTATAAAGCCGCCAACAATAATTGACCAGATCAAAATTCCACTCCATCGTATTATTTATGCGGAAGCTTTTGATTTCTCATCAACATCGCAACAAACACAGTCTCGTATCTGGCATCAATCAAGAGAGATTGGCACCCAAAAATGTTGCGCAACACCCGCATTTGTCAGTATATCAGAGTTTTACCCATACACTCAATCACCTATAAATATCCATCCTGTACGTCATCCTGTATGTTTAGGTGGCCACTTACAGCCAGCGTTTATGTCATTAGGGCTGTTGGTTTGGGTCTGGGCCAGCCTTAGCGGCGGCGTTAGCAGCTAGCTGCCAAGGCCCAAGATTTAGCGGCCTTGATACCCGCACTATCAGGTCTTGCCCCTCGATCAAGCATTGATTGAGGCTGGCTTGATTGTCGCTGGCAACCCTGCCGGCTTGTTGGCAAGGCTGCGCCCCACCGGCAGCTAGTGGATCATTAAGTGCTTGAGCACCAGCCAGGGCGGCCAGGTCAGCCGCGCTTTGAGCTTTAGCGGCGCCACTATAGGCCGCCGCCACCAGGGCGATCACCCCAGAAAGCAGCAACGCTAAAGCGATTAAAGCCAGTGACAATACCGTGCCCGAGCCCTGCTCCCAGCTGCGGGCTTTGCTTTTAACAGGCTGGTTCATGGCTGATCCCGTGGGGCGCAGGCGGTGGCTCGAATGGTCCAACCCAGCATGTTTAGGATGGGTGGCAGTGACACGCTGGCCTGCACACACTCTCCACTAACACTGATTTGGGCCGCGTCATAAGCCCTAGCCGCTGCCGCATAGGGATCCTCACCGGCGAGCTGCGCTCTAGCCGCCGCATTGGCTGCGCCTACTGCCCGCACCTGCCTGACACCTACAGCAGCCAAGCCCAGCACTAGTGCTAGCACTGCGATAACTGCTGGCAGAGTTAAGGCTAGTTCAGCTGTGACCATGCCCTGGCAGCTGCGACTAGCCCTGCCGGCGCAGGCGTGGGCGCGGCCTCGCCTGCGCCCACAGCGCACACCTAAACCCTGGGGAGTGGTGGCGGCGCAAGTATTTAAGGGCTTGCGCCGCCACCTTGGCATAAGCTGTAGGCGGCCGTTTAATCCGCCCAGGCCCATCAGGACACGCTCAGCGCGCTAGATAGTAGCGACTCGATCATTGGGCGTAGCCCACCAGAGCGAATAATCGCCAGTAGCAGCCCCGCAAAGGCTGCGGCTGCCACCGTGCCAATGGCGTACTCGGCTGTGGCCATACCGGCTTCAAGATCTAGGCGCTTATCGCCCTGGGCGTCATCTTCAGGCTTAACGCACTGGGTCTCCGTAGCCTCCTTTACCTCCTTGGCCTCCTTGACTGGCTGGCTGCCAGGCGTTGAAGACACAGGCGACTGCTCATGTGCCTGCTCCATGGTTTCCTCCTTTTGCCCTAATTTGGGGCAGTTTCGACTGGATGGGTGGCCTGATTGACCAGCCCGTAAACAGTTTGTGGCGCCTTGGCTAGCAGCTGCTTGCAGCCTGTGGATATGGACTGTAGGAGGAAATTTGTTCCCCACCTGTGCTCAAAAAGGCATCAGCGATGACGCCGCCAACAGACCGCGAGGCACCAGAAAACCTACAGCTTAGAAAAGCTCAGGGAACAAGGCGTGGTTGCCAGGGCGCCAGCAGAGGCATCAGCAGCTGGCAGCGTCACTTGTAGGCACAGCGGCAGCTGCAAAGAGAACAGGCGAAAGAGAGCAGACGGGCTGCGGATCAAAAGCCACACCGGCAAGATTCACGCAGATGCGGGGCTTGTGGGCCGGCTCGCCAGCGGCCGAAGGCGCGGCAGTTTTAGCCGGCACGCCAATCTTGGCCAGCACATCACTCGGTTGGAGTTTCAGCCAATTAGGTGGCAGTAAGTCAGTTAAGTGGGGCAAGCAGTTAAGCGCCGCAGCAAGCTAAGCGACGTCGCGCCAATCTTGGCCAGCAGGCAGCAAGCTGAGCGGCGTCGCCCCAAAATTTAGGCAGAACGTAGCATTAGGCGCCAGCAAGCACGCTGCGGCCCAAATAAACCACGGCCGGCACAATCGCCAACAAAATAAAGGCCGGCAAATGACACAGCCCCAGCGGCAACACCAGCCGTACCGCCAACCGGTTAGCATCCGCGCTAGCCTGGCTTTCACGCTGATCACGCAGAGTTTGCGCCCAAGCTTCAAGCATCGGTAGCGGATTGGCCCCAACTAGCCAGGCCGGCGCTAAACATTGACTAAGTGCCTTATAACCAGCCCGATTTGGCGCAGCCAGGCTCCAAGCTTCATCCCAACTCGCCCCAATTTCCAGCGCCCGCGCCACAAATCCAAAATCCTTGATTTCGCAGGCAAACCCCAGCGCCTCCAGGCACCTGGGGATACTGGCGCCACTATGCAGCGCCGCGCCGCACAGATCCAGCAGTAAGGCGTCGTCGAACTGGTTAACTTCCTCCTGAGCACGCCCCACCATGCGGGAAGTAACCAGGCGCCCCACACACAAAAACCCTAGCCCACCCAGAGCCGTAATGGTGCCCAGGGCACCGTCGAGCCAAAACTGCCACACCCGCACCCCTAAAAGCGCCCCTAAAGCCACCCCCACCAGCGGTAAAGCAGCCAACATGCGGGCTGTGGCCACCGGCGCCGCCAAAGCCGCATAACGTTGCTGCGCGCCACGCGTGGCCTGCGTGATCATGCCAGCCACCTGCCCTAACACCTGCGCCAGGGGCGAGCCCAGGCGCTGAGCTAAACGCTGCCCCGCCAGAGCCGATCTAGCCGCGAGCGCATTGACCCCCGCCTGTTGGCGTCTACTTTGCCCCATCCACCAGGGGGTTTTTGCCGCAATCAAGCTATGCAGGTAGAGGCTTTCGCCCGCCTGGTTGAGTTGGCTGGGCGCCCCGGCCTCGGCTAGGGCTTGGCTCCAGGCTTGGGTGGGCATCTGTCCGCCGGTAAGTCGCACCGACACCTGCACTAGCAGCATATTTAGTGCCACTGGCGGTTTACGTTTAGGTAGGGCCGGCAGTTGCATGGGGTGAGGCCGGCGTAGGGGTGCACACCAGCACCAGGCCACTAGGGTCAGCAAGCTGGCTAGTAAAAGCGGGTGGGTTTGGATTACTGCTGCGATGGCGCTAAACGCTACTGTCAGGGCGCTCGCGGCCAAGGCAAGCAGGGCGTCGATGGCTTTAAAGCTGGCGGTGCCTAGTTTGGCTAGTGTTTCTAGTAGCTGCCAGGCCATGGTTAGCTACCTAGGGCCTGGTCTAGCGCTGGCCCAAGGCGCCGTCGCAGTAACTCTAGGCCGGCACCTGACCCTAGCTGACCGTCATCAGCCCAGGTCAGGGCATCTTGGCAGATTAGTTCGCCGCCTTGGCGCCATAGCACCGCTAGGCTGCGTACTCGCCGCGTACCTTGCTGGCGTTCTAGGTGTATTACTGCGTCTAGGGCGCTGGCTGCCTGCAGGTTTAGGGCTTGGGGGGTTAAACCGGCCAGGGCTCCCAGGGCGGCTAGCCTGGCGGGCACATCCACTGCGCTGTTGGCGTGGAGTGTGGCCCAACCTCCCTCATGGCCGGTGTTGAGGGCGGTGAGCACGTCGGCTACTTCACCGCCGCGACATTCCCCCAAAATGAGCCTGTCTGGCCGCATTCTTAAGGCGATTCGCACCAGTTCACTCATATTCACCCCGCCGGCGCCCTCCACATTGGGGCGGCGTTCTTGCAGGTAAACCACGTGTGGGTGGTTGATACGCAGCTCGCGGCTTTCTTCAATGCACAGCAGCCGCTGTTGGGGCTCAACTAGGGCCACTAGGGTGGCTAACAGCGTGGTTTTGCCGGTGCCGGTAGCCCCACTAATCAGGCAGTTTGCCCGTTTTTTCACCAGTAGTTCCAGCACTTTTTGCATCTGCAGGTTAAACATGCCCGCCTGACGCAGCTGCTCAATGGTGAAGGCTTTGGAGCGGAAGGCACGCAGGGAAATCAGGGTGCCGCAGGCGCTGACTGGTTCGAGCACTGCGTGTAGTCGACTGCCGTCGCCCAGGGTGCCGTCCACTACTGGGCTGGCTTGGTCTAGGCGTTTAGCGCAGCTGGCGGCCAGGCGTACCGCTAAAGCGCGGGTGTCTGCCTCGCTCCAGCCTAGCGGTAGTGGGGCGCGTAGTAGCCCTTTCCCCCTATCTACCCACAGTTGGCAGCCGTTAAGCAGCACGTCAGTGACGACGTCGTCATCTAGGTAACGCTGTAAGGGACCAGCCCCAGCGATGTCCTCATAAACCCCAATGGCCATGTCCGCCATGGTTTGGGTGTCTGCCACGGGGGTAGTGGCCATGGCTTGGGCCCAGCCTTGGCCACTGGCAATGGCGCGCCGTAGCCGCCCACCCCAGTTTTCCCAGCCGGGGGCGTTTTCGTGGGGAAGGTATCGGCCAGACAGGCTGCCTTGGGGAGGCTTTGGGGTGGGGCTGTTCTTGCTCGGGGGGTTCCCTTGGCGAGGGTTTGCACTGAAAACGCTTGGTCCGCTCATTTTTGACTCTTTTGCGCCCAAAAGTTAGGGTTGAGTGCCCAGTTAGCGAGGCGCGCCCCCACTTTTTTCTCTGCCCGCTTTAGCCTCAGTGGATCTAAACCCAGCTGTAGACGCTGGGTTAACTCACGCCGATTAGGCAGGGCACACACCACCGGGGCACCCACCAGCCGGGCTATTTCCTGGCTGGTTAGGTCTGCTCCCTGCTCTCGCAGGGCTAGGGCGCCTAAGCCTGGGCGTACTTCTTGCAGCCAGCCGCGTGCAGCTAGGGCCGAGCGGCGGGTCAGGTCACTTACCAGCAGTACCCGCGCACCTTCCAGCTCATCCCAGGGCAGGTGCGCCAGTTGCAGCGCCGGCAGATCCACCACTGTTAACTGACAGCTGGTGCGTAGGGCGTAGATAGCTTGACTCATTTGCAGCCAGTTTTTAGGCCCGCCTTGGCCGCCACTGCCAGCTAGCACCTTCACGCCGCGATATTTACCCAGCCCCCGCACTAGTCTTTGCGGCCATAGTGGCGACTGATTTTTGGGTAGCTGACCCCAGCTAGCGCCCTGGCAGTAGGCACTTCCCAGATATAGGTCCAGGCCACCGTAGGGGTTGGCGTCCACCAGGGCCGCATCCACCGTAGCCTGCGCGGCTGGCGAGCCAAAGCCTGGCCCCTGCGGCTGTGAATATGTGTCTTGGTCTCGACGCCGAGCTAGCGGCGACGCCTCACCACCACGGATTAGCTCTCTCCCAGCCCACGCCAGTAGCGCGGCGCTATAGGTGGCCCCAATGCCGCCCACCGCCCCACACACAAACACCACCTGGCCAAGCTGGCTAGCCTGTTTACTTAGCAGCAGTCGGTATAGCCGCTCCACCTGCATGGGTAGGTTCAGTTCTATTAGCTCGACGCCGTCGGCGCGCCCCTCCAACTGATCCAGTAGGCCCCGGGCCCGACCGGCTAAACCTGGCTGGCACACTCCCAGGCAGCTTTGTAGGCAGTTTTGGCTAAGGTAGGCGAATTGGCCGGCCATATGTAGCGCATCAACCCCATTAACCCCGCCGCTACCCTGGCCCGCAGCTTGCATGGGTACCTGGATGAAAGCATCCACGGCAGCGATCTGCAGGTGGCAGCGCAGCTGCTCTAAATACTCAAGGGAGCCAAATCCCAACACCAAGGGGCCTACAGCCCCGCCAGCGCCGGGCCTGGACTGATAAGCACTTGTTGCCTCAACGCCACCGCCAGCGCCGCTGTTACCAATGTCAGGGGCTCTAGGGGCCGGCGCGCTTAACTCGACACTTAAAACCATGCGCAACACCATGCCCCCAGCCAGCCCCAGGGCGCCGCCAGGCTGTGAATAAAAAGCATGGGGTCAAAAAGTTATCCACCTGTGGATCAACTCGGGAAATTTTCAGCTTGCGCTTTTACACTTCATAACACAACTCCTGGAACTCCCTAATGCCGAGGTAACCGCGTGTTTAAAACCCAATTGCGCCTGAATCAGCCCAGCTCGCGCCGCGCAGGCAGCCCCAACGCTGCCCTCAAAACCGCCACCCGCTGGCTACGCCCAGCCCTGGCCACACTAACCACCCTGATGCTAGGCACCGCCGCCCTAGCCCCCACCAGCCCCGCACAGGCTGGAGTTTTCAGCAAAGACCCCAACGGCGACGTCGCCCGCCCCTTCTACTACAACTCCGCTACCCTAGACGGAACTCCGGGCAAGCTACTGCGCCAAGAAGCCGCCGTCAGTGGCATCAACACCCTGGGGATCAGCAAAATTGGGCCCTACAAAGCCCAACGCATCCTCTACTCATCCAAAAACCGCACCGGTAAAGACATTGCCGTCAGCGGCATCGTGATTGAACCCAAACGCGCCTGGAGCGGTAAAGGCCAGCGCCCCATCATCGCCTACGCCCCGGGCACGCAGGGCATCAGCGACGACTGCGCCCCCTCCTGGAACATCGCCAACTCCATCGGCGACTATGAGCAGCTGTTCTTCAGATCCTTCCTGGCAAAAGGCTACGCCGTAGTAGTCACCGACTATGAAGGCCTAGGCACCCCCGGCGCCCACACCTACATGGACCGCGTCTCCCAAGGCCACGCCGTGCTGGACTCAGCCCGCGCTGCCACCCAGCTAAAAGGCTGGGACCTGGGCAAAAACAACCCCATCGTAATTAACGGCTACTCCCAAGGTGGCGGGGCCGCAGCCAGCGCCGCCGAACTAGCCGGCACCTACGCCCCCGAACTGAACATCAAGGGTGCAGCCGCAGGTGCGGTTCCGGCTAACCTCAGCGCCCTACCCGCCAAACTCGACGGCGGCAAATCCGCCCTATTCGAGCTCTACGCCCTCAAAGGCCTAACCACCAGCTACGGCGTCACCCTGCCGCTGTCACCCCACGGCCAGCAGGTAATGCAGCGCGCCACCAACACCTGCGTCATGGGCGGCAGCTTCTACAGCGGCACCCGCCTATCCCAGCTGACCAGCGACGGCACCGACGTGAACCAGCTCATGGCCCAAGAGCCCTACCGCACCATGCTGGCCGAGCAGCGCATCGGTAACCTAAAGCCCACCATGCCCGTACTGCTCACCCACGGGCGCGGCGACGACGTCATCGACTACCAGGTGGGATCCACCCTGGCTAGCGACTGGTGCGCTCGCGGTGCGCGGGTGACTTTCACCCCCAATGACGCCAAGTCACACACTGCCGGCGCCAGTGAGCACCTAAAGCAGTCGCTAGTGTTCACCATGCTGGTTTTGGATGGGCTCAGCCCCAACTCCTGCTCGGCCCGCTAATCTCCGGGCCCGGCGCGTTAGTCCCAGGCCTGGCCCACTAAGCATCCGAGCCCTTTAGCCCGCCAGTTGGCACTCGTTCAGTTACGACGACGCCGCTGGCGGGCTTTTGTTTGGCCGGCGAAGCGTTTTAAGCCAGTTAGCGCTGCGTAGTGCCGGCCTGGACGGCACGTGAGAGCTCACTGCCTTGACGCATCCCCTCCAGCAGCGCCTCAGCCTGCCAAATAATCCAGGCCACCACACCCTCCAAACTGGCACTGGCATAAGCCTGGGCGGCTTCAGCGTAGGCTCCAGGTACGCGTCCCGCGTAATAGTCACTGACACTGACCCCGGTGGGGTCTAGCCCGTCACGTACACTCAAATGCCGCACCAGCAGCCTCCCCAGCGCCCCATTAGCTAAAGCGAAGGGGCGCACCGTAAGCATTTCGGCGTGCACCAGCGCCAGCCGCACCAGTGCCGGCAGGTTCGGGGTGTCAACTAAAGCCACGATCTGCTCTAGGCGCTCACGCAGCTCCTGGCCCCCCAGGTTCGGTCCCGGCCCGCCTTCAAGCAGGCCCCTACCTTCAAGCAGCTGCCCGTCTGCAAACGCTGTCTTTACGTTTTCAACCAGCCCTGCGCTTTCACGTGGGCAGCCCACCACCGCCTCACTGATTAACCCCCCAACAGCTAGCGGCCCCGCAACGTCACGATGCAAAGTTGCCATAAGCTGCGCCGTCGCCGGCACCACTGGACGAGTGCGCCCCACCAAATCAGGCATATAGCCCACCAGGCGACTGTGAGCTCGCCACAAGCCGGTGGCCGCATCCCAAGCAGGGTCTTTACTGGAAGCATGCGCCCCCGCCCCCTCAAGCCCGGCGGCAATTTGTTCACGCAAAGCCTGGGCGCTAACCACCGCCCCCTCAATGGCCGCGCCACTAACCGCCCCGCGCACACTAGCCTCCGCGCGGGCCTCACGCCAACGTTTACGCAGCGCCTCCTGCCAGCGCAACTGGGCCGAGGCCTCATATAAAGCCTCACTTGCAGCCGCTACACGTTCTTCACGGGCCAGTGCCAAACAGGCGTCAATAAGGGCATTAGTGCTCACAAATCAAAGCCTACGCGCTAGGCTCTAAGTGTGAGTACCGAGGCCACCCACCCCACTACGCAGCAAGTTGCCGACTCAGCCCCCCACGGGCGGCGCAGGAGTCACATAATCGCGAGCATTTTTGGCTTGGCACAAGGGGCATGGGTGATGGCCCTAGCCGCCTTCGTAGTCAAATACCAGGGCCCTAACTTTGGCTTCAGCTACCAAGCTGAGCAGTACCTGCTGGCCTTGCCGTTGGCGGTAGCGGCTTTTGTGGTTTGCCGCTGGGTTGAGCGCTACTATGCCCGCAACTCCTCACTGGGGGCAGTGGCTGCCGGGGTGTTTTTACTAGGCGGCTCCCTGGTGCTGCTGTGGCTGCAAAAGTACTTCACCCTGGGACTGATCTCATTTGTTTGCGCCATGGTGCTATTTGGTGGGGCCATGGGTATGCGCCGTGCTCGCCGCGCTGGGCGACGTGAGGCGGTTTATGCCCAGCAAATGGCCAAGCTGGACCAGCAGCCCGGCCAGGTGCCGCTGCCGCCGCCTTCGCGTAAATCTGACCACGTGCTTTCTTTGGTAATCACCCCTTTACTGACGGTTTTTGCGCTGGTAGCTACTGGTTTTAGTTCCGGGGTGGTTGCTGGCGCGGATGTTTTCGCTGCCAACGCCCACACTTTCAGCCACGGCAAGGTGCTGTTTGCGCTGGTAGCCGGGGCACTGTTGCTGCTGAGTGTGGGGGCACTAACCGGTACCTCCACCGCCGGGGCAGCCGCCACTTCTGGCACCATTTTGGCTTTCTACCTAGTGCTATGGGTGGGAGTGTGGTTGGGCATCAAACACCCGCTGTTTACTGACCCTAGTAAATACGTCGTGATTGACCCGGTGGTGTGGATTTTCTTGGCGGCAGTTATGTCACCGCTGGCACGCGGCTCACACTGGGCCCGCCAGGCCGGGCGCACCCAAATGGCTACGCAGTTAGCTATGGAAACTAATAAAGCAGCTGCTTAACCCATTAATCCAGACCTAAATATTTTAGGAAAAACATTATTTTAGACACATATTCAGGCAATTCGCACGGTTTTACGGCGTGCCTGGTAGTTAACGCAAAAAATAAGGGATACCTTTGCTTGCGCTATAGCTTTTGCCCAAGGAGACGCTGTGAGTACTAATCGGCCCAACGCAAGCATCTGGGACGACGACGAAGGCGAGGCCCAGCTGCGCCCTACGATGCGTAATAATGCGCATCTTTTCGATGACGAACCTGCAGTTTCTTCACTTTTAGCTGCTAGCGCCGCCAGCGCCGCCGCTGCGGTAGCCGGTTACACCGCCAGTTCTGCCGCTGAGGCCCTCGCGGCCTCGGCTTTGAGTGCCCCCAGCGCCTACTCGGTTGGCAGTGCCTCCTCTGCTTTTAGTGCTCGCTCTGCCGGTAGCGCCCACTCTGCGGTCAGCGCCTCTAGTGCCGCTGTACCTTCGGCTGCTTCTGCGGCTGCACCTGAGGCCGCTGGAGCTGCGGTTTCTGCACCCACCCCGGATTCAGCTGGTTCAGCCCCGCTCAGTGCCCGCTCTGGTGCTACTCCCGACGCCGCCCCTAACGCTACTTCTGCCCAGTCCGGTGCCCCTAGCGCTGCTTCTGCCCCGGCTATGCCACCCAGCCAGGCCCCCAAGTCAGCTCCCAGCGCGCCGGTTAACGGCCCGGTTTTGGGCACCACCCCTTCGGTACATGTGCCCGCTAGCTCTTTGGCTAACAATGGTGTACCCGCCATGCTGGCTAACACCCCGCCAGCTACTGGCCGCCGCTACACCAACGCTGAAAACGCCCACACTTCTGGCACTTTTGACTCTGCCGCCCGCCGCGCCACCGCCACCACGGCTGCCACCAGCGCCACTGCGGCTACCGGCGCTAGTGCACTAACTGCGGCCAGCGCTGCTGCCGCCTCGGTGACGGCTCAGTCTCCCGCTAGCGCCACCTCGGCTAACATCCCTGAGTTGGCCAATATCGCCAAGCCGGCTGTTTCTAGCGCCGCCAGCTCTGACGCTGCTGGCTCTGCTGACAGCGCTTCTGGCGCCCAGAACGTTGCCACCTCCGCCACCGGCCCGGCCTCCGCCACCTCTGCTGGCACTACTAACCCGCAGGCGGGCGCGGTGCGTCGTCGTAGCCTGTTTACTGCCGTCCCTCAGCCTGTGCCGGTTGATGAGGACGGCGACGACGAAACCATCCAGGTGCCGGTGGTGCGTGAGGATCTGATCCCGGATTCTTTCTCTGCCGCCAGTGCCTTCTCGGCTAGTGCAGCTTCTGCCAGCGCCGCCTCGGCTGCTGAGATCGCCTCTGCCGCAGAAACTAGCTCTGCTGCGGAAACTAGCTCTGCCTCAGAAACCGTTTCGGCTGCGGAAACCAGCTCTAGCGTGAGCGCCGCTAGCGCCCCCTCTAGCCTAGAGCACAGCTCCACTGCGCCCTCCCCGGCTTCTGCCGCCTCTGCCCAGGCAAGCGCCACCCAGGCCAACCAGGCCAACCAGGCAGACCAGGAGACTGTAGACAGCGTCCAGGAGCTAGCTGACGCGCATGAAGTTGAGGCCGCCGCTATCCCGCTGCCTACCGACTTTGATGCTCCCTCTGCTATCAGCATTCCTACCCCGCCGCACACGGTGAGCTCGGCTTTGTCGGCAGAGTCCACTTTCTCTATTGATTCTGCGGTTTCTGCCGCCTCTGCCGCCTCTAGCGTGGGCATTACCCTACCGTCTCCGGCTACCCCAGCCCCAGCCGTGCCAGTCACCCCGGCGCCAGCTGTCCCGGTCACCACTGCCACCAGTGCCACGGACACAGACAGTGAGGCTAACGAGCTCAGCAAGACCACCCCAACTGCAGATGCACCCGAGCCGCCGGCTCCACCGGCCCCTGAGCAGCCTGAAGCCACTGACGCCGAAGCTGACTTTGCCGACGATGAGGTGGTGGCCAGTGATCACACTGAAACCACCATCATGGACGCCGCCGACATGGAGCTGGAGGAGGTTGTTAAGCCGGTAGTTACCAGCACCTCCCCCGTAGGGGTTGAGCGCCTAGACCACCTGGCCACGGCTGACTCTGCGGACCTGGCTCCGGTGGCCCCCAGCCCCTCTAGCGCGATCTTCGCCTCCACCCGCACTGCTGCTTTCAGCGATTCGGCTAACCAGTCCGATGCGGGCAATGAGGTTGACGACGACGTACTGTTAGCTGGCTCCACCGTGGTCGGTAAGCCCGCCTCGCGTGCTGCCGCTCACTGGGGCGGCACCCTGCTGGCGCTGGTGCTGTTCCCGATCGCCTGGTTCTTGATGCACACCGCTGCTAACGCCCTCACCGGAGCTTTGGCTGACGGCTGGCCTAAGGTCTTCTCCACCGCCGGCATCATTGAGCTGGGCATGGCGGCGGTGCTGCTGATCGTGGTGATGGCGACGGCGACCCGCTCTTCTCTGGGTACCTTCGTCACCGGTATTACTACCTTGCTGATTGGTTTGCCCTTTGTGGTGGTGCCTTCGATTACCAAGCAGTACCTGGGTGATTTCCTGGCCAATATGGCTTTGCAGTCTCGCTTTGGCCGGATCCTGTCTGAAGCCGTTCTTAACGACGGCGTCAGTGGCCGCCTGGTGATCATTGGCTTGTTCCTGATCATGCTGGGCGTAGTTTCGCACTCTACTCGCCGTGCTGGACGCCGCGAGCGCCTAGTGATGGATCGTGCCAACACCAAAAAGTAGCCTTTAGCTAAGAAGCAGCCTGTTAACTAGCACCAAAACCTGTTAGCGGGCAGCGTTGGCCCCCGGACTTAAGGTCCGGGGGCCAGTTACGTTTTGTGCATGTTAGCGCGTTAGCGCCGTCTGAGGGACACCTGATTAACGGCCAGCGGGCCGGCTAAAGGCCGGCCCAGGGCGCCACCGCGTAGCGGTTTAGTACGCTAACCGCATCCGCACATTAAGCGCTACGCAGCAGGCGCGCTAGCGGGTAACCATGTGGTGGTGCTGTGTAGCACCAAAAATAGCCTCGTTGTCGTACTCGAAGTTGGCGGGGGTGATGGGTTTACCGGCAGCCATTTCGGCGCGCATATGGGCCACTACCGCATCCAGAGTGCCGAATTTAGCGGCCACTAGGCGCTGACGCTGATAACCCACCCCGTTGCGACTGATGTCGTCCAAGGTGGCCAGGTCATCTAGGCAGCCCAGGTCTGCAGCGGCAGGTTCTAGTTCTTTAAGCAGTAGCGGCAGGGTGTCGGTAATGAGCGCCTCATCGCCGTGGATGTTTTCGATCAAAATCGCTTCCATGCCGTAGCGGGCAGCACGCCACTTGTTTTCGTCCAGGAACCAGGGCGAAATGGTTTCTAGGGTTTCACCCTTATCTAGGCGTCGTGAAGCGGTTTCTACCAGGGCATGTACCAGGGCGGCAATGGCGCGCACCTCGGTTAAGTTAGTGGCGGCGTCGGCCACGCGCACTTCAATGGTGCCCAGGCGCGGTGAGGGGCGGATATCCCAGCGGATCTCGTCGAAGTGGTCAATCACGCCGGTTTTGAGCATGTCGTCGGTGTAGTGCTCCAGGTCCTGCCAACGCTCAAATAGGCGCGGCACACCCGCTGTGGGTAGCTGCTGGAACACCATGGCGCGGTTGTCGCAGTAGGCGGTGTCCACGCCCGCCCAGAACGGGGAAGAAGCGCTGAGGATCTGCATATGCGGCAGTTTGGTGGCCAGGTAGTTCAAGATCGGCATGACCTTGTCACGGTCCTCAATACCCACATGCACGTGGGTGCCAAATAGCAGCATTTGCCGGCCCCAGAACTGGGTGCGGTTAACTAGCTCGGCGTAGCGGGCCGAGTCTGACACGCGCTGGAAAATTGGGTCAGCAAAGGGGTGTGAGCCGGCGCTGGCCAGGTCGATGCGTAGCGGCTCTAGCACCGGGCGTAGCAGCTCTATGCCTTCTTGTAGGTCGGCGGCGCAGGCGGCCACGGAGAACTGTTTGCGTGAAACTAGCTCCACCGTGTTACGTAGCATCTCCCCATGCACCAGCGGGGTGTCGGGGTGGGCGCGGTGGAGCTGGTCAATTACCCAGTCACCGCATTGGCGTAGGTTTTCGTCGTCGCAGTCAATTAGCTGAAGCTCCCACTCCACGCCAATGCTGCTACGGTCCGACTTGGCAAAGTCGATGGCCATTTTTTCTCCTCTACGACGCCGTCCCTGCTTTAGGGCTTATATGGCGCCGTTTGTTTTGGGCCAGATTAGGCGCAGTGGTGCTTAGGCTGTGCGCTGGTAGCGCTCAACGAAGCGGGTAATGAGCTGGTTAGCGCTGAGTACATCAGCACTGTCGCAACGCGCTATGACGGCGGCCTTCTGGTCGGCAGGGTAGTAGGTGTCCCCGTAGGTGTTGATGCGGATATGCATACCTTTACGGGTGATTTCGGGGTGGAACTGGGTGCCGTAAACGTTTTTACCCCAGCGCAGCATTTGCACGTGGCAAAAGTCCCCGGTGGCGAGAATGGAGGCCCCCTTGGGCAATAGCCCTACCGCCTGCGAGTGACCAGTGTAGGAGTAAAAAACTGGGCCTGCGTGGGCGGTAAGCGGGTCGCGGTGACCGTCGTCGGTAAGGCTGATACGGGGGGCCTGTAGGTCCTCCCCGAAGCCGTCTACCAGTTTGCCGCCGCTAGCTAGACTCAGCGCCTGCAAGCCAAAGCAGATACCCAGGGTGGGGAAGTCTTGGTCGATCAGACGCTTAGCTAGCGCACGTACACGCCGCTCTACGCGCTGATGCTCGGGGGATTTTTCCTCGCCGTGGAAGCCGAAGGGAGAACCCGTAATGATTACCCCGCTGTAGTCGCGTTGCAGGTTTAGGGTTTCCGGCTCACATGCATCGGTATCTAGTAGATCCATGATCTCTAGATCCTCATCACCTAGGCACCCGTACATTCGCAGCGTGTTTAACTCATCAGTGGCAATGTCTCCGGTGGGACGGCAAACAGCCACAAGGAATGGTAAACGCGCGGTTGCGGGTGCCGATTCAGTGTGCATACATTGCACGCTACCAGCAACCATCAGCAACGCACACTATGACAATGGTTAAAAACAAAACGTCCCAGGAGCTTTACTCCTGAGACGCAGTTTATGAGTCGGGGTGACAGGATTTGAACCTGCGGCCTCTTCGTCCCGAACGAAGCGCGCTACCAAGCTGCGCCACACCCCGTGGTGCCTGCCTATCATAGCGTGTTTAGCAACCTTAAAGCCAATTGCAACCCAAACTTGGGATGTGTAGCGCGTTACAAACAGCTATTTAGCGGGCGGTTAGGGTCAGCAGGGTGGCTTCAGGGCGGCAGGCGGTACGTACCGGCGTGAAGGGGCTAGTCCCCAAACCTGCCGATACGTGCAGGTAGGCCTGGCCATCCTCGCTAGCTGGGGCAGTGCCCTTGTGGATGGCTTTGAAGCTGGCAGGCCAGGTGCTTAGGCCGCTGGCCTGGGCTGGGGGTAGGTCGCAGTTTGACACTAGCGCCCCATAGCCGGGTAGGCACAGCTGGCCTCCGTGGGTGTGTCCAGCCAAAATTAGCTGGGCGCCGTCGGTCACCATCTGGTCTAGCACGCGCTGGTAGGGAGCGTGGGTTACGCCAATTTTCACGACGGCGGCGCTAGTGCCCCCCGCAGCGCTCTCCCCCGCAGCTACAGGCTCCGGGAAGGCGTCATCGTCGGCGTGAGCATCAGCCACACCCACTAGCTCGATGAGCTGACCGGCCGCTTCCACCATATCGCGACAGTTATCCAGGTCTTTCCAGCCGCCAGCTAGCTGCATGTCACGTACTTCCTCCCAGGGCAGTACAGGCAGGTCAGTAACCGGATCATCGTTGCTACGCGGATCGCGGCGCAGGTAGCGGGTGGGTGAACGGAAAACCGTGCCGTGACGGTCGTGATCACCGAGCACAAAGGCGCCGGGGAAGGCCAGTAGCGGCTCCAGGGCCTCACCTAGGGCGCTTACGCCACCTAGGGTAGATAGATTGTCGCCAGTGTTAATAACCAGGTCTGGCTCAATATCCGCCAGGGCCCGCACCCACGCCACGCGAGCTTTGGTGGCGCCTGTTAGGTGCAGGTCGGCGATGTGCAGCAGTTTGATAGGCGCCGAGCCAGGGGCCAGTACGGGCACCTCAATGCGACGCAGCACCGGCCAGCGAGCCTCGATTAGGCTCCACCCTAGGGTTGCCACCCCCACGCCGCCGACAGTGCCGACGGCGCAGGCTAGTTGTTTAAGCGCACTCACTGGCCGTTCCCGCTGTTGCGACGGTCCTGGGGGGTGCCGGTGGAGTTGTCAGCACTCAAACCATTGTTGGTGGTGTTACCACCCTGGGAGTTGTTGTAGGTGCCGTTATTACCGGTGCCGTTGTTGTAATTGTTGTTGTAGTTATTATTGTTGTTGTTACCGTTGTTATTGTTGTTATTGCCGTTGCGGTTATTGTTACCGGTGTTGCCCTGGGGGGTAGCCCCAGTGTTGCCGACGGCGCTGTTGCCACCCAGGCTGACCTGGTTGAACTGCTGAACTTCAGTGCCCGAAAGAGCCGAGTTCATGTAGTCGCGCCACAGCGGGGCGGGCAGGTCAGAACCGTACATGGTGGAGTAGTAGCGACCACCAATAACCTGGCCGTCCATGTGGAAGTTACCCTCAGAGTGGCCTACCCACACGGCGGTGGACAGCTGCGGCACAAAGCCCACGAACCAGGCGTTATCCATCTTTTCGGTAGTACCGGTCTTACCTGCGCTAGGCCGGTTAAGGGCAGCCGCTGCGCCAGTACCGTTCCCCTTCATTACATAAGTCAGGGTCAATGCCACCTGATCTGCGTGAGTGGGGTCCATAACCTGACGGCAGGCAGTTGAGGGGACCTTGATCTCAGTGCCGTCATCCTTGGTTACCTTGGTGATGGCGGTGGGCGGGCAGTAGGTGCCGTGAGCCGCGAAGGTGGCGTAAACATTGGCCATGGTGATCGGAGCTACGTTCATGGTGCCCAGCACCATGGAGGGGTTGTGGTCGATTTCCCCGCCATCAACCGTGGTTATACCCAGATCCTTAGCCATAGCGGTGACCGCGCACAGGTCCATACGGCTAAGCATGTATACGTAGCTAACGTTTACCGACAGGGCAGTAGCGTTAATAACCGTGTGGTTAACGTTTTCTGAAGCATTAGCGTTATCCACGTTCCAGTTTTCAATGGCGAAACCCGGGTCACAGCTGGCGTGGAAGTCACCGGTGGTGAATACGTGGCTAGCACCGCCTAGCACCGTGTAGCCAGACATGCCCCGTTGGTACCACTGGGCCAAAACAATCGGCTTGAAGGATGAACCAGGCTGGAAACCACCAGTGTTAGAGCCGCCGTGCTTAGAGTCGGCCGCGTAGGACAGCTTAGTGGCGGTGGGGTCATCATTACTGGGCTCACCATAGTTGGTGTTTTGCACCATGGCGATAATCTTGCCGGTGCCCGGCTCGATAGACACCAGTGCGCCCTTAACGTTGGACTCGTCCCCAGTGGGCAGCCAGTTAGCCATGGTGTCGTAAGCGGCCTGCTGCTTGGCCATGTCCAAGGTGGTGGTGATCTGCAGACCACCGCGTAGCAGCAGCTGACGGCGGGTAGCCTCATCCTTACCGTAGGCGTCGTTGGTGAGGATTTCACGCACCACGTATTCACAGAAGTAGGCGGCACTCTTGGTTACGCCGCCAGAGCCTGAACCACAGCCGCCGACGGCGTTGGTTACCTTCAGCATGGAGTCGATGCTCTGACTGGTGGCTTCCTTGTACTGCTCCTGAGTGATGAACTTTTCCTCAAGCATCTTCTTGAGCACCCAGTCACGGCGGGTCTTAGCCGCATCAGGGTTGGTGATGGGGTCGTAGCGGGTAGGCCAGTTGGTCATACCGGCCAGCAGTGCAGATTCACCTACGCTCAGACTGTCGGCACCGTGAGAGAAGTAGTGGCGGCTGGCAGCCTCAATACCGTAGGTAGAAGGGCCGAAGGCCGCAATGTTGAGGTAGCCCTCTAGGATCTGCGCCTTGGTGTAGCGCTTTTCCAGTGTCAAAGCGTATTTAGCTTCACGTAGTTTACGGGCCGGGGTGGCAGCGCGGGCAGCCTCCACCGCCTCGGGGTCGCTAGCCTGCAAACCCGCCTCAATAAGCACGTTTTTAACGTATTGCTGAGTCAAGGTAGAGGCACCCTGGGTGGAACCTCCGGCTGCGTTGGTAGCTACCGCACGCAACATACCCGACAGGTCTACACCCTTGTGCTTGTAGAAACGCTTATCCTCAACGGACACGATAGCGTTTTGGGCGTTCTTGGAAATCTTGGCTAGCGGCACAACAATGCGGTTTTCCGCGTAGAACTGAGCGATAGTTTGCCCAGCAGAGCCCTTTAGATAGGAGATCTGGGAGGGCTGAAGCACGTTGAAGTCGCTAGGTAGCTCGTCAAACAGCTGCACTGAGGCATCTGTAAGAACCGAAGCAGCCCCTACAAAGGGCAGCGCGAAACCGGCAGCGAACACGCCGCCACCAACGGCCAACATAAAGAATGAGAGCAATGCGGCAAGTAGCTCCCGGGGAGAGGAGAGGGAGACTCTCGAGCTAGCAGACTTCGACATAGTCCCTAGCCTACGTCATGACGCAAGCAATGAGACAGAGCGGCTTGGTAACACTTCTGGCATGCAGGCCAAAATTTTTGTTAGGACCAATACCTGGTTTCACTCTATTTTTGTGCCAATTTGGAAAATTTTGAAATAACGTGCAGCGAGAATTTGAATCCACGGACAAACAGGCGTAGAGTCTGGGGGTGAGCTGAGTAACAAAGAAGTGCTCGCCTGGACAAATGAAAGTAGTTCCAAAATGAATAATGAAATTCATTCCTGGACCCAATTGGCAGCGTGTGCCGGCACAGACACCACCCTGCTGTTTGGAAAGGGGGCCGAGCAGCGGGAAGCGCGCGAATTGTGCTACTCCTGCCCGGTGCGTTTGCAGTGCCTGGCCGAAGCCCTCAATGGCGACTCTAGCTTTGGAGTTTGGGGCGGCTTAACTGAACGCGAACGCCGCGCCTTGATCCGCAATATGCCCCACATCACTGACTGGACTGCCTGGCTTTCCAGCGACGACGCCCTGGCTCAGGAAATCCGCCAACTACGCAAGCCTGCCCGCACCTCCCTACTACGGCGCAAGCCCAGCCTGAGCGAGGCTACCTCTCACGCCGCCACCACGCGCGCCGCAGCTTAAGATCAGACCACTTCAAAGCATCCCTAACTCCACCCTTTTCACCCAGCTAACAGGTAGGGTGTAATCATGACTACTTGGGAATACGCAACCGTGCCGCTAATCACGCACGCAACTAAGCAAATCTTGGATCAGTGGGGTGCCGACGGTTGGGAACTAGTCCAAATCGTTCCCGGCCCGGCAGGTACCGAAAACCTAATCGCCTATCTCAAGCGCCCCACCAACTAGTGGCCTCCTTAAGCGCTAGCGTCACTACATAAATCAGTGCCCGGCCGTTTAATACGACCGGGCACTAAAACTTGTGAGCGCTATTTATACGCGTTTATCAGCGGGCGCGGCGCTTGAGACGCTCGACGTCGATAAGGGTTACAGCGCGCCCCTCCAGGCGGATCCAGCCACGGGAAACGAACTCGGCCAGAGACTTGTTAATGGTCTCGCGCGAAGCTCCAACTAGCTGAGCTAGCTCTTCCTGGGTTAGGTCGTGGGGGACATGGATGCCGTCTTCAGTGGGTGCACCAAAGCGCTCAGCCAGGTCCAGCAGGGCCTTGGCTACACGCCCAGGAACATCGGAGAAGACCAGGTCAGCTAGGGCGATGTTGGTGCGACGCAAACGCACCGCGAGGGCGCGCAGCATATCCTTGGCCAGCGTGGGGTGAGAGTCAATGAAACCCATTAGCTGGTTGTGCTCTAGAGCCAGCAACTCAGTGGTGGCCACGGCAGTAGCAGTGGTAGAGCGCGGGCCCGGGTCAAATAGAGTTAGCTCGCCGACTACTTCGCCGGGACCTAGGACCGCTAGTAGGTTCTCACGGCCGTCAACAGAGGTGTGACCTAGCTTCACCTTACCGGTGAGCAGGATGTATAGGCGGTCGCCGGAGTCACCTTCATTGAATAGAACCTCACCACGGCGCAGAGTTGTCTGCGACATCATGCCACGTAGCTCTTCTCGCTCCTCAGGCGACATACGCTCAAAGAGTGGGATGCGCGCAATGATGCTGTCTTCCATATTGCGTCTCCTCGTTTGGGGATCAGGTAGCCGTCAAAGGGCTGATTATTGACTAATTTACCACACCTGTGACGTGATCCACTAGAGATTTTGGGCATTTATACTCAGTTTTGCCAAAGTTGAGGGTGATAGCGTTTGCGCAGATCAGTGTCGTTTTCACTGATTTTGCCCTAGTTTTCGTGACAGTTTGACATGAAGTTGTCAGACCTATAGCCCGTTAATACTATTTTGCGCCAGCTACCCTAAACCGCACTTTAGGTACCGTTTTTTGGCTCGTTTACAATCCCTGTGCCCAGCTAATTTTCAGGCTTCCTCGGGTTTAAGACACCAAGCATTTACCTGGTGAAATTGTAATGACTAGCCCCCCTCAACCTGCCCTAATCGGCTACCCTGGAAGGGTGCCTCAGGTTGAAACAAAAGCAAACTACCGCGCCCGCATGGCTCAGCGCCAAAGCGTCATTATCGGTACCTGTCTAGTTCTAATGGTTATTGCTACGGCCCTCGGTTTGGTCGTAGGCACTGGGCTAGTCAAAGTACCAGACCCTGGCTTCCAAGCCGTCCCCACCCCCACGCTAGTTAAACGCATCCCGGTATGCCCTGCCGCCCAAGCGGTTACTGGCGAAATCACTGACATTAGCGTCAATATCTACAACGGCACCAAGAAGGCCGGTTTGGCAGGTAGCGCCGAAACTAACCTGAAAGACACTGGTTTAACTGTGCTTAGCACCGGTGACTGGGCCGAGGGTGCCTATGACGGCAATGTGCTGCTCACCGCCGGACCAGCGGGTATCACCAATGCTTACACCGTGGCCCAGGTATTTAGCGGCACGGTAGTGGTCCAGCAGGACCCGCGCGCCTCTTCTTCTGACACCACTGTTAACGTAGTTTTGGGCGCCCAGTACAACCACGGCATCAAGTCTGCTGCGGAAATGGCTGCCATTAAGTCTGGCTCCCCCATCACCGCTCCTGCCGGTTGTTCTCAGCCCACTGCAGCCGCATCCGAGGGCAAGAAGTGACCTTTTGCTTGCGCTCGTATTCACCTTTTTACAGCTAGGAATTGTTAGCGCATTAACCTACTTCAAGCTGGCCCCCTGGGCCCGCGCTTATATAAAGGCTGTAGGTGACGCCCCCTGCGAAGCTTGGCCAGCTAAAGACCCACTGTTAGTAGCCGCTTTAACCAATCGAGGCATGGCGGTTAGCGTGCTACTAGGTGGCGCACTTTTGGTGGGGGCGCTGTCACTACCTCAGGCGCTAACTGGCGCGGCTGCGACGCGGTCACTATCCCTGTCCGTGCCGGTACTAGGCGCACTGATCCCTGCCGCCCTGGTGGACTGGCGCGTGCAACACCTACCCACCCGCCTGCTTTCGGTTGCCGGCGCAGTACTACTTTTTGGGATGGCTTTAGCCTGGCTAGGCCCGCAAGTAGCGCCTGCTAGTATCGACGACGTCGCCACTCCCCTACGCGCTGGCGACTTACTGCGGGCTTTGGGTGGGGGCGCCCTGGTGTATATTGCCCTGGCTGCATTGAGTTTGCTGCCGCAGCTGTGGGGGCGAGCCCCGGGGATTGGTATGGGTGACGCGAATTTGTATGTGGTGCTAGGGCCGCTACTGGCTTTGCATGGCTGGAGTACCCTGCTAATGGGCTTGTATTTGGGTTTTTTCTTTGGTGGTCTGGTGGCGCTGACTTTGCTACTTAGCGGCAGGTTGAAACTTAAGGGACGTATCGCTTTTGGGCCTTGGTTGATGGCGGGGGCCGCAGCGGCCCTGGCGCTGAGTGTGTCCTAACTACTACTGCCACAGCATTAGCTTGCGGCGAAATTAGGTCTAGACTGGTGGTCTGGCAGCGCTCGGACGACGACGCTCGAACGCGCCAGACGCACGGGCTCTGCCGCATGGACCCCTTTTTTCCATTGCGACAGGAGACAGTAAATGTCTAAGGCAGGTTTTTGGACCCTGCACGGTGACGGCCGCTCGGTAAAGCCGGGAGACGTCGTCGCCCCCCACGAACGTCTAACCTGGCCGCGCACCATAGGGATTGGTGTGCAGCACGTGGTAGCTATGTTCGGTGCTACCTTCCTGGTGCCGCTGCTCACCGGATTCTCCCCTACTACTACTTTGTTCTTCTCCGGCCTGGGTACCTTGCTGTTCCTAGGAATTACTGCCGGACGTTTGCCTTCCTATCTAGGTAGTTCTTTTGCCCTGATTGCCCCTATTGGCGCAGTCACTGGCTACAACGCTTCTAATGGCGGTTTGATTGACCCACAAAAGGCCTCCCTAGCTCAGGGAGGCATTATTGCGGTGGGTCTAACCCTGGCGGTTATTGGTCTGCTGGTGCACTTTGTGGGTGCCGGCTGGATCGACAAGCTGATGCCTCCGGTGGTTACCGGTGCGATTGTGTCCCTGATCGGTTTTAACCTGGCTCCTTCGGCCTGGAACAACGTTAAACAGGCTCCTATCACCGCCACCGTCACCATTGTGTCTATTTTGCTGATCACGGTGCTGTTTAAGGGCATCATTGGGCGCCTGTCCATTTTGATTGGTGTACTGATTGGTTACGCCACCGCCGTGGCCCTGGGTGAAGTGGACTTCTCCGCTATCGACAAGGCCGCCGTCGTGGGTCTACCCACCTTTCAGGCTCCCAGCTTCGACATTAAGTACCTGGGTGTGTTTGTGCCCGTGGTGCTGGTGCTGGTGGCTGAGAACGTGGGTCACGTTAAGTCCGTGTCCGCTATGACCGGCGAAAACCTGGACAACATCACCGGCCGCGCTCTGTTTGCCGACGGCGTTTCCACCATGCTCGCTGGTAGCGGTGGTGGTTCTGGTACCACCACTTACGCCGAGAACATCGGTGTTATGGCTGCTACCCGTGTCTACTCCAGCGCCGCCTATGTGGTGGCCGGCGTTTCTGCCCTGGCGCTGAGCCTGCTACCTAAGTTCGGCGCGGTTATCGCTACCATCCCCGCCGGTGTGCTGGGCGGCGCCGCCACGGTCCTGTACGGCATGATCGGTATGCTGGGTGTGCGTATTTGGGTGCAGAACAAGGTTGACTTCTCTGACCCGGTAAACCTCAACACTGCGGCTGTGGCAATGGTTGTGGCTATCGCTGACTACACCTGGGTAGTGGGCGACATGTCCTTCTCCGGTATTGCCCTGGGCTCCTTCGGCGCCATCATCATCTACCACCTGATGCGCGCGATCTCGAAGCTGCGTGGAACCAACCTGGAAAGCCCCTCCCCCGCCTCAGCACCTGCCGGCGTGGAACTGGAAGGCCCGGCCTACTCCAAGCGCCACAAGCAGGCTCCTAAGGCTGACGAGCAGGAGTAACTGATCGCTAGCTAATAGCACTAGGGTCACTTATGTTTCACGTGAAACATAAGTGACCCTACATTTATCTGGGATACCTAAACTACTGTGGCCGGCTAGGCCTACCTTGCGTGCCGGCATACCCACCTTGTGTGCCGGCACGCCGCTTTGAGCTGTCAGCACGCCCAGTTTGAGGGTTGGTAGCTCTGACCTTGATAGTTGACGGCTGAGTTAATGTTGCGCCCTGCAGCCCAGCTGGGCACACTTAAGACATGAGCGTATCCGGCGTATTTACACACCAGCCCCCCAATAGTAATGCCGGAACTAATCAAATCAGCCACCCGGGCCAGATTGTTCCTGACGATTTTGTATTTCCAGGTACACAAGAGGTAAATCCTCGCGAGGTATTTGCTTTTGCGGGCTACAACGCTCCGCGACAAAAAACTCCAGCAATCTGCTTCATCGCCCTGGCATCACTACTACTATCCCCAATTCCCGGGGTAGTTCTCATAACCATGGCTTTGGGGATTTTTGCGATCGTCGAATCTAAGCGGGCTGGCTATCGCGGCTGGGTAATCTCCTGGATCTCCACTATTATTTCCTGCCTGGTTTTTGCCATTTACCTCCTGGTAAGTCTATAAGTAGCGCCACTTTGCAAGCCAGTGGGCGGCACAGCTAACCCGCCAGCGCACGCTAGCCACATAAGCTCCAAGCGCCGTCGTCTAACGCAAACGGCGCCGTCGAGGGCCCCCGGAGACACTGTCGAAAAACGCAACCAGCAGGCCTTATAGATCCCCACGCTTTTGCAGGCGCTGCAAGGACAGGTAACCCAGCGGGATCGGGATCCAAAAGGTAACCAGACGGTAAACCAACACCGCAGACACAGCCACACCGCTAGGCACCCCGGCAGTAACCAGACCACCAGTAAGTGCCAATTCCACCGGCCCCAAACCACCAGGCGAAGGCACCACAGAACCAACCGTGTTAGAAGCCAGGTAAGTAATCGCCAGCACCGCGAAAGGCAGCGAATAGCCAAAGGCCCACAGCGACGCCCCGAAAGACAAAATGTAGGCCAACGACAAAATCACGGTACCCAACACGCCCACACCCATACGAGTGGGGTTGGAAGCCAACCACACCAGACGCGGCCACACCTGCTTAACAGTGGGCTCAATATGCACCCAAATCCAGTTGCGCAGCTGCGGCACCGCCAAAGCCGCCGCAGCCACCAAAATCGCCACTACTACCGCCACCAGCACCCAGCCAGAAGGCAACGACAAGCCCGAAGAAGTACCAGTGGTAGCCGCCAAAATACCCAGCAGCACCACAGTCACCACAAACTGGGAAACCTGCACCAACGCCACGGTGGCCACACCCACCGCCGTCGGCACCCCCTTGCGGTTAAGGAAACGCAGGTTCATAGCCGCCCCACCCACACCAGCCGGGGCCACCAGCGCCACAACAGAGGAAGCAAAATGCACCTCAGTAGCCCGAATCAAACCCAGCTTGTTAGGGGTGAAAGCCACCAGCGTCATGCCGGCGCCCACATAGGTGGCCAGCGAGAACACCAGCGCCGCCAAGAACCACCAGAAATTAGCTTGCTCAACCGCCGCAGAAATCTGGGTGAAGTTCATCTGTCCCAGCACCGTCCACAGCGCCACCACACCCACAATCGCCATGAAAATAGTGCGCGCAGAGAAGCGGTTAATCTTGGTGGGTTCAGCCTGGGCCGTGGGCACCAGCGCTACCAGTGCGTCACGCAGCTCCTGCAAAATCTTGCCGCGTCGGCCCATGGCAGCGCGGGTAGAGCGCGGCAGTACCACCTTTTGCAGCATCGGCGCGATAGAAGCCACCTGATCTTGATCCAACACCCGTGAGGCGGAGGCAATGGCCCGCTCCACCCCCACATTTAGCGCCACCAGGGCCAGGGTTTGGGCTAGGTCCATGCGGCGCGATAGCTCAGAGGAGGCCAGTTCGCCGTCATCCCAGTCGGTTAGCCAAATATGCTCGCTGGCGTCCACCAGCACACTTTGATCACTGATGGCGCGGTGGGCTAGACCAACCGTGTGAGCGCGACGCAGCTGGGTCCACAAATCCAGCAAGGTCTCGTCAGAGATTTGGTCGCCTAGCTGCCCAAATGCGCGCGGGGAAACAATATGCTCGGTGACCAGCAGCATTGATTCTTCTGCCTCAGCCACGCCCAGAATTTGCGGGGCCCGCACCGCCCGGCTGCGCGCCATCTGGTTCATCATCACCGTGTTTTCTGCACTGGCACGCACCGAATAGTTTTTCGCTGGGGCCAGGCCACGCGTGCGTAGGGTGTCCCAAGCAGTGGATAGGAAGCCCACCACGTGCGTGTCAGTGTCCATCACGGTCAGGTCATAGCGTTTGCCGTCTTGGTCCCACACTGCGTAGATGCGGTGAATGTTTTCGCTTTGACACTGCCACAGTTCTTCAGCTAGCTCCAGCTCGTGGGCGCAGTTGTAGTCGGGTAAAGGGGTGAGTTTTTCGTCGTTGCCCACCGGGGCCAGGGTTTGGGGGGTTTCAGTTTCGACGACGGCGCCGTCGTCTTGGGTGGAAACGATCGGGTTTTCACGTACTTTCTCGGTGTAACCAAGCTGGGAGTCGGTACGTACCTGCCAGGCTTGCAGGGGGGCTTGACGCGAGTTTAGACGCACCACCTTGACAGCGTCCACACCGCAGCGGCGCAGGCCGCGCGCCAGAGCCACCCCGGTGGCGTTTTCGCTGGCCACGCCCATAATGTAAAGCACTAAGTAGCTGGCGATAAGACCCAACAGCACTGAGGCCACCGCTGCCAGCAGGGTAATAGCTGAGCGTAGCACCGAAACACCCACCACAATTCCCAGCAGCCACCAGGAAGTTTTTACCAGTTTGGATTGGTGTTTACCGGAAGCCAAAATAACTGCCGCCAAGGCAGCATAGGTGGGTGAGAGAATCTCGTAGGTGTTTAGGTTGCGGTAGGAGATCATGCCGTTGCGCACCTGGTCAAACACCGGCAGCTGCAACAGGTACATGAACAGTGCAGACAGTAGATAAGCACTGATTAGGGCGATCAGGGCTTGGCCTGAGCGCCACCAGTCCTTATGCAGCAAAGCGCGCCCCATCAACGCTAGGGGCAGAGCTAAAGTGACGATACCTTCAAAGGCTTGCAGCGGGAACACCAGCACCCGGCGCAGCAGCTGGGAAAAGACGGTCTGTACGTCATAAATGACAGCGGTGGTGGTTTCCTGGGCGAACACAGCCAGTAGAAAAACCGTTACTAGACCTAGCGCGCAGACACCGGCAAATAGTAGGTCGCGGGTGCGGTGTTCGCGCCGCTCTAGGGTGTCAACCAAGGTTAGGGTGCTGGTTTCCACCAAAGTTGGCTGCGGTTCCACCTGGGAGGTGGTGCCTACTCGGGGAAAACCAACTGGGCGGGCCGAGTTGGCGGACTCAGCCGGGGCGCTGGGTTTTTCGACGGCGGTAGCTACCCGGCTATCCGGGGTGGCGGCGGCGCTACCGGCCGCAGATTGATCTGGCGCTTGGGTCATGGGGCTAGTCTATGAAACTGGGCCTTATATCCCCACTAAATGGGGATAGCTCATTAGGGATATTTTATTTTGTCCGCTGCACCTTCCAAGACACTATCTAGTGTGCATAGCAAAGCGCACACCCGGGCTAGCAGCCCAAAGTGTGCGCTTTAATTCGAAGTAGCCAGACTATTCTATGTCACTTCACACTGTCAGATCACTTCACGCGGCGTAGTCGCAGCGAGTTAGACACTACGATCACGCTGCTCATAGCCATAGTGGCCCCGGCGATCATGGGGTTGAGCAAACCCGCCATGGCCAGCGGAATTGCGGCCACGTTATAGGCGAAAGCCCAGAACAGGTTCTGCTTAATGATGCGCAAGGTAGCGCGCGAAACCTTGATAGCAGCCACAACTGCCTCCAGGTCGGCGCGCACTAGCGTGATGTCGGCGGCCTCAATGGCCACATCTGAGCCAGTGCCCATGGCCATACCCAAACCGGCAGCGCCCGCTTGGGCTAGAGCGGCGGCGTCGTTAACACCGTCACCCACCATGGCCACATTAGCCCCCTCACCTTGCAGGCGAGCCACCACGTCGCGTTTATCCTCGGGCAGTACCTGGGCGATTACGTCATCAATACCCACCTGGGCGGCGATGAACTTGGCGGCGCGCTCATTGTCGCCGGTGAGCAGGATGGGACGCAGCCCCATAGCTTTGAGCTCACTGATGGCTTTGGCGGTGGTGGGTTTGGGCTCGTCGCGCACAGCTAGGGCGGCACGCAGGTGCAATGATTTTGGATCCGGCCCTGAGGCCACTAGCACCACGGTGGCGCCGGTGTCTTCTAGGGCGCGTACCTGGGCTTCAGCCTGCTCAAGGCTTACGCCCTGCTGGCTCAGCCAGGTGGCTTTACCGACGACGGCGTAGCTCTGGCCCGCTGCGTGGGCTACTGTGGCGCTCACCCCACGACCAGCATGGTTAGTGAACTCGCTGATCTGAGGCGCCTGGACGCCGTCTAGCTGCGTGCCCGCCACAATAGCGCGGGCTACTGGGTGCTCAGAGGGAAGCTCCAGCGCCTGGGCTAGGGCCAAGGTTTGCAGCTGGGCTGGGCTTAGGGCAGCACCCTCCCCCAAGTCCACTACCGTGGCGCCGTCGCTAGCGCCGCCGGCCTCAGCACCAGTGCCACCAGCGCCACTTACGGCGTCGTCGTCGAAAAATACCGCCTGAGCCAGGTGCATTACCCCCGTGGTGACCGTGCCGGTTTTATCCAGCACCACCGTGTCAATGCGGCGGGTAGATTCAAGCACCTCCGGACCACGAATCACCACACCCAACTGGGCGGCGCGGCCAGTACCCACCAGCAGGGCGGTAGGCGTCGCCAAACCCAAGGCGCAGGGGCAGGCAATTACCAGCACCGCCACCGCTGCCGTAATCGCGGCCTGGGCGTTATGACCGGTAGCCAGCCAACCTAGGAAAGTTAAAGCAGCCAGAGCTAAAACCGTGGGCACAAACACTGAGCTGACCCGGTCAGCCAGGCGCTGCACCGGCGCTTTTTCCGCCTGGGCGGCAGTAACCACCTGGGCAATACGCGACAATGTGGTGCCCGCACCCACCCGGGTGGCGCGCACAACTAGCGTGCCCGAAGTGTTCACGGTGGCGCCGGTAACCTCGTCACCTGCACTTACATCCACCGGCAAAGATTCACCGGTCAGCAAGGAAGCATCAATGGCGCTGTGACCCTCAACCACCACGCCGTCGGTGGCAATTTTTTCGCCCGGACGCACCCGGAAACGATCGCCCACCTGCAGGCGGTCAATCGGAATTTCACTAACCGAGCCGTCAGCGTTAACCCGCGCGGCAGTTTTGGCGCCCAGCTGCAAAAGCTTACGCAGCGAGTCACCTGAGCGGTGACGCACCCGCGCCTCCGCTAAACGCCCTGTGAGTAGGAAAGTCACGATCCAGGCGGCAGACTCAAAATACATGTGGGCATGCTCGCTTTGGGCGCGCGGAATGAACTCCATGCTCATGCGCATCCCCAGCATGCCGGCACCGCCAAAAATCAGCGCCCACAGGCTCCACAAGGTGGCGGTAATAACCCCCAGCGAAACCAGGGTGTCCATGGTGGTGGAGCCGTGACGCAGGTTAGTGAAAGCGGCCTTGTGGAAAGGCCAAGCACACCAAGTCACCACCGGCAGGGCCAGCGCGGCCACAACCCACTGCCAGCCATAGAACTGGGCGGCGCTCACCATAGAGATCACCATCAGTGGCACTGATAGCGTGACCGCCACGATCAGGCGACGGCGCAGGTCAGCGGCATGGGCCAGGTGGCGGGCTTCCTGCTTGCGCATAGCCTCGACGGCGCCGTCCTCCACCTTAGTCACGGTGGCGCTGTAACCAGCTTTTTCCACCACGGCCACCAGCTGTTGCGGGTCTACCGGGGCGCTTAGCTCAACGTGGGCTGATTCGGTAGCTAGGTTAACTGAAGCGTTAACGCCAGCCACTTTGTTCAGTTTTTTCTCCACGCGCGCCACGCAGGAGGCACACGTCATCCCACCCACGCTCAAATCTACGCTGCCATGACTGGCGCTAGTTGAGGTGGTTTCTTGGATATCAGTCATTATTTAAGGCTCCGCCTCACTCGTCGCGTTCGATGGATTCCAGGGTGTAGTTGCCGGCTTCGTCGACGGCGTCGGCCAGAGCCTGGTCGTCTAGGCGCACGTCAGAAACTACCATTACGTCAGAGACGCCGCCCTTGTTCAGGATTACTGAAACGTTCTTGACACCCTCAACCTCTTCTAGCTCTTCACTCACGTGACGCACGCAGTTAGAGCAGGTCAGGCCCGAAACCTTGAGGACGGTGGTGCGGTCGATGTTTTCAGCCATTTTCTTCTCCTAAATGTGTTGCCTACCCAGCCACAACGCAGCTGGCAGCTATAAATATGGGCTAGCCGGCCAGGAGACAGCTTTAAAACTGTCCCCCAAGCACGACTAGCCCAACCGGGATATGCCCCGAATTATTCCTAGTTAATCCTCTAGGTGGCGCACCAAACTTTCAGCCAAGCCCACGTAGGTGCCCGGGGTTAGCGCCAGCAGGCGAGCTTCGACGTCGCCAGGCATACCCAACCCAGCAATAAAGTCACGCATAGCCTGACCGGTAACCCGCTTGCCACGGGTCAGTTCCTTCAGGCGCTCGTAGGGGTCAGCCATGCCGGTGGCGCCAGCGACGGCGGCCGCGCGCATAGCCTGCTGCACCGGCTCACCCAGCACCTCCCAGGTGGCGTCTAGGTCTTCAGCCAGGCGACGCTCATCCACATCCAGGCCGCCCAGCCCCCCGCGCACATTAGAGATAGCCAGCAACGAGTGGCCCAGGGCCACACCCACATTGCGCTGGGTGGTGGAGTCAGTCAGGTCGCGTTGCAGGCGGCTGGTTACCAGGGTGGCCGCTAGGGAATCCAGCAGCGCACAAGAAATCTCAAAGTTGGCTTCACCGTTTTCGAAACGAATCGGGTTTACCTTGTGCGGCATGGTGGAGGAGCCAGTGGAGCCCTGGGCGCTTAGACGCTGGTGGAAGTAGCCCAAAGAAATATAGGTCCACACGTCGGTGGCCAGGTTGTGGGCAATACGGTTGTAGCGGGCCACGTCGCTGTACAGCTCAGCCTGCCAGTCGTGGGATTCAATCTGGGTGGTTAGCGGGTTCCAAATCAGGCCCAGGTGCTCCACGAAACCGCGGGAAACAGCCTCCCAGTCAGCTCCCGGCACGGAAACCACGTGAGCGCCGTAGGTGCCGGTGGCGCCGTTGATCTTACCCAGGTATTCGGTGCCCTCAATGCGGCGCAGCTGGCGGCCCAGGCGCCAAGCCAATACGGCCAGTTCCTTACCAAAAGTGGAGGGGGTGGCCGGCTGACCGTGGGTGCGGCACAGCATGGGCACAGCCTTGTACTGGCGAGCCATTTCGCTGAGGTCATCCACCAGGCTCTGGGCGGCCGGCAGCCACACCTGTTTGATAGCTGAGCGGATGGTTAGGGCGTAGGCCAGGTTGTTGATGTCTTCACTGGTGCAGAAAATGTGCACAATCTCGTGCACCTGGGGCAGCACCGTGTCTTGGCCCAGCACCTGGGGGGCAGCATCTAGGCGACGCTTGAGCAGGTACTCCACAGCTTTCACGTCGTGGCGGGTGACTGCCTCAATTTCAGCCAGTTCATCAATTTCGGCGCGGCCAAAGCTGGAAACAATACCGCGCAGGTACTGCTTCTCAGCGGCAGAGAACTTAGGGGCGCCCGGCAAAACCTCGTTATCAGTGAGGTAAATCAGCCATTCAACTTCCACATGCACGCGAGCGCGGTTCAAAGCAGCTTCAGACAGGTGGTCTACCAGCGGCGAGGCGGCGGCGCGGTAGCGTCCGTCCAACACCCCCAGAGCCAGTGGCGAGTTTACTTCAGCTAGGTTTACACGGGATAGGGGCAGGTCAGCAGTCTCAGCACAACTCATGCGCTAATTGTCTCAGCTGACCTGCCCCCAACACCAGAGGCCCGGTTTAACGTGGTTTTAAGCCACTTTTTTGCCGGGCTTACGCCGGCTTAGGCGCGCCAGGGATTTACCCGTATGGACGCCCTGTACGCCCGCAACAGATTGGCTACACCCTGCGCGCCCGCCGTCGGTTTTAGTGACGGTGCAGGTAGTCGCGTAGTTTGCCAGAGCGCAGCGCCCCACCGGCGGCCACTAGCCCCCCGGCTACCAGCACTAGGCCTCCGGCCACACCGGTAACCGCCAGCGAGCCGTGGTGCGAGGCGCCGCTGTTACCAGCAAAAGCTACCTTCCCGGAGCCCTTTGAGGAGGGTAGCGGTGAGGGCTTTAGTGCTGCCCTGCCGGTAGGCATGGGGCTGGCACTGGGCACGGCACTAGCCGTAGGCATAGCGCTAGCCGTAGGTGCGGCGGTGGGGCTGGGCGCAGCGGTCGGCGTGGCGGTGGGCGACGCCGTCGGGGCCGGGGTGGGGCTTTGCGTAGGCTGCTCGGTGGGCTGCGGGGTGGGAGCGGCCGGCAGCATCCGGCGCTTACCTAGGTTCTGGTCGAAGCGAGTTACCGGGTAGGTGACCTGACTGTCGCCCTGGGTGTAGGTCAGCGTCAGCGTGGCATCCAGGTAGCCCTGCTTAGCTTCCTGCTCGCTTACCACATAGCCGCTGGTTAAGCACCACATGGTCGTGCCGGGCGCAATGTCGCCGCTGCAAGATTCAATTTCGGTGCCCTTGGGGCCCTTGGCGCTATCGATGTGCAGGGTATTACTGGTGTTGTTGACGATGCTCCAGTGGAAGGGCAGCTTTTCGCCAGCCTGGTAGGGGTTGGCCACGATGTCGCGGGTGTAGTCGCTGCGCTCGCCGACCACGGTCAGTGCGATCAGCTCAGGGGTGGTGAGTTTGAGCTCCACTGAGCCGCGCAGGGTGTACTGGCCTGCCTCCAAGGTGGCATCCACATTGTAGGTGTCAGCCACAATGTCCTTGGTGGCGGTGACCTTGACGTTTACGGTGGCAGACTCGCCAGGCTTTAGTGCCGGGGTGGCTACCAGCTCGCTGCTGACGTTTTCGGGCAGGCCGGTTAGGCGCATGGAGCCAGCCGGTAGGGCGACGTCGTCGTCATTGCGGATAGTGACGCTTACGCTGGTACTTTCCCCGGCCCCCAAGCTGACGCTAGCGGGGGCGAAGTTAGCGCAGAACGGCTTTAGCCACTCGCGCCCGAAGGTGCCTACGCGGATTTCCTTGTCGGTTTTGGTTTCATAGGCGACGGCGAAAGTGCCGTCCTTGAGGGCGGTCACCGAGGAGTAGGCGTGCGGGCCGTAGTGGTAGACGCGGCTAACGGGCCAGGTGGCGCCGTTGTCGCAGGAGTAGCGCACGTTACCGGTGATGCGGTTGATCCACTGGCCTTTACGGTCAACATCTATCTGCCAGTTGTAGGGGCTGTTGTTGGCGTTGGTGAACAGCAGCTCCTTGGCGGCCTTGCCGCTGGTGGCCTGGGGGTTCATACGGGTAATGCCGGCGTTTACTTCCGGGTCTACCAGGGCAGTGTCAAGGTACTGGTTCTTCCAGTTGACGCCGCCGTCGTCAGAAATAGCGACTAGGCGTCCCACCCCGTCACCCCAGTTGCGCGAGTTAAGCATGAGGCGGCCGTCGCTTAGCTCAACCACCTTGTTTTCGTTGAAGCTGTTGCCGATCCGGTTACCGGCGTGCCAGGTGGCGCCGTGGTCGTCAGAGTAAACCGAGTAGGCGTAACCGTTGTGGGCTGAGTCAGTGCCGATGTATTGCTGCACCAGGCGCCCAGCGTATTTGCCGTGCTTAACTTGAATGCCGTTACCGGAGGTGGCAAAGGTGCCGGTGATGCCCTTGGGTTTAACCACATTAGTGATTAGGCGGTGGGTCCAGGTTTTGCCATTGTCGGTGGAGGTGGAAACCTCAGCGCTCATAACGTTGCGGTCGGCGTCGTCGTCAGAGTCAACGGACTGGAAGAAACCCGCATCCTTAGAGTAGACGTGGAAGTTGAACAGAATGTTCTTTTCCGCGTCATACACATATGAGGGGTCCGAGTAGCCCTGCTTTTGGGCGCCAGGAACGCCTGCGTGGATGACGGTTTGTTCGCCCCAGGTGCGCCCGCCGTCAGTGGAGCGACGCTGCAGAATCGAGTTGGGGTTGGGGGCGTCCCTTAGGCTGGGGCGTCCGTCGTAGGAAACTACTAGATCACCGTTGTTTAGCTGCACGATTGAGGGGATGCGGTAAACCGGGAATTTACCGTCGCCACCATTGGCAACTGCTTGTGAGGTGAAATCCTGGCCAGATTCGGTGGCAGTTACGCCAGGGGTTAAAACTACACCGGTAAACGATAAGGTCAGCGCAGCCAGTGCGGCTGCGGTTTTAGCGTGGACACCCTTTGGGGACACGGGAACTCCTTCATTGGCGCTCAGGGGGCTAGTGCGGGTCTGCGCACTTCGCTGTTGTGATTGTAAGCTTAGCTGCGCGAAATTGTTACATAATGTGACTTTTTCGTTAGCTTTTGCATCAGCTTCGCTCTTGTGTGGCGGTGAGGGTGGCTTTTTTCTTGGGGCGACGGCGGCTTCTTGCGCAGGGCCGACGGCGCTCGCGGCTGTAGGGTCGGGGCCGCACACTCTGGGCCGCACGTTAAGACCAAGCCGGCGCCGTCGTCGTCGTGGCTGTAAAGTGAGGCAGCGCCGTCGAGACCAAAGCACACCAAAGCACGCACAACCCACCCTTAGCTGAGCGCGTGCGCCGCGCCAAAAGCGCACAAGCTTGTTAGGCCTAAAAGCAGCTTGGCAAAATATAGGCGTGGCTGTAGCTATACCTTCTTCTGCGCGGGCGCTGCTTGAGCACCTGCCACCTAAGGTGGCCACCCGCATCAGTGAGACTGTGGCTATCGCCAACCTAATTCGCTTAATTGCGCGTTTGGAGGCGGCGCGGGCCACCGTCCTACTAACGCTGACTTTTTTACTGGCCGTAACCCTGGGCATTAACAACCACTCACTTTTACCCTTCCGGGTTGGGCCATTTTGCTCCCTAGCGTTATGCCTGATCAGCGCCTATTGGGGCAGCAAAATCATTACTCAGCACACGCGCGTGGCCTACGACAACGGCACTGACGCCCTGGTGCGCACCGACGCCCTAACCCCCACTGCCTCAGCTGCAGCCGCCCAAACCGCCATGGAAATTTCGCAAATGCTAATTTCCGGGGTGCTGTTTGCGGGCGTAATGCTGGGAACGCTACCTCACATGCAATTTCAAAAAGCCAGTTGGCTGGCTGTGGGCGTGGTGGTGATGGGTTCACTGACCTCTTCACTCGCGTTACTGTGGGCAGTGATTTGGCCGCATGCGCCGCGCCGCTGGATGCGGGTACTTAACGCACTTATCGGCACCTGGATTTGCGTGATGTGGTGGTCTGGGCCGCTGGCTGCACTCATGCACCACAAACCTGACATGCTGCTGGGCTGGCTTAACCAGTACAGTTTCTTTTCTGATGATCCCACCTGGCCGGTAGTCATTTACGGCTTTATGGCTGAAGGCATCTCCTATGTGGCCCTATATATGCTGCGTAAAAGTGCCGCCTGGAATAACCCTTCGGCGGCCCTGCGCCAAGCCATGGAGATCACCGGGCCGCGCTGGGCTGGGCCGGGGGCTGTGGCCCTAACCCAGGAGGCGCAGCTATGGCCTCAGCTGACTGTGGCGCAAACTTTTGAAACCCTTGATGGTCTGCGCGGTTTCACTGAGCCACCACCCCACCGTGAGCAGATGCTGCAAGCGTGTAAAACTCTTTTGCCCCCGCTCGATAAATTTATTGACGAATGCACTTTTAGCGAGCGTGAACTGGTGTTATTGGTGTGGGCGCTGAGCCAGGAGGCGGATCTGATTTTGATTCACCGCCACGAGAGTTACCAGCTTTTACCACGTTCTATGCAGATTGTGTGCCGGCAACTGGTTAAACAGCGTATGGCTGAAGGGGTGCGTTTTGACTTCTCCCCCGCCTACGACGACGATCTGCTGAGACTAATCTGCTCAGGCCAGTAGCCTGTCCGGGCCAGTAATTCACTCAGCCCCTAACATCGCACCTACAGACACTGCCGCAACCCCACTGCCGCAACCATGCTCACTCTGCACGAATTGCCTTTATAGGCCCACTCTACGAGTTCTAATTACGAATTAATGCACCTGTGGGGAACTTTTTTACCCCCACAGCTTTATCCACACCCCTAAAGCGCGGCCTTGACTTGGCGCTTTAGCGTTTAGTCATGAATAACTTGCATTACGTTAGGCAGCTGGTCCTGAACGCTAAAAGCCAGGTGCCCACCATCCCCAGCCAGTGGCGTGGTAGCGCGGCGCAGGCCGCTGGCCAGTCTTTAGCGCAGCTGAGCGCCGCCATAAACGTACTGATCGGCGCCGTCGACAATGACATTCAGGCGCTAAACACCCCCAGCTAGGCCTAGCCATGGGCGACATTGTCTACGTTTCTGGGCCCGATAAGAATCTGCATGTAGATCCGCAGGTGCTGATGAGGCTTAAACGGCAGGTTATGAAAGTCCACTCACTGTTGGAACAAGCCAACTGTGCTTATAAGGTGGCTCGCGCAGAGCCCAATCCTGGGGCGCTAGAGCTACCTCCTATGCCGCTACAGCCCTCGCCGTTATTTCCTCAGCCCTCACCCAAGCAGTTGCCCCCTGAGCTGGACGCAGCTACAACCAAGGCTTTAAAAACCTGCATCAGTCAGTGTGAAACTAACGCTGACGCCCTACAGGTGGGCTATAACCTCTACACCGATGCCGAAATTAAAGCACAGGGGCTGTGGAAATTAGAGGGGCTTAAACGCGCCAATCCTGTCTCTATGGCTAAGCGTAAGAGGAACAATTTTCTAAGTGAATCTGCAGTGCGCGCCGAGCTACGCAAATACGGCCTCGATAACCCTCAAACTCTGCAGAAAAAGCTTAAAGCGTTGGGAGTAAATATTGATTTAGAGGACGCTAAAGCTATTTATCAGATAGTGTTATTGCTGGTTCGTAGTGGCTATGGGGGCTGGTTAATTGGTGAAGCGCCTGCTTTAATTGCTATTTATAAAGCTAGCCCTAGCCTTGGCGTATTTATGCAGGCAGCCATGGTTTACGCCGGCGCTTTTCTGGGGCCTGAAGCTAAACTATCCTTGTCCGGGGTAAAGGCGCAGCTAACCTATGGAATTGCAGATGGCAATAAGATTTATTGGCGCGGTAAATGGGTTGACCCAAAAGAACTTAGCGATGTTGAGGCCACCAATTACTACTTGGCGTATCTAGCTGGCGGGAAAAAGAATTACCGACTCACCCTGATCAGCGACGGCCTGCGCATGGACATGCCCTCCCCCGCTATGGGGCCGCTCAGTTTCTCTTTTAAATCTGCTGTGGGTGCTGAGCTAGCTGCTGCCGTGTTGGCAGGTATAGCAAAAACTGCCGGCGGGGTAGGCCAGGCCAGTCAGGTTAAGTTCAAGCCGTTAACAAGTAAATATGACGGCTCGGTGGCTGACACTATTAACTACTGCGATCACATAAATTCTCCTGATCCGCAAACTGGAACATTTTCCATTATCAAAACCACCTATTCTGATGGAACCTGCTCCTACCAGGTGATTTTGCCGGGCACACAACAGTGGACTGCGGGCCAGTCAAATCCCCAGGATCTACTAACTAACTTGCAGGCTAATGCCGGCGCCAGTGACGACTACTCGCAGCTGGTGGTTGCTGCCATGACTAAGGCCGGCATTAAAAGCACTGACCCAGTATGCATTTACGGCCACTCCCAGGGTGGGATTGTGGCCACGAACCTAACCGCTAATGCGCAGGTGCGGGCACGTTTCAATATTGTGGCTACAGCTACCGCCGGTAGCCCCACCGGCAATAGCGTAATTCCGCCAGGTACACAGTATTTGAGCATGGAAAACGCCGACGATATTGTGCCCAGCTTAGACGGCAAGGCGCCGGTTAGCGCCACTAACCGCACCAATGTAGTCACTGTACATCAGGGCGGCGATCAGCATGATCAGCGTGTCTATGCACGTTCAGCTAAGCAGTTACCTAATGAGCCGGGCGCGCAAACCTTTAATAGGGCTTGGAACCAGGATGCGGGTAAAACTGTGGTTTCGCGTCAGCAGGCCACTTTCCAAATTAAACGCACCCCGGTAGCAGAGCCTGCCCCCATGCCTTCACCGCAGCCAGCCCCCACCCCGCGCCAGGCGGCGCCAAGCCAGCCCCAAGCACCCACTCCACGCCAGACGCCAAGCCAACCTACAGAGCCAAGCAGGCCCGGCTCGCAGCCTTCACCGTCTCCCAGCCCCGGCCCACGCCCGAGCCCAAACAAGCCGACGCCGCACTAAAGGCGGCGTCGGGCAATTAGCCAGATTCAATTATCGAAGCAGATTTAAGGCAGGAAAATGGCCAAAACCATCACGATACTAATAATGATTTCGCTGACCCCAACCACGCGGGGGCGAATCACCTTGGCGCGCTTGCGTACCCTCTGGCGCTGCATAAGTGGCAGTACTAGGGCGCGCGCAGTTAACACCACCCAAAAGGCCAGGTTGGTCCAGCCGATCAGGCCGGCACTGGCCGCATATGCCACCAGAGCTAGCCCCACCAGGTGGAAACCAAAGCTAAGGCAGATCATGGCGAGCTTGCCTCGGCCACGAATCATGGCTTTTACGTAAGGTACAGTGCCCACGAAATAGCCGCTAACCAGTGCAGTAACCAGCCAGGCCCAGTGCCAGCCGGTTAGGTTTTGAGGACCCCCAAAGCTTTCTAGGGTGTCCGCGCCCTTCTCTAAACCTAGGAACCCGCCGGCGCCGCCAGTGGCGACGTCGTAGCTGACGGCGGTCATTAACGTGGCTGCAAGCGTAGTGGTGACGCCGCTAAGCAGCGAGCGCTCTTTACCTATGCGCACCTGCCACAGGGCCAGCGCCAATAGCGGGGCGAAAACTGCGGCCCAGCGGATCAGGTAGGGGGCGCTGATTAGGCTCGCCAGCCCAGCTATAGCGCAAATTGCCGAATACCAGATCATGGGCACCAGCAGCAGTAGGCGCTTAGCTTCTGAGCGGGTGCGTAGCCACTGGGTCCAGGCCCAGAACGCAAAATAGCCCATCCAGAAAGCTGGCCAGATCAGCAGGTAATGCCAAGACCAACCCCCAATAAAGGCCCCCACCAGGGGTGGAATGATTAGCATCCCCCAGGCGCCATGCTGGTTAGGCACCCAGGCACGAGTGCTGGGCCGGCGCCTAATTTGCTCAGCGGTAGGGCGCCGCCCAGGGCGTTCTTGCGCGCGCTGTTGTGCAGCAGCTGAAGCAGCAGCAAGCGGCTGGCCGCTAGCTAGCAATACGTCATCTTCCGGGCCTGGCAGTGACTGTTGGAAGGGCACAGAGCTGATGGCCTCGTCAGCGGTGATGTCACTATCTGGGTCTTGATACTCCACCTTTGGCATGCTGGAGCTGGGGCGCGTCTGGCGGGCTCCAGCTGACATAGCTGGCAGCTTGGCACCCGCGTCAGGGCTGGCAGCGGAGGGCGTTGAAGAGGTAGAGCTCATGGCCTTATTCTAGGGAAAAACCTTATATATTTAGCTGACACGGTGTAGCGGTCTGTTCGTGCTTGCCATAACTGGGATGTACATAACTGGGCCGCAAACAAACTGGGGCCGGGCTGACACGGTCACGTCGCAAGCAAAGTAGTCCTAGAGCATAAACAAACTGGGGCCGGGCACTAATGCACCCGACCCCAGTTAGCTAAGCGAGATTAGTTGGCTAGCGCTGCGCTAACTACGCTCTTGGCTTCCTTCTGAACTTCCTTTAGGTGCTCTTCACCCAGGAAGGACTCGGCGTAAATCTTGTACACGTCCTCAGTGCCGGAGGGACGGGCCGCGAACCAAGCGTCCTTGGTGGTGACCTTCAGGCCGCCGATCGGCTCGTTGTTACCCGGGGCGCGTACCAGGCGCTGCTCAATGGGTTCACCAGCCAGCTCAGTGGCGGTGACGTTCTCGGGAGAAAGTGCAGCCAGCTTGGCCTTTTCTTCCTTGGTGGCAGCGGCGTCAACACGGGCGTAGGCCGAAGCGCCGAAGCGCTCCACCTGCTCAACGTGTAGCTGCGAGGGGCTCTTGCCGGTGACGGCGATGATCTCGCTGGCCAGCAGGGCCAGGATGATGCCGTCCTTGTCGGTGGTCCATACCTCGCCGTTGAAACGCAGGAAGGAAGCTCCCGCGCTTTCTTCACCACCGAAGCCCACGGAGCCGTCTAGCAGGCCGGGCACGAAGTGCTTGAAGCCTACCGGCACCTCCACCAGCTTGCGGCCGATGGATGCCACCACGCGGTCAATCAGGCTGGAAGAAACCAGGGTCTTGCCTACGGCGCAGTTTTCACCCCAGCCGGGACGGTGGGTGAACAGGTACTCGATAGCCACAGCCAGGAAGTGGTTGGGGTTCATCAAGCCGTCGGGGGTGACGATGCCGTGACGGTCAGAGTCGGCGTCATTACCGGTGGCGACATCGTAAGGGGTGGCGCCAGAAGCGTCAGGGGTCATGGCATTACGCAGGGAGGCCATGGCGTAGGGCGAGGAGCAGTCCATGCGGATCTTGCCATCCCAGTCCAGAGTCATGAAGGACCAGGCGGGGTCTACCTTGGGGTTGACCACGGTGAGGTTGAGGTTGTATCGCTCGCCAATCTCAGCCCAGTACTCAACCGAAGCGCCACCTAGCGGGTCTGCACCGATGCGCACGCCAGCCTTGCGAATGGCCTCCATGTCAACCACATTGGCCAGGTCAGCTACGTACAGCTCACGGTAGTCGTGGCGGATTACCAGCTCACTCTTGAGGGCCTCGTCGATGGGCACGCGCGGCACGTTACGCCAGGCGCCGTCCACTAGTAGTTCATTGGCGCGGTTGGCGATCCAACCAGTGGCGTCAGAACCGGCAGGGCCACCGGTGGGCGGGTTGTACTTGAAGCCACCATCGCGCGGGGGGTTGTGGCTGGGGGTGACAACAATACCGTCAGCTAGGCCGGGTCCGGAGGTGCGTACGCCCTCGGGGGTGCCAACGCCGTTAGCTACCAGGATGGAGTGGGAGACGGCCGGGGTGGGGGTGTAGGAGTCGCGAGAGTCGATAGCGACCTTCACGCCGGCGCCTACCAGCACCTCGACAGCGGAGCGCCAGGCCGGTAATGATAGGGCGTGAGTGTCGCGGCCCAGGTAGAGCACACCGTCGGTGCCCTGGGAGGCGCGGTACTCAACGATTGCGGCGGTGGTTGCCACAATGTGGGCTTCGTTGAAAGCAGTGTCTAGGGAGGAGCCACGGTGACCGGAGGTGCCGAAAACTACGCGCTGAGCGGGTACGGCAGGGTCCGGTACCAGGTCGTAGTAGGCCTGGCGAACTTCTTCGACATTGATGAGATCTTCAGATAAGGCGGGTTGGCCAGCTCGTTCATGCATGTCTGTAGTGTGGCACAGCTTACCCGTAAAAATCACCCCATCACATGCAAATACTCACAAATACAGGCAAAATCATCCCTTCCCTATGATTTTTCCATGGGGTTTTATAGGCAACGGACGAAATGTCAGTTTTTGTGCGGCCCACACTGTCGCACCCACACTGCCACACATTGGCGCACCCCACCGGCGCCAGCACATCCCGCGCCGCAATACCCAGCCCCAACGCCCCAAACTAGGGCCACCCCAAACTAGGATGGACCTATAGGCACCAAGCCAATCTAGGAGGTCCCATGCCCACCGCAATTTCCACCCCTAACGCCCCCGCCGCCGTCGGCCCCTACTCTCAGGCCGTTTCCACTGGCGACGACGCCGGCGCCCAGGTTTTCATTTCCGGCCAGATTCCCCTAGTTCCGGCCACGGGACAGCTGGTAGAGGGCGACATCCAGGCCCAGGCGCGCCAGAGTCTGACCAACATCGGCGAAATCCTAAAGGCTGCCGGCCTGAGCTTTGCCGACGTAGTTAAAACCACCGTGCTGCTGGCGGACATCAACGACTTTGTGGCGGTTAACGAGGTGTATGCCCAGTTCTTCACCGGCCCAGTACTGCCCGCGCGCGCAGCTTTCGGCGTGGCCGCGCTACCCAAGGGGGCCCGCGTGGAGATTGAGGCCATCGCGGTTCGCCCCTGATCAGCGCACTTTTGGAGGTTGCAGGGTTTCTCGACGTCGTCGCAGCTACCCACAAACACTTAACGGTCCGGTCGACTAATGTCTACCGGACCACTTTTATGCCAAAAGTCCTAAAATCCGCTAGACAGTTGAAAATTAAACAATCTAGACTCAAGTTATCGCAGCGCGGTACAGCTCAAAGCCAAATCTTCAGCCAGGCCGCCTGCCCTCAAACTTTCAATCTTCTAGACAGTGTCCAAATACTTAAAGGAGCACATCATGACCAAGATCGGTATTGTCGTCGGTTCCGTCCGCGAGGGTCGCGTAGGTGACCAGATCGGCAACTGGATCCTGGAGCAGGCCCGCGCCGCCCACCCCGAGGCCGAGTTCACCGTAATTGACCTGAAGGACTACGACCTGCCCATGTTCGACGGCCCGGTTGCCCCCATGGTTCTGGGCGGCAAGTATGACAACGACGCCGTCGCCGCTTGGGCCAAGGCTCTAGACGAGCAGGATGGCTTCATCTTCGTAACCAGCGAGTACAACCACACCATCCCCGGCGCCTTCAAGAACGCCGTCGACTCCATCAGCCCCGAGCTAATCGGCAAGGCTGTGGCTTTCGTGGGTTACTCCTGGGACGGCGCCATCCGCGCTGTTGAGCAGTGGCGCACCCTGTCCGCACAGTTCGACATGTACGATATCCGCGCCCAGCTAGCCCTGACCTTCCCCATGGACTTTGAGGGCACCGACACCTTCGCCCCCAACGAGCGCCGCACCGGCGAGCTAGAGGCCCTGCTCTCCCGCCTGATTGAGGTCAGCGCCAAGCTCGCAGCCTGAGCGCCAAGCTCGCGCCTGAGCCCAGCATCAATCTGAGCCCAGCACACCTCACTCTAACGGCGCCCCTCCCGCATGGCCCGGCATAACCTTGCCCTAACCCTGTAGGGTTGCCTTATGTCGAAAAAGAGTCAGCGCCGCGCCCGCGCCCAGGCCAAAAAGGCCGCCCAGGCTGTACAGTCCCCCGCCAAGCCCCAGAAGGTTGAATTTGTAGCCCGTCCCTTCGCCGGCCTTAAGAATGAAGCTGAACTGGTTGCCATGGCGCAGATCATCCCGGCCGCCACCATGACCGTTAAGCTCAACGACAGCGAACACATTCCTGCCGCTCACCGTGGCACCACAGTTGAGCTAGCCACCCTGCTGCCGGACCTAACCCAGGGCATGCGCCGCGCCGACGACCGCTACCTGGTTGCCATGCAGACCACCAAGCACTCCGGTGACGCCTCACGCGACGTCGCCTACGCCCTGCTCAACACCCTGGAGCTAGAAAACAACACTGGCCTGCAGCTAAGCACCCTACCTGAGCCCGGCCCGCGCCTACAGGACCTGCTGGACGCCGACTTTGAGCCGGTTTTCCAGCTGCACGACTCTTTTGGCTTCTGGGCTGCCCCCGGCGAGCTCAGCGATGAGGAGCTAAACAACCTGGTCAACCAGTCTCGCGACGAGATTGTGGCCACCCGCCAGGTCCCGGGCGTGGAGCACGCCTTCTGGTGCCGCATGGGCGGTAAGGAGTATGTGCGCTGGGTCCGTGAGGAGGATGAGGACGCCTTCTTCAACGCCCTGGCCAAGGTGCACGCCGCCCGTGAGTCTGAGCTTAGCGACGACGGCGCCCGCCTGGGTTCTTTCCTGGGTGCCTTCCGCGCTTACGGCATTGCCATCCCGGTATGGCAGCTTGAGCCGGGCACTACCGCCGAGCAGCTAACCGCCCCCATGCAGGCGCTGGGTGCACGCCTACAGGCTGCCCTGGCTGACGACGCCGCCTTGAACGCTGACGAGCGCCGCGCCAAGGCCGGCATCATTTCCCGCCAGGTGAACCTGTAAATCAGCGATTTTAAGGAAGCACCGTGACCCTCACCCCGGCACAAGAGGTCGCTCAAAAGCTTGCCCAGCTGGAGGCTCACTCGCAGGCACCAGCCACTGACGCCGTCGCTGGCACCCCTGCGCAAGCCGTCGCTGGCACCCCTGCACACGACGACGACACCAGTCAGCCCGGTGAGCAAGCCCAGCGAGCCGCCACGCAAGCCCAGCAGCCCGCCGCGCAGTCTGGACAGGCCAGTACTAACTGCTGCGCCGCCAGCGAGTATCTGCCCGACCGCGCTGTTGCCTACGTGGTTGACCAGCGACTTCAGTATGCGGATTATTTCGGCAAGCTGCCGGTGGCAGTGATTATCCCGGCCTATAACGAGGCTGAGCGCATCACCGCAACCGTGCAGGCGGCCCTGGGCATTGCCGGGGTGGAGCGGGTCGTGGTGGTTGATGACGGTTCTACCGACGACACCGCCAAAATCGCTAAACGCGCAGGTGCGGAGGTTATTTCTAAGCCTCACAAGCGTGGTAAGGGCGCAGCCATGGGCTCGGGCGTGGCTTATTTGCGCAGCTCTGCCCAGCCGGGTGCGGATTATTTGCTGTTGTTTGTCGACGGCGACCTGGGCGCTAGTGCCTCGGCTTGTGAGGTGCTAATTGAGCCTGTGGCCAGCGGGCGTTGCTCTATGAGCATTGCGGTGCCACCAGCTTTTGAAGGCGCTGGTGGGCATGGTTTTGTGCTGGGCACGGCCCGCAAGGCTATCAGCGAGGCTACCGGTTGGCAGCCGCAAGCTCCGCTTTCAGGGCAGCGCTGCATGAACAGTTTTGTGTTTGAGGCTTGCAAGAATCAGCTCTCTAGGGGCTGGGGCGTGGAAACCTGGTTGAGTGTGAAGGCACTTGAAGCTGGTTTCACGGTGCTGGAAGTGCCTTGCTCGATCACTCACCGCGTTAGCGTCAATAACTTGGCTGGGCGCTTGCACCGCCTAGAGCAGTTCCGTCAGGTTCGTAAAACTACGCGTAAACTGCGTCCAAGCCTTGTCAGCCGCCTTTTGAGTAAGCGCCGGAGCCAAGCAAACGTAAACCAGGCGGCAGCTTCACAAGCTCCCTTTGAGCCTTACCGTATGCTGCGGCCCACAGCCTAAAACATGCTGCACCCCACGGCTTAAAAGCAGCCTGAACAGGGCTTACTGAAGTAACGTGCCCACCTCATGGCGCAGCCACTTTGAACTTACGTGGCTGCGCCATCGTTTTAGTAGCTAACCGCTACATCACCCGAGCATTTCGATCTGGTTCCGCTGTTTTGCCGGCAGTTCCAGGGACATAAGGCAGGCCAGAGGTACCAGCAGGAACAGGCTGTAAACCGCCATCGAGGCGCCCGAATCATTTAGGGCCACTTCCAGCAACATCAAAGCAGTCACTGGGGCGAACATCAAAACAACAATGCTAGATGTTTCCGACGCATGAATAGCGACATAGAACTTTACCCAAACCCAAACAATTAATGCCATCACTATTAATGCAACTAACATTTTCACAGCCACATAGTCAGATTCAGCTAAAAATGGCGCCATCAAAGCCATGAACCTATGATCAATACCCGCAGCAAAAGCAGAAAGGTAATCAGGGCTCTCACCAGAACCACACCATTTAGTAAACGTCAGGATCGATAGCGAAATAAATATAATTAAGCTTAAAACATAGATGTTAGACAAGCGTAAGCTGGGTTTAGACAGTTTCAAGACTAGTGCAGTCAACGCAACCCCAAAAACTACGGCTCCAGCAAAATTATCCCCTAAGCTCGGCAAAGCCGTAGCCAATATAAGTAATACCCCGATTCCCCCTATTGTCATCTGAGAAATGCGCAGGCTTAAACTGCGATCAAGTCGGTTAGCAAGGTAGACCAAGGCTACCAGAACCCCCATACCCCCAAAAGCAAAACCGGCACCAGATAGCCCATGTAAATTAGTCGAATCTAGGGCAGCCATAGCAAAAGGACTATTCAAGATTAGATGACTACCACTGAGGCCATCACCCAACCAAAAGAAAGCATTTAACACACAAACCATTACGAAGCCACTTGCGTAATTAGCGAATTTTATGGTTACTAGCTGCACCAAGCAAGTAATCGCTAAACTTATGCCGATAATAGCCGCCACAAATGGAATATACCCCAAATCTGCACCATTAGCAGGATCTTCGTAATTACTGACAACATCGGGGTAGTTAGCGCTTGCAGGAGTTGAATTCATCCTCCACGCATACCAACGAGTTACGCTAAGTGATATACATCCCAATGGCACGCAAGCTGCAAAGACAAGTAGGTTGCGCTCAACCAGTGACCTTATGCCAGTTGTTTTGAACCCCTTTGGAGAAAACTCGAATTTAGCAACCCCACTTAACCACACCACAACCGGAACCAGTAGGAGAAATAGCATCGCCAGCACATTAAAGTTGGCAGCATCTTGTGAGACTTCAATTTTCTTTCCCTGCTCTATCAGAGAGTCAATTAAAGACAAACGTGCTTTAGGTACAGAAGCCTTGTAAATCCCCCGATAACCTTCATCCCATAGATTTACTTGCCGGCCTTTAAAAGCCGATTTATCAACTCTACCAGGAGATTGCGGCAACGCCTTACCCACACTCCCTTCAGGGAGCCTAGCGCCATAGCGAGCCGCAACAGTAGGGGCTATATCAGTTAACCTAGTTAAATTACCGCTATAATCAAGCGAAGGCCCTGAAAATATTTTATCGAACACAGATCTATCTAGACCAGGAATTAGCGCAAGATTAAGTTCTTTATACTCACAACTTGAGGCACAATAATTGCTGTTAAGCGAGATAAGCATCATGTCAACATTGTCGCCATAATATGTTCGAAACAGGCTAAGGTACTCCGCATATCGATACCCGCTTTTATTTCTAGCATCAACAATCGTCACATCCGCTGGATAGTCTTCAAACCATCTACGTTTATTGCCATAAGGCCAATATCCACTGTAATAATCATAATCATCTTTTGCAACGATTTGCCTAACCCTACAGCCAGCAGATTTCAAACTGCGCACCAACATTGAAGTACGGATATTATAATCATCGTTAACGAAATCGTTTTGCTTCCCTGACATTAGCGAGGCAAGTAGATCTTTTTCATCATGTTTAGACCTCGGAACAAGCACATTCATTGGTTCGGCCGGATAACCTTCAATATATTTAGCCGTCAAGCTGTCATATTTTGAATACTTCCCATTTTCCATAGGTTTATGATTTGCGATCGCGCTAATACTTTGCCAAGTTAGCTCACTTGCAATCAGCACAATAAGAGGTTTAATTCTGGTAGTGGCTGTAGCTCCACAAGTATTTGTTACTTGCGAAGACTTATGTTGCAACCCACCCCCTTTAATAGTCACAGCATTGGCTCCACTGGCTAACACCAGCAGACACACAAGAATTACCGTAAAGATTTTCACCAGCGTTATTGCTATTCGGCTAGCTATCACGCTGCCATCAACTGCACCAAAGACACGTGTCTCGCCGTCGGTTTTAAACCGACGTAACCCAGCGTCTCCAGACAGGCCGCTCACCTGCATAAAACGTGAACTGCGTAAACCTAAGCGATCGCTGCCAAACATGAAATCCAGCATAGCGCCCATTTAACGAGGCGGTTGACGATTCCCGAAGCAAATTACAAGTTTTTACTCAAGCAGCAACACTTAGAGCTGCACGTGCCAGACAACAAAGCCACCTGCCTAGATCACCGACAGTCAGCCAGTTACAGTAGTCTCTGTATCAGGTTTTGCCGGCAGTTCCAAGGACATCAGGCAGGCCAGAGGCACCAGTAGGAACAGGCTATAGACCGCCATCGAGGCGCCCGAATCATTGAGACCCACTTCCAGCAACAGCAGCACTGTTAGGGTGTCTAGCTGCAGCCGATACACCTCGGGCACACCCTGCCGGCGCGTGGCGCGATAAAGCCGCAACCACACCACCACCACAAGGCTCACCACCACTAGGGCCACAACAATTTTCAAAACCATCAAGCCCATCTGGCCATTGGAGTCAATGAATGGGCCCACTAGGGCCTTAAATTTTTTGCCAATAGTGGCCAGGAAAGTGCCGTCTAATAGCTGCCCACCAAAACGGCCTAGGTGGGTGGAGTTTTCCCCACGCATCAGCCATTCCAAGATTGCTACAGCCGAAAGTAAACCAGCGGAAATAAGGCCAAGAAGCGCCAAAATACGTGGGCGCAGGCTGCGACCAGATAGTTTCACTAGGGCCACGCCTAGTGTAGGAATTAGTGCCAGCGCACCACCAAAGTCGGCACCTAAGAAGGGAGCGGCGTCGACAATTACCAGCAATAAACCAACCCCGAGCACTGCCAGCAAACTGATGCGCAGGCTATAGCGGGATTTGAGCCAATCAGCCGAGGCCAGCAGGGCAATCATGGCTCCTACCGCACCGAAAGCAAAAGCCGTATTGGACACCCCATAGAAACGCCCCGCCACCAGCGCGTTCATGGTTAAGGGGCTGTTGAAGGTGAGGTGATTGCCGCTAATTCCATCGCCAAACCAAATTAAACCGTTTAATGCGGCGGCAACAATAAAGCCAGTAGAGCAGCTCGCAGATTTTCGGGTTAGCCAATTAATTAGCGCGGTTAGCACTAAAGCTATTAGTGCAGCGCCAGCAGTAGCGGTTACTACTTGTAGCGTAACAGTTTTAAAGGTATCTACCTCCTGATAGGTACTATCACCGATAATGAAAGACCTGGTAATTATCGCCAAATACCAGGGAACTAAATTAACTAACAAATACCCTACAGGCAGTAGCGCAGCGAATACACTCAGACGTTGCAAGGAAAGCAGTTGCGTGCTGTCAAATTCTGCGCCTTTTATGCTACAGAATCTACGTTCTAACATTTACGCCACCATAGCAACACTACACCCAGAGTAAAAACAACTATGATTATAGTATTGTAAACCATCACAGCACGGGAAGCATGAGCGTGGTTATTTTGGTTAATTAATGAGTTAATTAAATCCTGACGCACAGAAGTAACTTTAGTTGTAGCGGAATTATCGGAGGAATTTTGCCCCTGCCCTAAACCGCCTACACGCTCACCAACGAACACAGGCTTATTAATGGTTTGTGGATTCTGTATCAAGGCTTGTCCAGAGGCACCTTCGGGTGATTTAGCGCCATAACGAGCTGCAATGGTTACAGGAATGTCGATTAATTGCACCAGGTTGTTTTGGTGCGTAGAGGGTACTCGCACCTTCTCCCCAGCAGCATTAGCATCACGCAGAGATGGAATTAGCGCTAAATAGAGCCTATCATCATCAGAAAGACCGTTTTCGGTGGTAATCGAAATCGTCATAATATCAACACTAGAGCCATAACAACTCTTTAACTGGCGCAGCTTAGAGACAACTTTATCTGCGTTATCATAAGTTGCTTCTACGACAGTAACATCCGCCAAATCACTTCTTGATAGTTGTCCAGGCCTGGCATCAGTATAATATTCTCTATCAGGTAGCGCGGGATCTACAGCAAAGGTGCAACCGGCCGCTTTTAGAGTTTTAGCTAGCGGAGAGTTAATAATGTCGTCGTTACGGTATTTGCGAGTGAATTTATCGCGCCGGCCCGAAAATAGCATGGCTAGCTGTTCATTGAAGTTAGCGCCGTCTTTATGGCCGCGTATCACCAGGTTCATGGGCGTGGCCGGATAGCCCATTAGATAGTTTTTTGTGTACGAGTCTTGGCTTTGTAAGTTTTGCCAGGTTATTCCGCTGGCAACCACTAAAATCAAGGGCTTAATTCGCGTTTTTGTACCAGCCCCGCACTTACCAGTTGTGTTTGCACTGGCGACGGCGCCCACTCCAGCCCAGTTTTGTGCTCTAGCCGCATTTTTGTCGCCAGCTATACCTGGAGTAGTCGCCACGGCGAAAGTTGTCGCACTAGCGCCACTAGAGAGTAGCAGTAAACAGGCAATCAGCCCGGCAAAGATTTTCGTAACCGCTCGCACCAAAGCTGCCACGCCGACGTCGGCCTTATCCGCACCGGCCCCACCAGCAAAAGCAGCGCCAACGTCAGCCCTAAAGATGTCGGTCTTAAAGCGGCAAAACATGTCCGCAAACCTCCTAACTTTATACATAATGCCTGGCCACCTGCACGGTTTCGTAACCGTAGCCGCCCCCAAACAGCATCGCGTGCACGATCAGCATGTGTACGCGATGCAGCCCCACCCGCTCACCCCAGTAGGACTCTAGCGGCGACACGCTCTGATAGCCCTCATAGACACTGTCCAGATATTGTTGCCCAAACAGGCCCAAATCAGCCAAATCAGTCTCCGCGTGACCACCGTGCGCAGCCGGATCGATCATCACCCCAACTACCGGCCCACCAGCGAAGGCTTCCAGCCGCTGGGCATTGATCATTATGGCAGCACCACCTTTCATTATGGCAGCGCCGCCTTGCGGCTCAGCAGCGGTTTCCTCACTCAAAAACTCTTTGCAGCTGCGCGCCACATCCGCCACCGGACACCACAGCACGTTGCCGCTCCACAGATCCCCGTGCAGGCGGGCTACGGCTGTTCCAGCTTGGCTTAGCAGCTGGGGCTGGGAGTGATTAAAGTCCCCGTCACGTAGGCGTTCGCAGAGTTTTTCAATTACGACGGCGCCGGAGCGGTCAATCGAGCCATTGTCACGAGCCGGGGCCAGCATTGGCATGATCCGGTCTGTCGCAAAAAACTCGCCCCAGCTATCGGTCCAAGCCTCAGCCCGCAAAGGTAGACGTGCGCGGCCCATCCAGCCATCACCTTGCCAACCCTGCGGCGGCGCACCCCAATGTGAGGCTCCAGCAGCGTGAGTGTGGGCTAGGGCGCGACCGAAACTAAAAGCGGCTTTAGGGGTGCAGCGCCTGTCATTAAGCTGAGGTTCTTCTAGCCACCCACGACCGCTACGCACGGGCACCACCGCCGCCCCGCCGTCGTCCATAGCCCCAGCTAGCCAGCGCAGGCCGGTGGCTTCCAACGCGGTTGAACCGGGGATACCTCGATCGTCTTTGCGGAACATAACCAAAGCATAATGCCCGCAATGTGCCAGTTGAGGGTTTACCTCGAAGCGGCGAGCGTTTCTGGCTTAGTTTCGACGGCGGTCACCCTAAATAGCTTTAGCTCTACGCTCATCACCAACGCCAGTGGCACTAGCAAGCACAGGCTGTAGCGCACCATCGTAAAGCCGGTATCGTTTAGTGCTAGCTCAAGCAAAGTCAGGGTAGTTAAGGCGTTGAAGGTAACCACATAACGTGCCGGCACATCTGGGCGTCGCGTAGCGCGATAGACCTTAATCCAAGCCAAAATCACTAGCGTTGTGGTTATCAGCGCAAAGATTAGCTTGGTGCTTGCTTCATCATCTGCCGCGAAAACTGGAGTCATTAAAGCGGCAATTCGCACCGCCATAACATCAACGAAAGTGCCATCCAAGAATTTCTGACCCAAATGCCCTAAATAACTGGAGTTGCTCCCAAAACAGCACCATTCAATAACTGCTATTACTGATAATAAACTAGCGCCAATTAAGCTGGAAATAACCAAGTCACGCAGGCGTAGGTTATGGTTCGCAAGCTTCAGCATGGCCACTACCAGCGTAATTGCTATAGCTAGCGCGCCCGTAGCGTTATCGCCCAGGCTCGGCAGCCCAATGGTGACCACACCCAAGGTGCTAATAGTGCCCGCCACTATCAGGGACGTGCGCAAACCTCGGCGGGGTTTTAGCCAGCTGGCCAAGGTCACCAAAGCCAGCACAAAACCCACCGCACCAAGGGCAAAACCAGCGTCAGACAGGCCGTATAGGCGCTGTGTGGTTAGAACGCTTACCGCTAGAGGACTGTTAAAGGCCAGGTTACCGCCAGTAATACCGTCGCCTAGCCACAGCAAACCGTTTACTGCACAGGCAATAATGAAACTGACAGAATAGTTTGCAAATTTTATAGTGACCAATTCCAGTAGGCAGGTAAGTACCACAGCTATAGCTACTGCCCCCATAAAGGTCACTAAATGCAGCTTTGTTAAACCAACAATAGCCTGATTATCTTCAGGGATACTGCCCGTAACTATAAACCTGTAATCATTTGGTTCAACCCCGAATAGGTACCATGAGGTGGCATTGAGTAGCAGGTAGCCTACCGGCAGACAAGCAGTGAACACTGCCAACCAGCGTATAAGTAGTAAATATTTTCGGCTTACCTCAGGGCTATCTGCATAGAAATCTAGTTTCGGGAACTTATTACGCCACACTAGGACAATAACCAGCATTGCTAACACTACGCACAGCAGGTTGAAGCCCATTACTTTTTGTGCGGCCTGACTATGAGTGCTTTGATCCATTAAGAAATGAATTAGGTTTGTGCGCGCGTTAGATACATTTCCCTCAGTAATTGAGTACTGTTGAGCTTCCCAGAAGTCCACACATTTCTCTATGGCTGATGAGTTATCAACTCGCCCTGGAGCCTGCGGCAATGCTTGACCAGTAGCACCCAGTGGGGGTTTTGCCCCATAGCGAGCTGCAATTGTAGGAGCAATATCTGTTAACTGAATTAAGTTATCGCGCCGCACAGAAGGCGCCTGCACTCGCCCAGTTTTAGCGTTCACATCTTTTAAGCTGGGCACTAGAGCTAAATATAATTTGGCGGCTTGGCCGCCTGAATAGTAGGTTCCATTTGCCAGCGAGAGCAGCATTACGTCAACATTATCGCCGTAATATACGCGAATTCGACTTAAATAACTGGCAATCTCGGTAAGTGGTACCGATGCGGCATCCACAACCGTTACATCGCTTAGATTTTGACCAAATGGACGCTCGGTCTCATAGCTACCGCCCACCCGGTACTCAGCGAAACTGCATTCGGAGGCCCGTAAAGTTTGCCCTAGTGGCGAGGTGGTTAGATCATAGTCGGCAGTGGTGTAATTGCCTCCCCTGCCGGAATACAGCATGGCAAATTGCCCATTTTTACTTAGGGAATTAGCGCTTTTAGGAATTAGCAGGTTCATTGGTGTAGCCGGATAACCGGCTATATATTGCGCATATTTTCGTATTTCTGCACCATCGCCGTTCGCGCCAATGTTTTTCCCATCCAAAACGCCATTTAAATCGCGCCAGGTTAGGCCGTAAGTAACCACCATAACCAGGGGTTTAATGCGGCTGGTTGCGGTGGCCCCACAGTTGCGAGTAACCGCAGATCCAGCTGCTGCTTTGCTTTGGGCACTCACTGCGGCGGTTTCAAGAGTCGCAGCGTTAGCCCCACTGGCTAGCAGCAGGCAGGCAAGTAGCCCTGCAAAGAACGCAGTTAGCATTTTTATCTCTCGGGCAGTCACGACGACGCCGCACGCCTGCCTCAAGCCGCGCGCCCCGCCGTCGTCGCCTCTAAACCAACGTAGCCCAACGCCCCCAAGCAAGTTAGCTAACGTAACTTGCAAACTGCGCGAACTTCGATGATCCCTGCCGAACATAAAATCCAGCATAACGCCCATTTAGTGAGCCACTTGACGATTCACCAAAACAAATCGGGCCGGGAACCTTTAAAAGTCCCCGGCCCAATCGGCTCGGTTTGCACTAGTTGCGGCGCCGCCTCGGCCACCCAAGCTAGCCGATTGGGGCAGCTGCTCGTTTGGGTTAGCTACTCGATTGGGGTAACCACCATGCGGGTTTTATCCACATAGTCGCGCAGCCGCTCGGCAATCTCCTCGAAAGATTCCTGATGCACGGTGGAGGGCCGGTGAATCAAGGCCAAGCGACGCGTGGGAACAGGCTCGGCGAAACGGGCCACGCTAACGGTTTGCCCTTCACCTGTGCGTAAAGCACCCTCGGGCACAACCGCTAGCCCGCCACCAACTTTGACTAGCCGCAGGGCGGTTGCCATGTCGATGGTGGTTGCGGCCACCTCATTAATGGGGATATTGCATAGCGCCAAGGTTTGGTCGCGCAGGCAGTTGCCAGCCTCCATGAGGATCAGCGGCTGGCGGCTAAGCTCGGCGGGTTTGACGTCGGTGCGCCCAACCCAAGGGTGGGTGTCGGGAACAGCGATTACCAGGTCTTCATCCCATAGGGGCTCGCTGATAAAGCGCTCCATGTTCTCATCCAAGGCCACCAGGCCTAGGTCAATATCTCCGCAGGCGAGTGCGTCTAGGATGTCCGGGGTGGTCATCTCCCGGAACTCGGAAATTCTGCCAAAATCAGCAGTGTTGGCGGCATTAGGTACGCCGCTGGCCACAGATTCAGCCAGGTAGGGTGCGGCGGTGGGGATGATTCCCAGACGCACTTGACCGTAACGCTCCTGGCTAATGCGGCTGGCGGCCTCAATAAACCCTTCGGCGGCCAGCACTGCATCACGCGCGAAGGGAAGTAGGTCCTGACCCAGAGGGGTGATTAGAACCTGTCGCGTGGTGCGCTCTATAAGGGGGCCATCAACGCGCTTTTCCAACGCGGAAATGGACTGGGACAAGCTGGGCTGGCTCACACCAAGTGCCGCTGCTGCGTCACCGTAGTGTTTGTGATCGCAGAGCGTTACAAAGGCCCTCAACTGTGAAAATGAGGGCATTGAAAGTGATGGCATCACTAACCCCCTTTGGTAATTTCGGCTAGGCGAACTTTGCCTGGCCGTGGTTGTGTTTAAGTTTACGCTGCATCCCCCCTAAATTTTCTTGAAATATAAGCGGAAAGTGAGGATCTATAAGGGTTTCTTCACGCTCCGCCCGTGCTTACACTTCAATTATATATGCGCAGGTGAGCGGCTGTTTAGGGGGTAGGTGTTGCTCTGGGCTAAAATTTGCCGGGCTCGCCGGCGCCCAGCTGGCACGAAAGCATCATTTTACCTAGATAAACCGCCCTTCATCTGCTGTTTTTGGGCAAATTTTGCACTTAGCTTGCGGCTAATTCTTGGTATCTTTTTCGCATCCTGACGCCGTCGCCTGCCCCTTTTTGCATCCGCACCATCCCCACCTCACTGCGACCCCACACGAAAGCAACACATTCACCCGAGCTGCACCAAAAGCTACCAAAAGCCCCCACATCAATGTGACTCAGCTCTCTATGTGCCCTGCGACACGGTGACCATTATGTGAGCAGCCACGCTAGGTAGGTAGAATTCCCAACATGATCGATCTGCGCGCCTTACGTGAGAACCCCGAGCCTTTCCGTGCCAGCCAGATTGCCCGTGGCGCGGACGTGTCCCTAGTTGACCGCATCCTTGAAGCCGACGAGCGCCGTCGTTCATCGCTAAGCGCCTTCGAGACTGCCCGAGCCCAGCAAAAAGAAGTCTCCCGCTCTGTGGGTAAAGCCGCTGCTGAAGAGCGCCCCGCCATCTTGGCCCACGCCAAGGAGCTAGCCGCCCAGGTTAAAGAGCTGGAGGCGCGCTCCAACGAGGCCGCCGTCGAGCTAGACACCTTAGCCCACCAGTTCCAGAACCTAATCGAGGGCGCCCCTTCCGGTGGCGAAGAAGACTATGTGGTGCTGCGCCACGAGGGCCCCGCCGTGCGCGACTTTGCCGCTGAGGGCTTTGAGCCTGCCGATCACCTGGCGCTAGGTGAGGGCCTGGACATTATCGACGTGCGTCGCGGCGTTAAGGTTTCCGGCTCGCGCTTCTACTTCCTAAAGGGTTGGGGTATGCGCCTGGAGCTGGCACTGATGACCGCCGCCCTAGACACCGCCGTCAAGCACGGCTTCACCCCACTAACCACCCCCACCCTGGTTACCCCCCAGATTATGGGCGGCACCGGCTTCCTGGGTGCACACAGCGACGAAATCTACTACCTGCCCGCCGATGACCTGTACCTAACCGGTACTTCTGAGGTGGCCCTGGCCGGTTACCACACTGACGAAATCTTGGACTTAAGCGCCGGCCCTAAGCGCTACATGGGTTGGTCTACCTGCTACCGCCGCGAGGCTGGCGCCGCCGGTAAGGACACGCGCGGCATTATCCGCGTCCACCAGTTCAACAAGGCTGAAATGTTCTCCTACTGCCGCCCTGAGGACGCTGTAGATGAGCACCAGCGCCTGCTGGCTATGGAAGAAGAGATGCTGGCCAAGGTTGAGCTGCCTTACCGCGTGATTGACACTGCCGCCGGTGATCTAGGCTCCTCCGCCGCCCGCAAGTTCGACTGCGAGGCTTGGCTACCCACCCAGCAGCGCTACATGGAGGTCACCTCCACCTCCAACTGCACCACCTTCCAGGCCCGCCGCCTGGGTATCCGCGAGCGCCGCGAGAACGGCACCAGCCCCGTGGCCACCTTGAACGGCACCTTGGCCACCACTCGTTGGATGGTTGCGATTTTGGAGAACCACCAGCTGCCGGACGGCTCCGTGCGTGTGCCTGAAGGCCTGCGTCCTTACCTGGGCGGCCTGGAAGTTATTGAGGCTCCCGCCGGCGCATGAGCAAAATCGCTGCTTCCGGCATGCCTATCACCCCTGAGGGTGAGTTGAGTGCTGCGGCTGCTGCTGCGCGTGCTAATCCGCTTGACGACGCCGCTTTTGGCGCTGCTGTAGCAGATATGCGCGCCCAGCTGGCGGCCTGGGCCGGGGGCGGCGAAGGCTCTGCTTGTAGCGCAGCTGCGACGACGTCGCCCGCCGGTTCTGCCGCGAGTGCCGGTTCTGCCCCGAGTGTCGGCTCTGCCGCGACTGCCGGCTCTGCCCTGCCGCCGCTTGACCGCTCCACCCTGTTGGCTTTGGATATTGACGGCACCATTTTGGACATTAACGGCCAGGTGCCCCCGCGTACCCGCGCCGCCGTCGTCGCTGCTGCCCAGGCGGGCGTGCAGGTAGTCCTAGCCACTGGGCGCGGTATTGAGGCAGCCCTGCCGGTGGCGGATTTCCTGGGACTAACCCGGGGCTGGATGGTGTGCGCCAATGGGGCGCTAACCGTGCGTCTGGACCCCAAGCTGAAGGGCACGGCGTCTTTGCCCGGCGGCTACGAGATCACTAATTCGGTTACTTTTGACCCCACCACCGCCATTGGGCGTCTGCATCAGGTGCTGCCTGAGGCTATTTTCGCGGTGGAAATGCCGGGCCGGGGTTTTTTGACCAGCGCCGACTTCCCGCCTGGGGAGCTGATTGAGAACACCACCACGGTGTCGCTGGAGCAGCTGTCGAGCCAGCCGGTTAGCCGCGTGATTGTGCGCGCCCCGGGGATGGCGCTGGCTGATTTTGAGGTAGCGGTGCGTAGCGCCGGGCTGCACGCGGTGGAGTATGCCATTGGTTGGACGGCTTGGCTGGACGTCAACGCCGCCGGGGTGTCTAAGGCCAGTGCGCTGGATGCTTTGGTTTCTGGCTTGGGGGTTAAGCACACGGTGGCTATGGGCGACGGCGCCAACGACTTAGAGATGTTGCGTTGGGCTGATCTGTCGGTGGCTATGGGTAGCGCCCCTGCGCGCGTCAAAAACGCCACCAGCGTGGTCACCGAGCCGGTGTGGCATGAGGGGGCGGCTATCGTCTTGGCGGCTCTGTCCCGCTAAACCCGCTTTAGGCCCGACGGCGCCACGCTGCGCGCCCGATGCTCTCTCGCTGCCGCCCGGCAAGGCCGCAGCCTCATGCCGCACTAAACCTGCTTTGAGCTGGTTGTAGACTATAACCAGTACTTAGCGAAGGAGCTTTATGCGTGCCGGCACCTATATCAAGTACGTCGCTACTTGCCTCCCCACTGCCCTGATTGGCATCGGCATTTTTCTGGCTATTTTCCGCGCCAACCCAAACCTGGGGCTCTATAGTGGCATTGCCGCGTTAGTTGTGTGGTCACTGACTATGGCGGGCCTGGCGCGAGCCTTGCAGGAAGTGGGTGACCTAGTGAAGGTGGGTGACGACGTCGTCGCTAAAGCGGACCAGGCCAAAACCAGCGCCCCGGGCAAAGCCAAGCAACGCCAGGGTGAGGCCACGGCCGGCAAAACCAAGCCCGCCCCAGGCAAAACCAAGGGTGCTCCAGGCAAAACCAAGGCCGCCCCGGGCAAAAGCGAAGCGGCCTTGAATGGCAGTTGGTTTAAACGCCGCGAGCGCGGTTTCCCACGCTGGATCCCTTACCTATTTGACCTGGTAGCAGCCATTCCGGCGGCAGCAGGGCTGGTAGCGGGGGTGGCTTTCTTTAGCGGACCGAACGCTTCCCTGACCACCATGGCGGCCCTAATGCTGACCTGCATCCTGTACGTGTCCTGGCGTCAGCAGGCCTTCAAAACCCTCTAGCGCCAGGGCTAGAACTTCACCTCACGCTGGCTGGGCGTGGCAGCGTAGATCTGCTTGCCGGCTCGCCACGAGCTCAGCACCGGCGCACCAAAGCTGAGGGCGTGGAACCAGTCGGGGGCGTCAAGCATGATGAAGTTGGCGCTGTTACCCACCTGGATGCCGTAGTCGCTTAGGTGTAGGGTGCGCGCGGCGTTGTGGGTGATGAACTTGTAGGAGTTGAGAATTTCGCTGCGCGACATCATCTGCGTGGTGTAGAGCCCGTTAAACACCACGTCACGCAGGTTGCCCGTGCCCATGGGGTTCCAGGGGTCCTCAATGTCGTCTTGACCGAAGGAAACGTTGATGCCGGCGTCGGTTAGTTCCTTGACGCGGGTGACGCCTCGACGCTTGGGGTAGGTGTCCATGCGTCCCTGCAAGTGGGTGTTGACCAGCGGGTTTGACACAAAGTTAAGACCGCTAAGTTTTAGCAGCCGCAGCAGGCGGATGAAGTAAGCATTGTTGTAGGAGTGCATGGCGGTGGTGTGGGAGGCGGTGACGCGCTCGCCGATACCGGCCTCTAGGGCGCGGGTGGCTAGGGTTTCTAGGCCGCGTGAGGCTTCATCGTCGATTTCATCGCAGTGCACGTCCATGAGCAGGTCAAACTCTTGGGCTAACTCCACCGCATAGTTCAGTGATGACACCGAGTATTCGCGGGTGAATTCAAAGTGCGGGATGGCACCAATGCAGTTGACCCCCATTTGGGCGGCGCGACGCATTAGTTGGCGCCCGTTGGGGAAGGATTCGATACCTTCTTGCGGGAATGCCACGATCTGCAAGGTGATGGTGTCGGCAATTTCTTCACGCAGGTCAATTAGGGCGCGTAGGGCGGTCAGTTCGGGGTCGGTGACGTCCACGTGGGTGCGCACGTATTGCACACCGAAGCTGGCTTGCTGGCGGATTGCGGCCAGGGCGCGCTCGTGGGCGTCAGCGTAGGTGAGCGACTTTTTGCGTTCGCTCCACACTTCGATGCCTTCAAATAGCGTGCCGGACTCGTTGTAGCGCGGCTGCCCACTGGTTAGCGCCGAGTCTAGGTGCACGTGGGATTCAATGTAGGGCGGTAGTACTAGCCGCCCGCCGCCGTCGACGATCTGCTCCCCCGCCTGCGCCTCCAGGCCCGCCTCAAGCTGGGCAAACTTGCCGTCCTTGATGCGGATGTCGGTTAGCTGGGGGGCGTTTTCGATGCGTACGTTTTTAATCAGTAAGTTCATTTTCTTCCCTTTCGTTGGTTTTTAGGGCCGACGACGCCGCCCGCCCTGTGGGGACGACGTCGCCGTTTAGTTGGGCCTAGCCCCGACCAGAGCGGGCCGGGTAGGCATCCCAAGCCGAGCCAGAACCCCAAGCCGAGCTGGCGCCAGCACAGTTACAGATCCTGCGGCTCACCCACAGTGAATTCCAGGCCCAGGGCGCGCTCCAGGGCCATCCCACCCAGGTACACCACCACCGTGGTCACCATGGCGTTAATGGCGGGAATACCTAGGTCTTTAACAAACCAACCCACCAGAGCCCCGGCCAGGATAGACACCACCGGCACCCACTTAAAGGCCACGATCCCCGCACTGTAGGAGCGGCGTCGGGCAAAGTAATCCACAATCAGGACCGTGCCCACGGGCGGCAAAGTAGCATTCAAAATGTTGAGCCAACCCACAAAATTGTCATACAGCCACAGGGCAGCTAGTGTGCCCAGGATGCCGGCCACCAGCACCAGCGGCTTCTTGGGGATCTTGGTGATGTTGGCGTAACCCAAACCGGTGGTGTACAGGGCGTTGTTGTTTGTGGTCCAAATGTTGGCGCCCAGCACCACAATGGCGGGAATGGCCAGGCCCTGGGCGATCATCACGTAGAAAATGTCGTCTTTGCCGGTAAACGCGCCGCCTACCGCACCGAAAGAGAACATCAGGGTGTTACCCAGGAAGAAAGCCACCACGGTGGTGATCACGGCAGAGGAGGTGGATTTAGCGAAACGGGTGAAGTTAGGGGTGGCGCTACCACCAGAAACGAAGGAGCCCACCACTAGGCCCACAGCGCTAACCACGCCCATGCCGGTGCTTTTAGCGAAGATGGCAGACAGCCCACCGCCGTCGGCAGCAGCAGTAACCATGGAGTAGGTGCCCAAAATAGCGATCAGGGGCACGGAAATGAACGAAACAATCTCAATTGCTTTAATGCCGTAGTAGGCGCTGGCGGTCATCAGCCCACCAGCAATAATCACAATCACCCACACGTTTACGTGCAGCAGCTCGGCGGTGGGTTTAGCGAACATGGCCACGCCCACACCAAACCAACCCATCTGGGTCAAGCTGATCAGGGCTGAGGGTAGGAATGAACCTTTAGTCCCAAAGGTGCGCTGAGACATCAGGTCAAAGCTCAAACCGGTTTTCGCGCCGATATAACCCAGCGCGCCGGTGTAAACCGCCAAAATTGCGCCGCCAATAAGCACAGCCAGGATGTAGCCGTTTAAATTTAGGCCCTGGCCGAGTTTGGCGCCCACACTCATGGAGGCAGAGAAGAAGGTAAAGCCCAACATAACAAAACCGACGGCCCAAAATGACCGTCGGCTTTGTGGGGGAACAGCTTCGAAGGAATAGTCTTCGTCAATGGCACTAGAGTGCTGGGAAATGAGTGCGTCTAGATCTTGTGCAGAATTTGCCGCGTCAGCAGTTGCCGGGGCGGGTGCGCCGGAGCTGGATGCACCGGAGCCGGGTGCACCGGAGCTGGATGCGCCGGGAGATGATGAGGCTGCGGCCGGGTTGTGGCCAAAATGAGACGAGCTCATGGGTTTCCTTCCAAAAGGTAGCCAAAATCCACGGTAGGTTACTGGTTCAATTTAGGCTGATTCAAGGCCTTAGGCACTAAAGCTTGCCAAATGTGCATAAAGCTACTTTCTGCAATGGTTTTGACGGTAGGCTGTGGCTAGCAGGCGCCATAGTGGGTGCTGCTCAAGCTTGCTGCCTTGCTGCCTTGCTGCCTTGGTGGCGCTTTTCAGCCCACGCACGCCCGCTAAGGCAAGAGCCGCTAGGCAAATATTTATCTGTACCAGGAGGCCGCGATGGCGCTGCAATGGATTGGTTCCCCCGAACACACCCGCTGGTTGGGTCAGCACACTCAGGCTTTGCTGGATTTTGCGCGCCGTAGCCGGGTGCCCGGTGGTTTTGGCTGGATCGGTTCCGACGGCGTCGTTGATTCTTCCCGACCGGTAGAGCTGTGGATTACTGGGCGCATGACCTACGTGTTTAGTGTGGGCGTGCTGTTGGGTGTGCCCGGGTGCCGGCGCTACGCCGACCATGGGGTGCAGGCGTTAACTAACGCGTTTTGGGATGAAACCAATGGGGGCTGGTTTAGCGCCATTGAGGGTGAGCTAGATGAGGACGGCCATGGCCGCCCAGCCCCCGGTTTTACCCGTAAAGAGTGCTACCAGCACGCTTTTGTGCTACTGGGGGCAGCTACGGCCCTAGCGGCGGGGCGTCCAGGGGCGGCGGCCCTGCTTAAGCGAGCTCTGGAAGTGCATGAGCGTTACTTCTTTGACCACTCCCAGTCCATGCCCACCGAGTCTTATGCCCTAGATTTCACTGACCCGGAGGATTACCGGGGTATTAACGCCGCCATGCACACGGTGGAGGCCTACCTGGCTATTGCGGACGCCACCGGTGATGACCGTTGGCTGGAGCGCGCCCTGGGGATTGTGGACTTTGCTATTAACCAGCAGGCCCGCGCCCACGGCTGGCGCATCCCTGAGCACTACAGCACCACTTGGGTGCCGGATCCTGACTACAACATTGATGAGGTAGCCCATCCCTTCCGCCCCTTTGGTATCACCCCCGGTCACGGCCTGGAGTGGGCACGCCTGACAGTGCAGTTGCGGGCGGCCTTGCAGGAGGTTGGTTTGGAGGCGCCGGATTGGATGCTGCCGGCTGCTTTGGAGCTGTTTACCCGTTCACGCGCTGATGGTTGGAATCGCGACGGCGCCCCTGGCTTTGTTTACACCGTTGATTTTGTGGGCACACCGGTGGTGCACGAGCGTATGCACTGGGTGGCTTGTGAGGCCATTAGTGCCGCCGCTGCCTTGCACTGTGCGCTAGTTAACGAACCGGTGCCGTTGGCCGCTAAGGCCACCAGTATGGCCTATTTGGAGCACGCCTACCGCAGTGCTTGGGATTACTGTGAGCAATACATTATTGGTGGTGGGGACCCCTTTACCCGCGCCGAGATTGACCCGCAAAATGCGCCATTAGACCAGGCTGGGGCCTGGGTGCATGAGCTGGATCAAGCTAACCAGCCCTCCACTCGCACTTGGGCTGGCTACCCGGATATTTACCACGCTTTGCAGGCCACTTTGATTCCGCGCGTGCCAGTGTGGCCGGTACTACCCGGCGCACTGCGAGATGGCCTGTTAGACCGTTAGTAGTGCGTGATAAAGTTACGCGTGCTGACCGCCGGAAACGCATAAGGATCTGTGGCGTTTGTGGAGGTCCAGCTGGAGAGGTGACAGAGCGGCCGAATGTGACGGTCTTGAAAACCGTTGTGTCTGCAAGGGCACCAGGGGTTCGAATCCCCTCCTCTCCGCCGGCCAGTTTAAAAATCGCTTTGCTAGAGAGAGATTTTTAAGCTAGGCTTAGTCGCGGTCGTTGACCGTTTGGAGACGTCGCATAGTGGCCTAGTGCGCCTTCCTGCTAAGAAGGTTGAGGTTGATAGCCTCTCGCGGGTTCAAATCCCGCCGTCTCCGCCACCAAACCCCGCTACGGCGGGGTTTTTTGTTACCTCGGGCAGCCGTTTCCCTGAGCTGCCCAGGCCATCCAAGCTGGCGCCGTCGTCCTCACCACCACCCCGCCGAGGCGGGGTTTTTTATTGCCCACCAACCTCCACCACCTGGGCTTTTAGTTGCCTAAACAGCCTGGATTTGCAGCAAAATATGACTCTTTGCATAGACATTTTCAGAGCTTTCCCAGGTTCACTGGCGTCTACCTCAAGCTTACGATGCAACCATTTTTCCGGTACTGCTCGCTAATTTTTAGTAGGTATAATGCAGAAATTACGAAAATACGGGGTTTTCACCCTCGCTCTAGCAATGAGTGCTAGTGCGCTAATTCCGACTGCCGCCGCCTCCCCCAAGGCAGGCACTGCCCTACCGGCAGCTACGTCGTCGGCAACCCCGCAGGTGGTGGACATGACCACCTCCTGGTCTCAGGCCCAGAAGCTAAACCAGCAGGTGCAGAGCCTAGGTAAGCAGGTAGCCCCGCAGATCACCGACTCTTGCAGCTACGTAGCCCTGCCCCAGGACGCACGTCAGGGCTACGTTGACTACCTGAACACTTTGCGCGCCTTCAACAACATTGGTGCCACCAAGCTCAGCCCCAACGAGACCATTCACCGCGAAGCCCAGGAGGGCTCAATCGCGATGACCACCGCCAGCGGCATCAGCCACGGCCTAAAGCCTGAAACCCAGAAGGGAAACAGTCGTTTCCGTCCTGGCCCTAACGGCACCTGGCCTTGCAGCACCGCCGGCGGTGTCCGCTCCACCCTCTCTGGCCTGCTGTCTTGGACCACCTGGCAGTCCGCCACCATGGCCTACCACGCCGACAACCTGGCTGCCGACTCGGGCGTGCCCAGCCTGGGCCACCGCATGTACATGTTCAGCCCCAACCTGGTTTACACGGCTGTAGGCGCTAGCCGCTCTAGCTCCGCCCGCAGCTCCAGCGTCAACCAGGTGGTGCTTTCCTACGCACGCGGCTCACGCTTTGCCGATATGTCCTACGAGACCGGCTCTATCACCCAGCCTGACTCCAAGGTGAAGCGTCCGGCCACCATGGAATGGCCCGCCGCCGGTTACTTCCCCTACTCGCTAATGAGCAAGGACGCCGAGTGGTCACTTTCGGTTCTCAGCAGCGAGGCTAAGCTGCTTGACGGCGCCCAGGTGGAAATCACCGCCCCCAACGGCACCGTAACTCGCCCCACGGCCCGCACCACGGGCATCAGCGAGTCCTCCGGCTACCAGAGCGTGGCTTTCGCAGCCCCCGCGCTTGTAGCCAAGCCGGCCGCCAACACGGTAGCCACCTACACCGTTAAGGTCACCGCTAAGGGCAAGTCCTGGACCTACCCGGTGCGCCTGTTCAGCTCGCTGAGCGGCGACGCTCTGTCCTCCAGCGCCGACAAGACCGCCCCGGTCTTCTCTATGCCCGCTACCTCCAAGGTGGCTTACGGCAGCAAGTTCAACGCACTTGAGGGTGTTACCGCTTTCGATGACCGCGACGGCGACGTCACCAAGTCCATCACCGTGGTTAACAACCTGAACACCTCTCGTCCGGGCACCCAGACTGTGGTTTACCGGGTCAAGGACAAGGCTGGTAACTCCACCGAGTTCAAGCGCTCCGTGACCGTGCTCAGCCAGCAAGAAAGCAAGGCTAGCGTATTCATTGTTGGTAACGCCGTATCCAACCAGAACGCCGTCGTACAGGTAAACGGCCTCAAGGGTGACTACCAGATCACCATCAAGTGGGTGACCACTAAGAAGCAGGGTAATTCCACATACTGGTACAGCTACTGGCGTGGTCCCTACAATGTCAGTGCTAACCTACAAACCCGCACCACTGTTTCGCTTAAGGACGTACCTTCTGGCGCAAAGCTAAGCGTAATCCTCAAGCAGGGTGGTAAAGACATTCTCACTAGTACTGAAGTCACTGTTAAGTGAGATTCTGATGCGATAAACCGGCGAATTTTGATAATTAAATTCGCCGGTTTACGTCTCAGATTATGAAAACTAGCCACAATTTCGCTTGGAGATGTGGCAAGGTTAAGGGTGGTTGTGTAGCTAATCTACATAAACTCCCGCATAGCAAGGAGAAACCAGTGCTCAAACCCAGTTTGAACCGGAGGAGGATCACGGCGTTTACGCTGAGCGTGGCAACTGCCTGCGCGCTTGCGGCTCCCGTTGTGGCATCTCCTACCGCAAATATTCCGTCAGGGACTTTCACTTCAGCCCTGCAGCTTGCCAATGGCACCCAGGCCACCAATGTGCCCGGCCACTGGCTAGTAACCCTGTCTGCGCCTTCGGTATCCGACGGTGGTAGCGCGTCCTCAATTGAAACCCAGCAGGACAAGCTCGCCGAGGCCATCAAGGACGCCGGCATCAACGCTAAGATCACCAATAACTATGACCAGGTCTGGAACGGTGTTTCCGTTACCGTCAGCGACTCTCAGGCCGCTCAGCTGGCCAAGCTGCCTGGCGTTGTAAAGGTTCAGCCCGTTATCGAGGTTCCGCGCCCCGAGACCAAGACCACCAAAGAGCTCACCACCAGCGAAGGTGAAACCAAGTACTCCTGGGGTGCTCCCCTGGGTATGACCAACGCTGACCGCGCTCAGAGCGAACTTGGCCTGACCGGTAAGGGCGTCAAGATCGGTATCATCGACTCCGGTATTGACATTGACCACCGTGAATTCGGTGGTACCGGCGTTTCTGGTTCCGGCACCTCCCGTGAAAAGGGCGACGGCGCCAAGGCTGACGGCGCTGTAGGCTTCCCGAACTCTCGCGTCATCGCTGGTTACGACTACGTTGGTGACGACTACGGCTCGAACGGCACCTACGACGCCAAGCCGGACCCGATTCCGGATGACTGTGGCGGTCACGGTACCCACGTTGCCGGTATTGCTGCCGGTGGCGGCGCCGCTGGTTCCAGCACCGAGGTTCGCGGTGTAGCCCCTGAGGCTTCCCTGGCTGCCTACCGTGTGTTTGGCTGCAACGGCAAGACCAGCACCGACATCATCATCACTGCCATGGAGCAGGCCACCAAGGACGGCATGGACGTAGTCAACATGTCTCTGGGTGCTGCCTACATGGTTCTGCCCGACTACCCCACCACCAAGGCCGTAAAGACCATGGTTGACGCTGGTGTGGTTGTGGCTATCGCTCAGGGTAACGACGGCGCCGACGGCCTGTGGACCCTGGGTGCTCCTGGTGCTGCCACCGAGGCCATCACTGTCGCCAGTGTGGACAACACCGTCGAGACCAACTACTACTTCACCGCTAGCGGCGTAGACAACAAGTTCTTCTACAACGTCGGTAGCAACGGTGGCGACTTCGCTCGCTCCAACGTTGCTTACCCGGTCGTTGCCTCCGGTGAGGCTGACTCTGAAGACGGCAAGCTGTGCACCGCCCCCAGCGACACTAACGCTTTCAAGGGCAAGTACGTGCTTATCCGCCGTGGTGGCTGCACCTTCGGCACCAAGGCCGCTAACGCTCAGAAGGCTGGCGCCGTCGGTGTAATCATCGACAACAACCAGGCCGGCACGCTGGGCATGAACCTGGCCAACGAGACCGACCCGGTAAAGATCCCCGGTGTTTCCATCACCCAGGCTGACGGTGACGCTCTGCGTGCAGCCCTCAAGGCTGACACCACTGTCACCTTCGGTGAGACCTTCGGCGACCGCCCGGTCAGCACCGGTGGTCTGGTTTCAGACTTCTCCTCTTGGGGTCTGAACGGCAAGCTGGAAATGAAGCCGGATGTAGCCGCCCCCGGTGGTCTGATCTGGTCCACCTGGCCGCTTGACCACGGCGGTCCGTTCAACACCATTTCCGGTACCTCCATGGCTACCCCCTACACTGCTGGTGCAGCTGCCCTGATCTTGCAGGCACACCCTGAGCTCAAGGACGCCAAGAACGCCAGCACCAGTGAGGGCGTGCGCGCACGTCTGCAGTCCACCGGTTCTCCGCGTCTGTGGAGCGAGGGCAACGGCGACAAGAGCCTGCTTGAGCCCACCGCCCGCCAGGGTGCCGGTCTGATCGACGTCTACCGCGCTGCTTCCACCAAGGTTCTGCCGAGCGTTTCTCGCCTGAACCTGGGCCAGCAGATTGCCGGTGAAAAGACCCACGAGATCACCCTGACCAACTCTGGTTCTGAGGCTGTGACCTACAAGCTTGGTCACGTGGACACCGTCACCACCACTGGTGAGTCCTCCAAGCCCACCCGTGGCACCACCAACGGCGCCACCGTTTCCACCGATGGCACCTCGGTAACCGTTCCGGCTGGTTCTTCCGCCAAGGTTGCCGTCAAGGTCAGCGCTCCCGAGGGCATTGGCAACGGTGACTTCTACGGTGGTTACGTCACCCTGACCCCGGACAACGCTGCTCAGACCCTGCGCATCCCGTTCGTGGGTGTGGGCGGTAACCTGGCCGAGTCCAAGACCCTGTACAAGACCGGTCCGGTTCTGGCTACCGAGAAGCTGAAGGTTGTTAACAAGGCTGGCCACCAGTTCACCATGTTCAACGACCGTCCGCACGTCTACTTCAAGGCTGACGTACCGCTGATCCGCTCCGGTTTGGTGGCCATGCGCAAGACCGACGACGGCAAGTACGAGGTCCTGTCTGACCAGGTCTTCATCTCCATGAGTGACAAGGGTTGGAACCGTACTAGCACCCGCCTGGTGCGTTGGGACGGCTCCTACCTGGACGCTAACAACCAGCTCCAGCAGGCCCCTGAAGGTACCTACCAGCTGTGGGAGCTCAACGCCCCCGCCGGCGCTGACACCACCAAGCTTGAGCAGTACAACATCTGGATGAGCAACGACTTCACCATTGACTGGCGTCGTAGCGACTACCTGCCCACCATCGCCCTCAAGGCCAGTGGCGACGTTACCGCCGCCGCTACCACTGCCACTGCGGACGCTTCTACCTCTGACGCTGACCCGCGTAACGGCAAGCCCGAGGCAATGGTTGACGACAACGTCTTCACCTACGCTGTGGTTTCCTCTGGCGCCCCGATCACCCTGGACGCCGGCAAGGTCTACAACATCTCCAAGGTGCAGTACGTACCCAACCAGGGCAACGACGGCGTGGACTCCATGCCCGCCACCGGCTGGAAGGCCGAGGTCTCCGTTGACGGTAAGACCTGGACCGACGCCGGCTCTGGCAGCCTCAGCGGCGAAGCAATGGTTCCCCAAGACCTGACCCTCAAGTCTGGCGCTAAGGGCCGCTTCGTGCGCATCACCCTGACCAGCGACAAGGGCAAGGTTGGCGTAGCCGAGCTGCGCATCGCCGGCACCCCTGCTGGTGACGCCACCGCTCAGCCGACCGAGCAGCCCACCGCTGCTCCGACCGGTTCTGCTGCCCCCACCGAGCAGCCCACCGGCTCTGCCGCTCCGACCGAGCAGCCCACCGGCTCTGCCGCTCCGACCGCGCAGCCCACTGGCTCCGCTGCTCCGACCAACCCGGCTCAGCCCACCGCTGCTCCGAGTGTGTCCGCTTCCAGCTCGGCTTCTGCCCTGCCTGGCAAGCCCAGCGGCAAGCCCTCTGCTCTGCCCGGTAAGCCCGGTAAGGGCGACGACACTCGCGAGCCGCTGGCCCGCACCGGTACTACCATCGCCATTGGCATTGGTGCACTGGTCCTGGCCGCAGCTGGTGCAGGCGCCCTGGCCCTGCGCAAGCGTCGCGACGCTGAGGCCGGTAGCGAGGCCTGATCTCGGTTAAACAGCGCGGCTAACGCGTTGACTTAACTGTGGGGGGCGGCTCGAAAGAGTCGCCCCCCACCTTTTATTTCCAAAACCTAATATGTTCAGGGTCACAGCATTTTGATTTGCGCCTATACAGATAGGTGTGTAAAGTTCTTTCTTGTCGGAAACGACATGCGCCCGTAGCTCAATGGATAGAGCGTCTGACTACGGATCAGAAGGTTGGGGGTTCGAGTCCCTTCGGGCGCGCCAGCAGCTCGCCGTCACTGTTTAAACTTTGGCCGCGGGCTGTTTTCAATTTTAGGGTAAATTCTCCCCTACTTTTACATAGCCCTACTTTCTGTAGAGATCATGAAAAAAATATCGGTTACCAGCAGGTACGTAAATTTTTTTAGTCGCTCCCAACAGCTGCCGGACCCGCTACCCACCACAGCTGGTGGTATTTGGCGCTATTTATACAAAGAATCCTGGCAAATTCTGGCCCTCTACCTAGTTTTAACCCTGCTTCAAGGCATTGGGTTTGCCTTAATCCCCAAGCTGCTAGGTACTCTGCTCGACGACGCCCTCACCCCCGGGGTGAGCTTACGTGGGACGGTAACTGCACTAGTTCTACTATCCCTAGTGACCTCCCTGGTGGGTTCTTGGCGCACCTTGAACTACACCGCCTTGATGGTGATGCATGAAGTTTTGGTTATGCACATGCTGCTAACCAAAACCAGCCAGCTCGGTAGCGCCATGAAACATGATATTTCCCTAGGTGACGCCGTGGCCACAACCGGTGACGACCCAGAAAACCTGGGATTTTGGATGGTGTCGCTGTGTAACCTACTGGCTTATATGCCCGCGATGATACTGGTGATTTACCTGATGCTGACCCAGTCACTGTCGCTGGGTTTAACCATCCTGATTGCCCTGCCCATTATCACGGTGCTTATCAGCTGGATCTCCAAGCTAATCGAAAAACGTATCCGCACTATCCGTGAAGAAAACGGTGAGCTCACCAACGTGGCCACGGACGCCGTCGTCGGCCTGCGGATCCTGCGCGGCATTGGCGGCGAGAACGCCTTCAACGAACGCTACCGGGCCCAATCCCAGCGTGTTAAGCAGGTGGGCATTGAAGCCGCCCCCTCCCAGGCGGCCCTGGCGGTTTTCTCTGAGGCCGCCCCTACCCTGTTGACCGCCGCCGTGGTGGCTTTAGGGGCTCAGCAGGTACTCTCTGGCCAGTTACAGCCCGGACAGCTGTTGACGTTCTTTGGTTACACCAGTTTCTTGCTGCTGCCCATGCGGGCTATCACCGAGCTGGTGGTGGTTAATGCCTTCACGCGCGTGTCTATGCGTAAGGTGCTGCGCCTGCTGAACATCCAGCCGCGCGTAAATGATCAGGCCAGCCAGGCCGTTACGCTCAACCCGCTAGGGACGCTGCATGACGAGGCCAGTGGGGTCACTATTAGCGGCGGTAAGTTAACTGCGTTGGTAGCCTCCGCCCCCGAGGTTAGCGCCACTTTGGCCATGCGCCTGGGCCGTTTCGACGACGCCGACACCGTAACCCTTGATGGGGTGGATTTGCGTAGCCTGCCACTGGATCAGGTGCGCCGCACCGTGGTGGTTTCACCTACCACCGCCCAAGCTTTTGCCGGCCCGCTCTACCAGGCGGTGCTGGGTAATGACGCCCCCAAGCCCCAGGCGCAAGACACCTTGGAGTTGGTGGCCCAGCAGGGGCACGCCAATTCGGGGGTGATGGCCACAAGCCCTGTTGCTGATCTGCCCAGCGAGCTTGAGGCCCAGACCCAGCAGGCTTTGGACCTGGCCCACAGCGATGACTTGGTGGATTCGGTAGGTGGCCTGTATGGGCTTTTAAATGAGAAGGCCCGCAATATTTCTGGCGGTCAGCGTCAGCGTCTGGCTTTGGCCCGCGCTCTGGCAACTGGCGCCCCCGTGTTGGTGCTGCTGGAGCCCACTAGCGCGCTTGATTCGCACACTGAAAACAATATTGCCGCCGATTTAGCTGCTGAGCGCGCCGGGCGCACCACGGTTATTACTACCGCTTCGCCGCTGATTTTGGGGCGTTGCGATGAGGTTATTTTTATTGATGACGACGGCGCCGAGGTGGCTCGCGGCACCCACCACCAGCTGCGTCAGCAGGTGCCCGCCTACCGGGCGGTAGTTGAGCGCGCCCAGGGCATTCAAAGCGCCCAGCCAGGCGCCCAGCCAGCCACCCAGGCCGCCGTCGCAGCCCCCAGCAGCGAGCCGGCAGCCCCCAGTGAGGCCGCCGTCGCCGTCGAGAGCGCCCCCGGCGAGCCGGCAAGCGAGCCCAACCACGGACAGGAGCGCTGATGAAACGACTTCCTGTAGCTAACTCGCGCCAGTCGGGCCGCGCTGCCGCTGGCCTGATGCGCCACCACTGGTTGGCCCTGACCGGCGTGACCGCCGTGCAGCTGGCAGGGGCCGCCACCGGCGTGATGATTCCGCGTATTGTGGGCAAAATCGTCAACCTGGTTACCTCTGCCAGCGCCACTATCCCCACCAGCTCTTTAAGCAGCCAAGTAACTACCCTGGTGGTGTGGGCTTTGGTGCTTACCGGCGTGGGTATGGTGTGTACGGGCCTAGGTGAGTGGAGTGCGCGCGTGCTGGGGCAAATAATTTTCGCCCAGCTGCGTGAAGATCTGCTGGCTAAAATCACTGGCCTACCCCTGGGGGTGATTGAGGCTGCGGGCACGGGTGACTTACTGGGACGTACCCAGCATGATCTGCGTTCACTACAGTTTGTGATTCAACGTGGTATTGCCCGGCTAATGACGCTGGCGGTGACCTTGGTGGTGACTTTAGCTGCGGCCACAATCACCGCGCCGCTGCTGAGTCTGGCTATTTGGCTGCCGCTGCTGGCCTGCATTCCGGCTGTGCGCTGGTATTTGCACTATGCTGTGCCCGCCTACCGTACAGTCGGCTCCCAGTACGCCACTATTGATGGGGTAATTGCTGAAAGTATTGACCAGATTGACACCGTTAGTGCCTTTAACTTGGGGGCGCGACGCAGCCATTACCTGTTTACTCGCGCTAAAGAGCTATTTGCGGTGGATATTTATGCCGGTGCGCTGCGCGGTAAGGCGTTTTTCTGGGTAAATATTTTCACTTTGCTCTCACCCTTGGCGGTGCTGGTTTTGGGCCTGTACCTGCACCAGCACCAGCTGGTTGACCTAGGGGCAATCACTACTATGGCGCTGTATGGCCTTAACCTGCGCATGCCAGTGTTTGATCTGATTGTGTGGCTTGACGAAGTACAAAGCGCCACGGTTGCTTTTGGGCGCATTGTGGGCGTGGAATTGGTGCCTACCGAAACTGAAACCACCAATGAGCTGCCTACGGACAATCGCATTAAGGTACGTGACGTCTCCTACGCTTACCGCGAGGGCCACCCGGTGCTGCACCATATTGATTTGGATCTGGTTCCCGGTGAGCGGCTGGCTATTGTGGGCCCCTCGGGTTCTGGTAAATCCACGTTGGGGCGAATGCTGGCTGGTATTCACCCGCCCACTTCGGGTTCAGTGACTTTGGGTGGCGTGGAGGTTTCTCAGCTGCCTGAACACGTGCTGCATCAGGAAATTTCCCTGGTCACCCAGGAGCACCATGTTTTTGCCGCTACTTTGGGTGAAAACCTGCGCCTGGCTGCCGCTGAGGCTAGCGATAGTCAGCTGTGGCAGGCCCTGGATGCTATTGGCGCCACCTGGGCTCATGAGTTGGAGGCGGGTTTAGACACGCCGGTGGGTTCAGGCGGCCATGCGCTTAGCCCAGCCCAGGCCCAGCAGTTGGCTTTGGCGCGTATTGCTTTGATTAACCCGCATACGCTTATTTTGGATGAGGCCACCAGCCTGATTGACCCCACCACTGCTCACGCCACTGAGAATGCCTTGGGGAGTCTCATGGCGGGGCGCACGGTGGTGGCTATTGCGCACCGGCTTTACACTGCCGCCGACGCCGATCGGATCGCGGTGGTTATTGACGGGCGTATTGCTGAGCTTGGCAGCCACGCTCAGTTGTTGGCATTAAAAGGCCATTACGCCAATCTTTGGAACGCCTGGCAGTCTGAGTAATAGTGCGACGCCGCCCGCTCACCTCAGCCTGCTAGGCGCGCCCCGCTGCGTACCACGTGCACCCTTGTGTCGCGTCTAGGCACAGCGGGCCTAGGCACAGCTGGCCTAAGCGCAGCGGGGGTGGCGAGCGGGCGGCGTCGGCTCCAAGTACCAAGCGAAAATTACGGCTAAATAACAAGGGCGGGAACTAAACTTAAGGGGTCGACTCTTTTTTCGTTGGGAGCAGCCATGCGCGCCTTGATTAAACCCGCCCCCGGCCCTGGCCTTGAGCTAACCGAGGTTGACGAACCTTCACCTGGCTTTGGGGAAGTGAAGATCCGCGTGATGCGCACTGGCTTGTGCGGTACGGATTTGCACCTAGCTGGCTGGGATGATTTTGCGGCTGAAATGCTTAACCCGCCCCAGACTTTGGGCCACGAGTTCTACGGTGAAATCGTAGAGGTGGGCCCGGGCGTATCCGGCATGGATGGTGTGGGTGAGGTTAACGGCCTGCGCCTAACCCCCGGCCAGCACGTGAGCGTGGAGGGGCATATTACTTGCGGTCGCTGCCGTAACTGTCGTGCTGGGCGGCGCCACATGTGCCTGCACACTAACTCCATTGGGGTTAACCGCGACGGCGCCTTTGCTGACTATGTGGTTGTGCCCGCCGGTAACGTGTGGCTACAGGCTGACCACATTGACCCTGACCTGGGGGCTTTGTTTGACCCCTTCGGTAACGCTGTACACACCGCCCTACAGTTCCCCCTGACCGCTGAGGATGTGCTGGTCACCGGCGCGGGCCCGATTGGGGTTATGTGCGCGGCTATCGCCAAGCACGCTGGGGCTCGCAATGTGGTTATTACTGATCTATCCGATTTCCGCCTGTCACTGGCTAAGGTGACCGGCGCCGTCACCGTAAACACCCGTGAGCAAGACCTACGCGAGGTTATGGCGGATCTGGGGATCACTGAGGGCTTCGACATTGGCTTGGAGCTGTCTGGGGCCCCTAGCGCTACCCGTCAGATGTTGGACGTGTGCAACTATGGGGCCCGCATCGCCATGCTGGGGTTGCCTAGCGCCAGCTATGACATTAACTGGAACCAGGTCATCACCCATATGCTCACCATTAAGGGGGTTTATGGCCGGGAAATGTTCGACACTTGGTACAAGGCTGACTTCATGCTGGGTTCCTCCCCCCAGCTGCGTGATCAGATCCGTTCAGTGATCACCCACCGGGTCACCCCGGAGAATTGGGCTGAAGGTTTCGACGCCGCCCGTTCGGGTAAGTGCGGCAAGGTCATTATTGACTGGACTGCCTAACCTCACCGGGGCGCCCAGGCGCCGCCTTTGCGCGCTTGCTGCTTTTGCAGGTTTGCTAGGCGCGGCGCCGGCACACCAGGGCCTGGCCCCACCGCGCCACCACTTCTACCGCCACCGCCAGCAACGCTGCTGCATAACCACATAATTATTCAAAGGGAAAGTTTCATGTTCACTTTTAAAGACGAGCTGGCCGCCACCTTGGCCGAGATCGACGCCGCCGGGCTGACCAAGCACGAGCGGGTAATCACCACCCCCCAGGGCGCCCACATCGCCACCACCGCCGGGGATTCACTAAATTTCTGCGCCAACAACTACCTGGGTTTAGCGGGCGACCCGCGTATCGCCCAGGCCGCCCATGAGGCGCTAGACCGCTGGGGTTTTGGCCTTAGCTCTGTGCGTTTCATTTGCGGTACCCAGACCCCCCACACTCAGCTGGAGGAGCAGCTCTCCCAGTGGCTGGGAATGGATGACACCATCTTGTTCTCCAGCTGTTTTGACGCCAACGGTGCCATTTTTGATGTGCTGCTAGGCAAGGAGGACGCCATTATTTCTGACGCCCTCAACCACGCCTCCATTATTGATGGCGTGCGCCTGTGTAAGGCTCAGCGTTTCCGCTACACCAACGCAGACATGGCTGACCTGCGCAAACAGCTTGAGGCTGCGAAGGCTAACGGCTGCAAGAGGCTAATGATTGTCACTGACGGCGTGTTCTCCATGGACGGCTACTACGCTCCCCTGCCTGAGATTTGCGATTTGGCCGATGAGTTTGGGGCCCTGGTGATGGTTGATGACTCCCACGCCACCGGTTTTGTGGGCGAGACCGGCGCGGGTACACCCGAGCTTCTAGGGGTGCGCGGGCGCGTAGACATTTTGACCGGCACCTTGGGTAAGGCCCTGGGTGGGGCTAGCGGTGGCTACATTAGCGGGCCTAAGGAAGTGGTGGATTTGCTGCGTCAGCGCGCCCGCCCTTACCTGTTCTCTAACACTGTGGCCCCGGCCGTGGTGGGTGGTAGCGCTAAGGCGGTGGAGATTGCCCGCCACGCTGACGCTGAGCGTGCCCAGCTGCGCGCTAACTCCCAGCTGTTCCGCCAGCTTATGGCTGAGGCTGGTTTTGAGCTGCTGCCTGGTTCTCACCCGATCACGCCGGTTATGTTCCCTGGTGACGACGGCGCCGTTAAGGCCGCCCGGATCGCTAGCGCCATGCTGGAGCACGGCGTGTATGTCACGGCTTTCTCCTTCCCGGTTGTGCCGCGCGGCCAGGCCCGTATTAGGGTGCAGCTATCGGCCGCCCACTGTGAGGCCGATGTGCGTACTTGCGTGGCCGCGTTCATTGCGGCACGTGACGAGGTTGAGGCCCAGGAGAAGGAGACCGCTAAGTGAGTGAACCTACAGCTACGACGTCGGAGATTAAAACCACCGGCAGCAAAACTACCGCTGAGCTGGAAAAGCAGCTAATGCGGGCGAAGCAGCTGATCGTGGTGCTGTGTGTGGTGATCGCGCTGCTGCTGGGCGCCTTGGTGACGCTGTGGGCAGTGGGGGGCGATAAGGAGGCCGCCACCGGCCCAGCTCAGGCCACCGCCACCACGGGCACCCAGGCTGGCGCTGCTAAGAGCGACGTCGGCACTAACCAGGCCCCCCAGGCGCTAAGTGAACCCACCCAGGAGGCCGCCAAGCAGGTTATTGCCAATGCTGCCCGCCGCCAGAGCGACGACCCGCGTGCTTTGGGGCGCCCGGACGCGAAGGTGACCATGGTGCTGTTCTCCGATTTTGCCTGCCCGTACTGCACGCAGTTCGCTAAGCAGGTACAGCCGCAGCTGCAGGATCTGATCGATAACGGTACTTTGCGTATCGAGTGGCATGACTTGGCGCAGATCAGCCCCACTTCCCCGCTGGCAGCCCAGGCTGGTTTGGCGGCGGCAGCCCAGGGTAAGTTCTGGGAGTTTGAGCGGGCGGCTTATGCCAGTGCGAAGGATGGCGATCACCCCACCTACACTGAGGAGTCGCTGGTGGCTTTGGCTAAGCAGGCGGGCGTGCCCGACCTGGCCAAGTTCAAGACTGACATGAACTCTCAGGCTAATGTTGATGCGGTTAAGAAATCGCGTCAGGACGCCTATAACGTGGGTATTACCGGCACGCCTTTTGCTTTTATTGGCGACGCCGTCATGCCTGGTTATGTGGATGCGGCTACGGTTCGCGCCACGGTTTTGGCTCAAGCCGCTAAGTCTGGCAAGTAGTTACATGTAGTTAGTTGCCTCGGCCGTTAAGGCGCATAGTCTCACGCCTGCCCCGGGTACTGTCCCGATCGGCAGGCGTGAGTTTTTAGTGCTGGGCACGCCCTGAATATCGGCAAAGAAACACAGGTTTTGTTGCGCGCTAGCGTTGCTAGCGCTGGTGATTTTGTGCGAGCTGGTAGCGCACCCAGCGGCGCTGGCCGGTGGCAATGGCCAGGCCCCGCTCCACAAGCTCACGCAGCTCACTTCGCGCCTGCTCAGCGCTCACGCCGAACTGGTCGCGGTAGTCGCTGTTGCTCCAGATACGACCGTGGCGCATGTCTACCAGCGCCTTTTTCTGGTTCTGGTTCAAGCCCAAAGTTGAGCCGAGCCCACCGAGCCAGGTCAGATCGCCGTCGGGAATTAGGGCCGAGTTCGGGAAACGCACCGTGAAGGACACCCCGTTGTCATAAAAGCGTGGCTCAGCCATTCCGGCTTCGCGCAGTTCCCGACGCGCCTGACGAATCCCTGTACCCATGGCCTCAATAACTCGCCCATTATGGCCTTGGACGTTGCGGCAGATCTGATAGAGCTTCTCATTTACTGCGGGGTGTTCACCAGAACCAAGCCGGTCAACTGTGATCCCCCACAGACCACCTGGATTTGTCAGGCGGAATCCGTCATGGGTGATTCTCAGATCAATGCCTTTGCCACGCGAGGCTTCAGACAGATCACGGTGAACCAGTGCGTTAGCGATCACCTCGCGCACTGCCACCATGGGCAGTGCATATTCTGTATTGCCGTCACCTTTACTAGTGACGGTTTGTTTTGATTCTACGTTTTGCCTAACCCATTCCAGGGCATCGTCGAGAATTACCGGTAGGGCTCCAGTGAAATCGCGGCGGTTAACTGCCCGTTCATCACCTCTACCTTCAACTGCCGCTGTAAGTGTCAGGTGAGGCAGAAGCCGCTGTGGGTACTCACCTAACGCATATAGGCCAGCCACCGTGAGCTCTGTGCCCGCACGGTCTGCGACGACGCCAGTGTAGTAAAGGACATCCGTGTCGTTTTCGTTAACCAGTCGCGGGGTGGTTTCACGTACAGCAGCAATATAACGGGAGACTAGTTCTTCATCTAGATCTTCCCGGCAACTACCAGCCACCACCTGACCATCTGCATCTGGGCGATGATGGCGCAGGATAAGCAGCTGCTCTTCTGAGGCCGACATCTGATAGTCGCCGTCATATTGACGCAGGTAAGCCCGCTTATCCTTAAGCCAGCGCACCGGTTTATCGTTCGCGTCAGCACTTTCGACATTGATCACCCCGACCGTCTTGCCATCCATGTTGATCTGTCTAGCATCAACCTTGATTGGCATACTGAAGCCGTTTCGGGCTTGGTTAGTCGCTTTTTTTAGCAGACTATCAGCATTATCTATGCCGACGACATCAATGCCGTTGCGTTCAGATACACCCAGCAATATCACGCCGCCATCTGGCATGTTTGCAAAGGCACTTAGTGTGGGTCCTAGCTGCTGCGGTGAATACTCTGAAAAAGTCTTAGCTTCGATTGCGTTCGTATCGCCGCCATGGGTCTCAAGCACAGCCAAGGCATGCTTGAGGTCCTCAAGATCGTTGATCATAGAGCTAATTCTATGTCATAGACCCCTGTTTCTATGTCATAGAAGGGGGTTTCTATGTCATAGAAGCCGTTTTTTAGGCATTTTTACTTCATAGAACCCTATTTTGACTTCATAGAAGCCCTAAAAATTTCATAGAACTGACTCTATGACCGCCCCAAGCACGCTGCGCTAAATACTGGATCAGCGTGGTAGTTAAGGTAGCCGCCAACATTATTGGGGCCAATAGGTAGTGTGCAGCCACTGGGCAGATACTGGCCTGCGTTCGTGTACGACGGCGCTAGGCAGTAACTCGCTTACCCGCGCCAATCAGGGTGATCTGATCGGCTAACTCTAGCGCATTGGCCTAACTGTACGTATTGCAGTACCTGGGCTAACTTACGCCGGGCATTACCTGCCCCGTTAGGGCCTAGCAGGGCGTGAATCTGGCCGTATTTAATGTCCAGGCTTAATCCGTTAACAGCCACAAACTTGCCCTTGTTGAATCTGCGTTTAAGCCCGCGAGCTTCCACCGCAATATCTGCCATACAAAAAACCTATTCGCCCCCCTGAAGCTGCCTAGCAGTCGCCGCTAGATTCGGCGCTGCTGAAAGCCAAGGTCCCACTTAAAATTCACGCACTCTTCAAGTAGGGAATATGGCGAGTATCACTAAAGGTCAATAATGGGTAATTTTTAGCCTCCGAGTACTACACTAAAGCACTGGTAGCCCCGCCACTGGAGCTACCAGGTCAAACTCTCCCCATTTTCCTTAAAACGTTGTTGTTTTCCCTACGGAAGCAGGGATAAGGCAGGAAGGTGGCGATTGTGTTTATTACGGTTCCCCGCAAAAGCGGGTATAAGTGTTTGAACCTGTCTCACTTAGGCCGCAACCTCAGTTTCCCCTGCTCACAGCAGGTTTGTGGAAGTTAACAACTTTAATACGCATACACGCATATGCGCATATGCGTGTATGATCCAGGGTTAGCGCGATCACCCAGCCGGATGGTTAGTGCTGTTGATTTATCAAGGAGATTGAAATGATTGCTGATCTGATTCTTGCTGCCGATCCTGCCCCTACTGGCGGTACCGCTATTTTGACTCAGGCCCTGAGTCTTTTCGTTAAGTTCGCAACCATCGGTGGTGGCCTGTGGACTGTGTGGGGTGTTATCACCCTGGCTGGCGGTCTGCGTGACCACCAGGGCCCCCAAATCCAGTCTGGTGTTTGGCAGGCTGTTGGTGGCGGCTTAATCGTGGCAGCAGCCCAGCTGTTTAGCACTATCACGTTGTCATAAAAAATTATGGCCCTTGAAATCAAGGTCTACCGAGAAATCACCGCATACCAATCAAAAGTAATGCTTGGCATGAGCTGGCGTCAGCTAGCTTGCGCCGCTAGCGGCCTTGTAGTCGTTAGCAGTGTTTACACTGCTTGTTACCTGATTGGCCAGGAGTCACTTGGTTCGTGGCTAACTGCGCTTTTAACTATGCCTTTTGTGGCTGTTGGGTGGATTAGACCTAAAGGGCTGCCGTTTGAGCGTTACGCAGGTTATGTGTGGCGTTTTAACTGGAATCCACAACTGCGCGTCTATGCGCAAGACCCACAGCTCTCTACTGAGATCGCGTCAGAAAGGTCAGCGGATGTTCTTCGCAAACAAAAACCGCCAAAACGAGACGTCATCAGAAGCCTCGAACTTGACCGGTAAACGCAAGCGTAGCGAGAAGGACGTTTCGCGCGTTAAACGCAACACGGCCCAAAAAGCCCTCCAATATGAGGCTATGACCGATACTGGTATTTGCGTACTAGGGGACGGCCATTACTCGGTTACGTTAAAACTGGAAGATATCGACTACCAGCTAGCACCCGAGGATGACCAGCAGGGCATTATCGAACAGTACGCCCAGTTCATTAACACTTTTGATGCTGGCCAGTCAGTACAGTTAACGGTAGTCAACCGCCACCTTGACCGTGAAACACTTAGTAAAGCTGTCTCGCTTTCACCACGCGGTGATGGACGTGACGTATACCGGTGGGAGTATAACGACCTGATTAACGCCCGCCTGGCTGCGGGGCGTAACAACACGATCACTGATAAGTATGTGACTATCACGGTTGAGGCTGATGATTTTGAGCATGCGACTTCAGTTTTAGCGCGTGTGGCCACGGAAAGCATAGCCCAGCTGCGTTCAGTTGGCGGTTGCAGGGCTGAGCGGGTTAGCGGTGAAGAACGCGTCAGGTTGTTGCATGATATTTTGCGCCCTGACCAGCCTTTCCGTTTCACCTATAACGACCTGGTTGGTTCTACTTTGACCACTAAAGACGTGGTCAGTCCCTGGGCTATTGATTTTCGGGAAAATCCTGCCACGATCACGTTTTCTAACGAACACGATTCTTACTACCAGACCCTGGTTTTACGTGACCTGCCTGCTTGGCTGTCAGACCGGTTAATGAAAGATCTTAGCGAGCTGACTTGTGAGCTGGCCCTGGCGGTACATTTCCGCCCGCTTGACCATGCCGAGGGCCTGGACCTGGTTAAACGCCAGATCGCTGAGATGGAAATGCAGCGTAGTAACGAGCTACGTAAAGCCCGTAAGCAGGGTAATGGTGAGGAATCTATTCCTCACGAACTGGTTGCTTCCCGTCAAGAGGCCCTGGAACTGCGTGAACAGCTTGAGTCTAGTAACGAAAAACTGTTTACCACCACGATTGTTATTGGTGTTTCAGGCAAGACCCGCGAAGAGCTAGCTGAAGCTGTTGAACAGGTACGCGCTGCGGGCCGTAAACAGTCTTGCGGCTTTGAAACCTTGAAATACATGCAAGAAGATGGGCTTAACGCGGTCCTTCCCCTAGGGGTGTGTAGGTTACCGATTTTCAGGACTCTAACCACGGCTACCGTGGCCGTGATGGTGCCGTTTACTACCCAAGAGCTGTTGCAGCCTGGTGGGCGGTTCTATGGGGTTAACGGGTTAAGGGTCAAAAAGTGTGTCCGGAATCGCGGATTTTCACGGATTGACCTGTAGGTTTCCGGAAAGTAT
>ERZ772966.11-NODE-11-length-76514-cov-5.173348_pt1 | contig 76514 bp, 58 predicted proteins | sample MGYA00580680_ERZ772966 | MGnify/ENA primary metagenome ERZ772966 (study PRJEB29015, sample SAMEA2738055) | human oral metagenome | biome: human oral; feature: human-associated habitat; material: saliva | place: China | collected 2225 ...
TATTGGACAAACATGAGCTCCGAGGAAATAGCTGATAAAGTACTTAGTTACAAACCCATTATCCTCCCTGATTTAAGCAATTCTTAGTCTACATGAAATTTTCACTTTTAACGTAACGTATATGTGGAATACATACATGTACTATGCGTAATAAACACCTTAAGAAGAAATGTTGATTATTTGACAAATTATAACTGAAAGAAGTAATGAAAATGAAAATTAAGAGTTTAGTTGAGAAAATGGGTGGAGTTCAAAGGTTTACATTTGAACCACTGATTCCTACATCTAGAAAATCAATGTCTAAATATTTAGATATTACTAAAGAAGAATTTTCAGATTATTTGGATTATCTTGAATTATTTGGTGGAGAGACAGGATTTATAAAAGAATTTAAGTTAACCCCATATAGTGATTCGCCTGAATATTGTTATTCTGATGACGATATTCCTGTAGGTGGTAATATCGAATGGAGTGGTGATGATTTAGGTTTTTTTATGGTGAAAATATAAACTACCAAAAAAACTCCCAAATTAGTGAAAGGCTTGAAAAATATAAAAATAGAATACCAGATAATTTTCTACCAATATCAAGTAATGAATTTGGTGATTTGATTTGTCTATGTACTCAAGGAGAAAGAATTGGGCAAATTTTCTATTGGGATCATGAAAATGAATGGGATGAAGAAGATTATTTTGATGATTTTGGAAAAACTATGCCTGAAGAAGTAAAGATGCAAAATATGTATTTAGTCGGAGAAGATTTGTATGACTGTTTTAATCGTATGGTCTTAGAAGAAGAATAATTGTTTGAAATATTGGTTCTTTAACAATCGCATCACTAGTCAGCATGAAGGTCGTTTGGGACAGTAGATATACCTATATTTACACTCATGTTACTAAATCAATGCACGATGATGTAATTAATAAGCTAAACCAAAGGCAAGCATAGAGTGCGAATATATATTTATATGTATTGTGCTTATTGATGCGGTATAGGATATTTGACGGACATTTAAAAGACATTTGTCTTCAATTTTAGATATTAATATACTTGGTAAGGCAATTGGAGCCCGTTCCTTGAATAGTAATATATAGAACCCTTTATCAAATTGATAGAGGGTTCTTTTGTGTTACCCGTCATGCTTTGTATTTGAAAAATTCTTTCTATTTATAGTATGATTACTTTATATGTTTTTATTCTGTAGAAAGGAGCTCGTATGAATCGACTTAGTTTCTCACGAACTCAGATTTTAATTCTCCTTAGCGTATGGCTCACGTTCTTGTTGAGTTTTGTAATGCGCTTATCTTGGTCTTCTGTTATGCCTATCCTAAACGAGGCTTTGCACTTTACTGCAAAGATGGGGGCACAGCATATTTCCGCCTTTTACTTTGGTTATGCCTTAACCGTATTACCAGGTGGTATTTTAGCCGACAAAATCGGTTATAGACGAACTATCTTGTTTAGCTTAATCGGTATGGCTGCTGTAACGGCTCTTATGAGTACTATTACAGACTACAATATGGCTTGGGGCTTGCGCTTCTTGTTAGGCGTTATGTCTGGCCCTGTACAAGCGTCTTGCTTGAGTGCTATCGGCGATCACTTTGGTCCTAACCAACGCGGTGCGGCTGTAGGTATCTTCATGAGCTGTACTTCCTTTGGTATTACTACGGTAAACCTTTATGCACCTTATGTAGCCACACATTACGGTTGGCAAACAGCGTTCCTTGCTACAGCTATCTTGCCGTTGGCAGTGCTGGTATTATGTTACTTCACGGTACGCAAGCCAAGTGCTGAAATCATGGCACAACGCGAAGCAGAGGCTTCCGAAGCGGCAGCTAAGCTCGGCGTAGGTCAAACGTCCTTGAAAGAGAATTTAAAGCACATCCTTTCAAACCGCAATATTCGTTGTTTAGCAATTGCTGGTTTCTTTGCAACAGGTACAACTTGGGGTGTAACGCAATGGGCAAACTTGTACATGGTTAAACAATTAGGTGTAACTGCTATTTATGCAGGTCAAGTTATGAGTGTGTTCGGTACGGCCGCACTAATTGCTAAACCAACTATCGGTATCTTATCCGATATTTTACCAATCAAGAAAAACCATTTAGCAGCAATTGTTATGTTCTTATTCGGTCCGGCCTTGATCTTATTCGCTAGCACATCTAATCCGAATATGCTCTTTATTACAGGTCCAATTCTCGGTATTGGTGCTTTCATGCATAGTGCATTGACTAATGCTCTCGTAGTTCAATCCGCAGCACCTCATTTGCGCGGTACCACAGCGGGCTTTGTAAACTTGTTCAACCAAATCGGTGCTCTCTTGGCGCCACTTCTCTTGGGTAATGTCCTCGTTATGACGGGCAGTTACCAAATGTCCTTGATGTCCATCGCTATTGCGCCTGTAATCGGGGCATGTGCATTGTTCTTCATTCGTCTTAAATAATGTGAAAGTATCTAATTAGGATGGATATAGGTACATAAAAATATAAATACTATAACAACAAAAGGACCCGTATGGGTCCTTTTTTGCAGTCTTGTATTCTGTTGAGCAAGCTTCCCGTTAATGAAAGCCTAGTTAATGTAAGCGTAGTATAAACTCATATCCTAGGGGATATAGTTATAATAGGGATACGATCCTATGGTCTAGGTGGCGCATTATAATCTGGTTGTGGGCCCCATTGACTCATAGGTATGTTCGGATCTGGTAAATCTTGATTTTGTATATCAAGAGCCCAATCAGGGCGTGGTCCTGTTGGAGGCGGTGGAGGAACTGGTCCATATACACCTAGTTTAGATGGCGCTAAGCGCGGTTGCTGATACGTATATGGCGATTCTAGTTGGTTCAGTGGCTTATATACACCTTCAGGTGGTTGAACACCAAATAATGGTTTCTCCGCAGTAGGAGCAGGGGTGTTCATCGGTTTATATGGGCGTGGTGGCACATAGGGATTTGTGAAGGTATATGTGATTCGCTCCATTTCTAAGGCATTGTGCAAGATAAACTGACCTATTTCAGCGACGGCAGATCCTTTCGGAGCTACGCGAGCACCTGTAGATAAAACGGAGCGGTGATTGTCTGCCATTCCAATAGAGGCACCATTTACTTGGTAGAATTTAGCAGGCGTTACATGCCAGTTCATAAGGTAAATATCTTTAGATGTGTTACCTCGATGGTATGTATAATTAGTCATATAGTCTGCAATAATGTTTTGTTGCTTATATAGACTAATAGTACGAGCGTGTAATGTATTATACGTCGGTCCCGCTTGTACTAGATTGATGGTGCTCAAGTCGATATACACAGTCTCAACAGGGCTATTATAAGCAACTTGAAATTGGGTAGGTTTGTTTTCTAATTCGTATTGTGAAATGGCACTAGCTGTTTGAAGACTAGCCAGAGCAATCACTAAAAAGGGATATAGTTTTCTCATCATTGACCTCTCTTATGTGGAAATAGTATACCATAGTCGTAGGTGTAATTCCATGAAGAGTGCATATAAAATTCTATAATATGTATATTGTGTATAATATTCTTTTATTATATGATTAATGCATAGTTACAGGAGGGATATATATGGAAATCATCTGTTTTGGCGACAGTATTACGCGTGGCTACGATGTGCCTTATGGACGTGGATGGGTTGAAATCTGCGATGCATCCATTGAGGGCGTAAACTTTACGAATTATGGGGAGGATGGCTGCTCGGTACAGGGCATGATTTATAATATTGAAAACTGGGCGCTTACCGCTGTAGATAATCCAACGAGACATATCTTCTTGATGTGTGGTACCAACGATATCTTACAAGGTCGAGATAGTGCATATGTGTTCAAGACTTTGGTGAAAGCCATTGAATTAGCCAGCACAAAGGGACAGGTTATTATTGGTTTAGAAACTCAAATCGACAGTGATATGGATGGCTTGGACCTCGTCGTACGAGAGGTTAATGAACAGCTAAAAGCATACGCAGAGGCTCATGATATTAAGGTCATAGACTTCTATACGACCTTGTTTGAAGCGGATCAAATTGGGCAAATCGTCTTTGCTGGCGAAGTACATCCTAACGAGCTAGGCTATCGCTTAATGGCTTATAAAGCATTAGAAGTTTTCACAAGATTATAAAAGATTAGACGTATTCACAAGATTATAAAAATTAGAAGCCTTCATAAGATTGTAAAAATTTATAAGCTTTCACAAGATTATAAAAAGTCCCCTAATGAGTTACCTCATTAGGGGATTTAGTGATTTATAGTCTTTTTTCATGAAAGCTTGTGGCTTTCACAAGTATAATTAAATTCGTAACGAATTAGTGGTTAGAATTAGCGACGCGCGTTGCCAACCTTAGCGGATTGAGCGATTGCGTATGCAGTGCCTTTTACTAAGTCGTAAGCATCAGCAGTGTTGCCAGATACTGTTACAGCTGCTACAGTGTCTTCAGTTACTGCGAACAATGCAGTTGCGTAAGGGTGTTGTGCACCGTTTGGTACAGTTACAGCGCCGGATTTAACGATGATGTAACGACCGCCGTTGTTGAAGATATCGTAATGAGCAGCTTGTTTTACACCGTCATAGCTTTCATTGTAAGCGAACAATGCAGCTACTTCACCACCTGCTACTTGACCAGTTTGTTGCATGGAACGCAATTTAGCAGCTGCTACAGCTGTTGGTTGAGTCATGTTAACAGTGATACGCAAAGAGTTGTTGTTTACAACTGCTTCAGTGATTACGTTTGTAGAGAATACATTCGCAACACCGGCACCAGCACGGTTGTAAGTGCTAGCAGTTTTCACTTGGTAGCCATTAGTGTATGCAGGCAAGTCATATGTGTAAGTTTTGCCGTTCAACAATAAGTCGAAAGCGTTCAATTGGTTAGTTTTGTAACGAGAAACGTATGCACTGCCGTTGCCATTAGATGTTACGGAGTTTACAGTTTCTTGGTATACAGGTTGGTAACTAGGTGCGATAGGGTCCATAATTTGAAGACCTACAGCAGTTGTTTGAGGTGCTACGAAGATTGGATCGCCCAATTCTTTAGATACAGGCATTTGTTGAGCCATGTCACCTGCTGTGTAAGGAACCGCTGGCAATGGTGTGTAACCAGGGCGTGGTGCACTTGTTACATAGCCAGATTGGTAAGCTGGTGTAGCCGCTTGAGGTGCTGCGTAAGTATATTGCTCTGCTGCAGCGCGTTCGTAAGCGCGTGCATTAGCATCGATGGATGCAGCGAAAGCGGAGAAGGACATAGTTGTAGCTGCGAATACTGCGAAAGCAGCTGCTAAATGTTTTTTGTTCATAATAATTCACTCCTAAATACATGATTTTTACAAATAACACAAATACTAACATGTATTATATATGAAATTCTGTTAATTGTAAATAAAATATAAATTTTTTTCTTAATTATAAACAAATATAATCAGATGAGTCAAATATTGTACAATTAGCTTAAAATTACCCCAGAATTAAGCACAGAATGTCATATTACTATATAATAATACTTAGTACAGTAACATATTATATCGAAAAAAATAGTTTTAGGCTAGACCTAAGACCGAGAAATATATAAATAAGATGAAATTTGCTGATTATATAAATTATATAAACTGAGATGGTGAAAGTTTCACTAGGGAGGTCTCATGAATATTAGCGTCTATTATGGACGAGCAGGATCAGGCAAGACGCGTGCCGTATATGAACGGATACGTCAAGTGATGACCGATTGTCCAGGGGAACCCATAATCTTACTGGTTCCTGAACCAGCTACGTATCGGGTAGAGCGAGAACTTGCTGAATTTATGCCTGAAAAAGGCTTTACTACGGTCCATGTCGTAGGCTTTGGTCGTTTGGGGTACCAAGTATATCAATCCATAGGCTCCAAAGGGGCTGGTCAATCAAGCTTATCTAGCTTTGACCGGTCTATGTTGTTGCGCCTTGTAATGAAGCGAAAACAAAAGGAGCTAGGTTTATTAGAACAGGCTACTAAACGTCCTGAGTTTTCTTCTGTATTGCAACAGCTTTTTTCTGAGTTTCGCGCCTTCCGCGTCGGACCTGATGACCTTGAACGTGGGGCAGAGGCCGTTAAAAATAAAGTATTGCAAAAGAAATTGCGCGAACTTGCTATTTGTATGGCCGCCTATGAAGAGGAAATCAGTCGTCATGGGGAGCGCGACATAGATCCTATCATGGAAATCGTTGAGGCTTTGCCTCAATCTCCACTGATGGAAAACAGCCATGTCTTTATTGATGGCTTTCATTGGTTTACACCGACTCACTACGAGTTGATCTATACCTTGTTTGATTTGGCGAAGGAAGCAGTTATTACCATCGACTTGCCAACGGCTCCAAAGAGCTTACATCTTGCTCGTCGAGGGGAACATCTTTTCAGCCGTCCTTTAGAGATTTATGATACCTTAGTGGCTCGTTATGGCTCTAGTATTAAGTGGGTTGGTTTTGACGGGAAACGGGGCCCTCAAATCGTACAAGAATTAGAAGCTAATTACTTTACTAGTCCTAGTAAGCAAAATTCTACTGATACTACTGTTCCGCTCATTCGTGGGTACAACCGAGAACGGGAAGCTGATGCGGTGGCTCGCCGTATTTTAGCCTACGTAGAATCCTCTCCACACGCACGTTACCGCGATGTATGTATCATGCTTCGCGAGTCAGAAACGTACGGGGACACCTTAGAAAAGGTCTTCGGTCGGTATGGCATCCCACATTTTATGGACCGCCAGCGGCCTATGAAAAATCATCCATTAGGTGAGTTGTTGACGGCTCTCTTTGATATCGTGCGCCATAGCTACAGCCGAGACAGCATGTTCTTATTGCTCAAAACAGACTTGATGCCTCTTTCCCGTGAGGTCGTAGATGAATTGGAGAACTACGTACTCGAGTTTGGTATCGACCATTATAAATGGGAACGTGAAAGCTGGCCGTATTTACGAGGTTTTCATGAGGGGCAAGATGAAGAAAGTCACGTTGATGCACCTCGTAGAGCGCGTGTTAATAAAGCACGACAAACTATTATGGAGATCCTATCCCCATGGTTTGACTTTGCCGCTCATAGCGAAGGACATACAGGAGCAGAATGGGGCGAACAGCTTTATGGTCTCTTAGAAACCTTGCAAGTGCCACAGCGCCTTTATGAATGGGCGAAGGACGCAGAAACGGTGGGCGATCAAGAGTCTAAAGCTAGCCATGAACAGATGTACAATGCTGTTATTTCTTTCATAGACGAAATCTCTATGGTTATGAAGGACGAAGTGTTATCACTGGATGAGATGATGTTGCTCCTAGCAGAAGGCTTGAGCGATGTAAATTATTCCATGATTCCACCGTCCTTGGACCATGTGGTGATTACCACCATTGAACGTGGTTATAGCCAATGGTGGCCTAAGGTATTCGTCATGGGCCTCAACCAAGGTGTATTCCCACAAAGTATGGGCGATGAAGGGCTCATTAAAGATAAGGAGCGTCAAGAATTGGCGGAGGCTGGCATTACTTTGGCTGAAGGGGCTTTGCCGAAGGCTTTTAACGAAAATTTCCTATTATACCTAGCTATGACGCGGGCGTCCGATTCCTTGACGCTGTCCTATGCAAGCTCTGGTGAAGATGGAACCGGCCTTGAGCCATCCCTCGTAGTGAAACGACTAGAATCCCTTGGTTATGTAGATAAGGCGGTAGATATTCCACTCTCTATTGCACCCGATACCGAGGCGGATTATGTATGGCGACCTTTACAGAGTTTGTCCCTATTGTCTGAGCGCTGGGGCGCCCTCTTTAGTGGTCATGAGGTCAATCCATTGTGGTGGGGCCTCTATAACTGGGCTCGTGAAAGCGACACCTACCGCCCTCGTTTAGGTGAGGTATCTCGTGGTATTCGAGATAATAATGATGTGCCTGTCATTACGAAGGATTTAGTGAATGGATTGTTCCTATCTAAAGGTTATATGTCTGGTTCTGTGACGCGCCTAGAGAGATATCAGCAGTGTCCGTTCAAGTTCTATGCCCAATATGGTTTGAAACTAGAACCGCGTCGTGTACGCTCCTTTGGTGCTCCTGAAATTGGCACATTCCTTCATGCTAACTTGGAGCGTTTAGGTAATTATCTATTAGATAACAATAAACAATGGCGTGACCTTAACGAAGAGGACCAACATAACTTGTGCCGTACGGTGGCGGAAGAGATTTTACAAGAAAATCAAGGTGGCGAGGAAACGAGCGATGCCTACCAAAAGGCAATCGAGCAGCGTGTACAAAGAACATTACATGTAACGGTAGACCGCCTCGTAGAGTGGTCGAAGCGCAGTGATTTTGATACGAAATACTTAGAGCAAGATTTTGGCCGTCAAGGAGGCTGGGATCCGATTCGCGTACCGCTTGGAGATGATCGCTATTTACGCCTCATTGGTCAAATTGACCGCATCGATGAATATACCCGAGATGGTCAAACCTATGGTATGGTTATTGACTACAAGTCGGGTGGCGCACACGTAACGGCGCAAGATGTATACTATGGCCTTAAATTGCAGCTTATGACCTATCTGTTGGCATTAGAATCTGCTTACGGTAAAAGCCAGGGCGAATCTATAGCTCCTGCGGCTGTGGTGTATTCCTATGTGAAGAACCCTAAAATTCCTGCCGACGCACCTATATCCTATGAGGATGCCATATCACTTGCGAAAGAAAGCAATGCATGGCAAAACAGTGGATACTTCTCTGATGATATCGAGTTGTTGACGCATATCGATAATAAATTTTTGTCCTATGGCTCTAAACGAGGACCTTATGTACCAATCGCTACGAGAAAGGATCAAACTATTTCTAGTAGAGATTTGCGCAAGGTTAAGAATCCTAGTGAATTTGACGTAATGTGCCGCTATACAAACCACGTAATGGCTGAAACGGGCCGTAATATTGGGGACGGTCAGTTCCCGATTAAGCCATATCAATTGAATGGCTTTAGACCATGTACATATTGTGACTATCGTACTGTCTGCCGTTTTGACTCTAGCCGTAATAAGTATAATTATCTGTCCGGCTTATCTGAAGATGATGCATTAGAACGGATGAAAGAGGCTCTAAACGACGGAAATCACAGTAACGACAGCAATAATAGCAATGACGGAAATAATAGTATCGACAGAAATAAAAGTAATGTAGCAAATAGAAATAATAAAGGAGGTGAAAACCATGGGTGTTAAATGGACGCCAGAGCAAGAGTCTGCCATCATAGCTCCTAAGGACTCGTCCTTAGATAATCAAACCTTGCTTGTGGCAGCTGCGGCCGGCTCAGGTAAAACGGCAGTTCTCGTAGAGCGCATTATTACCCGTCTTAAAGATATGGATAATCCCTTATCCGTGCAAGAGCTCATGGTTGTAACCTTTACAAAGGCGGCTGCTCAAGAGATGAGTGCCCGCATTGGACTTGCCTTGGCAAAAGCCATGGAGTCTACTGATGATGCGGCTATGCAAGAGCGCCTTGAACGACAGCTCAATCTGTTGCCATCTGCTCATATTTCTACGTTGCATTCCTTCTGCCAATGGGTAATTCGATCCTATTTCTACAAGCTAGATATTAACCCAACGGCTCGCATTGGTAACGAAGCAGAAATGGCCCTCTTACAACAAGAGGTATTAGCCGATTTATTAACTAAATCCTATGAAGAAGGCCTTTATAATATTTATGAATTGGCAGACTTCTTCAGTGATGATAAATCGGATGCAGGCTTAACGGTAAAGATTATGTCTTTATATAACTATGCCATGTCCCTTGCCAATCCTGATGGATGGTTACGAAAAGCCTTAGAGCCTTATAAAGAGGCTATGACTATAAGCCCAAGCGATACGCTATGGGGCCAATATATGTGGGATAAGCATGTAGCTGTTATCGACCACATTCGTGAGCGTTTAGAGCGGATGGAACAAATCTTGCTCGATCCAGTGGGTCCTCATAAATGGCAAAACATATACGATAACCAACTAGCCGCACTAAGCATGCTTTCAAATGCTCAAACATGGGACGACATGGGGGAAGCTTGTAAGCATATGGATACCTTTATTAAGGACCAGTTCCGCATGGGCTCAAAAGAGGCACAAGCCTTTGATCCTATATTGGTAGCAGAGTTTAAATCTTTAGGTTCCCAAAATAAAGATGACCTTAAAGCGATGCAAGCTGCTGTGTTTACCGTGCCAGAAGCTACCTTGCAAGAGCAGTTCAAGGCGCAATATCCAATCATCGAAGGGCTTGTAGAGCTAACCATTGCGTTCCACCAAGCGTATAGATACATGAAACAAGAGCAAGGTATCATGGACTTTAGTGACCTTGAGCATTTATGCTTGGCCCTTCTCGTTGAACCGGGTACAGAGGATGACCCTCAGCCGTCCGACGTAGCGAAGGAGCTGCAAGATACGTTCAAAGAAATCATGGTCGACGAATACCAAGATACGAACGGCGTGCAAGAGACGATTATCAACTTGATTTCTCGCGTTGATAACCGGTTCTACGTAGGGGACGTGAAGCAAGCGATTTATAGCTTCCGTATGGCGGATAGTTCTCTGTTTATGGAGAAATATAATACGTACGGCGGTACTGATACGGTGGAGCGCCGCATCGACCTAGCGAAGAACTTCCGATCTCATGAAAATATCTTGACCGCAACGAATTTCTTGTTCTACCAAATCATGACGGAAGAGGCGGCAGAGCTAAATTATACGGAGGCTGAATCCCTCATTCCTGGCCGTATCGTAGAGGATACGCCTGAGGATTGGGTTGGAGGAGACGTGGAATTGCAGCTCCTCGATGTGAGTAAGGATACCCTCAGTGCTAGTGAAAGCGACGAAGATGAAGGGGACGACCCTGAAAACAACGAGCGTGAGCTCGATTTCATTATCCAAAAGATTAAGGAAATCCACGGTGCTAAGAAGAAGGTGCAAAATCCTGATGGCACGTTCCGTCAAATCGAGTGGCGAGACTTTGCTATTTTGCGCAGATCCTTGGCTGGTTGGGGCACTCGTGCTGTAGAGGCCATGCGCCAAGCAGGTATCCCTGCGGTGGTAAACGAACGGGATGGCTACTTTGAAGCACAAGAGATTCAATTACTATTGGCATTGTTATCCATCATAGATAATCCGGAACAAGACTTGCCGATGGCAGCGGTGTTGCATTCCGGTCTTGTGGGGCTTGATGCAAACGAACTAGGGGCACTGCGCCTGTCTGGTGAGGGCTCTTTGTGGTCCCTCATGCCCGCCTATGCAGAAGCAGCTCAAGATGAGCGCTTATTAGCTTTTATTGGTCATATGGAGCGTTGGCGTACCTTGTCGCGCCGTCACGGTGTAACCGATTTGCTATGGGATATTTACGAATCCCAAGATTACGTAAATTATGTAGGTGCCATGCCAAATGGTCTTGTGCGCCGTGCGAATGTGCTCGCCTTATATGACCGAGCTAAGGGCTATGAGGCCTCTGGCTTCCGTGGACTCTTTAGATTCTTGCGCTTCGTTGAAAGCTTGCGCGATAGTAACCAAGATATGCCACTAGCTAATGTGGTAAGCGAAGCGGATAATGTAGTGCGCCTCATGACCATCCATAAGAGTAAGGGCCTTGAATTCCCTGTGGTGTTCTTATCTGGCGTTCAAAAACGGTTCAATATGATGGACCTTCGCTCAGAGCTCCTCATCGATAAAAATGCAGGTCTAGGGCTTAAGGGGTATTTCCCAGATATTCGGGTATCCTTCCCAACGATGCCGTGGTTCTACGTGAAAGACATCAAAGAAGCGGCCCTTAAAGCAGAGGAACAGCGTATTCTCTATGTGGCGTTAACACGGGCTCGAGATAAACTGTTCCTAACGGGCTTTGTAAAAGGGTTCAAGAATTCGGCAGGTAAATTATCTAGTCTTGGGGAACTCATTAACAATGTTGCCGCTGTAGAAGGTCAACAGTTGCCGACGGATATTATCACCCAAGCTAATACGTATCTAGAATGGTTGATTATGGGATTTACCCGTCATTTAGATGGTGGTAACCCATTGCGCGTAGCCATAGAGTACGAAGGGCCGACCTATTTTGATTTGCCTGATAAAAAGTGTCGCATTAAGGTGGAGATTCACGATGGTTCTCTCTACGGTGATCTCGATTACAAGGCAGATATCGATGAAACTACCATCAATAAAGTACGTGAATTACAAGCTGTTAATGCTGTGGAATTGCCACAGGAAATCGAAGACCGGTTCAACTATAGTTATCCGTATAGCGACGCTACGCGACGCACGGCTAAGATTTCCGTCAGTGAATTGAAACGACGATTCCAAGAACGTGAAATTGAAGCAGGCACTATTGATACCTTGAACGAACCGATTGTAACGGTAGATACAGGGGCTAAACGAGCCGTTTCAGATGCAATATTAGGTCAAGCTATTAAGCTAGATGTTTGTAATGTTGATAGTGATGCTACAAGTAATGCTGATAGCAATGCTACAAGTAAAGCTAATAGTGATGTTACAAGTAATACTGCTGTACCAACTCTTATAGTTTCAACTGATGATTTAGCGAATTCTGTATTCGGCCGCAAGCCGCAAGCACTGCAGTCCGAAGAGGATGTGTTGACAGGGGCTCAATGGGGGACCTTGATGCATGAGGCCATGCAATGGCTACCTCTTGCGCAGTATACCCAATCTTCTTTAACAAAAGAGCTTGATGCACTTGTAACGAAAGGGACTTTCACAGAGGAAGAACGAAATCTATTGAGCGATACAAGTCTATATAAATTCTTTAGTTCTGACCTTGGGAAGCGTCTTATCAACGCAAAGCGCATCGAACGTGAATTGCCGTTCAGTATGCTTTTTGAAGGAAAACGTGTATACGACACCTTAGAGGATGGGGAGAATCTATTCCTTCAAGGTATTATCGATACGGCCTTTGAAGAGGACGGTGAATGGGTTCTAGTAGATTACAAGACGGACCGCGTCAAATCTGGGGAAGACCTCATCAAGCGCTATAAAATACAAATAGACCTCTACAAAGAGGCATTACAACGATTGACGGGGATGCCTGTGAAAGCTTGTTATATCTATAGCTTCCGCTTGCACGATGCAATCATTATAGATTAGTCTATAACAATCGTAAGATTGGTATAAGGCTGTATGTATGCGTACTGTATAAATCTATACAGATGTAGCCCTATAGTCCAGCAAATATAAGGTCCATCAAATATAAAAAGCTCTCTATCCTTGGATAGAGAGCTTTTGTGTTAACTGTATATATAACTTTTGTGTTAACTGTATATATAACTTAAATCAATTATCTAGATTGCGTCTTACAGGTCTAAATGCGGTAGTTTAGGCAAATTCAAAGCCTTCTTCTTTTTATGTTTTGATGGAGCAAATACTTTTAGTACCCGTGGTAATACTTCGATATCTACTGGCATAGATGGACCTGGATCGCCATCCATATTGGTTGCTAAATCGTCAACATTAGATAAGAGCTCGATGGATGCTTTGTTTACAGTTAAGGTAGTTGTATACCGAGAGTTATAAATGGCACCACTAATGATGAGCGGTATTACGCTGAGAATATCGAGAATAAAGTATTCTTTGAAGATGATGATACGCATGTAGCCGTCATCTACCGAAGCTTCAGGCATAAACCGTTCAAAACTAGATACTACATTGGTAAGCAATGCTAAAACGAGAGGAGATTTACAGATAAAATCATCGTTCTCAGTTTTGATGCGGTATGTATAGTCTTTAGTAGTAAATAAGGCTTGGCCTGCGCGCAAGAAGTAGGCGAGAGGGCCAAGTATGCTTTTCTCTTTTGGAGTAACCTCTTCTACTACTTTAGGGATAACACCTGCTGCGATGTTATTACAGAAATATTTGTCGTTGCAGCGGCCTATATCAATTGTTCTCGTTTCATTGATGTCGATGCGTTTGATCGCTTGTGATGGATTTTGATGAATCCCAAGTGCACGAGACATATCGTTAACAGTACCAACTGGGATAAAGCCAAAGGTAGATTTGAATCCCCCTTGAGCAATACCATTAACAGTTTCGTTAACAGTACCATCACCACCCATGCAAAATACTGCATCGAACCCGCGTTCGCAAGCCTCTTTAGCAAAACGTGTCGCATCGCCTTCACCGGTGGTGAATTTGACCTCAATCGTTTCGAATAAGGTGCTCAATTTCCATTGTAAGTCGAGGGCATACCGGCGTGCCGCCCCGCCCCCTGATACAGGATTGATGATAACCAAACAACGGCTCATAGTGTACTTCCTTACTTTCAAAAATAAGATATAGCTAGTATCTATTGTTAGATTGCTAGATTGACAATTTTAGATATGAGTTTTATAATTATTTTGTATACACTGTATTAAATATTGTGTGCGACATATTCTATAAAGATATGTCGTATAATATATTATACTCATTTTAGCCGTTCTTTGAAAGTGTGAAAGATAGGACGAGTATTAAGTTTTGGGAGATAGTTATGGGAAGACCAGATTCTAAAGATAGATACAATTTGTCCGCAGTGGACTCTATTGAAAGATTGCCACTTAGCGAACAAGTATATTTAACATTAAAAACAGCGATTCTAACAGGCGAATTGATGCCTCAAGAAAAGCTAAACGAAGTAAAAATTGCAGAACAGTTACAAGTGAGTGCTACACCTGTACGTGAAGCATTCCGTAAATTGGCTAAAGATAACCTCGTAGTTATCGTTCCTTGGAAAGGTGTTACTGTAAAAGCAGACACTCCAGAGGAAATCATTGCATTATATCAAGTGCGCGAAGTAATGGAAGGTCTTGGTGCAAGACTATGTGCTCGTCATGCTACAGACGAACAAATTAAAGAATTGCGAGATATTTGTAAAGAAATGCATGAAATAGAAGATGCTACAGAACGCGTTGAGGTTAACAGCCGTTTCCACACAATGATCGCACATTATTCTGGTAATGAACGCATTGTAGACTACTTAGCAAGCTTCCGTGAACGCGTTAATCGGGACATGTACATCAGCTCCTTCAATGCGGTTCGTACACATGATTGCGACGATGAACATGATCAAATCGTAGATGCTATCGAACATCATGACGAAGCAGCGGCAGAGGCAGCTATGCGTCAGCACATCAACAATGCATTTATCTTCAAAAAAGCAAATGCTGAAGTGCAACACAAAAAACTTAATGAAGTATAATGTCTAACGTGCTCATAGGCATAATGACATAAAAGGCTCCGCCCATGGCGGAGCCTTTTTAGCTGATAAACTAGTTGATCTAAGATAACTAATTAACTTGAGTTTTTTTGCGTAAGTGGTTAACGGTCTGATTTTTGGTATGGTTTAGAAACTCTAGCCGCTTATAATGTGATGTTAGGTGCGCATTGCAGTTTTTATAGTCAACGATGCGCAGCCGCACTAGTTGTGCTACGTCGATTTGAAAGGCTTGAGCGATTTTAAATAAAATCTCTAAGGACATGCCAGAAATGCCTGTGCCACACTCTAGTTTGCTTAAATAACTGCGGCTGATGCCAACGTGGTGGGCTAACTCATGTTGGGACATATTTAGAGATACGCGGATATTGGCGATTTTATGGCCTAAACATACGTATTGATGTTGTAAAAATGGATCTTCGTACGCATTAATCCGCAGTTCGGTCAATGGTGCTGTCGAGGGGTTCATAGGGACTCCTTCCTTTTCCCGACTCTCTAAATATAGTATACTGAGACTGTTGGCGATTGACTAATATAGAAAACTAGATAATTATCGGTTATTACAGATAATTACACGAATTGTGAAAGTATTACTACTATATACTTTGGTGCTGAAATCAAAGTAGGTAGTATATTGTTATAAATAGAGGAGGCTTTATGGAAAAATACATAGCCGTTGCCCTCGGTGGAGCTATCGGAGCTTTATGCCGTATGGCTCTTGGCGAATGGGTGATGACAAAGGTCAGCTCCTTTCCGTATGGTACGGTCGTAGTAAACCTTATCGGTTGTCTCATCATCGGCCTCGTGTTAGGCCTCTACATGCAAAAGCCAGATTTACCACAATGGGCCAGATTCTTCCTCGTTGTTGGTGGCCTTGGAGCTTTCACTACATTTTCTACCTTTGCCTTTGAAATGCTGCAACTGATGATGGCTGAGTCCTATGTACAAGCCTTATTCTATGGCGTTCTACAAGTTGTAGGCGGGTTAATCCTTTGTTGGCTTGGTGTATTATTGGCGCGTATATTCTGCGCTATCTAATCTAGGCGAATAAGGTGACTTGAGTTACAGCGTAAATACACCGATTTTTATATGATTGTTTAGTAAGAGATTTAGATAGAATACAAGATAGAATTCCAGATTATAGAGGGACATATTATGAAATCTATTAGAACACAAGATGCCGTAGGGCATGCATTATTACACGATTTAGTTCGCATCGTTATCGGTGAGGTGAAAGATACACCCTTCCGCCGTGGTCATGTCATTACAGAAGAGGATATTCCTAAATTATTAGACCTTGGCAAAGAGCATATCTTCGTTATGGAACCTGAAGATGAAGGCTTCTTGCACGAAGAGGATGTAGCTCGCGCTTTGTATCGTATGGCAGGTGGCGAAAACATGCACGAAGGCCCAATGGCACAAGGTAAAATCGAAGCCATTGCAGACGTAGATGGCTTATTTAAGGTCGATGTGGAACGCTTACATGCTATCAATAGCATTGGTGAGCTTACTATTGTAACGAGATTTAATAATACACCTGTGAAAGCGGGCGATAAATTAGCAGGTATGCGTTGTATTCCTTTATTACTAGAGGAACAACAAGTTGAGGATGCTAAGAAAATTGCTAATGGGGAGCCTTTACTTCATGTAAAACCATTCGTGCGCAAAACAATGGGCATCGTTACTACTGGCTCCGAAGTATTTGAAGGTCGCATTAAAGATGCTTTCACCCCTATTATTGAAGAACGTTGCGCAGAATTTGGGGTCACAAAAGTGGCTCATGAAATCGTAACGGATAATACGGACGATATCGTGGCGGCTATCGACAAGGTAAAAGCAGCTGGCGCCGACATTATTTTCTGTACAGGCGGCATGAGTGTTGACCCTGACGATTTAACACCGGGCGCCATTAAACGCTATGCAGATCGGGTAGTGACATACGGGTTACCTGTATTGCCAGGTTCCATGGTTTGTATTGCGTACTGTGCTGATGGTACACCGATTCTTGGCGTTCCAGGTGGCGTATTGTTCAGCAAACCAACGGCCTTTGATGAACTCTTACCACGCCTTGTAGCGGATGATGAAATCACAAAAGAAGATTGCATTCGCATGGGTCATGGTGGCTTCTTAGGATAATCCTTTTGTCTATCAAATGAGTCAAAGTTTTACTGTACAATGAGCTAAAGTTTTACTATACAATAGGTCAAAGTTTTACTATACAATGGGTGAATAGCTAATTGTAAAATCTTACAATCATATAAGCCTATATCACAAAGCGGGTAGATCCAATCTACCCGCTTTGTGATATTCAAGAAGTTATATTTATTAAAATGATTTTTTCCCAGTGTAGGATGGCTAGAACGTTTTAGCGTTAGCGTATCATTAAAATGATTTTTTACCCAATGTAGGATGGCTACAGCGTTTTAACGTTAGTGTATCAATCATGTGGACCGCTTCGTCCAAGGTGATATCTTCACGCTTTGTCGGTGTTTCGAGGACCGCCAAAGGATGGTCTGTGCCTACTTCACCAGAGGGCAAGTAAATATATTCTTGGTTAATAGTATCGCCAAAGATATAGCCCGCTTGTAAATGCTCTTTATGAATGCGACTCATAGTCTCTCCTTAGATGATTTGTTTTAGTGTAAAGTCTAGATAGTCTGCAGATACTAGCTCTAGTTTGGTTGTGCCAAATTCCTTTGGAATACGCTTAAAGGAAATTTGATCGTGTAAATGACCAAAGATACAAATATCTACTTTGTATTGCTCCATAAGGTCCGTAAAGCCAGAAGGGTCGTTGGACTCGTTAACTGGAGGGTAGTGCAATAATAACAGTTTTGTTACTGGTATGTTGTGTATATCTATTGTTAAGGGCTCTGATGTTTTAGACCCTGTTGTTTCCATCTTTGTTTCAGTTGTGAGCTGTTGTATAAGTGTTTCCACAGCCGCATCCATTTCTTGTAGTGCTGCTTCGGTGCGCATCAATTCTCTTTCGTAAATCGATTGGTCTGTTTCTGGTGAGAAATGGGAGTCACCAGGGCAGAGATAGGCACGGGTTCCACCAAAAGCGATGATGCGAGGGCCTTCTTCTGTTTGAATGAGTTCTGCTGTGCCATGACCTTGTAAAAAGGTAATAGCATCGCCCATGAGGTTTCGCATCTTGTTTACGGAGGCCCACCAGTAGTCGTGGTTACCGCGAATCATATATTTTTTACCGACCATGGACGCGATTTCTTGTAAATCGCAAGCCGCTTCGTCAAGGCGTAGTGCCCAGCTCATATCGCCTACGAGAAAGACAATATCATCATCTGTTACAGTATTAGTCCAATGCTCTTTGATGCGGGCCCAGTGATTATCCCAGTGGGGACCAAAAATATCCATCGGCTTCGTGGGAGGATTGCCAGATAGATGGAGGTCGCCGATGGCAAATACTTTCATAAAAATCCTTTCAATTATCTATGTCAAAATCATAGATGTTCAAAATTTATGTAATCTACATTACCTATGTTCAAAATATATGTATATGAGAACTAGTAGTTTATAATTATTTAGTTGCCTGTAAATAGGACGCAATATCACGCGTGATTTTAGCAGCCCGTTCTTCGTCACAGGTTTGAGGGATTTTATAGCCCACGTAGAGAGGCGTCGTTACATAACGAGCCACTATCTTGATATAGTCGTAGCCGTCTTCGAGATTATAGAAGAAATAATTGTAGGATTGGCTAAGGTTAGAAAGGGTGTGCAACACATAGCGCAAAACTTGTTGTAATCGAATGGCTACAGGGCGAACTGGCGTATCCGGTTTGAAGCGAATGTTGTACTCAAAGAACCCAATTATGGGATGTGTAGACAAGGTAATGCGTACGTGCTGATCCTCGTGTAAGAGCCAGCCTTCCATGTTTTGCGCCGTAATATCCTTGTGGTAATCGTAATTTTCTAGGCCGATGATTTGGCTGTGCGGATGGCGAATGGAGCCGCCAGACATATAGCCATGGTTTTTAAAGAATAGTACGGATTTAAACTCCTTGCGCTGACGAGTTTCACGCCACTTATCGAGGCCGAATTGAAGAATGTGTGCTGCTTCATCAGCAGGTAAGGTAGAAAACTCGCCTTCATCGGTTTCCGTTTCGATGATAACAGTAGGCCAAGTTTTTTCTAGCACAGGGTATTTGTTCATAAGCCAAATGATATGGCCCGATGTCTCTAGGATATTCGTTAACTTTGAACGGTCACAGAAGGGGCAACGCACTTGTTCATCGCGAATATTGACGGGTTTTGTGCGCCCTAATTCAATATTAAATCTAAGTGGTTTGTTCATTATGTGCCTCCTTCCATGCACGAAAATCTATACTCTTAATGATACCACAACTAGCGCATTCGTACACGAAATAATGGTATAATAATATAGTATTATTTTAACCATTAAGGAGGCCCTATGAAACCGACGACGCTCGTATTTCCTATTGATGAACAAAATCGTATATTACTAGGTCGTAAGAAACGTGGTTTTGGGGCTGATAAATATAATGGATTTGGTGGTAAATTAGACGATGGTGAAAGCTTCCGCCACTGTGCTATTCGCGAATTATTTGAGGAATCTGGTCTTCAAGGGCGCCTCGAAGATTTAGAATGTGTGGCTGCTTTTGATTTTCAATTTCCTTTTGATGAAAGCTTAACGCACGTGGGTTACGTCTATTTCTTGCGAACTTTCACAGGCAATGCAGAGGAAACAGACGAAATGGAGCCTCATTGGCTAGAGCCAGATCAAATTCCCTACGACCGCATGTGGGATGGTGACCGTCAATGGTTGCCGATGCTACTAGAAGGCAAGAAGTTAAAAGGGCCTATCGTGTTCGACCGAGATAATAGTACGGTAGATAAGATGGATTTGACCACTGTGGATACCGTTCTTGAAAGCGAACACTTGGCGCGCATTGATCTGTATATTAATGGATGAGTTGGACCTTATTGGCTAACATATATGTAATATATGGACAAGCCTTAGGCTATATCTATTAATTATTAAACTATTAGCTTATATCAAGATAAGGCTAGTGGATATTAAAGTATAAAAAGGGGACATGTAGTCATGAAAGTGGTACTAGAGTCCTACATTTATAATGTTTTGAGGTAATATGACTGATAAAAAGAACCCTAAGTGGGTGCCACAGTTATTGGCGTGGTATGATGTGCATAAACGGGAGTTGCCATGGCGCGATTGTGGAGACCCTTATAAAATTTGGGTGTCTGAGGTGATGAGCCAGCAGACGCGCATTGAGGCGATGAAGCCCTATTATGACAACTGGATGCGTTTATTTCCAACCTTGGAGGACTTAGCAAAGGCCTCTGAGGATGAGGTGGTTCACGCTTGGCAGGGGCTTGGTTACTATAGCCGTGCTCGCAACTTGCGCCTTGGCGTGAAGGACGTCGTGGAAAACTATGGTGGTATTGTGCCCCGTGACCGCAAGACTATGGAGTCCTTGAAGGGCGTCGGATCTTATACGGCTGGGGCCGTGCTATCCATGGCGTACAACGAACCAGAGGTAGCTGTAGACGGCAATGTGCTGCGCATTTATGCTCGTTTATATCGCATCTTTGATGATATTTTGAGCACTAAAGGCAAGAAGGCCATAACTGCCATCGTAGAGGAAACATTGCCTCACGATCGACCTGGTGATTTTAACCAAGCCTTGATGGACTTTGGGTCTGCTGTGTGTATTCCTAAAACTCCGCGCTGTGGAGAATGTCCTATTGTAAATATGTGCGAAGCATACCAACATAAGGATACAGACAAATTACCAGTGCGCATCAAGAAAACGAAGGTTGTAGAGGTGCCTCTATTTGTAGGCATCTTGCAATATAAAGACTACTACCTATTGCATAAACGCCCGAATCGTGGATTATTACGGTCCATGTGGGAATTCCCTTCGGTGGAAATGGTATCTGCCTTTGACGAAGGTGAACGAGGCCTTGAAGAATTAGTTAAGGACTTAGGTTTTGAACTAGCTTTACAACCTGTATTAGTAAAAGAAATAATACATATTTTCTCTCATAGAAAATGGTTTATGAAAGCATTCCGCGGCGATTTGACGTACGTAAGAGATGCTAAAAATATAACAATCGGAGCCATCCAAAAGCAATTGCCAAAGGACTGGATGCTCATCAAGCGCGACGAGTTCGCCAACTATGCTTGGGCAGGTCCTCATGGTAAATTGACGGAGATGGCAAAGTAATTTGTAGGAGCAATGAATGAGAATGCTATTTAATATAATTTTTGGCACCATCCTAGTATTAGGTTTGGTGAGCTTTTGGGCGCTATTCCTCAACTTGTGGAAGCCTAAAAAGAAATGGCCTGCTTGGGTAGGTTATCTAATTATTATTGGTGCGTGGTTCGGGGCCATCCGATACTACTTGTTACATCAAGTGGATTTATACGGCACGTTGTACTATCCGCTAATGAATATGTTTCGTACTGAAAGCTACGGTTTCCTCTTTGGCTTATTCTTAGCTATTCCTGTCTTTATCGTCTTCAGCTTGTTATACTGGGCAGTTAATAAGATTTGGAGCAAAACGCCAGATGAAAATAGAACGGGCCGCCGTGCCTTCTTTAGAACCGCCGCAACCGTAGTGCCCTTGGCGACTATTGGTGGCTCTAGCTATGCTGCCTTTGCCGGCCAACAGGAGATAGTGGTTACGAATGAAAAATTTGGTTACACGAATTTGCCTCCAGGGCTAAAAGACTATAAAATCGTGCAACTCAGTGACGTTCACATAGGGGCTAGCATCGACTTAGACGACTTTGATGAAATCCTAAAATTGGCGCTTTTACAAAAGCCTAACCGTGTCGTTATCACAGGCGATCTCATCGATAAATTAGCCTGGTTGCCTGAGGTCTGTGAAAGACTGACAACCTTTGCAAAACAAATTCCTGACGGTGTAGATTTCATCTTAGGCAATCACGAATACCATCACGATGTAACTAAAGTGATTGATTCTTTCAAGCGAAATACACCGATGAACATTCTTGTGAATAGCAATATTCAAATTATGGGTGGTAAACAACCTGTATATATTGCAGGCGTTACATACGATAACAGTCGTCAAAAAGATAGCCGAGAAGCTATGATCTCTAAAGCTTTATCCGGTATTCCCGACTATGCCTTTGTTATCTTATTGGCACATCACCCTGAATTCTTTGAAGAAGCCATTGAACACAAGATTCCGTTGACCCTTTCTGGTCATACCCATGGTGGTCAAATTGTATTTATGGGTGTTCCTGTAGTGCCAACGGGCACTCCATATACAAAAGGGCGCTACGTAGAAGAACAAAGCGTGTGCTACGTCAATAACGGTACAGGCCACTGGTTCCCAATCCGTATCAACTGCCCACGAGAAATTACAGTCATTACGTTCTTTGATGGAGTAGCTTAGTGTAAACGGCGATCTCGCTATAGGGATACAATCATGTATAGTAAATCCTTTATCCATAAATTTCTTATATGTATCATTCTACTTGTGCTATTTGATATCTCTCTGATCTACGCTATGACAGCTGATATATATAAAGGATATCTCAAAATAGCAATACTAGTGGCAATTGGATGCCATTTAGATATATACCTGGAACTCAGTAAACAAGAAGAACTGATAATACAAGCATTCAAGCATGATACATTTGATGAGACCTATGAACTGCTAAATACGAAACATATGGCTTTTATCATATTCTTTGTCGTATTAATGACTATAAACCTTATAAAATATTAGAAAACCATAGGGAACAAATAAAAAGAGGGACTGTAAGCAAATGCTTTACATAGCATTTGGCTTACAGTCCCTTTTACACGTTCATTTGAGGTATGAGAGGATGTTACATATATGTCATAGAGATGAGAGAGATTTTATTTCATGCGAACTGCTTCGGCAAATTCATCTTCGGTCATGAGTTTTTCTTCCAAGATGATTTCTTTAATAGAGCAACCGCGTTTGTACGCTTCTTTTACAACCTGAGCACTTTTATCGTAGCCGATGTATGGTGTTAAGGATGTAGCGATCATGAGGGATTGTTCTACGAAGAAGTTGAGTTTTTCTGGTACAAATTCTACACCGTCGATACAGTGGGTTGTGAAAGAATTCATCGCATCTGCGAGGAGGCGACAGCTTTCTACAAAGTCATAGATCATGATAGGCATGTACACGTTCAATTGGAACGCACCGCTGCCTGCACAGATGGTCATAGTCGTATTGTGACCGAATACTTGGGCGCATACCATGGTCAAGGCTTCGCATTGTGTAGGATTTACCTTGCCTGGCATGATGGAGGAGCCCGGTTCGTTTTCCGGTAGATGCCATTCGCCGTAACCGCAGCGAGGACCAGAGCCTAGGAAACGCACGTCGTTAGCGATTTTGAATAGGGTTGTAGCCAATGTGTTAAGTGCACCGTGAGCCATCATGAACGCATCTTTAAGGGCCAGCCCTTGGAATTTGTTGTTCTTCACGCGGAATGGAGCACCTGTTACCTCTGGCAATACAGTTTCCATAACGTCTAGGTAGCCTTTAGGCGTGTTTACACCTGTGCCAACCGCAGTGCCGCCAAGGGCTACGTCTAGTAGGTAGTCAGCGTTTTGAACGAGCATAGTTTTAGCAGTTTTTAAACCGCCCACAAAGGCGCTGATTTCTTGGTCCACCATGATGAAAGTCGCATCTTGTAGGTGAGTACGCCCAACTTTTTGCAAGCCTTTTCCTTTTTCTTGCAATTTTTCGAAGGATGCTATAAGGCCGTCCAATGCAGGGATTACCCGTTTTGTAATTTCAAAGTATCCGCAGATATGCATTGCCGTAGGGAATGTATCGTTTGTACTTTGACCGCGGTTTACATCGTCGTTAGGATGGAGTGGGTTGCTTTCATCTAACTGTTTAGCCCTGTGAGCGATTACCTCGTTCACATTCATATTAGTCTGTGTGCCAGAACCTGTTTGGAATACGGTTAACGGGAACTCATCATCCCATTTGTCGTCTACGATCTCATCGACTACTTGAGCGATGAGTTTCGCTTTTTCCTCTGTTACTGCGCCACACTTTGCATTGGTTAAAGCACATGCTTTTTTTACAAGCGCAAGCGCTTTAATTTGTTCAATAGGGATACGGTGGTCACCAATCTTAAAGTTATTGAACGAGCGTTGCGTTTGAGGTCCGTAAATTCGTCTAGCGTCGACTTCGACTGGTCCCATTGAATCGTATTCAATTCTTGTTTCCATAATGCTTACAACCTCCTTAAAAGACATGCCGACCTTACTGTCGGTAATTTAATTATATAAAATCCTGTATATTTGTACAGAATAAAAGAGAATGATTTCTGTTTTCATATAGAGGAGAGTTATATATGCGATTTATGCATATAAGGGGCATAATTTATATCTATTTACATGTATACATTATTAATATCGCATATATATTGAAATCATCGCTTTAACACGATAAAATGGAAGTAGCTTATTATATTGTTTTAAGCTCTAGTTTCACAGAGGAGGTAAGTACTTATGAAACATGACTTTATGAGCCATGACCTTCATCTGCCGGAACTGACACTACGTGGGATGCTACTTGGTGCATTGATTACTGTAATTTTTACAGCATCTAACGTATACCTCGGTTTGAAGGTTGGTTTGACATTCTCGTCATCCATTCCGGCAGCCATTATTTCAATGGCAATTTTACGTTTCTTCAAGGATTCTAACGTTCTTGAAAACAACATGGTACAAACACAGGCTTCCGCAGCCGGTACTTTGTCCGCAATTATCTTTATCTTGCCAGGTCTACTCATGCTTGGGTATTGGAACGGCTTCCCATTCTGGCAAACATTCTTGCTCTGCGCATGCGGTGGTTCTCTAGGTGTATTATTCACTATTCCATTGCGTCGTGCCATGGTAGTAAATAGTGATCTACCATATCCAGAAGGCCGTGCAGCAGCAGAAATTTTGAAAGTTGGCTCTCACAATGCTGGTCAGGGCCCTCAATCTAACTCCGGTATGGGCGATATCGTATCCGGTGGTTTTGTAGCTGGTCTTATCAGCCTTTGTGCAAATGGTTTTAAAGTACTTGGCGACAGCATGAGCTTCTGGCTTCCTGTAGGTAGCAAAGGTATTACTCAAATTCCTTTGGGCTTCTCTACAGCTTTGTTAGGTGCTGGTTACCTTATCGGTATCGCTTCTGGTATCGCTATCCTAGTTGGTGTACTCATCGCATGGGCTGGCTTCGTACCTTACTTTACTAACATGTTTGCTCCAGATGGTGGCGCTACTGCTAAGTTCGCAATGGGCATCTGGAAATCTAAAGTTCGTTTCATCGGTGCTGGTGCTATCGGTATCGCAGCGATTTGGACTTTGATTACTTTGATCAAACCTATCATCGAAGGTATGAAAATTTCTGTACAATCCATGAACAGCAGTTCCAGTGAACGCGAATTGCATCGTATGGATACAGATATGAGCACAAAATCTGTTATGGGCGTGTTCGCAGTAATTCTTGTTGGTTTAGTATTCACATTCTGGGAATTCGTTTCTGCAGTACCTATTAGTGCTGGCTTAATGTGGACTCTTGTTGTAGTAGGTATCGTAGTAGCTTTATTAATCGGCTTCTTCGTAGCTGCAGCTTGTGGTTACATGGCAGGTCTTATCGGTACATCCGCTTCTCCAATTTCTGGTATCGGTATTTTGGCGACTATTATTTCTTCCTTGGTAGTGTACTTCATCGCTGCTGAAAATAACTTGTTCGCTACACAAGCAGGTGTTCAATTCGCAACAGCTATGGCTATCTTCATGACATCCGTAGTTATCGCAATTGCATCTATTTCTAACGACAACTTGCAAGACTTGAAAACTGGTCAACTCGTTGGTGCCACACCTTGGCGTCAACAAATTGCGTTGTTACTTGGTTCCGTAGCCGGTGCAGTTGCAATTGCTCCAGTTCTTAACTTGCTTTACCAAGCATATGGCTTCACAGGTGCGTTACCACGTGCTGAAATGGATCCTAATGCTGCATTATCCGCTCCTCAAGCAACTTTGATGACTACAATTGCTCAAGGTATCTTCAACTCCAGTATGGAATGGGATTACATCTTGATCGGCGTTGGTGTTGGCGTAGTAGCAATCATTGTTAACTTGATTCTTAAAGGCACAACAGCTTCCTTAACATTGCCTCCATTGGCAGTTGGTATGGGTATCTACTTACCACCAACATTGGAAGTACCTCTCATCGTAGGTTCCTTCATTAGCTACTTCGTAGGCCGTTACCTAGTAGCTCGTGCTAAAATGCGTGCTGGCGAACTCGCTGAGTATGATATTGAACAATCTAACCGCCGTGGCGTTCTCTTCGCTTCTGGTTTGATTGTTGGTGAAAGCTTGATTGGTGTAATCATAGCTGTTATTATTGTATTGTCTGTTACAACTGGTGGCGGTGAATCTCCACTTGAATTAGTAGGTCCTGATTTTGAAAGCACAGCACAATGGTTAGGATTGCTTGCATTCGCATTCTCTGGTCTCTATCTTGTTCGTCGTGTTGTAACACACAAATTCAATAAAGAAGAAGCTTTAGCTATGAAAGCTGAACAAGAACAATAATAAGAGGTTAAACAATGAAGTTAAAACAGTCTGTACTCATCATGATGGCTGCTGCATTGCCAGTAGTATCCTTCGCCGCAAGCGAAGCAATTTCTGTAACTAAAGACACTGCAACAGTGCAAGCAGCTCAAGCTGATATGAATAAAGTTAATCGCAATGATTTGGCATACCGTATCTCTAGTACTGCTACACCAGAGCAAAATCGTGCATTACGCTCTGAAGCATCTAAAGTTGACCGCAATGCAGTTGAGGTAGTATCGCCTAATGCGGACCGTTATATGGATCGTAAAGAGGTTGCAGTATCTCCTGTGGAATCTACTACAGATCACTTGAATCTAGTATTCCCAGTTGTTAAATCTGTTAGCCCAACTGTAGAGAAAGCAATCAATACAACTATCAAAAAGTACGTTGCTAAAGTACAAAATGATGTAGAAAAATTGAATGCTAAAGAAGCTAATAAAACAAACGTAGTTATGTACTACGATGTGAAAACAGATAAAAATGGCATTCTTAGCATCCTGATTCATACGTATACAATGCGTGATCAAGATGCAAATGGCGTCAACTATGTAAAAGGCTTCACTTTCAACACTACAACAGGTCGTCAATTGTCCTTGTATGACCTCGGTGGTCTTAACAAAAAAGAGTTAGTGAATGCTATTAATAATAATCAAGAAGTGAAAGACCAATTAGGTGGCGATGTAAACATCGACAAAATGCCTACGGAGTTCTACACAACTGATGATTATTCCGTTGTAATGATCTTGCAACAAGACGTGGATACAATTCACAGTGCAGGCACTGTATATGTACCAGTTGGTAACTTACGGGACCGCCAAAATGATGTAACAAAATAACAATCGAACTGTGTGAATTTGATTGTGTGTATAGTAACAGCTGTTTAATTGTGAAAAGAACCGCTCCCAATAGGGGCGGTTCTTTTTTGTAGAGATTTTATGCAGCATTAGTCAAACTGGGAGCAATGAATTTAGGCATAATAAAAAGCCGTGTAAACACGGCTTTTTAGGTTTTACTTTATTATTTTTTGTCGTTGTAATAATTTACTCGTGGAGGCAATGGGAATTGAATTGCTCCATTTGTATTTGTAAGTGGTTCTGGTGGTAATTGTAAGAATACTTTCTCGCCAAATTTCTTTTTGAATGCTTTTAGAGTTGGTTTTTGAATGGAATCAACAGTAATAAGAAGGGCACTTGTATCAGTATTTGGTGCGATGGAAAGAATTTTTCCTTGCGGTTCCTTCTCTTGGTAAAGGGAGATAGCATCGGATTGATAATCCTCTAGTTGTTCTTGTGTCAAGTTACCTTTTGATACAACTACAGCTCTATCTAACTGTGGATCGCGAGCTTGGGCGATAGCGTTAGTAACGAGGTCAGCTTTCTTTTGATCTATTAAAGATGCATGTAATTGACCTGCTTCCCAGAAGAGGGCACCGTCTTGACGGAATTTTGTGAAGTCATTGTCATAGTTTAGAGCTTTGCTAATAATTTTAGCTGTCTTATTTTCCACTTGTTGTTTGAACAATGTGTTGTGGAACGCAAGGGATTGTTCCGTTTGTGTCATGCGGTACGCAATCTCAGCAGCCTCTGCACGGGTTATGTATTTTTCAGGGTTGAATAATGTGCCCGGCGTGTAGAGTGTGAAACCAAGGGTTGCAAGTTCACGAACTGCATCTTGAGCCCAAGGGGCTACGAATTTTTGGTCTGCATAAGCAATATTATCGAGGGCTGTTGGATCCTCTGTAGTATAGCCTAAATAGTGAAGATAGTTATCTGCTACTACAGCAAATTCTTGACGAGACATATATTTTTCAGGTTTATATGTTTCGTCGCCGTAGCCGCTGATGATATTTTTGCGAGCTACAGACTCGATGGCAAGAGCAGACCAACGGTCAGATGTAATATCTTTAAATTTGCTAGATAAGAATGCTGCCGTCCCATCATCAGTGATATTGTTGAAGAGTGCTGCTACTTCTTCACGTGTCATAGGTTGATTAGGTCGGAATGTGCCGTCAGAGTAACCTTTCATTAGATTTGCTTTTGTTACAGTACTAATGGAATTTGCTGCCCAAAAATCGCTAGGTACATCTGTGAAGATGTGGGCGCGAATCTTTTGGATGTCTTGGGGAGTACCAATAGATTTATTTACAACTACAGGTGTTGCCTTTGTAGAGGATTCTACTTTAGCAGCGTCCATATTAGATGTATCTGCTTTAGCAACGCCCACATTAGATGTATCTGATGTAGTGGAGCCAACTATAGGAGCCTGTAAATTAGATTCGACTTTAGTAGATTTCATTGTAGTTGTAGGAGCATTAGTCGTAGTTGTTGTATGGGCAGAGGCAAAACCAAGGCCTGTGGCAGCTAATAATGTGCCTAAAATGAGGGCACGTAATGCGTAAGGGGTATTCTTGTACATAAAAATCCTTCCTAATCTTGGTAAAGGCTAACGCTCGATAGCCGTAGAATATAAACTTTCACCAGCATAAAAATCTATATTCGTCGCAATATAGTCGATAAGGGCATGCATAGTGATATACAACAAAGCAGCGTAATACTATCGAGTATACGCTGCCTTGGCTGGTTAAGTGTAACGCCGATTAGCGTTTTACTGTCATTTTTACTTTGGAACCGAATAATTTAGAGATTCCTTGTTGAGTGTCTTTAGATGCAGTGGATACTACAGCGTAAAGTTGGTTGTTTTCTACATCAGGGAATGTAGCTAAGATTGTGCCAGCTTTTTCGTTTTTGTTGTAGTAGTTGCGGAAGTTCGCATCGATTGCATCGTATTCTGTTTGGCTGTATTGGGATGGCTCAACTACAACGTAGTTATTAACAGTGGAATCGCCACGAGAAGCAAGGTTAGCTTTTACTGTGGAAATATCGCTATCTGTTTTCAATGCTACGTGTAATTGGTTGTCACGCCAGTACATTACACCATAATCTTGGAAAGCTTCTGGTGTTTTGTAAGTTTTATTTAACTCTACAAATACTTTATCTTCCAATAAGGATTGTTGTTTTTGATCAAGTGCTTTTAAACTGCTGCGACGAACAGGGCGAACTGTGCGAGTCGGTTCAGTTTTTTGAGCTACTGCTTCGTTTTTATTGTGTTTTACGTCTTTTTCTACTTTTTTAGCATCAGCTTTAGCAGCTTTTTCTGCTTTCTTAGCATCTTCTTTTATTGCTTTATCAGCTTTTGCAGCGTCTTTTTTAGCGTCTTTATCTACTTTAGCTACGTCTTTTTTGGCATCTTTACTTACTTTAGATGCATCTTTTTCAACTGCTTTTTCTACTTTTTTAGCATCTTCTTTTACAGCTGTTTCAGCTTTAGCTTCAGGTGCAGCGTGTTTTGGTGTGGCAAGGCCAGCACCGTTAAGCATGCGGTTTAAAATTATAGCCGCTTGAGCTCTTGTTACAGGTTGTTTAGGGTTGAAGTTTTCTGTTGCGCCAGATGCTACGATGCCACGTTCTGCCATGTAGTTAATATCCGCTACATAATCTAAAGAAATGCTATCTTCATCTTTAAACGTTACTTTTTCTGTTTTCACAGGCGTTGTAATATTTAATTTTTTAGCCAAGCTAGCAGTGGAGGCAACAAACTCTTCACGGTTCATAGTTTTGCTAGGTGTGAAAGCTGTTTTAGATGTGCCTTGCATAACGCCTGCAGCACTTACTAATTTAATAGCAGAGTTAGACCAACGATCTGCTTCTACGTCAGAGTAGGAAGTAGCGGATTCTTTAGTTACGATATCAGCTAATTCTTGTTCGTTTAAGTTGTGTTGCAACACTTTACCATAAATAGCGGCTGCTTGTTCACGTGTGATTTGAGCGCTAGGTTTGAAAGTATTGTCAGAGTAACCAGAAAGGTAACCAGCTTGAGACATCGCTTGAATCGCATCGCGTGCCCAGTTGTCTTTTGTATCTGTGTACACGCCTGCTGGTAATGTTTCTTTAGCTTTAGTTGTTGTTTTAGCTTCTGTTGTTTTTGCAGCTGGTTTAGCTTCAGCTTTTGCTTCAGTAGCTTTTTCAGTTGTAGCTGGTTTAGCTTCTGTAGCTTTAGAATCTGCTTTTGCAGTTGTAGCTTTAGTTTCTACCTTAGTATCTGCTTTTGTAGTTGTTTTAGCAGTTGTAGCTTTCGCAGGAGTTGCTTTAGCTTGTGTATTTGTTACTGTTGTTGTTTTTGCTTTTGTATGTGCCGCGGTTGTTTCAGCGTGAGCCATGCCGAATGTGGAACCAAGGGCCAATGTGATTGCCAAGGACAAAGATAATTTATTTAGTTTCATTGAAAAAGGCTCCTTTCAAACTATACTTATATAAAATAAATTATAACACTTTTTAAATTTATACACTACTACAAGAAAATGTAATATATAAGGATAAAATTTACATGAATTCGAAATTCTACTGCTATTTATGTAAAAATACGATGAATTACGGTAGAAATAAGGTTTTTTGAACTTTCAAAATGCAAAATGATAAACATTCGCAAAATCTAGGTTTTATAAAGCTTTTACAAGAAAAATTGATAAATAAAATAATGTATGTGATAAAAAACAATGTTTATTATTACAAAAAGTCATAACGATATAAGAAATAAAAGGATACATACTAATATAGCAATCCTTTGGACATTTTCTATATGATTAATTTATAATTATATCGATAAAGCTTTTAAATATTTATTTGAAAGCATAAGTAATGTTTCGGGCAGAAAATTATTGAAAAATTTTCATTAGAATTCTTGCCATCACGCATACATATCAAAATTTTTTATTAGGTTAAGTACTAGAAAAGACGAGGACGATAATATGAAAATTCATCTTTTCCAACAGTGTTTGATTGACATGTTCTACCCACATGTAGGTATGGCTGGTGTAGAAGTACTTGAAAGATTAGGCTGCGAGCTCGTAGTTCCTAAAAAACAAGTATGTTGTGGCCAAATGTTCACTAACTCTGGTTACAATGAAGCGGCTATGGATGCTATTAAGAACACAATCGAATGCTTCGAGAACGCTGAATACGTAGTCAGCATGTCCGGCTCTTGCGCATTTGCAATCCGTGATGAATATCATCATTTCTTGAAAGATCAACCTGAGTGGTTGGCACGTGCAGAACGATTGAGCGGCAAAATTTACGAGTTCACTCAATTCATTACTGACGTATTAGGTGTAGAAGATGTAGGCGCTCGTTTCAACGACTCCGTTACATACCACACATCTTGCCACGTAACTCGTTTGATGGGCATTAAAGAGCCTCCTTTCAAACTCCTTAAAAACGTTAAAGATATCAACTTGATCGAATTACCACGTGCAGACCGTTGCTGCGGTTTCGGCGGTACTTTCTCCGTTAAAAACCCTGAAATTAGTGAAGTTATGACACGCGAAAAAGCATTGGAAATTGCTAGCACGGGTGCTAACGTTATTTCCGGTTCTGACCAAGCGTGCTTGATGAACATCGCTGGTATGCTTGATCGTCTTCATAAAGAAGGCGAAATCGATCGCCGTATCAAAGTAATGCATATTGCTGAAATCTTAAACTGCCGTTAAGGAGGAGACGACATGGCACTTATATATGACAATCGCCCCTATAAAACACGTATACAAGAATGTTTGGCTGACGATTTCAAAGTTGCAGCTATCAAAAAAGCACAAGACGTGTTTTATGATAAACGTAATACAGTAGTTGCGGATGTTCCTGAATGGTTAGATTTCCGCGCTGAAGCAGCTGAAATTCGCAATCACGTACTTAATCATTTGGATTACTATGTAAACCAATTTGCTGAAAACGCTGAAAAAGCTGGTTCTAAAGTTCACTTTGCATTCGATGATAAAGAAGCGACTCAAATCGCGTTAGATATTCTTCGTCAACGCGAAGCAAAAATGATCGTAAAATCCAAAACTATCTTAACTGAAGAAATTGGTTTGAACGAAGTATTAGAAGAAGCTGGTATCGAAGTAAACGAAACTGACTTGGCTGAATTTATTTTGCAAACTGCAGTAAGCCCACCATCTCACATCGTAGTACCAGGCCTTCACTTTGAACGTAATAAAATCCGTGAAATTTTCGCTGAAAAATTAGGTTACACAGGTACTGAAAATCCTACAGAAATGACTCACTTCGTACGTGGCTATGTACGTGAGCGTTTCTTGAAAGCCGACGTAGGCGTTAATGGTTGTAACTTTGCAGTAGCTGAGTCCGGTACTTGTACTATTGTTTCCAACGAAGGTAACGGTCGTATGGCTAGCTCCATTCCTAAGACTCAATTGATCTTCTTAGGTACTGAGCGTATCGTTCCTGATTTCAAAGCTCTTGACGTTATGATGGAAATGTTGAACCGCTCTGCAGTAGGTGCCAAAATTTCCAACTACTTCTCCATGATGACTGGTCCTGCTCGCGCTGGTGAAGCTGATGGTCCTGAAGAAACTCATATCATCATCATCGACAACGGTCGTTCCGGTATCCTGGGTGGTACATTCCAAGAAATGCTTCGTTGTATCCGTTGTGGTGCATGTATGAATATCTGCCCTGTATACCGTCACATTTCTGGTCACGGTTATGGCTCCGTATATCCAGGTCCAATGGGTGCTGTATTGACTCCATTGTTCAAAGGTTACGAAGTAGCAGGCGACCTTCCATACGCTTCCACATTGTGCGGCGCATGTACTGAAAACTGTCCAGTAGCTATTCCATTGCATGAGTTGTTGATGGAACACCGTCATATTATGGCTGACATCGAAAAAACTCGTCCAAAAGCTGAAGAAGCTATCTTCACAGCAGCTGCTAAGATGTTCGGCAACTCCACATTGTTCGATCTTGGTACAAAAGCTGGCGCTATCGGTATGAACTTAATTAGTAACAAAGAAGGCAATATGCCTGCATGGACTCAAGCTGTTCCAGTAATGAATGGCTGGACTAAATCCAAAGAAATGGGTACATTGAAGTTCAAGAAATTCCGTGATTTGTATGCTGAACATGAAAAGAACAAGAAAAAGGAGAAAAAATAATGGATGAAGTTAAACGTAATCAATTTGTTGCACGTTTATCTCGTGCATTAGGCCGTGATCAAGTGCCTACATATGTACCGGCTTTTGATTATAGCCATGGTCCTCAAGAAAATATGTTCAAAGATTTATCTCGTGAACAAATTGTCACTATGTTCAAAGAGCAATGTGAACGAGTAGGTACAAAATTCGTAGATACTACACCTGATAAATTGGGTGAAACTATTATGGCTGTTATCGAAGAACGTGGTAATGGTAAGGTAATCTTCCCAAGCACTTCTGAGGTTGAAGAATATAAATTAAAAGAATTATTCGAAAAAGACGCAGCTTCTAATGGTGGTGTTCGTACGTACTTCCAATGGGACCCAGCTAAAGGTCGTGAAGAAAATATTTCTAACACAGCTAATGCTGATATCGGTATTACATTCCCATTCTGCGGTATTGCTGAAACAGCTACTGTAGTACAAGCATCTGGTGAAGAATCTGGTCGTGCAATCAGCTTGTTGCCAGAAACTCATGTTGCTATATTATATACTGATACAATCAACCCACGCATGACACAAACTATGGAACATTTGGCTGAACGTTACCATAACGATCCATCCAAATTCCCTACAAACGTTTGCTTGATTTCCGGTCCGTCCCGTACGGCTGATATCGAGTTGGTAACTGTAGATGGTGCTCATGGTCCTATCCGCGTTACATATATCTTAGTTAATAGATAATAGTATAACTAGATACTCTAAAGGCGATCTTCTGAGGAAGGTCGCCTTTTTGCGTGTCTTTATATGAAGTATAAAATAGCATTGCTTTGAAAATAAATATAACACTTGTATTTTTTTCGATATATGCTATACTAAGTTCATAACCTATTATTATGATATGAATTAAAAGAGGTGTATTATGAATATTCCATTCTTTACAGATTACCTCATGTTAAGCAATCCACTAAGTATTGGTATTATCGCGGTGTTTGTACTTGCGTTAATTGGTATTTATGTGTTGCAACGCAAGGGCACATCCTTCGGTAATCTCGTTATTATTGGTACTATTGTGGGTGCCGTACTTGGTATAGCAGTTCAAGTTATTGCTGGTTTCCCTGATGATCCAACTAAAGTTGTTTATATCAAGGAAAGTACGAAGTGGTTCTCCCTGGTTGGTGGTGGCTTCATCGACTTAATCCGCATGCTTGTTATTCCTATCGTTTTTATCTCCATTGTACATGTTATCTTGCACATGGAAGCAGGCGCTAACCTTAAGAAGTTAGTAGTGGCAATGGTTTCTACAAACCTCGGCATGGTAGCAGTGGCTGCTGTGGTTGGCCTTATCTTAGGTAACGCCTTTGGTTTAGGTCAAGGCTTTGATATCGTTGAATCCGGTAAAAAGATTCGTGAAATTAAACCGATGGTTGATACATTCCGTGCTTTGATTCCAAGCAACCCAATTCAAGCGGCTGCTGAAACAAATGTTATTGGTATTGTAGTATTTGCCATAATCTTAGGTAGCGTAGCTCGTCTATTAAAACAAACTGGCACAAACTCCATGGAGATTTTCACTAAACTGTTTGATGAGCTTCACCAATTGATTTCTTGGGTAGCAGACTTCATTATCGGCCTTATGCCATACGGCGTAGTTGCATTGCTAGCATCTACATTGGCAACTCGTGGCCTACAAGCTATCCTTGATATGGGCTTATTCGTAGTATTACTTTACGTTGGTATCTTGATTATGTTCGTTGTTCAAGCTATCTTGATTGCTAGCTTTGGCTACAACCCGATTACATACTTCAAGAAAGCGAAAGCTCCATTATTGTTGGCTTTCACATCCCGTTCCTCTATGGGCGTATTGCCATTGACTGTTGAAACATTGACAAAACGTCTTGGCGTAAATGCTACAACTGCTAATACAGTAGCATCCTTTGGCACTACAGCGGGCATGCAAGGTTGTGCCGGCGTATTCCCAGCACTTGTTGTAGTGTACATTTCTAATGTAGCGAATATTCCATTTGATATGACTATGTACATCATGAGTGTTATCGTTATCGCAATCGGTTCCGTTGGTATCGCAGGTGTTCCTGGTACTGCTACAATGGCTGCATCTGTATCCCTTAGTGGTACAGGCCTTGGTGCGTACTTCACATCTATCAGCCCAATCCTAGCTATCGATCCATTGATCGATATGGGCCGTACATGCTTGAACGTATCCGGTTCCTTAACAAATGCTCTCGTAGTAGATAAAATCATGGGTACTATCGATAAAGAGGCTTATGATAACCCTAACGAAGGTCGCGTATAATCCTCAAGTGTAGGACATGACCTGAACTAGTTAATCTAGTACCGTTACTATAATTTCAGAACTTAACATAAAAGAACAGCTTTCGGGCTGTTCTTTTTTGTCTTTAATATATTTCTTTAATGTTCAAGAGATGTTATTTTAAAAGTGATAATTATTACAGATTGTAAACTATGGTATTAGTATTTGGTATTTAAACTTGTGAGCTTAGCTACAAACATACCCATTTGTGTATGGTATACTAACCCTTACAAAGTTATGAATTATGCTTAATAGATATAAGCCAAGAGGGTAATAGTATGATTACACAAGAGTTGAAAGATCGATTAATTGCAGATTATCCAAAGTTTGAAGATATGACGCATAAATTCTATAAAAAAGAAATGTCTATCGCTGATTATAAGGGTGAATCTGGTGCGTTTGGTAGCTATGCGGAACGCGGGGCTAACTCTAGTATGAGCCGTTGGCGTTTTAATGGAGGCCGCATGACGCGTGAGCATATGCAGTTTTTGGCGGACTCCATTCGTAAATACAACATACAGCACGTGCACTTTACGACTGGTCAATGCTTACAAATGCATGGCCTTGATGGTGATACAATACTCAATCTTTTTAAAGAGTGTCATGAACATGGTATTTATAATCGTGGTGCTGGTGGTGATAACCCAAATGTGGTAGCTAGTATTCTAAGGGGCATTGATCCTCGAGAAACCCTAGATATTACGCCTTATGCGGCGGCTATTAGCGAGTTCCTCATGGAGCAAATGTTTTATATCAAGCTTCCCCGTAAATTTAAAATGGCTATAGACAATGGTTTTGACAGTACGCCGCACACTACATTTAAAGACCTTGGGTTTAATTTAACAAAATATAATACCTTTAATGTCTATGCTTGCGGTGGGCTAGGACCGAACCCTCGTATGGGTATTCCTGTGGCTCACGATGTTCAACCTGAGGATGTATTGTATTATGTGAAAGCTATGCTTATGGTATTTGCTAATCACGGTAATTTCAAGAACCGTGGTAAAGCTCGTACACGTTACATGCCGGCTGAAATGGGTGGAGCCGAAGCTTTCATCAAAACCTATGAAGAAACCTTGGCTATGGTAAAAGAGGTAGAACAGCTAACCATAAATCCTGCTGATTACGCCTATGAAATTACAAAAACAGGCAAACGTGATGATTCTGTTGTGAACCATCGCATTCATCGGCAAAAACAAGAAGGCCTTTACTATGTGGAATACCATCCTGTAGGTGGAGATGCAAACGTTGCAAACCTCTTAGCTGCCCTTGATTATGCAGTAACCTTAGATCAAGTCGAAGCTCGTATTGCACCTGATCAATCACTGTATTTTATTAATCTCACTGCTGATGAAGCACGTAAGATTGCAAATTTGACAGACGATAGTGCTATCAACGAATTCCGTCGCTCCGTATCCTGTGTGGGTTCTACAGTATGCCAAATCGGGATTCAAGACTCCAATGGTCTATTAAAAGCTATCTTTAAACACCTTGAAGAGAAGGGTATAGACACCAGAAAACTCCCTCGTTTACACATCTCTGGCTGTCCGCACTCCTGTGGTACACACCAAATTGGTGAAATCGGATTCCACGGCTCTGTTAAACTAGTAGATAAAAAGCCTACTACATCCTTTATGCTAGTTGATGGCGGATCCGAACACATGGGCTCCGAAAACTTCGGTAAAATGGCAGGGCACATTGTGGCTACAAAAATCCCTGAATTTATGGAAGCATTAGCGAATAAACTAAACGAAGCTCCAGAACCTGACTTTGGAAGCTGGAGACTCACACACAAAGGGGAATACATGGAACTAATAAAAGCATTTGAGTAAACTCACCTTTTCGCTTGTGATGGGGCCCACCATATAGCTGTAGTTAAGTCACTTGCTATGGGGCCCCGTTTCATCACGACAACTTAATTAAAAATAAAACTAGGTGTTTCCTTGCTCCGTCCTTCGTAAAGTCGCTGCAGAAATACCTAGTTTTATTTTTATAACACCTGATATGGAACAGTCCCATAGCAAGCGACTAAGTTCCCTCCATATATTGCTGACGTCCCATCACAAGCTACATATGATATTTACTCAATATGCTTTTATATGATGGGGAAGGGAAAGACTAGCCTTGGGCTAGTTTCTTCCAGACGGTGGGCGTGGCGCCACTACTCTAAAGCCTTTTTATATAAATCAATCGGGGTATCTAGGTATTATATACTTATAGTGTGTAGTTCTATTTTGATGGGACGCCTTTATAAATATAGTTATAAAAAAGTACGAATATACTTGTGCAGCGACTTTGCGAAGAACGGAGCAAGCAAGTGTATACTTACTTTTTTACTAAGTTGTACTAACGAAACGGGGCCCTATCCAAAAGGCAAATGTAGAAACCGGGATTAGCTCCATTACATTAAGACTAAATGGTTAAAACTAGAGAATACTTGATTTTGTGTGTTATAATAGGCTTTATAGTAGTTTTTGGAGGATTTATCAGATGTTATTTACCGTCAATACAGAAGTCTGTACACGATGCGGCCTTTGCGTAGCTGACTGTCCGACAGGATTGCTGGTGATGTCCGATGATGGACCTGTAACTGGCAAGGGAGGTTGTATCTCCTGTGGACATTGTATTTCCGTATGTCCCACACTTGCTCTCGATAGCGATATGACACCGCGTAAGGAGCAAATCGATATTACACAGGAGCCTAAGTTAACGCCAGAGCAAGCGGAGTTGTTTTTACGCAGCCGTCGGTCTATTCGTAACTATCAAAATAAACCAGTTCCTGCTGAGCTCATTCGCAAAGTATTAAACGTTGCAAGAATGGCGCCAACAGCGACTAATACACAAGGTATTTCGTATATCGTAGTGCGTGATAAACAAAAATTGCGTCGCATTGCAGATCTCGTTCTTGAGTGGATGCACTTAGCTGCAAAAACAGTACCTATTATGCGCCTTTATGCTCGTGCTGCTCAAGCGGAAGTAGATAAAGGCAAGGAATATATCTTGCGCGATGCGCCAGCTCTCGTAGTGGCAATCGGTTCTAAAAAAGATATTCATCGTACTCATGATAGCGGGCATTCTTGCTTGTCTTATGCAGAGCTTTATGCACCAACATTAGGTCTTGGTACTTGTTGGGCGGGCTTCTTTGAACATGCAGGCGAAGCTGAATACGAACCATTGTTGGAGCTTTTAGGTGTACCAGAGGATAAGATTATTGCTGGTGCAATCTTGATGGGCTATCCACGGGTTCGTTATCGCAATATTGTGGAACGTCAACCACTCGATGTTACCTTCGATACGGAAGAATAAAATAAAAGCGATACTCTAATATTGATTAGGGTATCGCTTTTTGGCATTATAGACTCTATTTTTTTAGTTTGCGGAGGTAATGGTACCTTTGAAAGTATCATTGATGAATTGTTTAATTGCATCAGATTTGTAGATATCTGCAATTTTTTTGTATGTTTCGTTGTCTTTGTCTTGTTCGCGAACAGCAAGGATCATAACCGCTAAAGGTTCATCTTTAGGTTCTAAGAAGAACCCTTGTTTTTCTACATTAAGACCAGCGCTTTGAACGTAGTTCATAGGAATTGCAGCTACTACAACGTCATCTAAGCTACGAGGTAATTGAGCTGCTTCTAATTCTTGAATTTGAAGATTTTTAGGGTTAGATGTAATATCTGCTACAGTCGCTTTGAAGCCAACGCCGTCTTTCAAAGTAATAAGACCTGCTTTAGCAAGTAGTGCAAGACCACGACCACCATTAGTTGGATCGTTTGGAATGGCTACGATGGATCCTTCTGGAACGTCAGCCGCACTGCGTACAGAGTTACTGTATAAACCCATTGGCATCAAAATAGTTTTGCCAATAGCTACCAATTTGGAACCATTTTGTTTGTTAAAGTTTTCCATAAATGGTACGTGTTGGTACGCATTTAATTGAATATCACCATCAGCGAGAGCTTTATCTGGTGTTACATAATCGGAGAACTCTACCACTTTAAGATCGATACCTTGTTTTTTAGCCTCTTTCGCAACGGCTTCAGCTACTTGAGCATGAGGGCCTGCAGTGGCACCGATTTTTACTTCTTTAGGCGTTTGGCCTGCTTGATTAGTATTGTTGCCGCAACCAGTGATGGCGAATGCAAGTACACCAACGAGGAGAGGGGCAATAAATTTTTTGAATTTCATAATAACATCCCTTTCTACAACATATGTAATGTAAATATCCTATCATGTGAGTTGGATTTTGTATATAGAGAAATATCTATTAGTTAGCTATAGATTAAAGTTATATGCTTAAGCATGTAATTCACATGTAAATTACGGTACCGATGCTTATAGCAAGCTAAATATAAATAGCAACTATAATAGTTTTTAGCATATCTAAAAATCTCGAAAAATGATATAATATAATCAATAAGTTTTATACAACTTAATTTAAATGTCACAGTTTAATATATGCTTTTCAATTTAATATATGCACTACAATTTAATATAAGTATTACAATTTAATATAAGTATTACTATTAATTTAACTGTTGATTTAAGTATATATAGGAGGCTACCATGTTTAACTTTGATTTTTATAACCCCACTCATATCGTATTTGGTAAAGACCGTTTGGATGAATTAGATACATTGGTACCAAAGGATGCAAAGGTGCTCATTACTTACGGCGGTGGATCTGCTGTGCGCAGTGGTCTTATTGATCGCATTGTGAAGGCACTTGGTGAGCGCAAGGTAGAACAATTCGGCGGTATTGAGCCAAACCCATCTCTTGAGACCTGTGAACGTGCGGTAGCTTTCATTAAAGAACATGGAGTCGATTTCGTTCTCGCTGTAGGGGGCGGTTCTGTAGTAGACGCTACAAAACTTATCGTTATGGGCGCTACTTATGATGGCCCTGTTATTGAGGTTATGAAAGCTGGTGTGCCAGAGGTTCCGGTAGAGATGGTACCAAATCCATTACCATTTGGTACAGTTATGACACTTCCTGCGACTGGTTCCGAAATGAATAATGGTGCAGTTATTACTTATGGGGACGGTAAATTCCCTGTATTCAGTAGCTTAGTATTTCCTAAGTTCTCCATGCTTGATCCAACATTGACTTTCACATTGCCAGAAAAACAAGTTAAGAATGGCGTTATTGATACCTTTGTGCATACCACAGAGCAGTATTTAACATACCCTGTAGAAGGCCGTATTCAAGATCGTTTCAGCGAAGGTATATTGAAAACTATGATTGAAATCGGTAAAGAAACGGTAGAAAATCCAGAAAACTACGATATTCGTGCTAACCACGTGTGGGCTTCTACTTTGGCATTAAACGGCTTGATTGGTGCAGGCGTGCCACAAGACTGGGCAACACATCTTATCGGCCATGAGTTAACTGCGGCATACCATCTTGACCATGGTATTACATTAGCTATCGTATTGCCTGCATTGTTAGAAGTGAAAAAAGCAGACAAGCTTGAAAAATTGGCCCAATATGCTACACGTGTATGGCATATTACGGAAGGTACAAACGAAGAAAAAGCAGATAAGGCTATTGCTAAAACTCGTGAATTCTTCGAGTCCCTTGGCGTATCTACACATTTGAAAGACTATGGTCTAGGCGCTGAAGCTGTTGATAAAATTGTGAAACAATTAGAAGATCATGGCATGACACAACTTGGTGAAAAAGGCGATGTAACACCAGAAGTAGCTCGTGAAATTTTAACGCGTGCTTTATAATAAGTTTGGTTAAATCTATCAAAATTTGACACTAATTATATACAATAATGTATAATATAATAGCTTACATAAAAGACACCGCATGGTGTCTTTTATTATTGTTCAAATTAATTTTTAGCGTTTGGAAGCGGGCTAAAATTAGTTTTGACTATCCTTTACATAATATATAATGTATGATTTCGTAAGGAGGAGATCCCTTGAATGCAATAAAACATCGAAGTGCATTTTCTGTTGCACTTCCTATTATGATTCCCATGGGGCTTAGTTTCTTCTTCCTTGGATTAGGCTTTGGTTTGTATGCTACCAGTCAGGGGTTTCCTTGGTGGACCGCTCCTGTTTTAGCTAGTACAATTTTTGCAGGCTCTATGGAGTTCGTAACTATTGGGCTGTTAATGGCAGGCTTTGATCCAGTAAATGCTTTTATGTTGACCTTGTTTGTTAATGGGCGTCATTTTTTCTATGGTTTATCTGCACTACAGCGATATGTGAATATGGGCTGGAAATGGTTTCCTACCGTTGCGTGGATGTGTGATGAAAGCTTTGCAATTAATGTATCTACGAAGTTGCCCGATGATGTAGATGAAAAATGGTTCTACTTCCATGTATCGTGGCTTAATTATACCTTTTGGGTAGCGAGTACCTTTGTAGGGGGCTTGTTCGGCGATTTATTAGCATCTGTAGATTTGCGTGGTATTGGTTTTGTACTGCCTGGCTTATTTATTGTCATATTCCTTGAAATGTTATTTAATGCTAAAAGTAATAATATTCAAGGCTTTGGTGCTGTTGGAGCCGTTGTAGCCCTAGCAATGCTTCTATTAACGGGAAAATCCTTATTTATGCTTGCTTCTATGGGCTGTATGCTCGTAGTATGTTATATAGCGTATAAGTGGGGAGGTGTACATCTTGACTAGTTTTGAAATGGTCATTACCGTTGCCATTGTTGTAGCTGGCACATTACTAACACGTTTCTCTGCTTTTCTTATTTTTCCACCGGGTAAGAAGGCCCCCGATTTTGTACAGTATTTAGGTAAGGCATTACCTGCAGCTGTTATGGGGATGCTTGTTGTGTATACCTTTAAAGATACAATTGTGCTTTCCTATCCATATGGAGTACCGGAACTTATTGCTTTATTAGTGACCGTTGGTATACATGTATGGAAACGAAATATGTTCATGTCTATTGGAGCAGGCACTGTAGCGTACATGATACTTGTTCAAGCCGTATTTAATGTACCTAAATAAAATAAACCACACTAAAATAAGCTACACTGAAATAAATTACACTAAAATAAACCACTTATGTCTATTCCTAAAGGAAATGATATAAGTGGTTTTATTTTTATATTCTATCTAAGTTGTAATAGCCTTTCTAGACCTGGTGCGGTGTGGTGATCTTCCAAGAAGTCTTGTTGATCTAACAATTCCATAACGTCCATGTCGATGTTAGTGAGTTTGAAGTCGAATACATTAAAGTTAGCTTCCATATGGCTTATATTATTTGCTTTTGGCAATGGAATAATGCCTCGTTGAATATGCCAACGCAAGATGATTTGGTGTTTACTAACGCCGTATTTTTCAGCCAAGCTTTTAATGATGGGATGGTCGAAAATTGGTTGACGATCACGGGTAAATGGAGACCACGCCATGCCTACTACTTGATGTTTACGCATTAATTGTAATAAGGATTGACGTTGGTTGAATGGGTGGCACTCGATTTGGTTCACCACAGGTTTTATATTACAGTGGTACAGCAAGTCGATGAGGCGATCTTCGTAGAAGTTAGAAAGACCTAGACCACGCAATACGTTTTGGTCGTATAACTCCTCCATAGCGCGCCAAGAGCCGTAGTAATCGCCTAGCGGTTGGTGAACGAGCATGATGTCGATATAATCAGTGTCTAATTTTTTTAGAGAGCTTTCAACAGCACGCATCGTATTGTCATAGCCTGCATCGGTGTGCCAAATTTTGGTAGTAATAATGATATCTGTACGATTAACGCCAGATGCTTTGATACCTCTGCCAACGGCTTCTTCGTTGCCGTAGTAAGCGGCCGTATCGAGTAAGCGGTAACCTACGCTAAGTGCATTAGCAACGGCTTGCTCCGTTTCTCCTTCGGTGCCAGTTTTGTAAGTGCCATAACCGATAGAGGGAATGAAGCTGCCGTTATTTAATATTCTAAAGTCCATCCGTTCTTCCATGAGAACCTCCGTAATATTCATAAATTAAAGAAATTAGCTTTCATATAATTCTAATTGATTTTATGATATACTAAGGTATTGATAAAAATCAATATGATAGGAAGTGACAGAATGAAAATCAATCGTTTATGTTCTGTAATTGCTATGCTTAGTGTTATGATAATGGCGCTGGCCATTGCCGGTTGCGGTACAAAAACCGTATCCGTTGCTGACGTAACATACAAGGATATGCCGTTGCAGATACATAATGATGCCAATGTAACAGCCCTTAACAAGGCGACAGTGACGCCGACCTTAACAGGGCAGGTCGTATATGCTGTGAAAGTAGGCGACCAAGTACAGCAAGGCCAAACCTTGGCCACTGTAGACACATCGGCTTTACAACAACAGCTGGCATCCTTACAAGGTCAGTTAGCGCAAGCTCAATCGCAATCATATGCGACATCTGTGACGACTACGACGGCGCCGTCCGTCGATAGTGCTCAATTAGCACAGGCCCGGAAAATGCGTGAAGCGGGCATGATTACACAAAAAGAATATGATCGCATTGTGGAACGATCTCAACCACAAACTACGACAGTAACAACTGGCGGTGGTGGCGGTGGCGCTAGTGTAGCAGCTATCGAAGCACAAATCGCTCAAGTATCGGCACAAATGGCTGCATCCACAATTGTAGCTCCTATAGCTGGTACGGTGACGGCTATTTATAACGAAGACCGTCAAATGGCGATTGTAGATCGTCCGTTTATGATGATACAACAAACTACACCGATGGTAGCATCTCTCAGCATCCCTCGTGATGCGGCGATGAAACTGGGCACACCGGAGGCAAAAAACGACATGAAAGTGCTCCTCAAGGTGGCTGAACAAGAATTACCAGGTGAATTAACTTATGTAGATATTACGCAACCTGAAACGGTGCCTAGCGTATTAGTGAAAGCAACTTTCAACAACGACAAAGGCCTCATTAAGGCTGGCGAATTCTATACACTTGTTATCGAATCTAATGTGAAAGCAAAAATGTTGACCGTTCCATCTAAGGCGGTACGTGAAAATTCTGACGGCAAATTTGTCTATGTATTGACTGAAAATAATACAGTGGACGTACGCGTCGTAGAGATAGGCATCACAGAAGGCGATGATGTAGCTATTATTTCAGGTCTAAACGCAGGTGACAAGGTTATCACCACTGATGGAACCTTTGTGTTAGGCGAATCTGTAAAATTGTAATTACGAACCGTAAGGTTCTATACTAGCGTTTTAATTTATGTTGGCTGCATGATGGGCAGAAAACTTTCACACACTGTGAAAGCAACCTCGTAAGAGGAATCTGATAGGAGGGATTATTATTTTAGAATTTAAACGTTTTGAATTAAGAGATAAACCATTAATCGATAAGTATTTTGAACAACATCATTATGAAGCATCTGATAACTGTTTCACTACATTGTTCATGTGGCAAGATCCGTACGGCATCCGTTGGGCTGAAGAAAATGGCGTGTTATACATTCAAGGTGGCGGTAAGCGTGAACCATTCCTATTGCCTCCATTTGCTGGTAAAGATGCAAAGTTCCTTGATGGTTTATTGCGCGCTAAAGAATGGTTCGTAGAGAATAAATTGCCATTCCGTTTTAAAGGTGTTAGCAAAGCTGTAAAAGAGCGTATGGAAGACCTTTGTCCTGGTCGCTATGAGTTCACACCTGACCGCGATAACTACGAATACATTTACAAGTCTGAAGATCTTATCAATTTGTCCGGTAAGAAATTCCGTCAAAAGAAAAACCATTTGAACCAATTCCGTATGCAATATTCCAACTATGAATACTTGCCAATTACGGAAGATATCATTCCATTATGTCGCGAAACAGCAGCATCTTGGGTGGAAACTCACCACGAAGAAGGTATCGAAGACGAATTAGTAGCGATTAATTTGTTGTTCGATAATTGGGAAGCACTAGGCCTTAAAGGGGGCGCCATTAAATTATTTGGCCGTGTGGAAGCCTTCAGTATCGGTGAAATCTTAAATGATAGAATTGCTTTGATTCATATTGAAAAAGCAAATCCAGATATTCGTGGTTTGTACCAAGCGATTAATAATGAATTCATTCGTCATGAATTTAGCGAAGTTGAATTCATCAACCGTGAAGAAGACATGGGTTTGCCTGGCCTTCGTCAAGCAAAAGAATCTTACAACCCAGATCACTTTGCTGAAAAATATGACGCAGTATATGCTAATGAAGCAGATAATGCGACAGGCGGTAAATAAAAATCTGAGCTATGAAGCCGATGTGCTTCATAGCTCATTTTGTTATAATAGAAGTGTTAGCCTATCTATTTGTATTTACATTACGTATCATCATGGGATGCGATGCGATGCGATGCGATGCGATGCGACAGATAGAGGCCTTTATGATATAACGAGGACATAATTATGGAATTTAGAATTGCAACGGCTCAAGATACGCCACATGTGGAAAACCTATGGGCGTACTGCTTTGAACCTAAGGAAGATCCATTCTTCCAATATTATTTTACAAATTGCTATGAACCAGAACATACAATGGTTGGGCTAGAACAAGATCAATTGTTAAGTACTGTTCATTTACGTCAATATAATCTTAATGTACGCGGTGCTGTACTGCCTACAAGTTATATGGTAGGTGTGGCCACACATCCTGCGGCTCGCCGTGGTGGTATAGGTGGTGCGTTGTTGACTGCTGCATTAGAAGAACTCCGTAAGCGCGGTCAAGCCATGACGATTTTGATGCCCTCTAAAGCGGCTTTTTACCAACAATACGGTTGGGAACTCTATGCGCATCAATGGGTGAACACCATGTCTCTTGAAGATTTGCGCCCTATGACGGATAAAACGTTGAGCTTTGGCTTGCTTAATAGCGTGGACCAATGGACTTTGTTAGATCTAGTATATAAAGCGTATACAGCGCGTTTATCTGGTTATGCAGAGCGCGGTGAAAAGGAATGGAAACGCTTGCTCGGCAGCTTCTTTGCGGAAGGCGTAAACATCGCTGTTGTGCGCAATGATGAAAATATCATCGAAGGCTATGCGGTATATCGTTTAGGTCAACCTGAAATCCCTGTTTCTGAATTGGTGTATACTACACGCCGTGCACAACGAGCATTGCTTAATTATTTCTATAATCATCGCTCCCAAGGCACTTCTATCCGTTGGAATGAAGGTCTTCACGATACATACTATCGTTTCTATCCAGATGGTAAAAGCGGCCATGCCACTATGCCGTATATGATGAGTCGTATTGTTGATGTGAAAGCGGCTCTTGAAGCGATTCCTGTAAATCCAGAGGCATTGATGATGCCTATTACTTTGACCTTTGGTGTTAAAGATAGCCTTTGTGCCTGGAATGAAGGTCGCTACGAAGTACAATACGGCGGTGCATTAACTCCAACTGTTAAGAAAGTATCTGATACGCTTGAAGGCGAAGTAGACCTTACTGTAGAAGTGGGCGCTTTAAGCCAACTTTTGATGGGCACATTAACAGCACGAGATCTTGCCTTTGAAGGTAAACTTTCAGTAGGGCAAGAATGGTTAGATTATTTCGATATCCTCTATCCTGAACAAAAAACATATATTAACGAGTGGTGGTAATATGAGCTGGAAAACGTATACGGTAAAAGAACCGACAGAATTAACAGTCTCTAAATATGTAAAGGAACGATTTTCTCTATCCTCTCGAGATATTCAAATGATGTTTCGCAAGAAACGGGTAAAAGTAAATAGCCGTGTAGCCCATTCTCAGCGTTCCCTCAAGAAAGGTGATGTATTAACCTTGGAGCTGCCACAGGATAAAGACTATGGAGTAGATGTAGAAAAGGGACCTATTACCGTACTCTACGAAGATGCTCATACCTTGGTGGTTAATAAGGATCCCTTTATGCTCGTTCATCCAGCCGGTCAAACAAAGTCTTGTACATTGAGCAACTATGTGGCTGGTTATTATGCGAAAAAGGGCGTAGTTCATAAGGTGCGCCCTGTGCATCGCCTCGATCGCGACACATCGGGTTGTATTCTCTTTGGCAAAACTAAGGAAGCGCAGCAGTACTATACAGATGAACTACAAGCCGGTCGTATCGATCGCATCTATACGGGCCTTGTAGAAGGGCGCATTGATTCGGATGGCGTTGTCGATGCGCCTATCGGTGTCGATCCCGTATTTGATAACCGCCGTGTTATCGATGAATTTGGTCAACCAGCACAAACAGAGTATACAGTTCTTGGTCATGCTGGGGATCATACTTTATTGCGATTTAAATTGCTCACAGGTCGAACTCATCAAATTCGTGTACACATGGCGCACATCGGACATCCAATCGTTGGCGATGCTATGTATGGTACACGTAACAAACCTTATACACGCCAATGCTTGCATGCATCGGAATTAACCTTTGTGCCTTATGGAATGGACGAAGCGATTACGGTCGCTTGTGAAGTAGGAGAGAATTTTGGTCGAGAATAAAGATTGTTGATTTTCTCTGTATCCGTGTATACAAAAAACAATAGTGATAAAAACGCATAGTCTATGCATCAAAAGCATAGACTATGTTTTTTTTGTATTTTCAATTCCCAGTGGACAGGAGTATACTGTGTATAGACATAAAATTCTATAGACTATAAAGTTTATGATTTTATTATGAAATAGTTTGTTAGTTATGCTTTCACCAAGCCCGAACGGAACGATGCCGCAGCGCTTGGGATGATCAAGTGATATGAAGGAGTGCACGTTATGGATATGAATCAGAGCACAATTGAGCAACAACGTCTAGATCAAGCTAGACTCGAAGCCAATGGTATGTACAGCAGCCAATTTGAAAAGGATGCGTGCGGCATGGGCTTTGTCGTTAATATTAAAGGTAAAAAATCCCATGATATTATCGATGACGGTTTGCGTATTTTAGAGCGCCTTGAGCACCGCGGTGGTGCAGGTGCCGATAAGGATACAGGGGATGGTGCCGGTATTTTGGTACAAATTCCACATGAGTTCTTTAAACGCGAATGCGAAGTGCTTGGTATCAACTTGCCTTCCGCTGGTGATTACGGCGTAGGTATGGTGTTTGCCCATAAATATGAAAGCCTCCGTAACGAGCAAAAACGCATTTTTGAAGAGGTTGTTCGCGAAGAAGGCCAAGTTGTTCTCGGCTGGCGTGAAGTACCAGTTGATGGTACAAAGGTTGGTCAAGAGGCGGCTGCCATTCGTCCTTGGATGATTCAAATCCTCATCGGCAAAGGTCCAGATGTAACGAATAATAAAGAATTCGAACGTAAATTGTACATCATCCGTAAATTGGCGGAAAAACGCATTATTCCGTTGAGCAAGGAGTTATCTAGCGACTTCTATATCGCATCTTTGTCCTCTAAAACAATCGTATATAAAGGTATGTTAACACCTGGTCAATTGCGTGATTTCTACCTTGATTTGAGCGACCTTGACTTCACCTCTGCGTTGGCTATGGTTCACTCTCGTTTCAGTACGAATACATTCCCAAGCTGGGCTCGGGCGCATCCTAACCGTTTCTTAGTACATAATGGTGAAATCAATACTATCCGGGGTAACGTAAACTGGATCAATGCTCGTGAAGGTAAAGCAGAATCTCCATTATTCCCGGACATCAAAAAGGTATTCCCTGTAGTTGATGATAGCGGTTCTGACTCTGCTATGTTCGACAACACCTTGGAATTCTTGCACATGACAGGTCGCTCCTTGCCTCATGCGATCATGATGATGATTCCTGAGCCTTGGGAACGCAACAATCTCATGAGCAAAGAGAAACATGACTTCTACGAGTTCAATAGCTTTATGATGGAACCATGGGATGGCCCTGCCGCAATGGGCTTTACAGATGGTACTGTTATCGGTGGCGTTCTTGACCGTAATGGTTTACGTCCTGCTCGTTACTATGTAACAACAGATGACCGCGTTATCATGGCATCCGAAGTAGGTGTAGTAAATGAAAACGCTGAAAATATCCGCGCTAAAGGTCGTTTGGAACCAGGTAAAATGCTCCTTATCGATACAGCAGAACAACGTATCATCTCCGATGAAGAAATCAAGCAACGGGTTGCTACTGAATTGCCATATGATGAATGGGTAAAAGAGCACGTTATTCACTTGTCTGAAATTACACAAGCTGATGAAAGTGACATTCCAAAAGTAGAAGACTTGTTCAAAAACCAACAAGCCTTTGGTTATACTCAAGAAGACCTTGTACGTATGATCGTACCTATGGCAAAGGATGGTAAAGATCCTGTAGGCGCTATGGGTGCTGATGCTCCACTTGCTATCTTGTCTGATAAACCACAATTGCTATATAGCTACTTCAAGCAAATGTTCGCCCAAGTAACAAATCCTCCAATCGACTCTATCCGTGAGGAAATGGTTACATCTACGCGTGTTATGCTTGGTAACTCCGGTAACTTAACAGATCCAAACAAAGCTGGTACGTATGCGTTATCCATGCGTACACCAATTCTTACAAACCAAGAGTTGGCGTCCATTAAGGCTCTTGATTGCCGTCGCATGAAATCCGTTACATTGCCAATCCTTTTCGACCCAACTAAGGGTGCTGAAGGCTTGCGCGATGCGTTAAATGAATTGTGTGAAAAAGCAGAAGAAGCAGCACGTACAGAACAAAATGTATTGATTTTATCCGACCGTGGCGTCGATGAAAATCATGCACCAATTCCAGCGTTATTGGCTGTAGCAGCTGTTCATAATCACTTGATCAACAAAGTGTTGCGCACAGAAATCGGTCTTATTCTCGAATCTGGTGAGCCACGCGAAGTTCATCACTTCTGTACATTAATTGGTTATGGTGTAACAGCTATCAACCCATACTTGGCTCTTGAAACTGTACGCGATTTACAAGCTCGTAAACGCCTTGGGGATATTACGGTTGAAGAAGCAGAAAAGAACTACATCAAAGCAGCTGTAGGGGGCATCATGAAGGTTATGTCCAAAATGGGTATTTCCACAGTTCGCTCCTACCATGGTGCACAAATCTTTGAAGCTTTGGGCTTGAATACTAACTTCATCAACAAGTTCTTCGTAAATACGCCAACACGTATCGGCGGTATTGGTCTAGGCGGTGTAGCACACGAAGCCTTAGCTCGTTACGAACGTGCTTTCAAATCCGACGAAACTGTACTCGAACCAGGCGGTTGGTATGGTCCTGTAAAAGATGGGGAAGAGCATTTGTTTAACCCTAAGACTATCGATCTTTTACAAGAATCCCTTATCAATGGCGACTATGCTAAATATAAAGAGTATTCTAAAGCAATTCGCAATGATTACCACGTTACATTGCGCTCCTTGATGGAATTGAACTACCCAGTAGGCGGTGGTATTCCAATTGAAGAGGTTGAGTCTGAAGAATCTATCGTAAAACGCTTTAAAGCGGGTGCTATGAGTTATGGTGCCATCAGTAAAGAGGCGCATGAAGCGATTGCTATTGCTATGAACCGGCTTGGCTCTACATCTAACTCTGGTGAAGGTGGCGAAGATGTAGCTCGCTTCAAACCATTGCCAAACGGAGACAGCATGAACTCCGAAGTCAAACAGATCGCCTCTGGTCGTTTCGGTGTAACTGCGAATTACCTAGTTCATGCAAAAGAATTGCAAATTAAATGTGCTCAAGGTGCTAAACCAGGTGAAGGTGGTCAATTGCCAGGTAAAAAGGTATACCCTGAAATTGCAAAAGCTCGTCATTCTACTCCAGGGGTTGAGCTTGTTTCTCCACCACCTCATCACGATATTTACTCCATCGAAGATTTGGCTGAGTTGATTTATGATTTGAAATGCATCAACAAAGATGCACGTATTTCCGTTAAATTAACATCTGAAGCAGGCGTTGGTACTATCGCTGCTGGCGTTGCGAAAGCAAAAGCAGACAATATCTTAATCTCTGGTTACGATGGTGGTACAGGTGCGGCAGGCCGTACGTCTGTAAAACACGCTGGTGTGCCTTGGGAATTAGGTTTGTCCGAAACTCATCAAACATTGATGCTCAATAGATTGCGCGACCGCGTTCAATTAGAAGTAGACTCCAAGTTGATGACAGGTTTCGACGTAGCCGTAGCGGCTATGCTAGGTGCTGAGCTATTCGGCTTCGGTACATTGCCACTCGTTGCAGTAGGCTGTAAAATGGCTCGTGTATGTAATCTCAATACATGTCCTTATGGTGTAGCTACACAAGATGAAAAATTGCGTGCTCGTTTTAATGGTAAACCTGAGTATGTAGAAAACTTGATGATCTTCATCGCTCGCGAATTGCGCGAAATCATGGCTCGCTTAGGTATTCGCTCTGTAGCTGAACTCGTTGGTCGTATTGATCTCGTTCGTCAAAAATCTCAAGACGATAACTTCAAATTGTCTCGTGTTGACCTTAAACGCATTTTGTTCCGTCCATACATCGATTCCTCTGTAGGTCATATGCACACTGTTGACCAAGATCACGAATTGGAACGCACATTGGATATGTCCAAGCTCTTGCGTATGTGCCGTCCTGCTATTGAGGACCAAAAACCTATTCGCGCTAAATTGGCTATCACAAACATTAACCGTGTTGTAGGTACCTTGGTTGGCTCTGAGGTGACTCGTCGTTACGGTGAAAGCGGCTTGCCAGACAATACAATCAAGTTGAACTTTGAAGGCTCTGCAGGCCAATCCTTCGGTGCTTTCATTCCTAAAGGTATGACATTAGAACTTGAAGGGGATGCGAATGATTACCTCGGTAAAGGCTTATCCGGTGGTACTATTACTGTATACCCTCCTAAAGACTCTATCTTTGAGGCTGATGAAAACATCCTTATTGGTAACGTTGCCTTCTATGGTGCTACTTCTGGTACATCTTACATCAACGGTGTAGCTGGTGAACGTTTCGCCGTTCGTAACAGTGGTATTACTGCTGTTGTAGAAGGTGTAGGCGACCATGGTTGTGAATACATGACTGGTGGCGAAGTTCTTGTACTCGGTAAAATTGGCCGTAACTTCGCAGCAGGTATGTCCGGCGGTTACGCGTACATTCTTGATTGTGATGAGCGCTATGTAAATACCGGTCTCGTAGAACTACGTCCTGCTAACTCTGAAGCTGATCTTAAACGCATCAAAGAATTAGTAGAACAACACGTATTGCATACTAACTCCGCTAAAGGCCGTCACATCCTAGAAAACTGGAATAACTTTGTAAATAGATTTACAAAAGTTGTACCAGTAGCATACGAAGAAATGCACGAAGCTATTGAACGCTTCAAAGCACAAGGCTTATCCTTGGAAGAAGCACAATTAGCTGCATTCAAAGAAAAATATGCAAAATAATTTCTAATCTAACTGAATATCCTTTATATAAGATATATGAAATGCCTCTATAGTTTTGACTATAGAGGCATTTTCATGTATAATATTTGTATTGCAATATTGGATCATGGCAGTTCTCGGGCCCGTGCAATGGGGGCCTGTGAATCGTGTCAGGACTGAGAGGTAGCAGCACTAAGCGGTAACCTTCATGTGCCACGGGGAACCCGGGGGCTGTCGTGATCGAATATTGCAAGGCGGCCTGTGGGGCCGCTTTTTTTATGTCTAATTTACGATGCATGACGCTTTATTAAGGAAGTCAGATTTTCCTGAATATGGTATAATAAAGTATTGTAATTTTCGGAAAAAAGGGGGTGTTCCAATGGCATATATTGCGTTATATCGTAAGTACCGTCCGCAGACGTTTACCGATGTGGTTGGTCAGCATCAGGTGTCTGATACGTTGATGCGTGCTATCCGAGAGGATAAGGTGGCTCATGCGTATTTGTTTGCTGGTCCGCGAGGGACTGGTAAGACGAGTATGGCCAAGATTTTTGCGCGCGCTATCAACTGCGAGCATGGACCAACGGATCATCCTTGCAACGAGTGTAGTGCTTGTAAATCGATTTTGAGTGGCCAGTCCATGGACGTTCTTGAAATCGACGCCGCATCAAACCGTGGTATCGATGAGGTGCGTGCCCTTCGTGAAAGCGTCAAATTCATGCCTGTTGAGGGCCGTAAAAAGGTGTTCATCATCGACGAAGCCCACATGCTTACGACTGAAGCGTGGAATGCGCTTTTAAAAACTATCGAAGAGCCACCAGCTCACGTTATGTTTATTTTCGCTACTACAGAAATTGAAAAATTGCCTGTTACTATCGTATCTCGCTGTCAGCGCTACACCTTCAGACGCATTACGTCTGACGATATCGCACAGCGTTTATCCTATGTAGCAGAAAAGGAAGGCTTTAGCCTTGATTCTGCTGCAGCACAGCTCATTGCGGTCCATGCAGACGGCGGTTTGCGCGATGCCTTGAGTATCTTAGACCAATGTGCCGGTATGGCCACAGGCTCTATTACGCCGCAAGTAGTAGAAGAACTCATCGGTCTTGTTAGTAAGGAATGGATTATTCATTTCCTCGATGCGTTGCGCAACGGTGACGGTCCTAAATTATTGTCCTATATTCACGATGCTTTAGCAGAAGGTCGTGATGCGACTCAGATTATGGAAGCCCTCATCCAGCACGTGCGGGCCTTGCTTGTAGGCAAGGTAGCACCTGATGCGGACGAGCTCAAGGTATACGATGCCTTTAAGGCTGAGTTTTTAGCTCAAGCTGAAAGCATCGATTTTAATGAGCTTAACCAGTATGTACGCAGTGTACAATCCATCTTGAATGATGCAAAACAAGTGGATAATCCACGGACTATCATCGAAATGGGCTTGCTCGTTTTATGTGCTAAATTAGGCTCTACTAATGAAAGCCTAGAAGACCGTGTATATGCATTGGAAACGGCAGAACGGTCCGAACGGAACGATTTATTGAACCGCATGGCTCAATTAGAACAACGGGGTCCAGCTGTCGCAACTGCGCCTGCTTACGGGGCTAATTCCTTTGGCCCGTCAGGTGGTTATGCTAATAGCTTTGTTTCTGTAGATCATACAGCTACAGTACAGAGTGCTCCCATGAGTAGTGATCAAAATGCTACTGTTGGTACAGTACCACCTCCAAGTGGCGTAGGAATGATGCCACCGCCTACTAATGTAGGCATGACACCACCGCCTACAAATGTAGGCTTGACACCTCCACCGCTGGGAGCGCCTGGTAGCACATCTCCTCCTATGAATGGAGTGGGCATGGCTCCTCCGCCGATGGGCGGTGTTGGGATGGCGCCACCACCAAGTACTGGGGGCGGGCCACAACGACCTGCTAGCAATCCATCTAAAGGTCGCAGTAAAAAAGGTATTAGTACGCAGGCTATTATTAGTGATCAAATCTTGTCGGCCCAAGAGTATCGTAATGTACAGTCCAATGTCATTAAATACTTGAAGGACAGCAATCGCAATATGACCTCTACCGTAATTGGCCAAGGTCAGCTCGTATACGTAGACCAAAGCAAAGCGGTAATGGCCTTCAAAAATACATTGCATCTCAATGTAATGACCAACGAAGTCAACTTGGCAGAAGCGGCAGATGCTTTCACCTATACACTGGGCTATCCAGTACATGTAGAAATCGTTGATGCCCTTACACAAGTTTACAAAGACTATAAAAAGGCCTCTGGCAGTACGACGCAGCGCCAAGTAAAAGCGCCGCAACGTCCACCAGAACCAATGGTTGATGTGCAGAAGACCTCTGGAGGTCAACCAACGCAAATGGATTTAACAAATCCATCAGCACCACAAGGCACTAATAATGCTTCAGTGGGAAATAGCTCAGCAGGAGCTAATAGAGCTCAAGCTAGTAGCGCGTCACAAGCTCAACAACCTATCACACAGGTTAGAGGTCCTACACCTGAAGAGCTGGCTAGTAAGCCTGACTCCGCAGCGGTAGATGCGGCAAAGGCTGCAGCATTGGCCTTCCTAGCTAAGAAAACGGGCGGTGCTGCTGTAAATGCTACACCTAGTGTTAATACCGGTGAGTCTGGAGCAGAAACCTTACCATCTAGTGGAGATGTGCCGATTACATCTTTTGATGGCAGTCCATCTACTCAGGTGCCTGATGGGGAGATTCCTATCGAGTCACTAGCAGGTTCCATTGAGGGCGATGATATTCCTGTTCATTCCTTTGATGATGTGCCTGTAGAGGATATGGAGGAATCCTACGTATCATCCCTAGATGATATACCACCACATCCATTAGATAGCGTCACTGTTATCAGTGAAGATGGGGAAGTCTTAGAACGCCCTATGGATAGTGGTGCCCATATTGAGGTGGAACCTGTCCCAAAGTCTGATGGGGGCGAACAGCAAGAGGGAACCCCACAAAATGATGGGAATGCTATGCTTTCACAAGCACCTATTGAGGTCGCACCTATCGATAGTGTGACGGTTGCTCGTGAATATGCATGGGACCCAGAGCATATGACGGAAGAGGAGCGAAACAATCCTCTCTTGGCAGAAACATTAGAGAAATTATCTGAAGACCACGATATTATCGTAGAGGTCATCGAAGAATAAACGTTTAGAAATCTATATCAATGAGTCATATCCTTTGGCCTAAAGGCCTTTGGATGACAATACAAGTTATGAATCTATGTGGCATACTTTTATAGTATTAAACATAGAATAGTAGTAAGGACGCAGGTCCTAAAAGGAGGAAATACAATGTTTGGTAAAGGTATGGGCAATATGGCTGGCATGATGAAAAAAGTTCAAAAAATGCAAGCAGATATGAAGAAAATGCAAGAAGAATTAAAAACTCGTACAGTAGAAGCTTCCGTTGGTGGCGGTGCTGTAACAGTTGTGATGAACGGTGAAAAAATCATCGAATCTTTGAAGTTGAACCCCACTGCAGTTGATCCTGAAGACGTAGAAATGTTAGAAGATTTAGTGATGGCTGCTGTAAACGAAGCTAGCAAAAAAGTAGACGACCTCTTGGCTCAAGAAATGGGTAAAGTAACTGGTGGTCTTAACTTGCCAACAGGTTTATTCTAAATGACAAACGCTTTAGAACGGCTCGTAGAGCAGTTGCGCCGCTTGCCAGGTATCGGCTCCAAGTCGGCTAGACGCCTGGCCTATCATTTGGTAGAAATGCCGAAGGAAGAGGTAGACCGTCTCGTGGAAACCATCGTAGAAGCGAAGGGGGCTACGCGTCACTGTTCTATTTGCTTTAACTTATCAGCTCAAGACCCTTGCGAATTCTGTAGCAATCCGAACCGCGATCAAACGACGATTATGGTCGTTGAAACATCTCGCGATGTCATTGCTATCGAGCGTAGTGGTGACTATAAGGGTTTATATCACGTATTAGAAGGTGCCTTGTCCCCTATGGAGGGCATCGGTGCTGACGATATTCGCGTAAAAGAATTGATTGCCCGCCTTCGGGATGGTGTCGTACAAGAGGTTATTCTCGCTACTGACCCAGATGTAGAAGGAGAGGCAACAGCTCTCTATTTGGCGCGTTTATTAAGCCCAAGCGGCATTAAGGTAACGCGTATTGCCCGCGGTGTTCCTGTAGGTGGCGATATCGAATATGCCGATGAATTAACGTTAGGCGGTGCTGTAGTGAACCGCCAAGAAATGAAAGGATAATATGGGAGCTTTATTAGCATCACCGATTATTTCGGCGGTTGTATCCGTTGCTGTAGCCTACATTGCTTTCAAAGTAGCATTTTTCACCATTAAACGAGTGGCTATGAATGCAGTAACTGGTATTTTGACGTATTTAGTATGCGTTCATATCCTCAATATTCCTATGGATATTGGTTTGGGCGTATGGGCTTTAACAGCAATTCTAGGCCCTATTCCAATGCTCATTGCAGCCGGATGGTACGGCTTTTTAAAATAGGAGGACCTCATGCTTATCAATCGTGAACAACAACGCGTTATTGATGAAGTTGAACAGAATATCCTCTTGTTAGCGTCCGCTGGGACGGGAAAAACGAATACACTTGCTTATCGAGTGGCTCACCTCATCGAGGGCGGCTATGCGAAGGCGGAGAATATCTTGTGCATGACCTTTACGAACAAGGCAGCAAACGAGATGAAAGACCGCATTCAATCGCTCGTAGGCAGTCCTGCAAAGGCTGTGGAGGTTAGTACATTCCACAGCTTTTGCTTTTTCGTGCTCCAACAAGAGGGGAAGCGCAATGAAACCTTGTATACGGATGTAACCATCTTTGATGAAGAGGATTGTAAGGAATTGTCTGAACCGTATCGTCCAGGTAAATTGCGAGAAATGTCCTTTGCCAACATCATCGGAATGGTAAAAGAATATCGTTCTTTATATGGGCTCTATTCTGATAATCTCGTAGGCGACTATAAACGAACTATTGAGCGTTTGCAAAAGGAACAGCGTCCTGCTATTGAGCAACAGTTCTCTAGTTTTGGGAATGTTCTGTATAGTGAACTCCATGACTTCTTGAACCATGGGCACGAATGGATTGCCGCCTATGATGAAAGCTTAGCCTCCGTACATGGTCTAGATTTTACGGACCTTATCTGTGGTGTTCATCGTCTATTCCAAGACCCTGTAGTTCGGGAGCGCTGGCGTAGCCGTTATAGCTATATCTCTGTAGATGAAATGCAAGATACAGGCGTACTAGAGTACAAGGTGTTAGAAATGCTGTGGGAAGGTAATCACGTCCTATTATGTGGGGACTATTTCCAAACTATATACGAATGGCGTGGGTCTGATCCATTCCGCTTGCTCAAGCAGTTTGATGCGGACTTTAAGCCTTTAAAAATTATTTTCTACGAAAACTACCGCTCTAACTGGACGCTCTTTACGATGGCGTTTAAAACATTGCAGAATATGTTCCCTGATCTCGTAGGCTCTATCTATACTGAATTGCCTCGCGCCAATAATGAAAGAAAGGGCAAGCCTGTTCTCATTAAAGGCTGTAAAAACAGTTACCTTGAGGGCCGATATATTTATGAAGCTATCTGCGCCTTGCCAAAGGATGCTAATATTGGTGTTCTCGTACGAGATAATAAAAAGGCGCAACGGCTGAGCGATTCCTTTGAACGCCTTAATAATGAAGAGCCTGAAGACGAACGCCGTCACTTTATGATTATTGACGAGTTTAAATTCTTTAGACGTCAAGAAATCAAAGACGTTATGGCTTACTTTAAACTGCTCATGAACCCGAATGACTCCATCAGCGCTAAGCGCATTATAAAACGCTATGTTGCTGGCATCGGTGACGCTCGTATCGCAGCTATTGAAAGCCCTGAGACACGTCAAGTGGGCTTAAAATTGACGGACTTTATGGATATGCCTATCTTTGAGGCAGAGCCTTATGCCAAGCTCGTCAGTGGTTTAGAACATCATGAGGTTGTGGTGTATGACGTAGAAAGTACTGGTACCGATACATCTCAGGATCGTATCATTCAAATTGCGGCCATCCGTATCGATGGAAATGGGCAGGTCTTAGAGACCTTTGAACACTTTATCAATCCAGGCGTACCTGTGGGGCAATCTGAAGAGGTACACGGCTTCTCTGATGCGTATTTACAAGAACATGGCGAAGAGCCAGCCATAGTACTACAAGCCTTTAAGGAATTCTCCAAGAATGCTATTATTGTAGGCCACAATGTAAATTATGACGTCACCATTTTTACTAATGAATTGGCACGCCATAATTTAGGTAATCCAGAGTTCAAGGCCATTTATGATACACTCGACATCTATCGTCGCTTCTATCCTAATTTGCCAAACCATAAATTGGGCTTCTTAGCATCAGAGTTTCCTATCAATCATGAGCCTACGCACAATGCAATGGACGATATCTTGGCTACAGCACAGCTTTTAATCTATGCAGTAAAAGAAAATATCGTGCCTACAACGACTGGTCGTATGGTGGCAATCAATAAGTATAAAGCAGCTTTCACCAATATTGCGTCCCAAATGGCAACGTTACGTAGAAAGGCCTATACGGAGCTGCCAACGAAGTTATTGGCGTACATTATGAACCAAATGGGGGTTCTAGAATATTATAAATCCCATGGGGAAGCGGCAAAGGTAGAGCATATACGCGATTTGTATCGCATTATGGAAAAACTAGATGCTGCCTATGAAGGGCCACCTGGTCTAGCTCGATTAAATCAAATTTTGCAGATGGCGGCCCTTACCGCAGGTGAGCCAGCTCAACAGGTGCGAAATGAAGATCGCATTCCTATCATTACCATCCACCAAGCAAAGGGGAGCGAGTTTGACCATGTATTCCTAGCCGGCCTCAACGAAGGTACATTCCCAAGCCCATTTGCCATTGCAGAAGGCCGTGAAGACGAAGAAAAGCGCTTGTTCTATGTGGCTATTACGCGTCCTAAGCAAGAGCTGACCATTACCTTTGAACAAACGAATATACGTGGCCGAGCAGTTCAACCAAGCTCGCTACTGAACTATATGCCACGAGACAATGAGCTCGTAGAAAGGAGATACTAATGGTGAGAAAAACACATCGTCCCGACGATATTTTGTGGACTGTAACTGATGCGGATTTAGAGGCTGTACATACTAACAAGCTTGCTGTAGTACAGCCGTCTAAGCAACAAGAAGTGGTCAAAATGAGTGATAGTGTGGATATCTCGCTAGGCGAAGCCCTTGATACGAGATATCCGCGGAAGTCTCTTGTAAAGTTATTTGAGGAAAAGCTAATCCACATCAACGGACATAAGGCGACGCCAAAGGATATAATCTCTGAAGGTGACGAGATTTGGATCGCCATGGCTAAGGAAAAAATAGATCACGAACCCATAGAAATGGAACTACATATCTTATATGAAGATGATGATCTCCTCATTGTGGATAAGCCGGCTGGTGTGACAGTAAACTCTAAAGATCAAGTATCCCTTGCCAATGGTGTGGCCTATTACTTTAAAGAACATAGCATTAAGCGGAAGGTGCGTTTCTTGAATCGCTTAGATAGAGATACAACGGGCTGTATCGTGATAGCTAAAAGTGGCTTAGCCCAAAGTCTTTATCAACAGCAAATGGATGATAATACCTTTGAAAAATGGTATATGGCTGTTGTTGAAGGGATTATCGACACCGATGAGAACTCTTTAGTTTTACCTATGGCTAAGAGTATAGATGGGGTTCATTATGAAGTAAATCCTAAGGGAAAAGAGACTCGTACAGATTATTCCGTCCTATGTAGACATCAATTACAGCCTGTGGATAACTCTGTGAATAAGTCCAAAAATTCTGTGGATATAGCATCAAAAGATGTGGATATAGAACTATCAGATGTGGATAAAAGTGGTCAAAATGTGGACAAATCTGTGTATAACTCTCGAAAAAGTGGATATACAGAGGTTTTAGTTCGTTTGTACACAGGGAAAACACATCAAATTCGTGTGGCTTTCAGCCATATAGGTCACCCTCTTGTAGGGGATACATTATATGGCGCACAACCAACGGGGCAGCCGTTCCAATTACGTGCCCAAAAGGTTGTATTTACACACATGCGCACAGGTGAGCGTATTACGATTACTGCATAAGATTGTGAAGTCACAATACACCAAATGTTCTAATTGAGAAATGAGAATTATTGATAATTCAGCAATATCAATAATTTTATAAAAATTTTTCAAAAAATATAATGACAAATGATAATCGATAAGCTATAATAGAAACATAAATAAATCGATAGGCTTCGATGTATAGTTTAGTGAAATGAATGTAAGAGGTGTAGTATGATTTTGCAAGAAAATAGTGCAGCACGTAATCGAGGGATTACGCTTGCCAGTATAAAAGGTATTATAGGTAACGTCGTTTTAGTTATCTTTAAAATGATTATAGGCCTTGCGTCTAACTCTATCGCCATCATCCTTGATGCGGTAAACAATTTAACAGACGTATTGTCTTCTGTATTGACTATTGTTGGTACAAAATTAGCAGCTAAAGGTGCCGATAAGGAGCATCCATTTGGTCACGGTCGTATAGAGTATATGACTACGATGGCTATTGCTTTCATCATCCTTGGTGCAGGTATTGGCTCCCTTAAGGAATCCATAGAAAAAATAATTCATCCAGAGGTATCTACCTTTGATGTTCCAAGCTTGGCGATTATCGCCGTTGCTATCGTTGTAAAAGTTGTGATGGGCCGTTATATCAAGGCACAAGGCGAGAAATACAATTCCGATGCGCTCGTAGCGTCTGGTATCGATGCGCTCTTTGATGCGGTGATTACCTTTGCCACATTGGTATCTGCAGCGTTAGTATTCTTCTTCGACTTTGATATTCAAGGTTATGTAGGTGCGGCTATCTCTGTTTTAATTTTGAAAGCTGCTTATGACATTTTAAAAGAAATGTATAATCACTTGCTTGGTGTTCGTGCAGATGATAACTTAGTTCGTGAAATTAAAGAAACTATTGCCCAACATCCAAATGTAGGCGGTGTATATGATTTAGTCTTAAATAGCTACGGTCCTGGTGAAACAATTGGGTCCGTTCATATTACAGTGCCAGATACGATGACTATGGCAGATATTCATCCCCTAACAAAAAGTATCGCCGTTCATCTCTATAAAAAATTTGGTATTGCTATGACCGTTGGCGTATATGCTGAAAACCAACCAAGTTTAGAAGTGCTTGAAATAAGACAAGCTCTCGACCAAGTTGTGAGTTTATATACCCATGTAGTACAAGTACATGCGTTCTACGTACAAGAAGAAAAGAAAGTTATCTACTACGATATTATCTTTGACTTTGACGAAGAAGATCCGCATGGTACATTAGAAAAAATTAAAGCAGAAATGCAAAAACGCTGCCCTGAATATACACAATTCGCTATCGTAGATACTGACTTTAGTAACTAATAGTATGAAAATAAAGGCTTCAATCAATCATCGACAGAATACGTTTTGTCGAGCATTGGTTGAAGCCTTTTCTTTTATTGGGGTAGAGATTTAGTTATACTATACATAAGTGAGAGGTGATTCTATGTTGCGATGGAATCAAATAATCAAGAGTGCTAGTTCTGAAAAAGAAGAATGACTTGATATAAAGTGATATAATGCATATAATATGATTTGTTGTATAAAATATAATTTGTTTAGGGAATCCTATCTGAGGAGAGATATAATGAAGAAATTTGCTCTTACAACGTTAGCTGTAATGGCGGCCGTTGGTGTGTTGGCGGTTCAGCCTGCAGATGCGAAAAAGGTACAACAAGATCCAGTGGTATCACCTATCGAAATGCCTATGAATGATGAAATTCAACAGGCAAATGGTGTATCTAAAGCCATTAATAAAGAAACACAGCGTTTGTCTAATAAGTTAGCAGACGCTACTAAAGGTATGGTTAAAAAGAACTGGAAGACTATTTATGTAAAAGCAGTGCCTACGGGAGATAAGGCGGCTGTAAGTTTCTATTATGTAGATAATAGAGGCCAAGTATATAATGGTCAAGTCATTAGAAATACAGGTTTATCTAAAGGTAAATACATGACAGGTTCTTTGCGCCAAACTGAAGCTTTACAAGCGTTAGTTAACCATTTGCAACGTACTGGTCAAGAGGTACCGTCCTCTATCGATATCATCATTACGCAAGGTGGATATCGCAGTAAAACAATCTTTAACTACGATGAAGATACAAGCAATCTTGCAGCGTATCAACAACAATATGAACAACAAAACTTCCCGACTATGAAGTAGGACGTATTAGGAGTTATATGATGAAAAAAGAATATGCTACCCGCTTTCTTTATATCATTAGATGCCTATTATGAAAGAGAATACTAAAGAAAAACTAGATAATATTATTACGATAGTTAAAAAGGACTGCAATAGAATGTTTTTAGCATTCTATTGCAGTCCTTTTAATTAGATTACGTAGTCATCGGAATCGTCTTTCTTAGGTTTTTTGTAAATTTCTTTTACGCCAGCCATTTCAATGAGTTCTTCACCGAGAGCATCTTCATCGTCTGTGTTAAGCATGGAGTAGAAGGCCCAAAGGATAACGAACCAAATTGGTGTGAATAAGAGGGCAATTCGCGTATCTTCATTTAGTGCTAGAATAGCTAGAACGAAAACGAAGAAGGCGAGAATCACATAATTCATTACTGGATATAGGGGCATTTTAAATTTAGATTGTGCCGCTAATTCAGGGTTTTTCTTGCGATATTTGAGGTGACAAATAACCATCATCGCCCAAATAAAGATGAAGCAGAAGGTAGAGATAGATGTAATCATAACGAATACTGCTTCAGGCATTACGTAGTTAAGTACAACAGTAATCAATAATACGGCTGCCGAAAAAATCGTTGCTTGGTACGGTACGCTGCTGTGCGTTAAGCGACGCATAGAGCTAGGTGCATGACCGCGTTTAGCAAGGGCATAAATCATACGGCCTGTACTAAAAATACCCGAGTTAGTAGCAGATGCAGCAGATGTGAGTACTACAAAGTTTACAATGCCTGCAGCGGCTGCGATACCAACAGCAGTAAATACGGCTACAAATGGGCTAGCAGATGGGTTAACGGCCGTCCAAGGGTAAATACTCATGATAATGGCCAAAGAGCCTACATAGAATAAAATAATACGCAATGGAATGTTGTTGATGGCCATAGGGATAACCTTTTCAGGATCTTCCGTTTCGCCAGCTGTTAAACCTACAAGTTCGATGCCTGTAAAAGCAAATACAACCATTTGGAATGATAAGATAAAGCCCATCGTTCCGTTCGGGAACCATCCTCCATAATTCCACATATTACTAAAGGCGGCGACACCCGCATCAGTAGTAAAGCCTGTGAAAATCATGATGATACCGATAATAATGAGAGATATAATGGCAATTACCTTAATTAAGGCAAACCAGAACTCCATTTCGCCGAAATATTTTACAGCTGTTAAATTCATTAATAGCAAGGCGACCAGAACGAGTAAGGCTGGTATCCACTGCGGCAGCCACGGTATCCAGTATTGCATATAGAGGCCTACGGCCGTCAAGTCAGCCATGGCTAGTGAAAGCCAACAGAACCAGTATGTCCATCCTGTGATAAAGGCAGCTCGATCACCTAAATAATCTTCCACGAAGTCGATAAAAGAGTGGTGATTCAAGTTGGATAATAACAATTCGCCTAATGCTCTCATGATGAAGAAGCAGATAATACCTGTAATAAGGTAGGCGAAAATAATGGATGGACCGGCCAAGTGAATGGCACGACCGGAGCCTAAGAATAATCCTGTACCAATAGCGCCACCGATGGCGAGCAACTGTACGTGCCGGTTCTTAAGGCCCCGTTTTAACTGATGCGTATCAGACATAGTAAAGACCTCTTTTCTACAAACTATCTACAAATATAAAAAGCCATGGAATGGTACCATAGCCTCTATAATCTATAGAATCTATAAAACTATTTTCTTATAATACAGTATCTATTGTAAAAAGTCAAATGTATTTATATAGTGGACATATAGAAAGAAAAGTATTATTAATATACGAATAAAAGAGAAATTATTCATATTTAAAAAATACGATGCCTTAAAAGGGTTCTAAAATTTGCTATAATAATATATAGATTATCTTTTACGTAAAGCCGTGGAGGTTATTATGAGACGACAAGATCGCATGGTTATAGATATAGATGAAATTAAAGGGATTTTAAATAGTACTCGTATCATTCACCTAGGTCTGATGGATGGTGATTACCCTTACGTGGTGCCCTTACATTTTGGATATGAATTTATAGATGAGGTACTTTATATCTATGTACATGGCCATTATGAGGGAAAGAAGTTTAGTTTGATTCAAGCGAATCCCCATGTATTTATTGAAATTGATGGTAGCGATGAAGCCCTCGTTTCAGGTGGAGATATACCATGTAAATATAGCTCGGTATACTCTAGTGTGATGGGTCGTGGAGAGGCTACCTATTTAGAGTCTATTGATGAAAAGGCACATGGTTTACAAGTATTGATGAAACATCAGACAAGTCGTGAGTTTACTTTTACGGAAGCCATGGTAAACTCTGTAGGTGTAGTTCAAATTAAAGTGGTAGATTATACTGCAAAAAGACGAAGACAACTTGAGCAAGATGCTATTATGCCTCCATTAAATAAATAATGATACAACATCCTATTGAACTCTTTTATCATATAGTGTTCAGTAGGATTTTTTTATACAAAATGAATACAATATAGCTCTTTTTATTATAAGAACTTACGTTACGATTGATTTTATAAAAGTTTTATGAGGTAGCATGGGCAACAGAATAATAATGGTATTTCTGATATATATAAAGAAATATATCATTATATAAAGCCTATAAACGCTTAATGAGGAGAGAATATGAGAAAAATAATGTATAAGACACTTTTAGCTGCTACAGCTGTTGGTTTACTATCTGCAAGCTATGTATCCGCAGATACTGTTGATCAGTCTGTATCTAATAATAATTCTGAGGTCGTATCTAAGTCTAAAAATATTACGCCAAACATGAATAATGCTTCTGCAATTATACAAATACCAAGAACGCAATTAGTAGGCTGGCCTATGATGACTCAAGACAGTGCTCGTAACTTTAAGGGGGTAGCAGAGGCTATTCAGAAATTGCCTTATGAGGCTGAAGTACCTAGTTATATACCTTTTGGATATCAGCTTTATACAGCGCGTCACGATCGAAATGATGTATTAGAGGTTGTATATTACAAAAAAGGCGGGCCTATCTACCAGGATGGGAATAAATTTATTGGCAATATAATGGCTTATCGAATGGGATATTCCTTGGATACCGTAAGAGATACAGCGTATATTCCTGCAGAGTACAAGGACTATGAATGGTCTGAACAAGGTGAATCTGGCAAGGTGTATTATACAGGTAAGCCAGGAGTACAACTAATCCGTAGCATTACGTGGGCGGAAGGCGGCATGGCGTACTCCTTATTCTTCTTAGAACCTGTGAAAGCAGTTGACGCAGAATTCTATAAGGAACATGTGGTGCCTGTAAAAAATATAGATAGTTCACGTTATGAATTATTAGGAAACTATCCGGTTACGAAGATTTCTGCTAAAACAAGAGATGAATACGATAAAGAACGAATGATTCCTTAGCAGATACACTGATGTTATACAAATTGTATCTAGAACAATATATTGTGTAATATCGATGGAATCCGTAATCGTTTATAAAGAGGAAAAATATGAGAAAAACAATGTACAAGTCTGTTTTAGCTGTTATCGCTACTGGGCTACTATCTGTAGGAATGGCAACAGCAGAAACAGTGTATACCTCTGATACTACAGATCAGTCTGTATCTACTCAAACACATAAGCTAGGACATAATTTTAGAAATATAGAGCCTAGAACTGACCATTTACAGTGGCACTTTCATGATTGGCCTATAGAGAATACACAAAAGGCGCATACTTTTAAGGGCAATCTAAAAGAGGCAGCACAGAAGCTTCCTTATGAGGTTAAGGCACCTAGCTATATCCCTTATGGCTATGAGGTCTATACAGTACGTCAAGACAAAAATGATGTATTAGAGGTTGTATACTTTATAAAAAATGCTCAAACATATAGAGATGGTAAGAAAAATCTCGGTAGTATTTTTGTTTATAGAATGGGCTATTCCGTGAACGATGTAAAAGATGTACCGTATGTTCCTGCTGAGTATAAGGACTTTGAATGGTCTGAACCAGGTGAATCCGGTGAAGTCTTTTATACCGGTGATCCAGCAGCACAATTGATTCGTAGCATTACGTGGACAAAGGACGGTATGGCATACTCCTTATTGTTCTTAGAACCAGTGAAAGCAGTTGATGCTGAATTCTATAAGGAACATGTGGAGCCTATAAAAATATAGATAGATCATGTAGTGATTTACTTGGAATAAAGCGGAAACGTGTATAACCGCTCAAAGAGGAGAGAATATGAAGAAAATAATAAGAGCTGCCATTTTATGTGCCACGATGGCTACAGCAGTAAGCACCTTTGGGGTACAGCCAGTTAGTGCTACATACCCGTTAATAGATAAAAATGGTAACACTGTTCCTGTTGAACGAGATGTAGATAATCAGAAAATTATCGATGATAATCAAAAACTTATGGATCGTTATCTCTGGTATGATCAAGTTGGTGATTATGATATAGTTGAAACTAATATTGAAAGTGTCGTGCAGGAGTTTGGTTATCCATTACAAGTGCCGTCTTATATGCCTAAAGACTATGCAGTGCGCGATGTAAAGGCCAAGGACCATGATGTATTAGAAATCGTATATACAGAAACGGGCCGTGATGGAGAATATGGGCCGAAATTAACCTTCTCTAATACAGATATTGTATATCGCATGGGGTGGGCTATTGATACAGTGGTAACACCTATATTAGAAAAGACAAATTACAATGCTAAGGATGCAGTTAGCTTTATTACCCCTAATGGGATCTCTGTACATACGTTAGGTTCTAGAAAAGATGCTATTCAAATTGCTTACTGGGAAAAAGATAATAAAGTTCATATGCTTTACTTTGCTTCTTCAAGAAACCAAGACTTTGTAAGCAAAATTGTAGACTCTGTAGGTCCTTTGAGTAACGTAGCCGCTGATAATGCTCGACTACGTGGTGACCGAAATGATAAGCAACATATTGAAGAACCTATTAAACAAAATGTTGAAGAACAGGGTAAACAAAATGTTAAAATAGATTGGCCTCCTTATGAAACGATTCCTTTACCAGTGCGTACACATACGAATTCTGTATGGCCTATACTTACGAGCAAGTCCAAGGGCTTACCAAGTGGTGTAATTAATGCATCTCATAAGGTGTCCTATGACGTATCTGTACCAAGTTATTTACCGTTTGGCTATACATACTATGCTACACATTTTTATGACAATGATGTATTAGAAACTGTATATTGGAAGCAAGGTGAAGAGTACCAAGAACGCAGTGGCCGTTGGGTAACTCATACTATGGTCTTCCGCATGAGTTACTCTATGGATACGGTTTGGCCTGAAGAATATATTCCAATGGAGTATCATGACGTACAGTGGAGTGACTCTACTCCAATAGGGGAGGTTCACTATACAGGTGATGTAGATAAGGCCTTAGTGCGCAGTGTTACGTGGTACAAGGATAATATGGCGTATTTCTTGTTCTTCCAAGTGCCTGTGAAAGCATCTGAAGCAGACTTTTATAGAGATCATGTAGTGCCGTTAAAAGATATCGATCCAAGTCGTACAGATTTAATTGGTGTAAAAACAATTCGTTAATAGTAAATAGTAATAAGAATATATAGTACAATTTTTGCTATCATAGAGCATTAGCATTTACCGAAAACAGTACATAATAAAAAGAACCTATCTTCGAGATACTTTATTAATATCTTTGGAGATAGGTTCTTTTAGAATATGTAATTTACATATATTAAGCTTTTGGCATTTTACATATATTTTGTTCTTAGCGTATTAGTGATTATAGCAACCAAATATTAGCTTTCACTAATAGCTTAATTATGAGCATACGTTAATTAGAAGAATACGTAGCGGATGATAACGAGTACGGCCAATACGTACATAATCCAGTTAACCTCTTTTGCACGACCAGAAATGATCTTGAGTAGAGGGTATGCAACGAGACCTGCAGAGATACCGTTAGCAATGCTATATGTGAAAGGCATCAAAACGATAACTAGGTATGCCGGGAAGCCTTCTGTCCAATCATCAAAGTCGATGTTTCTGATAGCACCTAACATGAGGGCACCAACGATGATAAGAACAGGAGATGTTGCTGCATTTGGCACCAAGGATACGATTGGAGCCAAGAACAAGCAGATCAAGAATAATACGCCTGTTGTGACAGCCGTTAAGCCTGTACGACCACCAGCACCTACACCTGCCGCACTTTCAACAAAGGCAGTAATCGTAGAAGTACCGAGCAATGCGCCAGCACTAACGCCGATAGCATCGACAGTCATGGCTTTACCAAGGCCTGGGAATTTACCAGATTTAGGATCCGCAATTTTCGCCTCTGTTGCAGTACCAATCAAGGTACCCATGGAGTCGAACAATTCTACGAAGGTGAAGGAGAAGATAATCGTGATTAAGCCCATGTGAAGCGCACCAGGAATATCTAATTGAAGGAATGCTGCTTTAGAGAAATCAGGCACTGCCAATACAGTGAAGTTCTCCGGCATTGTGGAAAGGCCAGTAGCGTAGGAAAGTATTGTTGTTGCTGCCACACCGATCAAGAGAGAACCTTGAATTTTACGAGCCATCAATAGAGCTGTAAAGATGAGGGAGAATAGAGCCAACAATGTTTCGCCACTGTGCAAATTACCAAGCGTTAAGAGCGCTTCGGACGCAGGCGGCACTAAATTACCGTGCGTTTGCACAACTTGACCTAAGGAGTTTGGAGACAAACTAATAGAGATAGCCATCAAGCCGGATAATTTTAAGCCGATGATAGCGATGAAGAGGCCGATACCAACGGTAATGGCAACTTTCATAGAGGCCGGGATGCCTTCAACGATCATTTGTCGTATCGACGTAAGCGTTAATACGAGGAATACAAGACCGGAGATAAATACCGCACCCAATGCGGTTTGCCAAGTTACGCCCATACCGAGAACTACGGTGAAGGAATAAAAGGCTAAAAGACCAACCCCAGGAGCGAGAGCAATCGGATAGTTAACGAATAACCCCATGGAAATCGTTACGAGACCAGCGCCTAAAGCTGTTGCGATGAGGACTGCATCTTTATCCATGCCTGCAAGACTAAGAATGTTTGGCGCCAAGAATAGGATGTACGCCATCGTGATAAACGTAGTAATACCAGCTAAAATTTCGGTTTTAACAGTTGTACCGCGTTCACTGAGTTGAAATAGTTTATCTAACATTAGATAACATCCTCCCATATGAAATTAAAAAAATACCCAAATAAAATATTTCGATATATGTATAGTGTATCATATTTCCACCCATTTTTTGTATGAATTTGTGATATACTATAAATATATTATGAAATGACTTAGAGGTTAACTTATGAAAATATCTACTAAAGGGCGTTATGCCTTACGGATATTGGCGGATATTGCAGAGCACGGGGTAGAAAAAAATGTGCCAATTCGTGAGATTGCAGAACGCCAAGGCTTTTCCGATAAATACTTAGAGGGGATTGTATCTCGCTTATCCTCCGCGGGCCTCGTTAAAAGTGGACGTGGCAAATACGGTGGATATCGCTTGGTAAAATCTCCATCTGAATACAATGTATATGAAATTTTATATGCTGCTGAGGACTCCATTGCTCTCGTATCTTGCTTAGATGACGATGTAGAACCATGTCCTATGTTTAATGATTGCTTGACGGCACCGTTGTGGCAGCACTTACAAGCTGAATTCCGCCATGTTATGGAACGTGTTTCCTTGCAAGATGTAATGGATCACAAGTTCCCAACGGAATAAATGATAGCTAATCTAGATGTTTTAGTATAAGCACTGGTATTAGTACTAGTATTAGTACTAGCTAGCACCTATTGATATGGCTATCTGTTAGGTAATGTATTGAAAGAGTCGCGTTTCATATGCGGCTCTTCTTTCTATATGGAGGGGAGGCCAATATGAGTACAACTGAATATGATGCTCGAGGTGGCATGCGCAATGTATGGATTATTACTGCTAGTATGACCGTCCTTGCCATATGCTACACCATGATTATTCCGTTCTTACCTATCTATCTATTGGAATTAGGCGTACCAAAGGATGATGTAGCCCTTTGGTCTGGCCTCGTTTTTGGTATTACCTTCCTTATCGCCGGCATTATGGCACCCATATGGGGAAAAATTGCAGATAACAAAGGCAAGAAACGGATGGCCTTGCGAGCTGGTTTTGCTATTGCTGTTTCTTATGTTCTCATTGGTATGGTTAGCAACGAGTATGAACTATTGCTAGGACGTGCCTTTGTGGGTTTTGCAAACGGATTTTATCCTGCGGCTATGACCATGGTGTCGCTCAGCGTCGATGAGAAACAGGTAGGCCGCGCTCTCGGTATTTTCCAAACAGGTCTAATTTTAGGCAATGTGGTTGGTCCCTTTTTAGGTGGTGCCATTGAAAGTATCGTAGGTATGCGTCCTGTATTTTATGTATCTGGTGCTGCTGTACTTATCGCTACCTTAGCGGTATTATTCTTTGTAAAAGAACCGAAACTTCATACAGATGAATCAAATGAGGAGGGTAAATCTAAACAGTCTACAAAGTCTACATCTTTGCGTGAAGACTTTAAAGCAGTCCAACAACAGCCTGTATTAGTACGGCTATTGTGGATTTTCTTCTTCATGCAATGTGCCATCATGATGCTACAGCCTATTTTGGCGCTCTATGTAGGAGATATGCAAGGAACTATGGAAGGGGCCGCTATTATTTCGGGTACCATCCTCAGTATCGGGGGGTTAGCTGGTTCTTTAACGACCAATATTTGGGTACGTATTGGAGAACGAAGAGGTTACTTTAAAACGATTTCCTACTGTATGCTAGGCAGTGGCGTTGTTCTCTTATTGCAAAGCTTACCTGTGGGGATTTGGTGGTTCGGTGTCTTACAAGTGCTAATCGGCTCTTGTATTGTAGGCATTAATCCATCCTTGAGTGCTGCTGTCACACTGAATACAGATCCAAGCTTTAGAGGGCGCATGTTTGGTATGACAACGACGGCGCAACAATTTGGTTCCATGGTAGGTCCTGTATTTGCAAGTATTGTATCCACTTATGTAGGTATATCTTACGTATTTAGCATTACGGGCTTGCTATTACTATATATGGGCTTCCAAGCTCGAAAAATGTCCGTACAACATGATTAAATTTAAAAAGATACCTTACTTAACCATTACAGCAGTTGAGCAAGGTATCTTTTTTAGTATAACTAATTTTGTAAGGTTTACATAATATAACCATATTTTATTAGTCCTAACGTCTTGGGTATAACAAAAAGTGATGTTAATCGTTAATCTAAGAATACTGTTTTAGTGCATAATAACAGGCTTTCATACATTTTTAGTGAATAGCAATCCAATATAGGCGGATTGATTGCTTTTACCAAAATATTGGTATATAGTTAAGTTTAAGGTAAGTCATTTGTCTCACCGTGTGGGACGGAAAGGAGTTATTATGGTCCGTATCGGTCATACTGTACTCGGTGATAAGGGTACAAAAATATGCGTGCCTATTGTAGGCACAACCATGAAAGAAATTCTAGATGCTACTGCGGTTGCATGTAATACGCCGTGTCACGTTGTGGAGCTACGCATTGACTATTACGAGCGGGCCCACTCCATTGACGCTATTATTGAACTGTTGATGCTCATCAAACCTCAGTTGAAAGGTCGTGCCTTGCTATTTACGTGGCGCACAAAAGGTGAGGGTGGTGAGAAGTCTATTTCTACTAAAGATTACTTCACAATGCTAGAGCGACTCATACCAACTGGATTGGTAGATGCTATCGATATCGAGTTATTCTTTGAGCAAGATAGAATGCTTAAAACGATAGAATTTGCTAAGGTACATGGTGTAACAATAGTTATGAGTAATCATGATTTCCATGGTACACCAAGCCACGAGGTTATTGTAAACCGTCTCATTCAAATGAAAAAATTCTTGGCCGATGTGCCAAAGATGGCGGTTATGCCTCATACAACAGGGGACGTATTAACCCTCCTTGAAGCAACGGCTGAAGTTAAAGCCTTGTATCCATCTGATCCAATCATTACGATGGCAATGGGTCCATTGGGGGCTGTTACACGCGTAGCAGGAGCATTATTTGGTAATGCTATGACCTTTGCCTCTGCGGGTAAAGCATCAGCACCAGGTCAAATCGATGTGCATGAACTAAAACGCATCCTCGATACCATCGACGTAGATGGCGTCTTCGATAAACAACAACATAAACGCGTAAAAGTACATTAAAAAAGTCGGCGAAAGCCGACTTTTTATATACTCATACCTTGCGTTAGTACTTTCTTAATTATTACAGTTTTATTTTTTATAGAGTATAAGATAATATAATGTTTAGTGACCATTTTTCGAAAATAATATATTTCATTATTAGTCTTATATATAGGATATCGTTCAGGGAAAATATCAAGTGAAAAGACTGCATTTCGAATTTCGGCTTGTCGTTGTTGAATTAGATTCAAATCTTGTGTAAATTCTTTTAAATTTATAATGATATTTTTCACTTCTTTTTCAGCAAGCTTACTAAATAAAACTTTATAGCTCATAAAAGAAGACCTTCTTTCTTTAGTTGCTCAAAAAGATCTTCAGCTGAAATTAAGTTACCTTGTTCTATATCTGCATATGCCAATTCCAGTAGTTGATCGATTTCTTCGTCAGTAAGAAAGTCTGCATTCATAGAGTCACAAGCGATTGGCTTGTTTACCGAATTAGGAATTGCTTTTAAAAACTGTATTTGTTTGGAGATTAGTGTAACTAATAATGATATAGTTAAACCCATTTCTTTCAAGATAGCTGTTGTTAGTGTTTTAACTTTAGGGTTTATACGGATATTTAGTATTCCTGTTTTATCAATTTTATCAAAGGATATTTCAACCTCATTTGTGGTTGATGTTCCGTATGATCTAGTAGTATCTGATGCCTTTAATGTGGTTCGGGGGTGTTCGTAGGTGCCGTCATTGTTGAGTGTACTTGGCGTTGGTGTTTCATCTGTAGATGTTGTTGGTAAAGCAATAGCGAAAGGAATGCGACGTTCTTTGATAATTTGACGGAATAGGGCGTCTAGCATGGATGTATAGGATAGACCTTGTGCTTTTAATATGCTAGATACTTCTTGTTTTAGATCTTCGTTGATGCGGACTTGTAGGTTTACGGTTTTCATAATATCTCTCCTAACATTCTTTCGGTCGTGACTGCTATGATATGAATACTGTATCGATTTTACATTAATAGGCATGTAAATTTTGAGTTTTAATTGTAATTACATTGTAATTGCAAATAGTAGTTTTTACAAATATATATAATACATAGGACACATAAAAAAGCAGTAGTTATCTTTCGGATAGCTACTGCTTTTCAGTTTATATCATTGATGTCATGATATGAGTTTTAGTTTTATCTAGAAATACAGATATAAATACATTTACTTATAAAGCTGTTGAGGATCTTACTAATTCAGATATAGATGCTCTTACCGATTTATCTGTAAAGTATTTTACAAATGAGATATACAAACTTTTACAATAGGTTTGCTTCAAAGTCTTCTAGGATAACCGCTACTGTTTCTGGTGCATTGCGATTATGTTCTACGATGCATTGCGCAAAGCTTTCATACATTGGTGTGCGAGTTGCTTCCAGCTCGCGTAAGCGTTCGATGCCGCCACCAGAGAGCACGCGACCGGAGGTAGATAGGTTTTCTACAGGTTGTGTTAATTGGTAAATGCGACCATTTTGGCGTAGGTGCGCGTAGTTTTTAGGTACCGTTACACAGCCGCCGCCAGTGGAGATAACGAGGCCTGTTTCTGTACCGAGTTTTGCAATCATTTCCGCTTCTTTTTCGCGGAAGGCCGGTTCCCCTTGTTCCGTAATGTATGTTGAGATATCTCCAATTTCTTTTTCTAGTTCTTGATCTACATCAACGCAAGTGCGGCCCATTTCTTCCCCAAGGGCTTTACCAACTGTTGTTTTTCCTACACCAGGCATACCGATGAGAATGATGTTTTCCTTTTCACGACGCATATCGCGTAAGATTTGTTCAATTTCCTTTGTACCAAAGCTTTTACCTTGGAAATGATTAGCCGCCTCAACGCCTTGTGCCACAAGGAATGGTAGGCCATCGCAGTGAGGAACATCCATCATTTCAGCTTGTAAAAGCAAAATCGTACGGCGTGGATTGTAGATGAGATCTACAACGCCTTCTAATTTAGAAAACTGAGTAATATCGATAAGGCTAGCTGGATTGTGAGGATACATACCGATAGGTGTACAATTAATAATAATCTGTGCTGTTTCGTAGTAATTAGGTGCATCATCGTAGAACGGAGCCGTTTTACGAGATAAATGAGTGATACTCTTTGCACCTAAGTCCTCAAGTGCTACGTGAACTGTAGCAGAGGACGCACCATCACCTAGAATGATACATTCCTTGCCAGATACATCGATGCCAGCATGGTGTAGAGTAAATACAAAGCCATCGTAGTCTGTATTGTAACCGTGCCATTTACCGTCTTTGCGAACCATCGTATTTACACAGCCGATGCGCTCTGCACGAGGATCTACTACATCACAAGCCTCAAGGGCATTTACCTTGTAAGGGAAGGTAATGTTGATGCCTTGTAGTTCCTGATCATCAAAGAACTCTTGCAATTGGCTTGGTTCTCGTTCAAATAATTCGTAATTAGTATTTCCTAACACACTATGAATGTGAGGAGAAAAGCTATGGCCCAACGTACGGCCAAGTAAACCAAATTTCATAGGACCTCCTAGGTCAATATACATAG
>ERZ772966.13-NODE-13-length-75026-cov-6.839058_pt1 | contig 75026 bp, 61 predicted proteins | sample MGYA00580680_ERZ772966 | MGnify/ENA primary metagenome ERZ772966 (study PRJEB29015, sample SAMEA2738055) | human oral metagenome | biome: human oral; feature: human-associated habitat; material: saliva | place: China | collected 2225 ...
GGCGTTTCGGCAACGACCGCGGCTATATGGCCGCCGCCGCCTTCAAAACCGAACTTTCAGACGGCCTGGCCGCCTACAGCTACCGCAACAAAGGCAACTACTTCGCCGGGCGCAAAGGTGCGGAAGGCTACCTGCACAATCCGGTATACGACCTGCAAAAATGCTACGACCAAGGCGGCAGCGATTTCAACTGCAAAAACTCCGCCACCTTCGTACCCAATATGGCCAGGGTCTACCACCCCGGGGTGGAAGTGCTCAACAGCAACACCGAAACCAAAACCCTGCTGTTGAAAAACAACTGGCATCTGCCCGGCAGCCATAAACTTGGCTGGCAGTATATGCGCACCGACGTGCGCTTTGGCGAAATCAACCCCTTCCATACCACCTATGTGATGAATATGGAAGAATACAATCCCAGCAACCGCCCCAGAGAACTGTCGCCGCAGGCGCAGAGCATCGATTCCACCATCCGCACCGACACCTACAAACTCGGCTGGGCTTGGAAGCCGGAAAACAGCCGCTGGGTTGACCTGCAGGCCAACCTGTGGCGCATCAAAACCGACAGCACCCGCCACCAGAGCGGCGGCATGGCGCTGTCTTCCGCCAAACCCGATCAGCTGTATGACGCATGGTATTGGTGTACCCAGCGCCACCGGTTACCGCCGGATCAGGCGGATATGTACAGCGATTGCAACCAATTGCTGCAGGATTGGGAGAATGCCTACGGACTGCCTAATTTAGCCGATATGAAGCGGGATGAAATCATAGCCCTGACCCCCAATACCGACGGCCAATTCCGCGTGCTTTCCGGCGCCGAGCAAAAAACCCGCGTCAGCCGCACCGGCTTCGACCTGAACAACCGCTTCCGCCTGCATCCGCGCCTGAACATGACCCTGTCCGCCGACTATCAGAAAGAAAAGCTGGAGGAAGAAGTGGAAATCGTCAATTCAAAAGACCTGTTCAATCTGGCCGGCATGGTCTCCGGCCTGACCAAGCTGGCCGGGCCCAGGGGCGGCGAGCGGCGCGAATGGGGGACGAACCTGGTGTTCGACTGGCAGGCCACCGACCGCCTGAAAATCTCCGCCGGCATCCGCTACCACAACTTCCGGGGCTTCGATACCGCCCTGGCCGAAGGCCGCGCCCGCCGCGACCCGCGCTATCAGGCGGGCAGCGGCATAAGTATCTACGAAGACGGGGTTTCCTTGGCTTATATGGAACTGGTGGGGGATCAGGAGCAGCGCGACTGGGATGCGGTGGCCGAACAGCGCCGGCAGGCTTACCAATCGGGCAATACCGCCGCCATTGCCGCCGCCGTTTCCACCGCCATTGTCTCCACCGGAGCCGCCGCCATTACCGCCGCCGTTTCCACCGCCGTTGTCCCCGCCGGAGCCACCGCCGTTACCGCCGCCGTTACCGTTACCGTTTCCATTGCCGGAGTCGTTACCTCCGTTGGAGTCCCCGCTAGGTGCAGGGCTGGCAGACTGGGCCGGCTGACTGGCCTCAGGAGTGGGGTTGGTGTTATTGCCAGAATCGCTGGGGTTTTGGGTGGCATTGTTGTCACTGCTGCCACCGCCGCCACCGCTGTTGTTATCGCTGCTGGAGCCACCACGGCTGCTAGAGCTGTAGGACTCGTCCGAACGCTCAGGGAAGTCAAGCACTTCCTGGCCGTCAAGAGCCGCACCCATGTAGTTAGTGAAGATATCGGCCGGGTAGGTGCTACCGGTGATTTCACTGTAGTTACCGAAGGGGGTAATGGACTGTTCAGAACCATCCGCACCCTGTTGGAACAAGGTCACCGCAGTAACCAGCTGGGGGGTGTAACCAACGAACTGTGCAGATTTGTTGTCCGAAGACGAACCGGTCTTAGCGGCTACCGGGCGGTTCAGGCTCTTAGCGGTTTCACCTGAACCCAGCTGCACTACCTGAGTCAGTGCGTAGGTTACGTCAGCCATTACTTCCTTCTTGAACACCTGCTGACCAGTGGTGTTAGCGGTGTAAACCACCGTGTTGGTGGAGTTGGACACCTTACCCACAATGTGGATGTCGTGGCGCTGCCCCTGAGCCGCAAAAGTGGAGTAAGCGCGAGCAATATCGATGTTGTGGGGCGAAACCGAACCCAGTACACCCTGCGTAGTGTCGTCGAAACCTAGCGTGTTAGCCGGATAACCAGCGGCAATAGCTGTCTTATTGGTGTTTTCAGGGCCAATATCTTTATTCAGCTGCAGGTAGGGGGTGTTAATGGAGAAAGCAGTAGCTTTAACCAGGTTCACCCAGCCATACGAGACATTCTGGAAGTTTTGGAATTCGTGCCCCTCAATGGTCATAGGCGATGTGCCCATATAGCCATCAGACAGGGTCATGCCGTCATTGAGGGCAGTGACCAGCGCGAAAGGCTTATAGGTAGAACCCGCCTGGGCTACTGCCTGAGTAGCGGAGTTGACCTGGCTCTTGAGATAGTCCTCGCCACCATAGAGCGCCACAATTGCGCCGGTACGCGGATCAATACTGGTCAAGGCCACACCCAAGCCGGCAGGCTTGTCAGAGGGCAGGGTGTGCACCGCGTTGACGGCAGCTTCCTGGTTCTTCTGGTTGATGGTGGTAGTGACCTTGAAACCACCGGTATCGATCTGCTCATCAGTCAGCTTCATCTTGGCTTTAAGCTCAGTACGCACCATTTGCAGCAGGTAACCCTTGGTACCTGCATAAACCTGCTTGGTGGTGGGCTCAATAGTCTTGGGGAACTTCATTTCTGCACGCTGGGCGGAGGTAATGAAGTTCTGCTTAAGCATCAGGTCAGCTACACGGGTCCACTTGGCCTGACTGGTCTTGGCGTCCACCGCCGGGTCCCAGCCTGAGGGGGCCGGAATCACGGCGCTAAGCAGAGCAGCTTCAGACAGCGTCAACTTGTCGGCACTGTGACCAAAGTAGGCCTTGGAGGCTTCCTCTACACCGTAGGCGCCACGGCCGTAGTAAATGGTGTTGAGGTAGTTACCCAAGATCTTCTGCTTGGACTGGGACTGGTCAATCTTGACCGCCAAGAAAGCCTGCTTGAGCTTACCTACATAGGAGTCGGTGGTGTCTACGTAGTAGTTCTTTACGTACTGCTGGGTCAGGGTTGAGGCACCCTGAATCGGCCCACCGGTTAAGTTGTTGAACAACGCACGGACAATGCCCTTAGGGTCAATACCGTTGTTGGAGTAGAAGCTGGAGTCCTCACTGGCTACCACTGCGTTACCCACATAGGATGGAAGCTTGGTGGTGTCAATGACGGTACGGTTAATATCCGTAAAACGCCCCATCTCAGTCTTGCTGTCGTCGTAGTAGACCACAGTGGTTTGAGCCTTAGCGAAGTCATTAGGTGCGGGCACATCCGTGGTGGCATAAGCCAACATCAGCGTGCCGATACCCATAGTCATCACAAATAGGATCGAGCAAAGCACAAACTGCCAGCTGGGTAGCCAGCGCCTAATCTTGCCTTTGCCGGCACGCGGATAATTCCACAGCTTCCGCTTTGATTTGGGGCCTTTGGAACCGCCACGGTTTGCCGGTCGTGTTGAATTTTTACTTGGCGCCTTACGCGCCGGGGCTCCCTTGCCCACAGGCCTTTGACCCGTAGGCCGCTGATTAGCCCCGCCAGCTCCGCCTAAAGACGCCGCAGGCGATGAACTCTGTTTAGCACTTGCCTTCGCGCCCGAGTTAGCGCGCGGCGGGATTTGCGGTGGTAACGACACCTATAGTCCCCGTTTCTGCTTAATATTCTTAGCGTCCGGTAGAGAACCGGCCACACAACGATTCCTTCCAGTATGAAAGAAATGCTGCCTCAGGTATAGGACATGCGTCACGACAACCCTACTACCTACCTACTATGCTTATGTCCTATGGAGAAAACTTCACCTGAAAGCACAAACTCCGCGATCAGCTTACGTTTAGCATTGCTAGGCATCCCCGTGTCACAGGGCAACCTAGACTCTGCCACTGCCTCGCTTACGGCTCCGCTGTTGGCCCGTACTCGTGAAATGTCGCGGCGACTATCCAACCGTCTGTGTGCGTCTGACACTCGCATTCAGAACTTCCTAGACAGTTATTTCGAAGGTACCGACGTCGCACCTCGACTACCTGGAGCAACTTTCGTACTAGATCAGCCTGGTCTCTCGCGTGCCCTAGCCCTCCCCGAAGGCGAAGACCACTTTGTTTCTGAATACGTAACCAGCTACAAGGTACTCAACGGCGTCGTCCACAACCCGAAGAATGACCGACGTACCACTGCTGGTGTGTTCCACGTTTCTGAAGGTGGCCTACCGATCCCTGACGACAAGCGCGCTGTGCCGCGTGAAGTCTTTGGCCGCCTGCTAGAGCACGCAATCAATGACGTTCCCGATGAACTCATGCAGATTCCTTGGGCCGCTCATTCGGACTCCCCGGCAAAAGCCTTCGTATCCCTCCTACTGCGCCCCATCGTCGTGCCCGCAGTGCCCGGTGTAAACAACCAGCGCACTATGGAAATCCGTTTCATCGCTCCCGGTGGCCTGGTTTCCAACCTGGACTTCGTAGAGTCCATTTTCGGCAATGCCGGCGACCCCTACCTGCCCGAGAACGACGCCTCCCTCGACCCCACCAGCTGGACTGGTCACACCGGTTGCGTCATCCTGGCCCCGCACCTGACCAAGCTGACCAAGAAGGAGCTAGGCCTGCCCCACTGGGACCAGGCCACCGAGCGTCAGCGTCGCGACGGCATGTGCTGGAAGGAAGAGGGTGACCTCTACAACGACGGCAAGGCCTTCAAGTGCTGCGCCCGCGACGAGCGCGGCGTAATCGTCACCGTAGTGGCCGACAACTACTTCGGTTACTGCAAGAAGGAAGTTAAGACCCAGATTGGCTACAGCGCCAACCTGCTAGGCAACGTGGAAGAAGAGCACGCCGGTGGTGCGCGCGCCTTCCCGCGTTACAACCTGGGCCAGGACTACACCGACAAGTACACCCCCAAGCACCTAACCGTGCAGAGTGTAGTTGACGCCAACCCCAGCTACTTCCAGATGTGCGACGACGGTCACGCCGTCGCCATCAACGACAAGAACCTGCTGGTAGTTCCGGCTGGCTCGCACTTCTCGATGCGCACCCAAACCGTGGAATGGGACCACAACGGTACTCGCGTCTCCATTCCGCTACTGGCCGGCAAGACCTACTACACCCCCTCGGGTTACCGCCTACACACCAAGCACCGCAGCGGTGACGAGCGTCAGTGGCACCTGGTAGGTACCGCCCCATGGACCACTCAGATGCACAAGCCCGCTACCGTTTCTGGTGGTGGTAAGTCTGAGATCTCTAAGGCCCTACTGGACGCCTTCGTGTTCGGTGAGGCCTACGTGAACGACGTCGAAAAGGACCTGGACATGGTGCAGGTACTACTCGACCGTGACTACTCAGGCCGTTTCGCTGACCCCAAGTCCAACGGAGTTGACCACCGCTCGATCCTGAGCGAGAAGCGTTCACTGGGTTCGGTTATCAAGCTGCTGACCACCTCACCGGCCTACTCGCCTGACTACAACCACTTCCTGTCCACTATCCCGGACCACGTTAAGGAACTGGTTTACACCGTTAAGCGTTACTACCAGCCGGCTTGGGGTAGCGACTGGCGTAGCCACTTCACCGTGGGTCTGGTTAACGGCCGTCACGCCAACTCCCTGCGCCTAGATGGCGAGGTCATCAAGGTCAACATGCTGCGTGTGGGCTTCGAGGACGACGGCTCCTGGCGTCTATTCTCGCTGCGTCCGGACTTCTCCCCCGCCGCCAAGGTCCAGACCGAAGACGACATCACCGCCTCCATTGTGGTGCCCGCCCAGGAGGCCGACGCCGCCTTCGCCGCTGAGCACGGCATTGCTGGCCTGAGCCGCAAGTACGTCGCTAACTGCGAGCGTCTGCTGTTCCAGCGCCCCGACGACGCCGTCGTACGTGGCTACGACAAGCAGACCGAGCTGGACATGTCCAAGCCGGGCACGTTCATCTCTAACTTCGAGCCCATGAGCCCCGCTCAGGCCCAGGAGCTAGTGGATGACGCCCCGGGCCTGAGCCAGTACACCAAGCCGATGCAGGACCTGATCCGCCGCGCGGCAGCCCAGGGTGAGGACGGAACCTACTTTGTTTCCAGCGCTCACACCCGCCTGGTTAACGGTGCTCGCTCCAAGAACCCGCGTTACCTGCAGCTGCGCCCCGACCTAGCCAACCCCTACGAGGTTGAGCTAGCCGAGGTGGCCGCCCACCTCTACCGCGAGGTGCCGCTGGATGAGCCGCTGCGTGAGAGCGTGGATGTGGTGGCCGCTGGTCGCCGCAACAACCCGCCTGAGCCGGGTGTGCCCGCCCTGTGCGCCTACAACCCGCTGCACTACATGGAGCTGCCGGAGCTGTACATGGAGTTCATTTCCTCCATGACCGGTAAGTCCCCCTCCACCACCGGTGCCGGTAGTGAAGGTGCACTAACCAAGGCCCCGTTCAATGCTCTGCCCACCGTTTACGACCTGAACGCTTCGCTGCTGAGCTACGCGCTATGTGGCTACGACGGTTGGTTGTCTTCGGCTGGTTACATCGGCCCCAAGGTGAAGGTCGCCCACGACATTTCGCTGCTGATCCCGGAGCTGTTCTCCCGCATGAGCCACGCTGAGCGTGACGCCAAGGAGCTAATCGCTAAGGGCTGCCTGGAGCGCATTGAGGACTTCGAATACGAAGGCCACAAGGTTGAGGCTAGCCGCCTGGGCTACCGCATCAACGGCGAGTTCGTACGTAACTACTTCGGTCGTGTGTTCCTACACCCCGATGTCATCTTCACCGAGGAGATGCTGCGTCCTGAGCTGCAAGATCCCAAGACCTTTGCTGACAGCGTTGACGTTATCGTCACCACCCACAAGGTGGTTGCCGACCGCTACTTCGCTGACGGCTCCCTGGAGCAGGCCTGCCCGCCTCTGCGCGCCCTGCTAGAGATCATGCACGACGGCGTCAGCCGCGAGGGTTGGCACCTGGACAGCCCCGAGTTCCGCGCCCTATTCGAGCGTGAGAACATCCTGGCTTCCGACTGGTACAACGCCCGCCTGGACGCCAAGGTTGTCCGTGACCGCAAGCACGCCGACAAGGCTCACGCCGCCCTTGAGAAGTTCATCAACACCCCTGGTAACGAGGGTGTAGTTGAGCGCATCGGCGCCCGCGAGCGCCTAGCCGAGGTGGAAGCCGCCCAGGCCCACTACGCTAGCGACGCATACCGCGCTTCGCTGGTAGGCACTTTGGGTCTACAGCCCGAGCTAGCCTGACACTAGCTAAACGCTAAGGGGGGCGCGGCTAAAAGCCGCGCCCCCCTTTTGTATACATCAGCTATTTAGTTGGCCAGCTTGTGGCTCACGCTTCAGGCGCAGGCGGCTTTAGCGCCGCCGACCAGGGTGTTACTGCTGGGTGGCCCACCAGGAATGTAGCGCTTCGCGGGCCAGTTCTTTACCGATCGGGCCGCGTTCCATACGTAGATCCAGCAGGAACTTGTAAGCTTTACCAACCTCAGGGCCCGGTTTAATACCTAGCTCCGCCATGATCTCTTGGCCATCCAGCTCAGGCCGGATAGAGGCAAGTTCTTCCTGCTCGCGCAGGGCTTCAATACGTCGCTCTAGATCGTCGTAGGCGTGTGAAAGCATGGCGGCTTTGCGGCGGTTACCGGTGGTTACATCCGCGCGGGTCAGGCACCCCAAGCGGGCCAGCAGCGGGCCAGCGTCGGTCACATAGCGGCGCACCGCCGAATCAGACCAGGGCGAGTCCGCATAGCCGTGGAAACGCAAATGTAGCTCCACCAGGCGTGAAACATCCTTAATGGTTTGCTTATCGAAATGCAGTGCACGCATACGTTTAGCGGTCATGCGCGCCCCTACATAGTCGTGGGCGTGGAAAGTTACGGTGCCGTCAGGCATGAAGCGGCGCGTGGCCGGCTTGCCGATGTCATGCATTAGCGCAGCCAGGCGCAATCGCAGATCCGGCCCGGGCACATCCCCGTCAGGGCCGGTCTCCAAATCCATGGCCTGCTGCAATACGGTCAGTGTGTGCTCATAAACGTCCTTGTGACGGCGGTGCTCATCAACCGTGTCTTGTAGGGCTGAGACCTCAGGCAGCACAATGTCGCAAATACCGGTGTGTACCAGCAGCTCTAGGCCTCGGCGCGGGTAGGGCGAAAGCAGTAGGCGCTCAAGTTCGGCGCGGATACGCTCAGCTGAAACGATCTCTAGACGCTGCGCCATCTGTTCCATGGCTTCCATCACCTCTAGGTCCACGTCGAAACCTAGCTGTGAGGCAAAGCGCGCCGCCCGCAGCATGCGTAGCGGGTCGTCGTCGAAAGACTGCTCAGCGCTTACCGGGGTGCGCAAAATTCCCGCCTGCAGGTCCGCCAGCCCGTTGTGGGGGTCCACCAGCTCCAGGTCGGGTAGGCGCAGTGCCATGGCGTTAACGGTGAAGTCGCGGCGAGTTAGGTCACCTTCGAGGTTGTCACCGTAAGCTACGGCCGGTTTGCGCGAGCCGATTTCGTACTCTTCAGTGCGGTAAGTGGTTACTTCAACGACGACGTCGCCCTTTTTAGCGGCAATAGTGCCAAAGTTACGTCCCACATCCCAACAGGCATCTCCCCACTGCCGCAGCAAACGCTCGGTTTCTTCTGGGCGCGCAGAGGTGGTTAGGTCAAAATCGTGTGGCTCAATACCCAAACAGGCGTCTCGCACCGGCCCCCCCACTAGGGAAATTTCATACCCGGAGCGAACAAAAGCATGCCCTAATGCAGCCAATGAAATTGGCAGATTGGCTAGAGCTTGGTCGGCGATTGGCGGCAGAACGTTTTGCATCCCTACTAGATTGCCATGTCTACGCCACACGCGCAGTTATCCACCTGTGTTTTAGAATCTTGTATATGTCTGCTAACCGCCCGTTCCCATACCCTGGCCCAGCTCTGCGCCGGGTCAGTTCGCGTGCGTTGCCGGTAGTAGACGAAACCAGCGCTGGTGGGCTGGTAGTAGACGTCCAAAACGGGCAGGCCATGGCCGCAGTAATTGCCCGCCGCAATCGCGGTGCTCGCCTGGAATGGTGTCTACCTAAGGGTCATCTAGAAGGCAGTGAAACTCCCCAAGAAGCTGCCGTCCGTGAAATATCGGAAGAAACCGGTATTGAGGGGCGCGTGCTGCGCCACTTGGCCTCAATCGACTATTGGTTCACCGGGGATCAGCATCGCGTACACAAGGTAGTTCATCACTATTTGTTGGAAGCTATCGGCGGCGAGCTGACCATTGAAAACGACCCTGATCATGAGGCCGAGGACGTAGCTTGGGTGCCACTAAGTGAAGTGTCACGCCGTTTGGCTTATCCAAACGAGCGTCGCATTGTCGCTGCCGCCCGCAGAATTCTAGTAGGTGACGGGTGAAACGATTTAAAAAAGCTTTACGCTATAGCGCCATTGCCTCAGCAATGGCGCTGCTCGCTATCTTCCCTTCAGCATCAGCTGGGGCGAGCGCTACAGCAGTAAGTTACGGTGAAAACGTGGCTGCGTCGTCGTCGCAAGCTGCGCACTACGCCACCGTGAAAACAGCCCAGGCAGGCGGCGTCGCTAAAAACAATGCGGCCACCAAAACCAGCGCAACCGTTAAAAGCACTGGTCACCGCCGAGGTACCCCCACTGGCTCAGCCGCAGATATCAGCCAATCTGCAGCTGACGGGCTCACTGTAGAAGTTGACCAAATCAACCCTGAGGTAATTAGCCCCGGCAGTGATATCACTGTGGAGGGGACTATCACCAATACCTCCACTGAGACGCTATCTGGCTTTGATATGCGCGTATCGCTGCAGTCACGCTCCCAGAGCTCAGTGGAGATGCTTAAAGACTGGCTGGTGTTTGACGACAGCTCCTATAGCTATGTAGCCCACACTGAGCAGCTAAACCACTCCCTGGCAGCGGGCGCCTCTATGCATTTTTCGCTGAACATTCGCGCCTCGCAGCTTCCCAGCGCTGCCGGCAACAACTGGGGCGCGCGCGGCATGGAAGTGACCGTAACTTCCGGTGAGCTAGTTAGTAGCGACCGCGCCATTGCGGTGTGGTCACCCAACACCCAGGTGCAGCCCACCAAAATCACTGCGGTAATCCCCCTCACCGCCTCAGCTATGCAGATGCGTGAGCTACTGGCCTTGCAGTCAGGGGCAGCCTTTACCCCCAGCCAAAGTGATGGTTTTAGCCCCAACGCCTGCATCACCGGTGACAAGGTAGATCTCAAACTTGCCACCACCCAGATGCGTACACGCACTATCGAAATACTTAACGCTGCTAATAGTCAGACAATTGTGGCTGTAGACCCCTACCTGCTTTCTGCCCTAGGCGCCACTGCCGCAGCGGTTAACCAAAAAACCGCAGACGCTACCCCTAGCGCCACGGCCAGCCCAACTGCTAGTGCCCCGGCCACTGCCTCTGCAAACACTGACAATTCCACACCTAGTGCCACCGCTAGTGCCACGCCTAGCGCCTCAGCTACCCCTAGCCCCACTCAAAGCTCCACCCAAAATGCAAAAGCAGTTGAGGCCCAGCAAGTAGAGGCCCTTAACCGGGCCCTAGCTGGCGCTCTCAAACGCGGGGGCATCATTGCCCTGCCGCCTATGGACGCCGACCTGGTTGCCCTTAGCCATGTCAGCACTGGAGCCAGCCAAATCAGGGAAGCTATCAACCAATCTAAAGCCATGGTTGGTAAGGACCAGCTACTAAGCGGGGCCCGTGCAGACGTAGCTATCTCCTCGTCGCTAGAGCTAGACCAAACCTACCTGGACGCAGTAAAAGGCCAAGTAAACACAGTTATCTCGCCACCTGCTGCACTATATCCAGCTGAGGATTTGGACTACATTCCTGACTCCACAGCTTTCCTCAACAACCAGCGCGTACTGATCCCTGATCAGACCCTGTCAGAGTCTGTTTCTGGGGTGCTAACCACCTATGAGGGCTTTTTAGGTAACCTAACCGACTTTGACGCGCGTCAGCTGGCTCGCGGCACTACGGCTGTTATCACCCGTCAACGCCCGGATCAGGTGCGCCACATTTTGCTGCTGGTAGAGCGTAACTCCGCCTCCAATATGGATGTTAAGGACCTAAACGACCGGCTTTCGGCCATAAACAACAGCTGGTCCACCCCGGCCCCACTAACTGAACTGGAACAGTTAGCTAGCACTAAAGCTAGCGACGGCACTGAGATTGAACGCGAAGCTCTACCCGTCAGCTCCACTGACCCCTACCGCATCAGCGAGCAAGAACTAGCCACCGCCTCCAAAACTGTTAGCACCACCCAAAACATGGTGTCTATCTACAATGAGCCCGCAAAAATCGCTGGCTCTACCCTGCGTCTAACTGAGGTGGCTACGTCCTCAGCTTGGCGTCAAGGTAAGTTCATGGTGGTTATCGACGACGTCGGCTGCCGCAATAAGATCATCGGCAATATGCTGCGCACCCTGCCCAGCTCCACCATTAACCTCATTGACTCCTCCGCGCATCTGCCTGTGCGCGTCTCTAACGACACTTCGCAACCCGCCAAGGTCACTATCCATTTACGCCCTTCGCGTTCGCTACTGCGTTCCAAGGGTGACACCACTGCAGTTATTCCGGCTAACTCCCAAACCACTGTGATGGTGCCGGTAAATGCCGTCGGTAGCGGTGATATTGACGTCAAGGTTTCTATGAAGAACGCCTTGGGGCAGCCGGTAGGTTCCAGTTCCACTGTGCATATGCGTGTGCGCGCCAACTGGGAAAGCTGGTTTACCTGGGGCTTAGGCAGTGTATTTAGCGTGCTTATGGTGGCCGGTATCGTCAGGACGATACACCGTGGTCGCCGTGTGGTGATCTCAGAAGGGTAAGTAATGGCAAAAGCACCAACACTGGCGCGTTCTAGCGCAGTCATGTTTATGGGTACGCTAGCTTCCCGCATGTTGGGGCTGGTGCGTAACGCCATGCTGGTGGCCGCGCTGGGTGCTACCGGATCGGGCGCCGCTGACGCCTTCACGGTGGCCAATAATGCGCCCACCATGATCTATAACCTGCTGGCTGCCGGCGTACTAAACGCTATTTTGGTGCCGCAAATTGTGCGGGCGCTACGGCAAAAAGCCGGTGAAGAATTCATTAACCGGTTAATTACCACCGCTGGCGCCCTGCTGGCGGTGGTTACCGGCGTATTGACGGTAGCCGCCACCATAGTGGTAACTATTTATGGTTCCCAATTAGGTCAATGGCATGGTTTAGCTACCGCGTTTGCCTACTGGTGTTTGCCACAGATTTTCTTCTATGGACTTTATGCCCTATGGGGCCAGGTCCTAAACGCTAAAAATAATTTCGGCCCCTACATGTGGGCACCGGTATTAAATAACATTATTTCGATTGTTTCCCTGGCCGCCTACCTGTTTATTTATGGCGAATACTCCGGCGGCGGTAGCCCCGGCGACTGGGATTTCACCCGCACTGCTGTAATTGCGGGTACCTCCACCCTGGGTATCGCCATCCAGGCTTTGGTCCTGTACATCCCGCTGGTACGCACTGGCTTTAAGCCTCGCCTGGTGTGGGGTCTGCGCGGTTCTGGCTTAGGTCAGGTATCCAAGGTGGCCCTGTGGGCAGTGTTTGGCCTGATTGTGGTGGAGCTAAGTACCCTGGTGGTCTATAACCTGGGTACTGCGGCTTTAAGCGCTAGCGAATTACCCAAATATGCCCACACGGTGGTGCCTTCTACGGTTATTTACACCAATGCGCAAATGATTTTCATGCTGCCGCAATCATTGGTAACCACCTCAATTATTGTGGCGCTATTTACCCGCATGAGTGAAAAAGCGGCTGCGGGAGATGCTGAAGGTGTTAAGGATGATTTGTCTTTAGGCCTGCGCACTATCGCTATTTTCACCACCCTATTTAGTGCCGGTATTTTTGTACTGGCCGGGCCGGCCATGCAGGTGTTTGTACCCACTTTACGTCCTGAAGAAGTTTCCGCTTCTGCCGCTGTGCTGATGATGCTGGCAATCGGTATTGTGCCTCAGGGTTTATGGGCCACTATGCAGCGTGTAATGCTGGCCTATAACGACACTAAACGTATGCTGTGGGCCGACGTGCCCGTGGGTCTTTCCCAGATCATTATTTGCGCTGCGGCATATATGTTTGCTCCGGCCACCTGGTGGATGATTCTGGCGGCCCTGGGTTCAGCAGTAAGCCAGGCTACTGGCTCGGTAATTATTGTATTTTTGCTGCGTAAGCACCTGCCGCATATGGATGTGCGCCGAATTAGCGGCACCTACGCGTTGCTGGGCCTGGCGGTGGCCCCCGCTGTGGTGGTTGGTTACCTGGTGCGTTACGGGCTCAACCTAATCCACATCAACAGTGGTTTTAGTGATTCTCTGGCGCAGATCCTCATTGTTGCCCCGCTTATGACCCTGGTGTATTTACTCACCGCCCGGGCTTTGCGTGTTGAGGAGCTAAACAATATTGCCCGCCCGGTTACCTCCGTGGTGCGTAAGGTAGCCTCCCTGCTGCCCGCCCCGATCGCCAAGGTGCTTAATAAGGGTGCCGCTGCCCTGGTTACCCCGCCCGCATATAAGAGTGTCCCGCTTAAGTACTCTGACGTGATCGCTGAGGGTGAGGTTATCCACGCGGCCACCACCAACACTGTCAGTGATCAGGTAACCAGTAAAGTTACGCTACCTCAATCAGCCCCCGCCACTTTAGCTGCCGCCAAGGAGGCCACTGCGGCTGCCCGTGACGCCGTCGACGACGCCGCCACTAAGGGCTCAGCTAAGGACTCCATTAAGGGTGCTACCTCTACCAGCGTAAGCGACACTTCAAAGACTTCTTCGTCTGCATCTAAGTCGCTAGGTACAATCGCTAACGCAGCTCCTGCTGCAGCTATTCCGCCAATTCCTCCGCCCCCGACGTCGTCGGGCGCGGATACGCCAGCGCCTTCTATTCCTATGCAGCCAGAAGCAGAAAATCTAGTTCAATCTTTCCCGATCGGTTCGGGCCGTTATCACCTGTGTGGCAATCTGCCCACATCACTTCCACACGTGCGCCGCTACCACGGCATCGACACGATTTTGGACCAGCCAGTGGCCATTTATGTGCTCACCGAGGCTGTACGCAACCAGGTCGAGGTGCTTGAGTCCGCTCAGCGCGCCGCTCTGGCTACCGACCCGCGTCTGGTGCGGGTGCGCGACGTCGAATTAGAGCCGGCCTTCATTGTCACCGACCCGGTTGAGGGGGTCTCTTTTGACCGTCTCATTGAGGACGGCCTGGAGGTTGAGCAGGCCCGCTCCATTATTGGCGAGGTAGCTTCCGCTTTAGATAATGCCTCTCGTCGCGGCCTGCACCACCTGTGCCTAAGCACTGAAGATATCCGCGTGACTGTGGACGGTAAAGTGCGCGTATTTGGCTTGTCTTACGAGTCGGCGCTGCGCCACGTAAAGATTGACCGTGATGAGCATGGCCTGTTGGCCTACGACATTACCGACGCTAAGGCGCTACTGGATCTGCTCTACTACGGGTTGACCAAGCGCTGGCCGGGTAAACGCACCGGGATTCCCAGTGCTCCCATGACCGGCGGCCACCCGGTTTCTCCGGCCACTATTAACCCGCAGGTTCCGGCTGATCTGGATGAGATTTTCGCCCAGCAGTACTCGGGTAGGCCTATCCGTAGCGCCGCCGCGCTGGTCACCGCCCTGGGCACGTGGCAGCCGGTTAAAGGCTCCCAGCTGCCGGTAGCTCAGCCCACTGAGTTCACCACTAAGCAGCTTGAAGAGGGCGTTGAGGGCCTTGAAGCGGTTAAGGGCCTGATTAAGAACACTCGCATTAAGACCACCCAGTTGGCTTCGCGCGTGGGTAACAGCGTGCGTGAGGACATTAAGGCGGCCAGTGACGCCATTCCGGCTGCCCCTGGCCCGGGCCGTGAGGTTGATTTAAGCGATCTGAGCGACATCATCTCTATGCCCACCATGCCTGCCACAAAAGAGGCCCTAGACGCACCTCGCCACATGCCCAGCAAGGAAGAAAACGAGGCAGAGTACATCCAGTACAAGGAACGCAGCCGCACCTCCTGGGCGCTGCTGGCTGCCTTAGCGCTGGTAGTAATTCTGGCAGTGGTGTTTGCTTTCTCTAACCTGCTGGGTTTGTCTAACGTTTCCTTCGATGAGGATGATGGTCCTGCCGCTTCGACGGTGCCCACAGTCACCTCAACCCAGGGCCAATAGTTTCTTAGGCGCATAGCAAGGCAGACAGGCCAGTTAATGGCTGATAACAGCCGCGCTAGTTAAGTTAGCTGCCCCTACTTGATAGGGTGCAGCTAACATTTTTATTGGGAACATTCGAACCTAGGTCTCGGTTGTACCTGCCAACAAGCATTGAAGAACAGGAGCAGCATGGTTCACGACGTCGTTATCGTAGGTTCCGGACCTGCCGGTTACACCGCCGCTATCTACACGGCCCGAGCCCAGCTCAAGCCGGTGCTGGTAGCAGGCGCCGTGACTGCCGGTGGCGCCCTAATGAACACTACTGAGGTGGAAAACTTCCCCGGTTTCCCTGAGGGTATTCAGGGCCCTGACCTGATGAACAACATGATGGAGCAGGCTGAGAAGTTTGGCACCGACATCCGCTATGAGGATGTGGTCAAGCTGGAGCTGGCTGGCGAGGTAAAGCGCGTGCATCTAGAAGATGAGGTGCTTGAGGCCCGCACCGTCATCTTCTCTACCGGGTCGGCTTACCGCAAGCTGGGCCTGGAGGAAGAGGACAAGTACTCCGGTCATGGCGTTTCTTTCTGCGCGACCTGTGACGGTTTCTTCTTCCGCGACCAGGACATCATTGTGGTAGGTGGTGGCGACTCCGCCATGGAGAAGGCAAACTTCCTAACCACTTTCGCTAAGTCTGTGACTGTGGTGCACCGCCGTGACGAGCTACGCGCCTCGGCTGCTATGGCTAAGCGCGCCCTGAAGAACCCCAAGATTAACTTCGCTTGGAACTCGCGCGTATCGGCACTGCATGGTGAGGGGGCGCTAGAGAGCGTAACCCTGACCGACACGGTTACCGGTCAAACTCGCGAGCTGGAGGCTACCGGCCTGTTTGTGGCCATTGGTTCCACTCCGCGCAGCGAGTTGGTACGTGACCAGCTGGAGCTGGATGCGGCCGGCTATGTGGTGGTGGACCACCCCTCCACCCGCACTAACATCCCCGGTGTCTTTGCTTGTGGCGACGTCGCAGACCCCACCTACCGTCAGGCCATTACTGCTGCCGCCTCGGGTACCCGCGCTGCCCTAGACGCCCAGCACTACCTGGCTGAACTGAACTAACTACCTGCCTGATAACTAGCGTGGGTTTTGCGCCCACAATCCTTTCAATCTCTACTAGGCTAGAAACAGCTATCAAATACAAGGAGAACAACATGTCGAACGCTCTCGCAGTTACTGACGCTACCTTCCAGGATGAGGTCATCAACTCTGACAAGCCCGTAGTGGTGGACTTCTGGGCCACCTGGTGCCCGCCTTGCCGTCAGATGGCTCCGGTGGTTGACGAGGCCGCTAAGCAGCTTGAGGACGTCAAGTTTGTGAAGGTGGACGTGGATGCCAACCCGCTAAGCGCCGCCAAGTACGGCGTGCGTTCCATCCCGGCCTTCCTGGTGTTCCGTGACGGCGAAGTCCGCCACGAGTTCGTGGGTTCGCGCCCCAAGGCTAACTTCGTGGAAGAGGTCCAGAAGGCCGCCTTCCCCAACGCCTGATCTGCAAACATAGGCAAATACAGGCAATTTCATCCCTTCCCTATAAAAATTCCATGGGGTTTTATAGGGAAGGGATGATTTGTCAGTTTTTGTGCCCAGCTCCTACGCCTGCCTCCCTTAAGCACTAAATATCGACGACGACGTCGCCCGCCAGCCCCACTTTTACCTTGCGTCCCAGCCCTAGAGCACCACACCCCGGCTGGCTCGCTTACCAGTCCTGCTATTACCATTCCTCTACGTCGCACCAGTCACATCATAAACGTGTGTTTCACGTGAAACACACACGCAACCCACACTAGGCGGCTACCACCTGACACCGGCGCAACTAGACACCCCACGTATGCCAACGTCATCCTCTATACCGCTGAGCCCTACGTAAACTCGCGCCTGGCACCGTTGACCTACGTAAGCCCGCGCCCCCGCGCCGTCGCTCCCGCATCCGCACCCCAACGCCGTCGCTCCCGCATCCGCACCCCAACGCCGTCGCCTCCACATCCACGCACCCCGCATCCACGCACCCCGCATCCGCGCCCCAACGCCGTCGCCCCAACGCCGTCGGCCCCACACCCAAACCCCAACATCCCAACCCCAGCACCTCAGCACTTACGCCCTCAGTAGCTTTCAGACATTAGACGCCATCAACGTGGCAGAATTGGAGCTACGCGCGCCTGGGTGCAACCAGCCCACCAGCGCTTACGAAAGGAACCACCGTGACTGAGAATCAAAGAGGTAACCGACTCGACCCCTGGCTAGACTCCTACGCAGAGCGAGCCGCAGGGCTGCGCGAGTCAGAAGTGCGTTCCTTATTCTCGGTGGCATCGCGCCCGGAGGTAGTTTCACTGGCCGGCGGGATGCCCAACCTTAAAGACCTGCCCATGGCCGACATCGCTGAAGCCACCAAGCAGATGCTGCTGCGTGACGGTTACAAAGCCCTGCAATACGGCAACGGTAAGGGCCTGCCGCAGCTGGCGGAGCAGCTCACTGAAGTAATGGCTTATGAGGGCATCAAGGCTGACAGCGCCAACATTCTTATCACCACTGGCTCCCAGCAGGCCGTGGACCTAATTACCGAAATCATGATTAACCCGGGTGACGTGGTGGTCTGTGAGGCCCCCTCATACCTGGGTAGCCTGGGTATTTTCCGCGCCTATGAGGCTGAGGTGGTACAAAGCCCTATCGACGCCGACGGCGTCATCCCCCAGGCCCTGGAAGAAACCTTCACTCGCCTGGAGCGCGAGGGTCGCAAGGTTAAGTTCTTCTACACCATTCCCAACTACCACAACCCTGCCGGGGTGTGTATCAGTGAGGAGCGCCGTCCGCAGATCGTGGAGATTTGCAAGCGCCACCATGTGCTGATTGTGGAGGACAACCCCTACGGCCTATTGGGTTTTGACGGGCGCACCTACACTTCGTTTAAGAGCTTGGCTCCCGATCATGTGCTGTATCTGGGGTCTGTCTCTAAGATTTTTGCTCCCGGTTACCGGGTGGGTTGGGCCTGTGCGCCGTCGGCAATGTGCGAAAAGCTGAAGCTAGCCTCTGAGTCTGCGATCCTGTGCCCCACCTCTATGGGCCAATACTCAATCTCCATGTACCTAAGCGAGTTTGACTGGCGCAACCAGATTTCCACTTTCCGAGGCATGTACCGCTCGCGACGCGATGCCATGATTCAGGCGCTTAACGACTACCTGCCCATGTGCCAGTGGAATGTTCCCGAGGGCGGTTTTTACACCTGGGTTAAGTTGCCGCAGGGCCTGGACGCCAAGGACATGCTGCCGCGCGCGGTAACTAACTTGGTGGCTTATGTTTCGGGTACTGCCTTCTACGCCAACGGCGAGGGCCGCGACCATATGCGCCTGTCTTACTGCTACCCCAATGAGCAGGATATTCGCGAGGGCGTGCGCCGCATCTCTGAGGTGGTTAACCGTGACTTGGAGCTGGTTTCGCTGTTTGGTACGGCCAAGCGCCCCGCTCCCGGGCAGTACTAATCCGCCGGGCACCCGGGTCAGCGGGTTGCCCCGCCCGTCCCGGCGCCCGTCAGCTTGCGGTACCGTCACGGGCACCCGGCTGTTCACATAAATCTACTTACAAATTTTTAGCCGTATAGAAAGGCCTTTCATGACACAGCAATTGCGTGTGGCCATCATTGCCGGCGGCCTCAACCATGAGCGCGAGGTTTCGCTGCGCTCGGCTCACCGCGTAGCTAGGGTGCTGCGCGACGCCGGCCACGAAGTTAGTACTTTATGCCCTGATGCTTCTTTGCTGGCGTCTTTGCGCAGCTACAAGCCCGATGTGGTGTGGCCGCTGGTGCACGGCTCCACGGGTGAGGATGGCAGTTTACAGAACATCTTGCTGGCTCTGGAGGTGCCGTTTGTGGGCACGCACTCTGATGGCTGCCAGCGCGCTAGCTATAAGCCCACCGCTAAGGCTGGGGTGCGTACAGCGGGTGTGGCTACACCTGACTCATTGACCCTGCCACAGTCTTTCTTCAACCAGCTAGGCGCCAATGAGCTGCTGGATTTGGTGATTGCGCACCTGGGACTGCCGCTGGTGGTTAAGCCTTTCCAGGGTGGCTCGGCGCTGGGGGTTTCTTATGCCGACGACGTCGACTCGCTGCGTTCTGCGATGGTGGAGTGTTTCGCCTATTCTGACAACGCCTTGATTGAGGTGTTTGTGGAGGGTGTGGAAGCTTCAGTTTCGGTGGTGCGTGACGGTGACGGCGTAGCTCGGGCCCTGCCGACGGTAGAGATTGTTACTGACGGCTCCTACGACTACGATGCCCGCTATAACCCTGGGCGTAGTGAGTTTTTTGTGCCTGCGCGTTTAGATCAGGCGCGTGACGACGCCGTGCGTGAGGCGGCAGTGAAGGTTCACGAGACTTTGGGTTTGGGCTCGCTGTCGCGTTCTGACTTTATTGTCGACGCCGAAGGTACACCTTGGTTCATTGACGTTAACGTGGTGCCGGGCATGACTGAGACTTCACTGCTGCCGTTGGCAGCTGAGGTGGACGGTAATTTTGCGCAGCTGTGTCAGCAGCTAGTGTTGGCCGCTTATAACGGCTACCAGGGTGAGAGCCAGAACGCTGAGTAGCCGCTAGCGCATCAAAATACTGACTACATAGCCTGCGTTGGGGGGTGAGTGTTTCACGTGAAACACTCACCCCCCAACATTTTTGCCCGCGCCTCAAAATTTATAAAACTCGATATTTAGTAAGGTAGACCCTGGCAGATAATTGTCTAGACTGCAAGACTTGTCTCATCGAGTATCTTCTAGACGAAAGACCTAAACGCTATGGCAGCTAAATCAGCTCACACTATTTCACCGCCTAGCGCTGAACCACATAAGTCCAAGCAGGCCGGTAAAGTCTCGCTTATTGCCGTGTCACTGATGCTGTTTTCGATGTTCTTCGGAGCCGGAAACCTGATCTTCCCACCGGTTATGGGCGCCCAGGCGGGCACTGCCTTCACCCCTGCGATTATTGGCTTTTTGATTGGTGGCGTGCTGCTACCGGTTATTTCTGTCTTTGCCATTGCAGTGGCCGGAGCGGACCTGCGCGACCTTTCCTCGCGCGCTGGTAAGGTGTTTGGGGTTATTTTCCCTTCGGCAGTGTATTTGTCGATTGGCGCTATTTACGGCGTGCCGCGTACTGGTGCGGTTAGCTATTCAACCGCTATAAAACCGATTATTAATAGCGAAGGCATTTTGCCTTCAATTATTTTCAACGCTGTGTTTTTCACCGTGGCAGTGCTGCTTTGCTGGCGTGAAGGCAAGGTGGTTAATTACTTGGGTAAGATCCTCACCCCGGCCTTGTTGCTGCTGCTAGTTCTGCTGGTGACGCGCGCGCTGAGTGTCTTTGAGACCGCCCCTGCCGCTCCCCAGGGTGATTACACCACGCAACCGATTAATGCCGGTTTGTTGTCTGGTTATATGACGATGGACTCGGTAGCTGCCTTGGCTTTCGGTATCGTGGTGGTTAACGCCTTCACTTTTGGCCGCACCGGCATTTCCCGCTCGGGGGCCACCACCCACACTGGTGTGGCCGCACTTATCGCTGGCGCTTTGCTGGCTGCGGTTTATGTGGGCCTTGGTTTTGTGGGTCAGTTGATGCCTAATGGGGCTGGCTATAGCGACGGCGCAGCGCTGCTTTCGGATGCGTCGGCACTGACTATGGGGTCGGTTGGTAGGTATGCCTATGGTTTGACGGTGTTGTTGGCTTGTATGACGACGGCGGTGGGCTTATTGGCTGCCTCTGCTGAGTTCTTTAACCGCCTTGCCCCGAAGCTTAGTTACCGGGCGTTGCTGATTGTTTTTGCGGTGATTGGTTTCGCCTTTGCTAGCTATGGTTTGGAGACTCTGCTTAAGATCTCAGCTCCGCTGATTACTTTCCTCTACCCCATTGCAATTGCTTTGGTGTTTGCGACTTTACTCAGCCATGCTTTGCGTCTGCGCAGTAATTTCATGTTCACTTTTGCTGCGTGGGGCGCCACCCTATGGTCGGCACTTACCTTTGCCAGTGAGCATGTTAAAGAGATGCAGGTACTAAACGATTTGCTAGCTCTCTCCCCCGGCCAGGGTGCGCAGCTGGGCTGGATCCTGCCTACGGCATTGGTGGCAGGCTTGGGCTTGATTGTGGATCTAACTAAATCTTCGCGAGCTAAGATTTAGCGGCAACAAGCAAAACGCAGGGGCGGCCAAGTTCGTCAGAACTTGTTCGCCCCTTTTGTCAGCGCTTGCTGGCGCTAGTTTTTGGAGGCTGAAGTTAGCGAGCCGACGATTCGGTCTAGGTCTTCACCACCGCTAAATTCAATGACGATTTTGCCTTTCTTGGCACCCTGGGTAACCTTCACGCGCGCGTCAAAAATACCCGAGAGCTTGGTGGAAAGCTCACGGTTAAGCACTGCACGGTTGCGGGCTTTAACCTTGGTCTCCCCCGCCTCAGCGGCGTCCACCTGCAAGGCCACCTGCTCTTCAGTATTGCGTACTGACAGGCCCTCGTTAACGATGCGCTCAGCCAGCTTTTCCATAGCCTCGGCGTCGGGCAGGCCCAGTAGGGCACGGGCGTGACCAGCAGACAGGGAACCGTCAGTGAGTTGGTTTTGTACCGACGGCGGCAGCTTCATTAGACGCAATGTGTTAGCAATTTGAGAGCGGGAGCGCGCAATACGCTCAGCCAATTCGCTTTGAGTGCAACCAAAGTCGTCTAGCAGCTGCTGATAGGCGGCAGCTTCTTCCAGCGGGTTCAGCTGTACGCGGTGCAGGTTTTCCAGCAGGGCGTCACGCAGCAGATCATCATCTGCGGTTGTACGCACAATTGCGGGAATGGTTTCCAAGCCCGCTTCGCGCGAGGCGCGCAGACGCCGCTCACCCATAACCAACTCGTAGGCGCGCCCGCCGGGCACTGTTTCACGTGAAACACCATCGGGCAGCGGCTCACTTTCAGGCCAGGGGCGCACCACGATCGGCTGCAGCAAACCAACTTCTTTAATTGAAGCTGACAGCTCGGCAATTTCTGCCTGATCAAAATGAGTCCGTGGTTGACGACGGTTAGGCACAATCGCATCAACCGGAATCTCAGCAAAACTTGTGCCGGGCACATCCACCAGTTCAACCGGCTGTGCGCCCTCAGTGGCGGCAGTGGCGTCGTCGTTAGAAGCAGCAGCCTCACTAGCCAGCGAGAGAGTCCCACCCGTGACCGTTTCACGTGAAACACTCTTTTTACGAGAGCCTCGATCGCGGCGCGGGGCGGGGGCTAGCAGGGAGGTGACAATCTCGGAGGTTTCCGAACTACCAGCGAAGAACAGGTCCGTGGGGCGCTGACCATCAGTGCCAGTAGCCTCAGCGGCGTTGTGCGCAGGACGGGAAACAACTTCTTGCTCGGCGGGTTCTGGGATCAATGAGGCGAGGCCACGACCTAGCCCTCGACGGTTTTTAGCCATGTCAGTTTTCCTTAGGAGCGACGCCGGGCTGGGTAATCCCGCGCATTGAAATTTCTTGTGCCAGTCGTTTGTATGCCACCGCGCCGGTTGAGCGCGGATCCCAGGTGACCACCGGTTCGCCGTAGGAAGGGGCCTCGGCAATACGAACCGACCTAGGAATCTTGGTTTCTAGCGTGGCTTGGGGGAAGTAGGTTTTCACCTCGGATTCGACGTCGCGCGCCAACATGGTGCGCTTGTCGAACATGGTAAGGGCAATCATCGATACGTGTAGAGCCGGGTTGTAAACCTTGGCAATACGATCGATAGAACGGGTAAGCAGAGCCAAGCCTTCAAGGGCGTAGTACTCGGCCTGCATGGGGATTAGCACTTCACCGGCGGCCACGAAGGCGTTAATGGTGATAATGCCAAGTGAGGGAGGGCAGTCGATAATGACGTAGTCCACGCGCTTACCGCCGCTGCGGTTTACCTCAATGAGGTAGTTGCGCACTGCTTCACGTAGTCGCGATTGGCGCCCGACCGCCTCTAGTAGATCAATTTCCACTGAGGAAAGATCGATATTGGACACCACTACCTGTAGGTTCTCCCCTAGCTCGGTAACCTTCGCTACCTGGCTGATGGGTTTACCTTCCACTATCACGTCATAGACGGAAGGTTCACCCTCGGGGTGTTCCAGCCCGAATGCGGTGGAGGCGTTACCCTGCGGGTCAGCGTCAATAAGCAATACCCTCAGGCCCGCTTCAGCTAGTGCCGCAGCTACGTTTACCGCAGTTGAGGTTTTGCCGACGCCGCCTTTTTGGTTAGCGACGGCGATAACTCGGGTCTGGGTGGGTGTAGCAAAGCCTAGTTCACGCACCTTCTCCAGGGCGGTGGTATCAGCCTTGAGTTGGTCGAAAATGGATGAGCCAGACACTTTGCTCCTCACGAGTGCGATCAGATCAGGACTAAAGTTTACGCGATCGACGCCCTCACAAAGGTCAGGCGCACCAAAAAATAATACAGTTGTTTCACGTGAAACAACACGCAACAGACTGAGCTCCCCAGTCACACCAGTCACACAGTTAACAAGTAGAACTGGCGCAAAGTCGTAAAAGCCGCGCCCAAGCGAGCACGCCCACTTCACTACGTTCTGCAGCATTTCAAAACAAAAGCGAGGCCCGGTTTCCCGAGCCTCGCTCACGTTGTTTAGCCATCCTTGGCCGGGTCTAGCTTTAGCTTGGAGCCAGCCTTAACTTGGGTCCAGTTTTAGCTCTGGCCAACCCTTAGCTTTATCCCAGCCTTAGCCTGACCCAGCCTTAGCGGGGCCGACGCACCTCCACCACGCGGGTGACGTCGTCGTCGCTAGTAACCACTTCATGCAGCACTGCCGGCAGCAGCTTGGCCTTCTTAATAACGTACTTGGCGTCATTAATCTCGCGCTGTGCCTGCTCCCCCTTCAGGGCCAGCAGCACGCCACCGGGGGCGATCAGCGGGGAAGCCATGCGGGTCAGCTTGCTCAGGTTGGCCACAGCCCGGGCGGTCACCACATCGAAACGCTCACGCATTTCTTCGGCCCGGCCCCGCCACACCCGCACATTGTCCAGGTCTAGCTCTTCAGCCACCAGCTCCAGCCAGGCGCAGCGGCGCTCCATCGGCTCAATCAGGGTCACTTCCAGATCCGGACGAGACAAGGCCACCACCACTCCGGGCAGCCCCGCACCTGAACCTAGATCCGCCACGCTACCGTGCCTGGGCAGGAAAGGCACCACCGCCGCACTGTTAACCAGGTGGCGCGAGTAGAGACGCGGTAGCTCGCGCGGGCCGATCAGCCCCCGCAGCTGCCCCTCCTCAGCTAGCATCTGGGCGTAGTGCTCCAGGCCAGACCAGGCCATACCGAACATGTCGCGCATTTCGGCGGTGGGTACTTCCAGAGCCTGCTCGCTCTGGGAGCACTCCCCCTGGGCGTTATGGCTCATTTCAGGCTTCCTCGACGGCGTCGGCCGGGCTGTCTACGGTCTCAGCGGACTCGGCGACCTCGGCAGCCACGTCGGACTCGGCGGCCTCAAGCTCAGCGCCCTCTTCAGCCTCTTCAACCTCATCTTCGGCGTCGTCGACGGGCAGAACCACCACATGACGGTGCGGCTCTACCCCCTCAGACTCAGAGACCAGGCCGGCATTAGCAACCACGTCGTGGCAGACCTTGCGCTCGAAGGGGTTCATGGCCTCCAGCGCTACCGGCTTGCCGCTAGCCAACACGGACTTAACCGCCTCGGCGGCGATAGCAGTCAGCTGCTGGCGGCGCTCTTCGCGGTAACCAGCGATGTCCAGCATTAGGCGCGAACGCGAGCCGGTGCGGGCCTGTACAGCCAGGCGGGTCAGCTCCTGGAGGGCTTCAAGCACCTCACCGTCGCGGCCCACTAGGGTGGCTAACTCACGTTCATCGCCGTCCTCACCGGGGATGATGGCCACGGAGGCGCGCCCGTGGTCCACATCGATGTCGATATCCCCGCCTAGATCGGCAATATCTAGTAGCTCTTCTAGGTAGTCAGCGCCGACTTCGCCTTCTTCCTCAAGCTGCTTGACGGTTTCCTGGCTCACCAGAAAACTCCTTCCACTAGTTATAACTAAGTCTTATTAGTTTTATAAGAACTACTTCTTAGCGGAGTTACCGCCCTTAGAGCCCTTTTTCTTCTTGGCGCCGGACTTATTGCCGCTCTTACCGTTAGCAGCCCCGCCAGCGCTCTTGGCGCCGTTGGCACCAGCGCCCTTAGCGCCGCCCCCCTTAGCGCCGCTGGCGTCAAAAGCCTGCTGGCGTTCGCGGGCACGCTCAGCGTAGCGCTGCTCAGCGGTGGAGGCGGTGCGGTTCTTCTTTTTCTTGCGGTTGTTGCGTACCGGCTGGACTCGCTGCCCCGGCCCCGACGACGCCGCTTCATCCTCGCTGCCAGCTGCGGCTGCGGGCTTCTTTTCGTCGTCAGGCGGCAGACCCTTACGACGACGGCGCTCCTGGCGCTTCTTGTAAGCTTCAGAGCCAACTGCGGGCATATTGCGAATAGTCCACCACTGCTGGCCCATGGTCCATACGTTGGAAACCAGCCAGTAAATCAACACACCAACCTGGAACTGAGGGCCGGTAATAAAGAAGATCAGCGGCATGCCATACATCATCATGCGCTGGGTACGCATAGCCGGGTTGTCGGATTCGGTAACCGACTTAGGCATGTTCTTCATGGTCAGCTGGTGCATGGTGTAGAACTGCGTGGCAGTCATCAGCACGATCAGTACCATGGTCACGATCTTTACGGTGGCAGAGCCGCCGTGCATAAAGGAAGAGCTCAGCGGTGCCCCGAATAGGTTGGAGGACTGCACATCCGCCGCCAAGGCGGGAGTTAGCGGACCAATCTTTACCGGGTGGGCGCTACCGGCAGAGTTAGCCACTTCCTGCAGGCGAGCCAACACACGAAATAGCGCAAAGAAGATCGGCATCTGGATCAGCAGTGGCAAGCACGAAGACAGCGGGTTGGTGCCGTGCTTGCGGTACAGCGCCATCATTTCTTCACGCATACGCTCCTGTGATGCGGGATCTCTTTTCCCCTTGTACTTATCCCGTAGAGCAGTAAGTTCAGGTTGCATGGCTTGCACACCGCGTGAAGAGCGAATCTGCTTCACAAACAGCGGCATGATCAGCACTCGCACCACTATGGTTAGGCCTACGATTGACAGCACCCAGGCGGGGCCGGGTCCATCACTCATACCGATGGCAACCAGCAGCTTGTGGATGGTAACCATCACCCAAGCTTCGGCCACCTTCAGTGGCATTAGCAATCCGTCCATTAAACTCTCCTTTTATGGTCAGCCAAGCTGGCCTTGCCGCGTCTGCGGCGCATCTTGACCCGCAGACGCACTAGGCACCTGGAAGCGGGCTACATCTTTGGGGTAGGCGTAACGCCAGTGCCCCACCTCGGGCACATGATCCACGCCGCCACGGCTATAGGGATTGCAACGCAAAATGCGCCACGCGCTCAACGCTAATCCCTTAAAAACTCCATGTACCTCAATAGCCTCGACGGCGTAGGTGGAACAGCTGGGATAGTAGCGGCAACGCGGCGCTATAGCTGGGGAAATGTACTTGCGGTACCAGCCAATGGGGGCCAGCACCAAGCGCTTAAACACTTTCACCGCCTGGCGCTAACTGGCCCGGCACAGACTCAGGCACCGCTACCCCTACCCGGGCCAAGGCCCGATCAAGCTGGCGGGCTAACTGCTGGCTAGAGGCGCCGTCGGCACCTGCCAAACCACGTACCACCAGGCGCGAACCGGCAGGCAGTAAGTCCACTCGGGCAGCTAACAGGGCGCGCAGACGCCGCTTAATACGATTACGGTGGGTGGCGCGGGCAACCTGCTTTTTGGGCACAACAACGCCGACGAGTGCAGGAGAGTTACCTCCGTCATCGTCGGCGTTCAAATGAACCACCAGCGCGCGGTTACCGCTGCGCACGCCGCCTTTAACTGCAGCCGCGAAGTCTTCGCTGCGCAGCATCCGATGCGGCGCACTGAGCATGTCTCAGGCAGCGAGGCGAGCGCGACCCTTGCGACGACGCGCAGCCAGGACGGCGCGACCGGCGCGGGTGCTCATACGGTGGCGGAAGCCGTGCACCTTGGCGCGGCGACGGTTGTTCGGCTGAAAGGTCCGCTTGCTCACGGGGTACTCCTGCTAGGTCTATATCGCGCGCCCGGATGGCCGCACGAAAGTTTGTGGTACCTCACCATTTTGATGAGGTCACGTGCACTGGATCCTCTGAGCGGAACCCGCATGTACACGTACGACTAACTAACGTTATATGGTCTTACACCCACCGGTCAAAGCATCTTTGCCGTGAGGCTGCCTACATCCGGGGGAGATTTTACCCATTTCCTCCTCCACACCTGAGTAAAACACTAGCCCACAACATGTGGATAACCCCACGTTATCCACAGGAAAATACAAGCTTGTAACTCCACTCCTACCAGCTAGATTGCGTATATCCTCAATAAGCGGTCTAAAATTGTTCGCGGACATCTACTCCATCCCCAGGTGTGGATATCTCTGTGGACAACTTGGGCTCAGCCCGCAGGGCCCTGACCCAATTAGTTGTTTTATGAACTTAAGGAGACGCCGTGTCCGATCCGGTAATTGACCCGGGCGCTGAATTCGGCGCTCAGCTTTGGGAAAGTGTTGTAGAAGCTCTGACCACCTCAAACTCACTGACTCCCAGCTACCTGGCCATGGCTCGCACCTGCCACGCCGTCGATGTTGAGGGCACGCTGGTAGTGGTGGTCAACTCTAAATTCGTTAAACAGCGTTTAACTGACCGCGCAGTGTCAGCCACAATCAAGACGGCAGTTGCTGAGCAAATCGGCTATGACATGCCCATTATTTACACTGTCGCACCGGGAGCTAAAGATCTTGAGGTAATTATTAAGGCCGCCCACGCCGCCGTGCATGGGGACTCTGCCGCCTCTGGCGCCCCGGGGGTAAATGCCGCCGACGACGCTAGCCCCGCTGCTTCCCCCACTGCCCCAACCCAGGCGCCGTCGTCGCAGTTCAAAGGCAATATCCCCACCCCGGCTGAACTAAACCTAGGCCACGGCGCTAACGACGCCGCCGCACCAAGTGCCCCCCAGCAGCTAGGTCTAGAACTGGGCCAAGAAAACGGCCTGGTGGTGCCAGATACCCAGACCGTAGTGGAATTTGGTCGCCCTGAGCAGCCCAAAAAGGCCGCGCGCGGCAAGGGGTTGAATGTGCGCCCCAGCGATGTCCTCGATGACTCCAAGCTGAACCCGCGCTACACCTTCGACACTTACGTGGTTGGCTCCTCCAACCGCTTTGCCTACGCCGCCTCCTACGCCGTGGCAGAAACCCCGGCTAAAACCTACAACCCGCTGTTTATTTACGGCGGCTCAGGCCTGGGCAAAACCCACCTGCTGCACGGCATTGGCCACTACACTCGCGCCTACCACAAGAGCAAAGTCAAGTACGTAAACTCTGAGGAATTCGTTTCTGACTTCATCACCTCCGTGTCTGAAGGCCGCATGGATGCTTTCAAACGCCGCTACCGTCAGGTGGATATCCTGCTGGTTGACGACATCCAGTTCCTGCAAGACAAAGAGCAGACCTTGGAGGAGTTCTTCCACACCTTCAATGCGCTCTATAACGCAAATAAGCAGGTAGTGCTGACCTCCGACCAGCCCACCAAGGCCCTGAAAATTGATGAGCGCCTGCGTTCACGCTTCGACATGGGCCTCTCTACTGACGTTCAGCCCCCGGATCTAGAAACCCGTATCGCAATTTTGTCGCGCCGCGCCCAAGCCGACAAATTGGATGTGCCCCTACAGGTTTTGGAGTACATTGCCAGCCGTATCTCGGCTAACATCCGCGAGCTTGAAGGCGCACTTATCCGCGTAACCGCCTACGCCTCAATTAACAAGCTGAAGGTTGATCTGCCTGTGGCCGAGATGGTGCTTAAAGATCTGGTTTCCACCCAGGACACCGGCAATATCACTGCCGCACTGATCATTGGGCAAACCGCCGACTACTTTGGGATCACCATTGAGGATCTGTCTTCGGCCAACCGCTCACGCACTATTGTTACCGCCCGCCACATCGCCATGTATCTGTGCCGCGAAATGACTGACTTGTCGCTACCCAAGATTGGGCGCGAGTTTGGCGGCCGCGACCACACCACCGTGATGAGTGCGGATAAGAAGGTGCGCACCCAAATGTCTGCCCAGGCAGACACTTACACGCAGGTAACTGAGCTAACCAGCCGCATTAAGCAGGCTGCGGCCACGCCTCACCCTTAGCGCTTCTCCCTTAATTTTCGACTGATTCCCGACGCCGCCGCTGGGCCCTGTTGTGGGCTTAGTGGCGGCCTTTTTTTGTCCTTTAATACGTGGTTTTTCGCCCACAGGCCCTGTTGGTAAGGCTGTGGGCAACCCCGGTTTTGCTGTGCTTAACTAAGGCTCGCCTGTGGATTGGTGCTATGAGCTTTAGCACTTTCCACAGACTCTCCGATTTATCCCAAGCTTTACCCACACACAGCCCACATTCGCCGTCGGCGCGCAACCAGGCCAAAAAGCGGTTTTCCACAAGATTCACATCCGCTACTACTACTACTGACTTTTAAACCCCACACGATTTCCAAGCTCGCCAACGTAGGCTAATTGGGGAAAACCTCAGCTACGGGCGACACTAGCCAAAGCGTGCAAAAGTCCCACAGTGACCCTTTTGAGATGCTCTATAGGGAGATACCGGCTAAACTTTTAAGCCGCCCCTCTATATCCATCTAAGGAAGGCCTCCCAACGTGAAGCTCAGGGTAGCCCGTGACGTTTTAGCTGAAGCAGTAGCCTGGACTGCTCGCTCAGTGCCGCCCAACCCGCCGGTTCCGGTGCTGGCTGGGGTGCGTATGGAGGCCAAGGGGAATGTTGTAATCCTGTCTTCCTTTGACTATGAGGTCTCTGGGCGTTGTGAAATCCCGGCCTCGGTTGAGGTTGAGGGCGAGGTACTTATTCCTGGCCGTGCACTCACCAAGTTTGCTAAGGGCTTTCCTAGCAAGCCGGTAGATATTGAGCTGGTGGGCACCCGCGTACGTTTCACCTGTGGTTCAGCCCACTCTGAGCTACCAGCTATGCAGGTTGATGACTACCCAGCTTTGCCTTCAATGCCTGCCCAGGTGGGCACCATCGACTCTGACGTACTTTCTAAGGCGGTAGCTCAGGTTTCTATTGCCGCTGCCCGCGACGACACCTTGCCACTACTGACCAATGTGTGCATGGAATTTAGCGGCAACAAGCTGACCATGCTGGCTACTGACCGTTACCGGCTAGCTATGCGCGAGGTTGAGTGGAACCCGGCTAAGCCCCTGGATGCTGTGGTGCTGCTAAAGGCCCGCACTTTAGCTGATGTGGCTAAGTCTCTGGTTTCCGGTGCCCCCATTGAGATTGCGCTTAATGACGACGACGCCGTAGCCTCACGCCTGATTGGTTTTGAATCCGGTGAGCGCCGCACTACTTCAGTGCTTAGCGACGGCGAATACCCCCAGGTGCGTCGCCTGTTCCCCGAGCAGGTCAACACCTATGCCACGGTGGGACGCAAAGAGCTACTAGATGCGGTTAAGTTTGTGTCTTTGGTGGCCGAACGCAACACTGCACTGCGCCTAACTTTCACCGAGGGTAACTTGCATCTTGAGGCTGGCCAGGGTGAGGATGCACAGGCTAGTGAAGAGCTGGTAGCTCACCTAGATGGCAACGAAATCTCTGCTGCTTTCAACCCGCTTTTCCTGCAAGAGGGCCTAAACGCGCTAGCTAGTAACTATGTGCGCTTTGACTTCACCCACCCCAATAAGCCGGCAGTGTTGGTTGGGGTAGATGAGCCTGGCACTGAGCCTGACCCCAGCTTCCGCTACTTGCTGATGCCTATTCGCTTTGGCGTGTAAGGCGTATGTACGTAGCTGATTTGGCGCTGACTGACTACCGCTCATATGAGCAGGCGGTAGTCAGTTTTCCGCCTGGAGCTACGGTACTGGTGGGTTCTAACGGGCAGGGTAAAACCAACCTGGTTGAATCTATTAACTATTTAGCTACGCTTTCCTCCCATCGAGTTGGCGCCGATACGGCCCTGGTTAGGCGTGACGCAAGCGGTCAAAATCAGCCCAACGCTGCCGTCATACGCGCCAAACTAATCACTGCCGCCCGCCCGCAGCTGTTAGAAGTAGAAATTATTTCCGGCAAAGCTAACCGGGCCCGGCTAAACCGTGCCCCTACCCGCCCAACCCAGTTGCTGGGTATTTGCCGCACGGTGCTGTTTGCCCCGGAAGATCTGACTTTGGTGCGTTCAGATCCGCAGGTGCGGCGGCGTTTTTTAGATGACCTGGTGGTTATGATGAGCCCGCGTCTGGCCGGGGTGCGCGCAGACCACGACAAGGTGCTAGCCCAGCGCTCAGGCCTGCTGCGGGGACTTAAACGTAAAAGCGGCTCGGCGCGCGCCAGCGCCCTAGCCACTTTGGATGTGTGGGATGAACAGTTAGCCCAGTTAGCTGCCCAGCTGATTGCTGCTCGCGTCAAACTTGTGCGCCACCTGCGCCCTTGGGTGGCCCAGTCTTATCAAACGGTTTCGCTAGCGCAGTCGCAGGCAAATCTGGCCTACCGCGCGAGCCTACTGGCTGCGCGCGGCGTAGCTGACCCGGACATTTCAGACACCGAGGCGTGGGCGGATTACGAAAATTCTCTCCTGGATGTGCAGGCCACCAGTAAAGCTTTGCTCGAAACTATGGGACAGCTGCGTCAGCGGGAATTAGAACGGGCAGTGAACCTGGTGGGGGCCCACCGCGATGACTTGACGCTGTTCCTGGGACATCTGCCCGCTAAAGGTTTTGCTTCACACGGTGAACAGTGGTCGCTGGCGCTTGCGTTGCGTCTGGCTAGTTTTGAGCTAATGCGCGCTGATAGCGCCTTGACCAGCATCGATGGTAAGAGTGAAGACCCGATTTTGATTCTTGATGATGTTTTCGCGGAATTAGATATGCGCAGGCGTCGGGCCTTGTCGCAGATGGTGGCCCAGGCTCAGCAAGTGCTTATTACCGCTGCGGTTGGCGACGACGTCCCTAGCGAACTTGATCATCACCGTTTGCAGGTGACCGGCTCTGTAGTAAGCGAAGTTTAGCCGTGAACAGTGAAGATTATGGTGATCAAATGGCTGTGGCCGCGCTGGCACGCCAGCGCGAGCAGGCTTGGAACGCGGGCCATGCCCTAAAGCGGCTACCTCGTAAAAGCCCCGGTGGCCCAGTGCTAGCAGCAAGCCAAGCAGCAGGCGGGGCTCCGGCGTCGTCGTCGCTGAACGGGCAAACTGCGGGCGCAGCCCTAAACGCGGGCGCAAATGCCGCCCCAAATGCGAACCCAAGCGCAGCCCAGAATGGCACCGCAAATGCGGACGCACTAGCGCCCTGGGACGCAGTCAGTATCGGGCGTATTCGCCGGCGCCAAGAACGCCATGCCGAGATCGTCAACGGCCAACCCGTCTCCCAAGCTCGCGTGTATTGGCGCGATCCGCGCTCAGGTAAACGCGAGCTGGACGGCTTTTTTCACCGCCAAGGCTGGGAAGAATCCCTGCGCATAGCCAGTGTCAAGGTACGCTGGGAAGAGATTGTCGGCAAGGATATGGCCGAAAATTGCAGCATTTATTCCTTCAAAAATGGACGCCTGGTAATGCGCGCCCACTCCACCAACTGGGCGCAGCAACTGCAGCTGATGATGCCTCAGCTGGAGGCCCTATTTGAGCGCGAAGTAGGCCCGGGCATTGTCAAAAGCATTAAAGTGCGCGGCCCTAACGCAGATTACACCTGGCAGCACGGCAAATTGGCTGTGCCCGGGGCGCGCGGGGTGCGCGACACCTACGGCTAAAGTGCGCGGCTTGCCCAAGCGGGCGCCGTCGGCTGTGGGTGCTAAGCGCCGCCACCAGGCGCCGTCAGGCAGCCGGAGCCTAAGTGATAGCTAAGGCACAGTATTTGCTTAGGGCCACACCGCCGCCAGGCCGGAAAATCGCGCCTAACACGGTAGAATATAGGTAGTTTGAGCTGCCTTACCGGGTAGTTAAACGTGCCGTTAAACCCTCCCTAGACGGCACATACAGACCTAATGCAAAGGCAAGGATCTTTTTTGACCCTGCCAAGCAAGAACGAGGAGCATATTAGACGTGGCTGAGCAGGATAGCACTGTGACTAACGACAGCTACGGAGCTTCAAATATCACGGTTTTGGAAGGCCTTGAAGCTGTCCGCAAGCGTCCCGGTATGTATATCGGTTCCACCGGTGAGCGCGGCCTGCACCACTGCGTATACGAGGTAGTGGATAACTCCGTAGATGAGGCTCTAGCCGGTTACTGTGACCACATTGAAGTCACCATCCTGCCCGACGGCGGTGTGCGCGTGGTAGATAACGGTCGCGGTATCCCGGTTGATGAGCACCCCACTGAACACAAGCCCGCAGTTGAGGTAGTACTTACCGTGCTGCACGCAGGCGGTAAGTTCGGCGGCGGCGGTTACTCCGTTTCCGGTGGTTTGCACGGTGTGGGTGTGTCGGTAGTTAACGCCCTGTCCTCCCGCCTGTCCGTTGAGGTGCGCCGCGACGGTTACGTTTGGAATATTGATTTTGCCGATGGCGTCCCCACTGCTCCCTTGCGTCGCGGCGAGGCCACTGACCAGACAGGCACAACCGTCACCTTCTGGCCCAACCCCGAGATTTTCGAAACCACCGTTTTCGACTTTGAGACGCTGCGTCGTCGTTTCCAGCAGATGGCCTTCTTGAACAAGGGCTTGCGCATCTCGCTAACCGACGAGCGTGACCTATCCGTTGACGGCGACGAAATTGCCGGCAGCGAGCAAGACACCCAGGAGCACAAGCACCGCAGCGTGTCTTACATGTACTCCGATGGTCTACGCGACTACGTGCACTTCTTGAACAAAACCAAGAAGGCCGAGCTGATCCACCCCGAAATCATTGACTTCTCTGCTGAGCAAAGCGGCGAGCACGGTGGTATGAGTGTAGAAATCGCCATGCAGTGGACTGCCGCCTACTCCGAGTCGGTACACACCTACGCCAACACCATCAATACCACCGAGGGTGGTACTCACGAAGAAGGCTTCCGCACCGCCCTGACCACGCTGGTCAACAAGTATGCGCGCGAAAAGGGTCTGCTTAAAGACAAGGAAGATAACCTCTCCGGTGAGGACGTACGTGAGGGTCTAACGGCGGTTATCTCCATTAAGCTCTCTGAGCCCCAGTTTGAGGGCCAGACCAAAACCAAACTGGGTAACACTGAGGCCCGCTCCTTTGTGCAGCAGACGGTTTATGCCCAGCTAACCGACTGGTTTGACGCTCACCCGGCAGACGCCAAGGCGGTTATTAGCAAGGCTAAGCAGGCTTCTGCTGCGCGTATTGCGGCCCGTAAAGCTCGTGAAGCTACCCGTCGTAAGGGTGTGCTAGAAAGCGCCTCCATGCCCGGTAAGCTGCGTGACTGCTCCTCACGTGACGCCTCCAAATCTGAAATTTTCATCGTTGAGGGTGACTCCGCAGGTGGCTCAGCGGTAGGTGGCCGCGACCCCGAGCACCAGGCGATTTTGCCAATCCGAGGCAAGATTTTGAACGTGGAAAAGGCCCGCCTAGACCGCGCCCTGTCCAGCGACACTATCCGCTCGCTGATCACCGCCTTTGGTACCGGCATTGGTGAAGATTTTGAGCTTGAAAAGCTGCGTTACCACAAGATCGTGATTATGGCCGACGCCGATGTGGACGGCTCCCACATCGCCACCTTGCTGCTGACTCTGCTGTTCCGCTACATGCGCCCGCTGATCGAAAACGGTCACGTCTACATCGCTATGCCGCCGCTGTACCGCCTCAAGTGGTCCAACGCCGAGCACGAATTTGCCTACAGCGATGAGCAGCGCGACCGCCTGCGTGAAGCTGGCGCTGCTAAGGGCTGGCGTATGCCCAAGGAAAACGGCATTCAGCGCTACAAGGGTCTAGGTGAAATGAACGACCATGAGCTGTGGGACACCACCATGGACCCAGCCCACCGCATCCTCAAGCAGGTCACCTTGGATGAGGCTGCCGACGCTGACGAAACCTTCGCGGTTTTGATGGGTGACGATGTCGAATCACGCCGTAGCTTTATCCAACGCAATGCTAACGACGTGCGCTTCCTGGATATCTGAGCCCTCGACTACTTAAAGAACAGGAATAACTTTCGTGAGTGACGACCAGATCGAAGTAATCGAGGAACCCGGATTCGACCGCGTTGAGCGCGTCGATTTGCAGCTGGAAATGCAGCGCTCCTACCTCGACTACGCCATGAGTGTGATTGTTGGGCGCGCCCTGCCTGACGTGCGTGACGGCCTCAAGCCGGTACACCGCCGCATTCTTTACGCCATGTACGACGGCGGTTACCGCCCCAACGCGGCTTTCTCTAAGTCTTCGCGTGTGGTGGGTGACGTAATGGGTAGCTTCCACCCCCACGGTGACGCCGCCATTTACGATGCCCTAGCCCGTCTAGTACAGCCCTGGTCTATGCGCTACCCGCTGGTAGCCGGACAGGGTAACTTCGGTACCCCCGGTAACCTGGGTCCGGCTGCGCCGCGATACACCGAATGTAAAATGGCCCCCCTGGCCATGGAAATGGTGCGCGACATCGACGAAAACACCGTCGATTTCCAGGACAACTATGACGGTAAAGAGCAAGAACCCACCATCTTGCCGGCCCGTTTCCCCAACCTGCTAGTTAACGGCTCTGAGGGTATTGCGGTGGGTATGGCCACCCGCATTCCCCCGCACAACCTGCGGGAAGTAGCCGACGGCGTACAGTGGTTGCTAGAGCACCCTGACGCTTCACGTGAAGAGCTACTTGAGGCCCTACTGCAGCGAGTACACGGCCCTGACTTCCCCACCGGCGCCACAATTTTGGGCCGTCGCGGTATTGAGCAGGCCTACCGTACCGGTCGTGGCGGTATCATCCAGCGCGCCGTCGTCAACGTGGAAGAAATCCACGGCCGCCAGTGCCTGGTAGTAACCGAGCTGCCCTACCAGGTAAACCCCGACAACCTGGCTGAAAAGATTGCCCAGCTGGTACGTGACGGCTCCCTGGGCGGTATTGCTGACATCCGTGACGAAACCTCCGGCCGTACCGGACAGCGTCTAGTAATTGTGCTTAAGCGCGACGCCGTAGCCAAGGTAGTACTAAACAACCTCTACAAGCGCACCCAGCTGCAAGACTCCTTCCCCGCCAACATGCTGGCGCTAGTTGACGGCGTGCCGCGCACCCTAAGCCTGGACGGCTTTGTACGTCACTGGGTGGAGCACCAGCTGGACGTGATTGTGCGCCGCACCCAGTTCCGCCTGCAAAAGGCCCTGGACCGCCTGCACATTTTGGATGGCCTAATGCGCGCCATCGACGCCCTAGACGCCGTAATCGCGCTGATCCGCCGCTCCCCCACCACCGATGAGGCGCGTGTGGGCCTAATGGAGCTGCTCAGCGTAGATGAAATCCAGGCTGAGGCCATCTTGTCCCTGCAACTGCGACGCCTGGCCGCCTTGGAACGCCTAAAGATTCAGCAGGAAACTGAGGAACTGCGCGAGCGCGTAGCCGACCTGCGTGACATCCTGGCCCGCCCTGAGCGTCAGCGCGGCATTATCTCCACTGAGCTGGCAGAAATCACTGAAAAATTCGGTGACGAGCGCCGTACTCGAATCGTGCCGCACGAGGGCGAGATGAGTATGGAAGACCTCATCCCTGAAGAGGAAGTGGTTGTCACCATCACCCGTGGTGGCTACGCCAAGCGCACCCGCACCGACAACTACCGCTCCCAGCACCGTGGCGGTAAGGGTATTAAGGGCGCGGCCCTGCGTGAAGATGACGTAGTAGAGCACTTCTTCGTCACCACCACCCACCACTGGCTGCTGTTCTTCACCAACCTGGGCCGCGTTTACCGCGCCAAAGCCTATGAGCTGCCTGAGGGAGGTCGCGACGCCAAGGGCCAGCACGTAGCCAACCTGTTGGCTTTCCAGCCGGGTGAAACTATTGCCCAGGTAATGGAGCTCAAAGACTACGAGCAAAGCCAATACCTGGTGTTGGCTACCCGCCGGGGCCTGGTTAAGAAGACTGCGCTGCGTGAATACGAATCCAACCGCTCTGGTGGCGTGATTGCCATCAACCTGCGTGAAGACGCCGACGGTAACCCCGATGAGCTGGTCAGTGCGGCTTTGCTAGATGAAGGCCAGGATCTAATTCTGGTTTCACGTCACGGCCAAAGCTGCCGCTTTACTGCCACAGACGCCACCTTGCGTGCTACCGGCCGCGCCACCAGCGGCGTCACCGGTATGCGGTTCCGCGACGGTGACAGCCTGCTAGCCATGGATGTGGTGCGTGCAGGGGCAGACCTGTTTGTGGTTACCGACGGCGGTTACGCCAAGCGCACCAGCGTGGATGAATACCCGGTTAAGGGCCGTGGTGGTCTGGGCGTGAAGGTGGCCAACCTGGTAGAAGCACGCGGTGAGCTGGTAGGGGCCTTGATCACGGACGAATCCGATGAAGTTTTGTGCATCATGGCTTCAGGTAAGGTAATGCGCTCGGCGGTGGCGGAAGTGTCCCGCACTGGTCGTAACACCCAGGGTGTCACCTTCGCTAAGCCCGACGAGAGCGACCGAATTATCGCCGTCGCCCGCTCCCAAGAACGTGACCTTTCCGACGATGATGCAAATGAATTAGGTGCTAGTGCCCAATCCGACGTAAATGAGGCAGTTAACCCGCCTTTAGAGGGTGACGAGCAGGCCCAAGAGTCGGTAGCCTTAGACGCGAATGAAAGCGAGGCCAAATAATGTCGGTACCCCCCTCGATCACGCCCCAGCCTAAGGGCAACCAGCCCAAGGGTGTTCCCCCCAAGGGCGTGCAGCCGGGACCGCCGCCGCGTATCCGCACCGCACCTCAGGCGGGCGGCTCACGCCCGGCGCCGCGACAGATGCCCGCATCTATGCCTCCGGCGCAGCCCCCGCGCCAGCACAACCCCAAGCCTGCCCCCGCTGCCGCTGAGCGCCGCTTTGTGCGCCTAGCGCTAGAGCGTGTGGACCCCTGGTCGGTTATGAAGACTGCCTTCCTGCTATCAGTGGCAGTAGGCATCATGACCATTGTTGCGGCTGTAGTGGTGTGGTTCTCCCTAGATGCGCTGCACGTGTTCGCCAAGATTAAGGATCAGGTACAGCAGCTTGGTGGTGAAAAGTCACTGCAGGCCGTGGTGGAGTACCTCAAACTTTCGCGCGCGGTTTCCCTGGCTACTGTGGTGGCGGTTGTGAACATCATTCTGTCCACCGCCCTGGCCACGATTGGTGCCATGATCTACAACGTGACCACTCACCTTATCGGTGGGGTCTATCTCACACTGGCAGATGACTAATTCAATTTGATTATCTGCGTCTGGCTCGTGTAATCTCTATCGAGTCAAACGGGCCTATAGCTCAGTTGGTTAGAGCGCATCCCTGATAAGGATGAGGTCGCTGGTTCGAGTCCAGCTAGGCCCACCACCGGTTGAACGGAGCAAATTAATGAGCTTCGCAGCTAAATCCCTGATTGCACTTAGCCTAGGTGCTTGCGGTTATGCCCTCTGGTTAAAAACCGCCCCTAAACGTTGGCAAGCGCAACCTTGGATTGAAGTAGCTGATCCGGCCTAATGGGGCTATGGCGCAATTGGTAGCGCACCTGCTTTGCAAGCAGGGGGTTACGGGTTCGAGTCCCGTTAGCTCCACCCAGTATCCGCTCGCAGTTAAACTGCGGCGGATTTTTTTTATGCCCACGACGGCGCCGGGCGGCTAACGCTATTGACGGTGCCGGCTGGGTGCCGGCTGGGTGGCACCGGGGCGCTGCGGAACCCGGCTGTGGAGGCCAGGAGCCTGACTGCAGGCGCGGACGTCGTCGTCGCAACTGCGGGCACCAAAGCCACTACGGGCGCATACTTGAGGCGTAACCAGTGGCTGGAGAAAAAATGCTGTTAGAAGAGTTCAAAATTGTGGAAGTAGCTGCCATTGTGCTGCGCGACGCCCAGGGGCGGGTGCTGAGTGTGCGTAAAGGCTCCTCTCCCAGGTTTCAGATGCCCGGAGGCAAGCTAGAAGCCCACGAAAGCCCCCTAGAAGCGGCTTTACGTGAAGTACGTGAAGAAGTGGGTCTGGACCTTAAAAACGAGGCTGTACGGCCCTTAGGAGATTTCAGTGCGCCGGCCTCAAATGAGCCGGGCTTTACGGTGGTTTCCCACGTATTCATCGCCGCTGGGGTCTTTAGCCCTCAACAGGTGCGCCCACACGCCGAAATAGCAGAAGTGGACTGGTTTGACCCCAGCGCCCCCACCACACGACCCCAGGCGCCCTTACAGGCCAAAATATTTGCCGCAGTGGCCCAGCTATAAGCCAGATCCACGCATAGCGCGGGTTATCCACAATTGCGGGGCAGATGCGTTAGTCACAGCTGGGGAAGCGTTATCCACAGCTGATGGGTTTTGTGTAAATAGAGCTGTGGATCTAGTGGATAACCTGAAAAATGCGTTCTACCAGGAGTTTTCCCCACCTGGGGATATCTATGTGGATAACTCACAAGCATGTAAGTCCACAGAGTTATCCACAACTGTGGAGTAAATACACAGGTGTTATTAGCTGGCTACCCACATGTTTCCACCTTTTTAGTGGGGTTATCCACACTATTTATACACAGCCTGTGGATAACTGTGGATTGTGGTGGGTGCGTCGTCGTCCAGCGCCGGCGCAGCCTGGTCCAAATAAAAAGTGGGGGGTTTGAGCGTTTTCGGCGCCCAAACCCCCCACGAAGGAATTAACTTCGGTTATTACTCGACAATGTCGATGGAGTTGATAACCACGTCCTGTAGAGGACGGTCACGGCCATCGGTGGGAGCAGCCTCAATAGCGTCCACAACCTTGCGTGAATCCTCATCCACTACCTTACCGAAAATGGTGTGCTTACCCTGCAGCCAAGGGGTTGCCACAGTGGTGATGAAGAACTGTGAACCGTTGGTGCCATGACCCATGCGGGTACCAGCGTTGGCCATAGCCAGCAGGTAGGTGTCGGCGAAGGTCAGGGAGTTGTCGATCTCGTCGTCGAAGGTGTAGCCAGGGCCGCCGGTACCGTTACCTAGCGGGTCACCACCTTGAATCATGAAATCTTTAATTACACGGTGGAAGGTGACGCCGTCGTAAAGAGGACGCTGGGTCTCTTCACCGGTGGCCGGGTCGATCCAGGCGCGCTTACCGGTGGCCAGCTCCACGAAGTTGGTGACGGTAATCGGAGCCTTGTCCTCAAACAGTTCCAGGCGGATATCGCCGAGATTAGTGTGCATAATTGCTTCCATAGCCTCATACTCCCACAATTTGCTTAGTTGGCGGCGTGGCCTACCCCATGGAAAAGCCCATGAAAGTTGTTGAGATAGTTACGCTGTGACCTAATTTTTCTTGTGGCGCAGCTTTTCAGGCAGGTTCGAATGGAATGAGAGCCAAAACAGTGACATTATTGGATGTAACGTTACTTACTTCTTTGAGGGAGTCATCATGTCTTGCCACAAACACGAATCGATCAAGAGCTGCAGCTTCTTCAAGGGCCTAGGTGTGGCCTCCCTAGTGGCTGCCGCCGCTGGCGCTGCTTTTGTGCTGTACAAGCGCAGCCAGCCGGTTGAGGACCCCTGGGCTGAGGAGTACTGGTCTGAGGTTGAGGCTGAAGACGAGGAAGAAGAAGCCCCGGCTGCTGAGTGAGTTTTCACTACACAAACAACGGTGTCGCCTAAAGCGGCGCCGTTTTTTGTTGTAATTTCACTATCTGTACAGTCTTTAACACACTGCACAAGCGGCATCTATGCTCAAGGCTATGACTCACTCATTGAGTAGTGTTAGAGATGGTTTGCGTGACAGTACCCCAATTTTCCTGGGATATATTCCGCTAGGTATCGCCTTTGGGATCGTATTAGTAACCGCCGGTATCCCCGGCTGGTGGGCACCTATTTTTGCCACGGTGGTTTATGCCGGTTCTATGGAATTTTTGCTGGTTTCGCTAATAACCGGCGGGGTGGGGCTAGTTACGGTGGCGCTTAGTGCCCTGTTTGTTAACGGCCGGCATCTGTTTTACGGCTTGAGTTTCCCGCGCAACGTGCCGCCGGGCAGATTGGCGCGCGCCTACTCCATCTACTCGCTTACCGATGAGGTGTATGCGGTTACTGCCGCTAAAGATCACTCACGCATGACTTGGCGCTATCTGCTAACGGTGCAGCTGTGTTCGCACCTGTCTTGGGTGCTGGGGGCCTGCCTGGGGGCGCTCGCTGGCAGCAGCTTTGGGGGCTTTATTTCGCAGCATACGGATGTGGCCGATTTTGTGCTCACTGCCCTGTTCACGGTGCTGGCAATTGAGGCATATAAAGCCAACCCCGACTCGGGCGCGCTAGTGGCGGCGTCGGTATCTGCCGCAGTGACGGTGGCCGTGGGTGGGCGCCTGGCCATGTTTTGTGGGCTGCTCACTTTAAGCCTGTGTTTAAGCGCCCTGTATTTACGACGACGGCGCTCGCTTAGCGTCACTGCGGCTGGTGGTGGCGGGGCTGATTTAAACCAGGCTGAGGCTAAACCGGGGCAGTTAAACCATCAACAGTGGGGTAGTGATGAGTGAATCTGTGGTTAGGGCAGCGGTAAGTAACTGGCATGTTTTAGCGGTGGTGGCGGTAGCTGCGGCCGTCACCTTCGCACTGCGCTACACCGGGGTTAAGGGTGCCGACCAGGTATCTCACCGGCCACTGATGCAGTTTTTGTCGCGCACCATGCCCCTGGGGGTAATGGTGGTGCTGGTGGCTTATACGCTAGGCGATTTAAGCGCAGATTTAGGCCGTAGCGCAGCCTTGGTGGGGGCAGTGGCTATAACCGCCGGATTACACCTGTGGCGGGGCAATGTGGCCCTATCTTTGATAGTTGGTACTGCCTCCTATGCGCTGCTAGCGGCGCTAGTGGCATGAAAAGCGCCTTAGCCCAACAGTTGGGCTAAGGCGCTAAGGCTGCTAGGTGTGGGCCAGAAAACAGTTTCAGGTTTTATGCCTGACCCAGTGGTTTTACTTCCAGCGCAAGATTCCGATGAACCCGGTCAGCATGAGTACGAAACCAACGTATACGTTGCCGTTGGCTAGCCAGTCAGCCCGGTGGGCCTTAATGAACCACGGCACCGGGTATTCGCCACCGGTCATGTAGGAAACCACCACCCAGGCTAGGCCCAGGCACATGATGGTGCACATGGTGGGGGCATACCAGGCGGGGCTGGAGATGTTCTTAACCTTGTGTGGGGTACGTGAAGCCTTACGGCGCTCTAGTTCCTTCTTGGCAACCTTGGCTTTGAGCGAGTCAGAAGACTTAGAGTCCAGCTGTAGGGTCTTACGGTCAGCCTTGCGGGCCTTCTTAGTTAGGGCCTGTTCGCGCTCAGCGTCCTTAGCTGACTTCTTCTTACCCGCAGACTTCTTGGAGTCATCAGAACCCTTAGCAGAGTCCTTAGTAGATTCCTTGGACTTCTTGGAGGATTTCTTAGCGGAGCGCTTCTTGTCAGAGCCCTTATCTGAGTCTTTTTCTAAGTCTTTGGTTGACTTCTTAGCGGAGTCCTTGGTGGCACTGGTAGTGGCGGACTCGTCCTTATCCTCGTCCTTGCGGGCTAGATCTTTGGAGCCATTTTTCGACACAGGATTCTCCGGTTCGTTTCTCATTTAGTGGAAGTAGAGTACTTTAGTGCTAGCTTACCGCTTAATCTAGGTGAGCAAGACCAGCTCAACAACCCAATGGAGTGCATACATGACCGCGCACGTTACAAGTCAAGCTCGGTCCCGAAAGGTACTGGATGTATTCCTGACCATTATTGGTGAGCTGCTGTTAACCGCTGGTTTACTAATTGGTTTGTTCTTGGTGTGGCAGCTGTGGTGGACGTCGATTGACGCTAACGCCAAAGCTGAACAGACCATGACCCAGATTCACAACACCTTGCCTACTTCACCTAAAAAGGCAGGTAATAAGCACACTGAGGCCCCACCTGTAGAGCCCACAGTGGCTTACGGGCAGCCTATGGGGGTGCTGATTGTGCCCAAGTGGTATGGCATCACCAATAACAATATGCCTATCTATCAGGGCACCGGCCAGGAGCTGCTGGATCAAGCAGCTGCCGGTCACTACCAAAACACCGCCTACCCGGGCGCTATTGGTAACTTCTCGGTGGCCGGTCACCGGCGCACTAACGGTAACTCCTTTAGGCGCATTGATTTACTTAAAGCTGGCGATGAGGTAATCGTTGAAACCGCTACTGCCTGGTATGTCTATAAAGTGACTGGGCACGAAATTGTGGATCCTTCACAGGTGGATGTGATCGCGCCTGTGCCCAACAACCCCAATGCGCAGCCCACCCAGCGTTTACTGACTATGACTACCTGCCACTCGGCCACACTAGGGGAGTGGGGTAACGATCAGCGCTGGATTGTGCACGCACAGCTGTCTTACTGGATTCCTCGCGGTGAGGGTCGCCCTGAATCTGTCCTATCCGATCCTGGCGTTAAGTGAGGCAACATGTACGGGTTTATTTTCCGCCACCTACCCGGCCCTAAGTGGCTGAAGGTAATTGAATCGCTAGTGCTGATTTTGGCCGTAGTGTTTGTACTGTTTGAATGGGTGTTCCCGCTGGTAAATACCTACATTGTGGGTAACACTGCAGAGGTTTCTAACGGTTAAAAGCCAGGCCTGGCGCCCACTACAGGGCGCTTAAAATGTTTTGTGCCGGCTCTTCCGAGCCGGCACACACCAAATCAAATGGAAATGATCACTTCCGAATATATCACAACTTAGTGGTTGTTGTTGTTACCTGGGTTGCCAGGGTAAGGGATAAGCGTTTCATTACCATTGCCGTTACCGTTACCGTTACCGTTACCGTTGCCGGTGGTGGGGCTAGGTGAAGCGGTAGGAGCCTGGGTGGCTGGAGCCGAGTACTGGCCCACCGTCAAAGTAATCTCAGCGCCGCTATCCACAGTAGCGCCAGCCTCAGGGCTTACGCTAAGCACCTTACCGTTCTGATCCTGCTGAGTAGTGGTCTGCTGGTTAATGGTGATCACCGTAAAGCCAGCGCTAGTTAGCGCCTTCTTAGCCTCATCAGTGCTCATACCCACCAGGTTCTGAGGCACCACCAGGCGGCCCGAGGCAACCTGTAGGTTCACAGTAGAGCCGCGCTTAGCCTTGGTGCCAGCTGCCGGGTCAGTAGAAACCACGTTACCGGCCTTAACCCCACCGGCGTCGACAGTAGTAACGTCACCAACCGTGAAACCAGCCTTTTCCAGGGCATTGCGGGCATCGCCTTGAGTCTGTCCAGCCACGTTAGGCACTGCCACAGTGGCAGAACCAGAGGAGAAGTGCACCTCAACCTTGGTACCTGGGGCGGCCATCGTGCCCGCACCAGGGTCATAGGAAACTACCTGACCCTCAGGGATCGTGTCAGAAGAAACATCAGCGCCACGCTGGAAAGCTAAGCCCACGCCCTCAAGGGTGCTACGAGCCCCAGCCTCATCCTTACCGGTAAGGTCGGGCACAGACACCGCCGATTGGGTTGGGGAGGCAGTAACTTCCTTAGATGGGCTACCCCCAAACACGCCGGCCGCAGCCAACGCCCCCACCAGCGCCAATAGCGCCACCAGGGTAATTAGGCCAATAATCAGCAGCTGCTTCTTCTTACGCTTAGCAGCCTCTTCCTCAGCCTGATGGGCGGCTTCCTCATCCTTAACCTTAGGGATAGAGCCGGTGTTAGTAGTCGTAGGAGCAGCAGGAACCCCTGGAGTGGGGGCGATAATCGTCGTCGCCTGCTGCTGCCAAGTCTCAGTAGCCGGGGCGTTAACCTGCAAACCACGGATAGCTGCCTGCAAATCTGCACGCATCTGGTCAGCGTTCTGGTAGCGATCCTCACGGTGCTTAGCCAGCGCCTTCATCACCACGCGGTCCATGGATTCGGGCACGTCCGGGGCGATTTGCGACGGCGGCACCGGCAACTCACGCACATGCTGGTAGGCAATAGCCACCGCCGAGTCACCTTTAAAAGGCGGGCGGCCAGTTAGCAGCTCATAAAGCAGGCAACCGCAGGAATAAATATCCGAGCGGGCATCAACCACCTCGCCGCGCGCCTGCTCAGGAGACAGGTACTGGGCGGTACCCACCACCGCATGGGTCTGGGTTACCGTAACCGCACTATCTTCAATAGCGCGCGCAATACCGAAGTCCATGACCTTCACCTCGCCGGTGTTGGTCAACATGATGTTTCCAGGCTTAATATCACGGTGCACAATGCCGTTACGGTGCGAGTAGCCCAGCGCCTGTAGCACGCCAGAAACAATCTCGCCAGCCTCATCAATCGGTACTGCTTCACCCTCGCTTAGTAGCTCACGTACCGTGTGGCCCTGCACATACTCCATAACAAGGTAGGGCACAGTCTGGGTGGAGCCATCGGCGCGAGTAACTACCTCTTCACCAAAGTCATACACGCCCACAATCGCAGGGTGGTTCAAAGCAGCAGCACTTTGCGCTTCACGACGGAAACGCGCCTGAAAAGTAGGGTCTTCAGCAATATCGCTACGTAGTAGCTTGATTGCCACAGTGCGAGACAGACGCTTATCGCGACCAAGGTACACCTCAGCCATGCCGCCACGGCCGATCAGTTCAAGCACCTCATAGCGTCCTGCCAAGACTTTAGAGATACGTGCTGTCACAATGCCTCCTGGGCAATAGATATGGAGGGGGCGCCAGCCTCGCTAGAGGCAAACTCTGCAATATTCGAAACACTGTGCGCACTAGCAGGCGGCATGTCACCACCGTCTAACGCGCGTACCGGCACCGCAAAAGCGCTTGCAGCCAGTCCAATTAGAAGTAACACTAAGAACAATACTGCCACGAGAACAATGGCATAGGTACCCGTGGACAAATTCGTGGGATTAGAGCTTTGCAGCAGATCCCACAAGGAATTGGCACCCGGGTTAGATTTAGGCATTCGCGAATGAGGCTTGTTACTAATCGGAGTGCCCTTAGCTGCTGTCTTGGGTTCATGCTGAACCTGAGCCCAGTTCTGCGGCGGGTTCGCGTTCCAGGTGACGGCGTCGTCGCTAGGCAGAGCAATAATGATGCGGTCTAGACGGCGGGCCAAATCCTGGGCGGTAGTGGGCCGGTCAGCGGGTTTCTTAGACAGCAGCGTGTAAATCAATTCACGCACATTTGCCGGCACCTGCTCAGGTAGCTCAGGAACCGGGTCGTTAACGTGCGCGTAAGCAATATCCACTGCGGTAGCGCCGGTGAACGGACGCACTCCAGCTAGTGCCTCATAAGCGATAACACCCAGCGAGTACAGGTCGCCAGCGGCGGTAGCGGCGGCGCCGGTAGCCTGCTCAGGGGCAAGATACTGGGCGGTACCCATAACCATGCCGGTGGCGGTCATGGGCAGCTGATTGGCTCCAGAGGAAATACCAAAATCCAGCAGCTTAGCTAGTCCCTCCTGGTTAACCAGGATGTTGGAGGGCTTAACGTCGCGGTGCACCACGCCAGCCTCGTGCACCACCTGCAGGGCGCGGGCGGTTTGGGCTAGCAACGGCAAAATCACGCTGGGGGGTAGGGTGCCCTTCTCAGCGATCAGCTCTGACAGGGGCTTACCCTGCACCAGCTCCATAATGATCCAGCCAGAGCCATCAGCCTCACCATAGTCAAGCACCATGGCTAGGTTAGGGTGGCGCAGGCCGCGAGCATTTTTAGCTTCGGTACGTAGACGCTGCAAAAACAGCTCGTCACCAGCTAATTCGGGGCGCATTACTTTGGCGGCTACAACACGTCCAGATCGTAGATCTTGAGCACGCCAAACTTCACCCATGCCGCCCATGGCGATGCGTTCGATCAGGCGGTAGCGGTCCTGAAGTACTAGTCCAGCTTCTGGTTTAATCATTGCTGCGTTGCCTTAAAGACAGTGGCTGCGATAGGGGCAGCTTCACTACCGCCAGTACCCGTGTCAGCGGTCTGATCGCCGCCATCGAGTACGACAGCGATGGCAATGGTTGGAGCCTGTCCGGAAGGACCAGCGTAGCCAATAAACCAGGTGACGGGGCCGCCGTCGCTACCGGTTTCAGCCGTACCAGTCTTACCCGCTACATCCATGCCATCAACCTGAGCCAAGGTACCGGTTCCCGAAGCAACCACCTGGACCATCATGGTTTTAAGCTGTCCCGCAACCGTCGAAGAAATGGGGGAGCGTGCCACCTTTGGGCTGGTGGTGGAAATGACCGAAAGCTTGTCGTCCAAAGTACGCTTAACCAGGTAGGGCTGCATCTGGTTACCGTCGTTTGCCACCGTGGCAGCAATCTGGGCCATTTGCAGAGGAGTTACACGTACGGACTGCTGCCCGATACCCGCCATTGCCAATTCAGCTTGTGACTTGACTGGCGGGAAGCTGGAGGGGGTAACCGTCAAGGGGATCGACGACGACGTGTTGAAGCCCCAGGCTTCAGCCTCGCGGGTGAGTTCCTGCTCGCCCACGTTCATAGCTAGCTGAGCGAAGGTGGTGTTGCAGGACTCGGCGAAGGCGTAAGTCAGGGTGACTTTACCGTTACCACAGGACTCACCCGCATAGTTTTGCAACTGGTGGGTGGTGCCCGGAAGGGTGACGGTGTCAGGGGCGTCAACTTGGGAATCAGGGGTGACCTTACCCAGGCGCAGTGCGGCTGAGGCGGTAATTACCTTGAAGGTAGAACCGGGTGGGTACAGGTCACCGCCAATGGTGCGGTTGATCAGCGGGGTGGCGCTGTCAGAGTTGAGCTGCTTCCAGGCGGTATCGGCAGTGGTGCCGTCGTGGCTGGCTAGCAGGTTGGGGTCAAAAGAGGGGGTGGAGACCATTGCCAAAATGGCGCCGGTCTTAGGGTTGAGGGCCACCACAGCCCCCCGCTTGGTGCCCAGGGCCTGGTAGGCAACCTTTTGCAAAATGGGGTTAATGGTTAGCTCAACTGAGCCACCCTGGGGCTGGTCTCCGGTGAACAGGTTCTGAATGCGGCTACGCCACAGCGACGGCGAAGAGCCGTTTAGCACCGTGTTCTCGGCATTCTCAATGCCGGTCATGTTGGAGAAAATAGTGGAGTAGTAGCCGGTCACTGGCGCATACAGCGGGCCGTTAGAGTAAACGCGCTGGTAGCCCAGGGAGTCGGAGGATTTAACTGAGGAGGCCACAGCCGTACCATCAACCATAATGGCTCCGCGCGCCTTACCGTACTCCTGGTAGATAGTGCGCGCGTTACGCGAGTCCTCAGTTAGTGAGCCGTACTGCGAACTAGATTCCCACAGGGCGGGACGCGCAAATCCCTGCAGTGAAGTCAGGGACACAAGCAGGGCCAAAAACATGCCCGTGACAAGCAAAGAAACGTGGCGAATCTGAGGGTTCATTCAAAAGCTCCTCTGATTACTTCCGTGTTTTGGTGGTCTTGGGCCGACGGCGGCTTGGGCCTGCCTGGCTGTACGGGCTGCACTGGTTGTACGGGCTGCTGCACCGGCTGGGCGGCGCGGCGGCCGTGAGCGCGGTTAGGGGTCACCGCTGGGGCCGGCTGTGCAACTGGGCTACCAGCGCCCTGATAACCTGCCGGAACTGGGCCGCCGGGGCCCTGAGGTGCACTCACGTTACCACCCTGAGGGCCAGCCTGTGGAGCAGGTCCACCCTGAGGGCCAGGACCCTGCGGGACGCCACCAACCTGGGGTCCGGCGGGGCCGTAGCCAGCAGCGGCGGCGTCGGGAGTGCCCGCGCTAGCAGCGGCAGCCTTATCAGCCTCCGCGTTTTCCTGGGCAATTTGGCGCCGCAGCGACTCAGGCAGCTCAGTAGTATCAATGATCTGTGGGGCGCGCACAGTGGGGCGGCGGGCGGCGTCGGAAAGACGCAGCAGCAAAGCCAAAATCACCCAGTTAGCTACCAAAGACGAACCACCGTAAGCCAAGAACGGCATAGTCAAACCGGTTAGCGGAATCAGGCGGGTGACGCCACCAACCACCACAAACACCTGTAGGGCCATGGTGAAAGACAGGGCCGTAGCCAGCAGTTTGCCAAAGCCATCACGTAGCGCCACCGCAGTACGCAGGCCGCGTTCAATGAAAATAAGGTACATCAGCAAGATTGCGGTTAGACCGGTCAGGCCCAGCTCCTCACCAAAAGAGGAGGTGATGAAGTCAGAGTTAGCGAAAGTAACCAGGTTGGGGTAGCCCTTACCCCAGCCGGTACCAAACAGGCCGCCAGAAGCCATCCCAAACAGGCCCATAACCAGCTGCCAAGAGCCACCAATGGAGCTGTAGACCTTGTCATCCATGGCAAAGCGCCAAGCGTTAACACGGCCAGTTACGTGGGCCAGGTGCGAGGACAAAATCGGCTCAAACAGCAGCCATAGCAAGGCTAAACCCACAATGGCTAGGGTGGCGCCAATAATCAGCCAGGAAGGGCGGTTGGTGGCCACATACAGCACCACCACGAACATCCCGAAGATCATTACTGATGTGCCCAGGTCCTTCTGCATCACCAGCACCCCAATGCTGGCTGCCCACACCACCATCATTGGCATCAGGTGACGCCAACGCGGGAAGTGGATGCCCAGGATACGCCGCCCAGACAGTGCCAGGTTGTCGCGGTTAGCTACCAGGTAGGAGGCGAAGAAAATCGACAGCAGCACCTTGGTTAGCTCTGCCGGCTGGAAGCTCATACCCAAGCCGGGAATCACAATCCAAATCTGTGAACCGTTGATTTCGTGGCCCAAACCAGGGATGAAAGGCAAAACTAGGCAGACAATACCCAGCCACATGCACCAGGTGTCCCAGCGGCGCAGTTGGCGGTAGTCGCGGATAAAGAACAGCGCCGCGCAGCACAAAATTACGCCAATGGAAGTCCAAGCCACCTGCTTGAAACCCACAATGTATTCAGTCTGCTCAAGCTTGCGGTAGGCAATGTCTAGGCGGCTGATCATGGCCAGACCCAGGCCGTTTAGGGCCACCGCAGTGGGCAGTAGCACCGGGTCGGCGTAGGGGGCGCGCCAACGCACCCACAGGTGCACGGCAATGGAAATACCCAGCAGCGAGCCGGCTAACTGCCAGATTGAGGTGGGGGCTGAGCCGGTGCGGTTGAGGATGGTCAGCAAGAAGCCGCCCAGGCCAATGACCAGGGCGATTACTAGTAGTAGAACCTCAGACCAGCGTCCAGAACTAGGTTTAATTAAATTCACTTGCCAGACCCCGCTGTAGGCGTTGTGTCCGATCTGGTGCCGGGTTTAGGGGGGGCCGGGGAGGAGGCCGAACCTGCAGGCGGAAGGGTGGACGACGACGTCGGCGTGGGGTCGTTCATGTGGGAAGTGACTGTCTTAGAGACATAGTTGCGCGCTGAACTTAGGGATGGCAGCAGCACATTTTCGCTCAGGCGGGCCCGCATCTGCTGGTCCAACTGGCTGGGTTTGGGAGAGGCAACCTTTTCTACGGGTTTGGAAAGCTTAACTGGGCCCAGGGTTTGCGGAATGCCCTGGTAAATGACGATGGAATCGCCACTGATAGTCACGTAGTACTGGTTTTGGGTCCAGCGCCAGGCGATTGCGCCCAAGCCACCTAGCAGGGCCAGGGTCAGCAGCACGGTCAGGATGCGACGCGGCCAACTCCAGCGTTTGGTTACATGCGGGGTGGTGTCAACGAGTTCTTCGTCTTCTTCTTCCTCAGCGGGGAAGTTAGGCAGCAAAGCAGCGGCCTTAGCGGCCGGAGAGTCCGGTTCAGGGGCCGGCGGGGAGGCGACAGTGCGCGGCTGCACCACAGTTTCGGAGGCGGCAGAGCCCACTACCTGCGGTTCAGTTTGCACATTGGTGGAGTCAACGATGTCAAAGATGACGGCGGTGATGTTGTCAGGGCCGCCAGCCTTGCGGGCCAGGGCGATCAGCTCTTCAGCAGCCTCACCCGGGTCTTCCACCTTGTTCAAGATGGATTCAATGGTTTCCTTGCTAACCAGTCCGGATAGACCATCTGAACACAGCAGCCAGCGGTCACCCACCTTAGCTTCACGGATAGATTCATCCAGCATGACGTCGCCCTGGGCGTCGCCAAGCACACGCAGCAGCACTGAACGCTGGGGGTGGTGTGAGGCTTCCTCGCGGGTTAGCCGGCCGGTTTCAACCAGGTACTCCACGAAAGTGTGGTCGCGGGTGACCTGCTCCAGGTTGCCGTCACGTAGCTGATAGGCGCGCGAGTCACCCACGTGCACCATGGCTAGCTTATTGCCGCTACGCATAACCGCAATGCAGGTGGTGCCCAGGCCCGATAGGGCTGGGTCGGCGGCAGACAGGGCAGCCAGCTCAGCGTGAGTGTCTGCCACGGCCCCACGCAGTAGGGCTAGCAGGTCTTCAGCGCCGTGCGTGTCATTGTCTAGGGGGGCTAGGTGGCTGACGGCAACTGCAGAGGCGATGTCGCCACCAGCTGGACCACCCATGCCGTCACATAGGACGCACAGGTGTGGGCCGGCGTAGCCGGAGTCTTGGTTGGAAGAGCGCACTAGACCAACATCAGAGCGCGCTGCGTAGCGTAGAGAGATCACGGCCTCAGCTCCAGGGTGGTCTGGCCGATACGGACCGGGGTGTTCATGGGAAGTTGGACGGTGCCGGTGACGGGATTACCCCCTAGCAAAGTGCCATTGGTGGATCCTAGATCCTCCAACCACCAAATACCGTCCTGCGGGAAAATACGGGCGTGACGGCCCGAAGCGTAGTCGTCGTCAAGCACTAAGGTGGCCGCAGGGGAGCGGCCAATAATGATTGAACTAGGGGTTAGCGGCACAGTTGAGCCTGCTAGCGGCCCTTCTGTGATTACTAGCCGGGTGGCTCCGCGTTGGCGGCCTTCCACCATGCCGTCTGCCTGGCGGGTGCGGGCCATGCGGCGTCGTCGGTCAGTGGTTGACGACGACGCAGCCGTCACTAGGACGTCGCGGCGCAAAATGCGCAGCGAAGCCCAAATAAAGACCCACAGTAAAACCAGATAGGAAAGCCGTAGGAGAGTGAAAGCTAATTCGTTCACCCGGAAACCTCGTCACTACCGTCCCAGAACATAATGGTGGTGTGACCAATGGTGATGGTGTTGCCGTTGACGAGGGTGGCCGCATCCATACGCACCCCCTCAACGAAGGTGCCGTTGGTGGAGCCTAGGTCAGTGGCGACCGTATGTCCTGCGGTTAGGCGAATTTCCAGGTGACGACGGGAAACCCCGGAATCGTCAACGATAATGTCTGACTCACTGCCACGACCAATGATGGTAACGGGGCCGGTGAGCATATAGCGCTGGCCGTTAATGTCCAGGATGGGAGAGGTAATAGTTGGGCGAGTCACGGGTGCCGAAGCGTCCTTACGTGTAAAAGCGTTTACGTGGATAGCGTGCGGATTAAGGGAGGGCTCCGCAGCAAAGCTGATGGCGATTTGGCCAATGAAGGAATAGCCCTGGGTGTGGGCGTGGCGGATGAGTTCCTGGCTCATCTCGGAAGCCAGCACGCTTGAGCCCCAAGCGTTGATCTGGTCAAAGTTGATCGGTGCTAAAGAAACCTGGAACACGTTGGGGGCAACAGTGCGGTCACGTGAGAAGGCCGTGGCCTTCTTATCCATGGTTTCAATCAGCTTGGAGGTGATCTCGATCGTGTCTAAAGGCTGGGCATCTTTGTGAACTAGACGGTTAGCAACAGCTTCCCCGCTTCTTTCGATACGGTCGAACAGCCCCATTTGCCACACCTCCTACAGTATTCAGGCCGGGCTGGCCTATGAAACTTAACGCGCTCTCAACTATCCAGGTTAAACCGGTAGCTCATAAGTCTAGCTACTGGCGTGGCCTTTGTGGACTGTGAGAGCAGTGGTACGTCCAATACAAGGGTCATGATACCGGTTAATGCTGTGTTGCATCTGGAAGGACATATCCCCATGTGACAGAGATCATAGTCTAATTTGCTGCTTTCAATTGGATTTTTAGGGGTGGGTTCGTGCTAGTCTTTCAGAGCGCCGCGCGGGTGGCGGAATTGGTAGACGCGCACGGTTCAGGTCCGTGTGATCTAACGATCATGGGGGTTCGAGTCCCCCCTCGCGCACCGGTAAGACCGGGTCAGGAAACTGGCCCGGTTTTTTGTTGCCTTGCTCGGGCTGTCTGGGCCGGTTTTGCCTGTGTTTGCTTTGTTTTCGACGACGCCGCCGGGGTTTGGCTGATGCTGCCTGGCCCTGTTGGGGCGCAACGTGAAAGCGTGAGGGGTAGGCGACGTCGTCGTTGAAATTAGCGGGATTTACGCTGCAATGCCCACATAATTACCAGCGCTAAACCCACGCCCAGGCAGGCCCCAATGCCGTTTTGAAAGACATTGTCTATCAGGGCGCGCCGGTGCAGGGCGGGGAAAAGCCACTGGATGGTTTCGGCTAGGGCGCCTAGGGTGAAGCCGCCTAAACACCACTTCCAGGGGCTGACTTTGGGCCAGCCGCCCATCACCAGGCAGCCCAGGGGTAGCAGCATAATCAGGTTCAAAATCACGTCTTTGCCGATTGCGTTTAGGAACCAGGGGCCCACATTTTCCTTTAGTTCAGCCACTTGTGCGCCGCTGGGCCAGGTTACGGCCACAATCACCGCCAGCAGCATGGGTGGGGTTAAAAATCGGGCCAGGCGCGACATGGCGCCTTGATCGTCCCAGGTCAGGCGGCTGGGTAGGGTGGTTTTTAACCGAGTGGAAGTAGATTTTTTGTTATCAATTTGCAATGCTTGCGCGGCGTTTTGCGCGCTCGCAGGGGCGTCTTGGGCGCTCATAGAGGGGGTTGGGGAGGTGCCGGGGGAGGCTTCTGGGGCGCCCGGGGAGGCAAATTTAGAGGACGAGAGGGGAGATTGGGACATATAGGTAGTCTAGAGGTTGAGTATTAATACTCACGGGTGGTGGGCGCGTGATTTGTAATTTCACGCTGCTTGGTCTGCGGGGCTGCCGGGCTTGGTATTGGCTGGTCGGCGCGCCGGTGGTGGTCCCTGCCCCTGATTCTCCCCAGCCCAGGCGCGGTCTGCCCCGGCCCGTGGGGCTGGCGGGCTTGGCATTGGCTTGGTCTGCGCGCCGGTGGCGGCCCTGTGGCCGGCCTTCTCTGCCGCGTAGCCGCGCCCGCGCCCCGGCCCGGCGCCTTAGCACTAGGGGCGGTGTCGGTTAGCCTGTAAGGGTGATGCACGCGATCTCGCAGATTCTTAGCCAGGCCCCGATTTTGACGGTGTTCCTGGTAATCGGTTTGGGAACGGCGGTTGGGCAAATTCCCTTCGGACCCATCCGCTTTGGGGCGGCTGGCGCCCTATTTGCGGGCCTGGCCCTGTCGGCAATAGTTCCTGGCCTGGGCCATGACCTGACCTTGCTGCGTGCCCTGGGCTTGGGGCTGTTTTGCTACACGGTTGGTATTGCCGCTGGTAACACCTTTTTCAGGGACCTGCGCCGCCAACTGCCGCTGATGGTGCTGTGTGTGGTGGGCCTGGTTTTAGCCGGGGTTGCGGGGGCTGGCTACTGCCATCTGGTGGGGGTTTCGGGCGCCTACGACGCCGGTGCTTTCGCAGGTGCATTAACCTCACCGGTGCTGGACTCGGCAATTGAGGCGGCAGGAAACCAAGACCCGGCAGTGGGTTACGCATTGAGCTACCCGGTGGGTGTGGCCGTAGCGATCATTATGGTGGCCCTGGTGGTGCGCCGTAACTGGCCCTCCAGCAAAGACCCCCGCCCAGCCAGCGCGGATGGGATTGTGGCCACCAGTGTGGAGGTTAAACAGCGCATTGATTTAGCTACCCTGCCGGAGTTTCAAAGCGCCCAGTTCCGCCTGTCCTATTTAGAACGCGAGAACCAAACCCGCGTAATTAACCCAACTGAAGAACTGCTGCCCGGTGACCGCGTGGTAGTGGTGGGTACGCCGTCGTCGTTAAGCGCAGCAGTTGAGATGCTGGGAAGCAGCCTGGACTACTGCCTGGCCCACGACCGTTCCCGCGTGGATTACCGTCGCCTGACAGTGTCTTCTACCGCCGTGGCCGGGCGTACCATTGGCGAGCTGGACTTCCCTGGGCGTTTTAATGGGGTGATCACCCGGGTGCGGCGCGGCGACCTGGATCTACTAGCCAGCCCCGAAATGGTGCTGGAACTAGGTGACCGGGTCATGGCGGTGGTGCCCAGCGAAAAACTGGAAGAGGCCGCCAACTGGTTTGGTGACTCTGAGCGGCGCGTAGCCCAAATCGACGCCTTCACCGTGGGCTTAGGTATGGCCCTAGGTGTACTGGTGGGGCTGATCGAGGTGCCGCTACCGGGTGGGATCACCCTGAAACTAGGTGTGGCCGCAGGTCCACTGGTGGTGGGCATGGTGCTGGGCTGGGTGGGGCGCACCGGCCCCTTCATTTGGGGGCTGCCGCACGCCGCCAACTCAACTATTCGTCAGTTGGGTTTGCTGCTGTTCCTGGCGGCAATTGGGCTTGACTCAGGCCAGGCATTTGCGGCCGCAGCTTTCTCAGCCACCGGCGTGAAGGTGGGGGTACTGGCGGCCCTGATTGTGGCTATCAGTGGCGGCGTGGTGTTGGCTGGTGGGCGAGTGTTTGGCTATAGCGCCCAGCGCAGCGCCGGCGGTTTGGCTGGTTTGGTGGGGCAGCCGGCTATTTTGGCTTTCGCTCTGTCTAAGGCCGACGACGAACGCATCGAAGCTGGTTACGCCACCTTGTTCGCTTTGGCCATTATCGTCAAAATCGTGATGGTGCAGGTGCTGGTAGCGCTCTAGGCGCGGCGCCCAAGCGGGCCGCGCAAGCGCGGGAGCGTGCCCCAGGGCCGCGCACAGTGCCGGGCGGCGAGGCCATGTGCCGGGTGGCGAGGCCATGTGCCGCATCCGTGCAAGCGCGAGCACGCGGCAAAGCGCGGGAGTTTTACTTGGTGGCCGACAATAGATCTTGCTCCACCCGGTCGGGCTCGCTAAAGGGCTCATCGCCTGCCGTCAAAAATACGCTTAGCCAGCGTGAACGCGGGTCAGAGTCAATCAAGATGCACTTGGCAAACAGGGTTAGCGGCACCGCCAAGATAGATCCCAGGCCGCCAATAACTACGGTCCAAAAAGCCAGTGACAGGAACGAAGTGGTGGTGTTTAGCCCCACCGCGTCGCCAGTGAACTTAGGCTGTACCAGGGACTGAATTACAAAATTAAGCAGCGAGTAGGCTACAACCACCCACAGTGCAGTCCACGGCCCATCAGCCACCAGCGCCAACAGGGCCGGGGGGATAACCCCCAAAACAAAACCAATGTTGGGCACATAGTTAGTGATAAAAGACAGCACACCCCAGGTAATAGCCAGGGGCACACCCAAAATCCACAACGCAATCACGTCAAAGACGGCAACAAGCAAACCGAAAATAGTCGAAACCATCCAGTAAGAGCGCACGGCCCGGCAAAAGTGAGCGACGGCGTCGTAAATACCGGGCTTAAGCACCCGCAAAGAGCGAGCCCGCACCGCCACCGAAGAGGTGTCGAAAGCCAAGAAAAACACAGTCAGCAGCATCAGCAGCATCAGCGAACCAGTGGAAGTGACTGAGTCAACCACTGACTGGGCCAAGTTAAGCAGCTTAGAGCTGTCAAAAGCGCGCGCCTGCTGCAGCAGCCAATCTTCATCCACCCCGAAACGTTTCACGCTGCGCATCGCCTGATCAAAAAGCCCCGTGAACTTAGAGGCGTAATCAGGCAAAATCATGGCGAACCGGCTGATGGCCACCCCCATAGCTACCACCATGGCGGCAATAAACACATAAATCGCAAGGATGCCAGTGGTGGCCGCAAGCCAACGCGGCAGGCCCTTTTTTACCAGCCACTGCACGCCTGGGCGCACCGTGATCACCAGGGTTAAGGACAAAAACACTGGGCCCACAATTGAGCGAATAAAGTACAGTCCCAAGGTTGCCGCAGTGGCCATGGTCAACACAGTTAAAACCACTTCGCCCTGTGTACGCGTGTCACCGGTGCGGGTCACTTTCGGGCGTAGCTTCGCTATGGCAGCCTGCGAGCGGTTAGCGGCAGCTAGTTGCGATTTGCGGGTTTGCATTGCTAGTGATCGCTTAGACATGTGTTTATCCAATCATGACCAAGCCCGCCCATGCATTATGGCATTGAGCGTGTAGGCACTTGCATTGCGTTCGCGGGCACTTGCATTGCGTTCGCGGGCACTTGCATTGCGTTCGCGGGCACTATGGTGTTGCCCATGCTGGCACTATGGCGTTGCGCTCGCGGGTACTTGTGCCTGCAAAAAAGCGTCGACGACGTCGTAGTAAGCCTGCGGGTTAGCGCGCCTAACCTGGTGGCCAGCCCCAGGCATAACCTGGCCGCAAATATGGGGGTTTTGCTCCATAAGCTGCGCTAATAGCTGCGCCCCCACCCGCGCCTCGCCGCGCCGATCGCCGGTAAGCAGCAAGGTGGGCAGGCTAATGGACTCCATGAGCTGGGTAAATTCCACCTCGGGCGCCACCACGCCGGTGCCTAGTAGGGACTGATCCAGCTGCTGTGAGGCCCACAGGGACGGCAAAGCCTCCTGGGCGCTGGGCTGACCGGGCGTGCCCGCGTTTTCCAGCAAGGCCACCAGTGAGGCGGGCAGATCCGCCAGGGTGCGCCTGACATGGTTAGCCCGGGCCTGGCCGCGTCGTAGCAGCTCACTTGGGCTGCGGGTGCCGTAGCGGGCCGGGTCTTCAAGTACCAGAGCGCTAACCAGGTCTGGGTGCTGGGCGGCCACCACGGCGGCTGTGGCCGCGCCCATCGAGTGCCCAATCAGAATCGGTTTAAGACCCGCTGCGGGGGTGGGCTCACTGGCCGTGCTAGTCTCGCTGGCAGCGCCTAGGCCGCTCTGGTCGTTAGGGGCGCTGGGCCTAGCGGCGGGCGCGGCATTTTGGGCCGGGGCGGGGGTGGCCTGTAGGTACTCAAGTACCTCGACGACGTCGTCAACCAACTGCTGCCCGGCACGTAACAGCTGCTGGGGCTGCCACCTGGGGGAGAGACCGTGACCGCGCGCGTCCAGGGCAATAACTCGCCAGCCGCGCTGCGACCAGTGCGCGATAGACGGCCAGTTAGCCGCCGCCGAGGAAGTAATTCCGTGCAGTAAAACCAGTTGTGGGGCGCCCACAGGCCCAGCTTGGATAGAGGTAAGCACCCACTAATTATTTCTGAAATAGACTTAAGACATGAGTGAATTGGAACCCGGCGTCGCTAAACCGCGCATGAACGTGGAGTCATTTAACCTTGACCACCGCCTAGTCAGCGCCCCCTACGTGCGCGTAGCTGACCGTAAACGCCTGCCCGGCGGCGATGAGCTAGTCAAATACGATGTTCGCTTTACCCAGCCCAACCAGGCACACCTAGAAATGCCGGCTGTGCACTCAATTGAGCACCTCACCGCCGAGCTGATGCGTAACCACACCAACAAACTGATCGACTTCTCACCCATGGGCTGCCAAACCGGCTTCTATGCGCTCACCCTAGGTCTAGAGCCGCCACAGTTCATGCAGATCCTGGAGGCCACCTTCCGCGACATCCTGGCTGCTGAGCAGGTGCCCGCAGCTAATGAAGTGCAGTGCGGTTGGGGCGCCAACCACTCGCTAGAAGCCGCCCAACAGGCGGTAAGTCAATTCTTGGCGCAGCGCGCAGTGTGGGGGCAGGTCATGGCCCAAGCTGCGGGTGAACCTGAGGCGCCGGCGGGTGAACCTGAGGCAGCGAGTGAACCTGAGGCGCCGGCAGTCAAAGCCCAGGCACAGGCAAGTGAAGCCCAGACGCCGGTGAGTGAAACCCAAACTGCGGCAACCGAGCCCGCCAACTGAAGCAAGGAAAGGTCCGAGCCGTGAAAACTTGTAATTTCAACACTGCGCCGATCATTCAGGTGGCCATGGACGAGGAACTGGCCCCCTTCCTGGCGGCAACCGAGCCCGCCAAAATCGACCAGGTGGGCATGGAACAGCTACAGCTAGGCCACGCGGCAGTCTACGCGCGCGTGCTAAGCCCGGCAGCCAGCGCTGCTGAAAGCTCTGCTGAGGTGGCGGGCGCTGAAAGCGCGCCAAGCCAGAGCCTGGACGCAGAAGGCTACCCGGTGCTGCTGGTGCGCTCCAAGATCGGCGGCACTAACGCCGCAGCCGCCCTCACCAGCGTAATCAGCCTAGTTTCCAAGCAGCCCCAGCTAGTTGTCAGCGCCGGAACCGCAGGTGGCCTCAAATCCGGCATCGCCGTGGGCGACGTCTGCGTCTCCACCACCCTGGCCTACACCGACGCCGACGCCACCGCTTTTGGTTACGTACGTGGCCAGCTGCCGGGTATGCCCGCCACTTACTCCAGCGACGACGTCGCCCGCGACATGGCCCTAGCAGCCAGCCCGGCCCTTAACGCGGCCACCCCCACCAGCGCGAACGCCAAAATCTACAGCGGCCAAATGCTGGCCGGCAACAGTTTTGTCACCGCCGCGAATGTGGGCGACACCCGCACAGCTTTCCCCGAGGCCATCAGCACCGACATGGAATCCACCCCGCTAGCGCAGGTGTGTGAAGCCTACTCGCTGCCATTTATTTCCGTGCGAGGCGTCTCTGACCTGTGTGGACCCGAGGCTGGCGAAGACTTCCACATTGGGGTTGACGAAGCCGCCGCGCGCAGCGCCGCAGTAGTAACCCAGCTGGTGCGTAGCTACCTGAAGTAGAGGCCACATCCCAGTAAAGCTTTAATGCTTGATTAAACAAGTCAAAAGCTTCATCAAAATCGCCTTGTTCACGGGCCTGCTCGCCTTGGCGTACTAGCTGTGGGGCGAGTCGAAAAGACTCGCCCCACACACGCAGAATTGGGCGGTTTTACACCAGTTTTTTGGCTCCTGGCGAATTGCCTAAAGGTTTAGGTATTAACCTGTTTCGGTATTGATCAATATGCTGACCTTTAGCCTAGGGAGCTAAAGGCCAGCTTTAATCAAGTAAACCTAGTTGGTGATTTCGCAGGCCTGGTAAATGTTAGTTAGCATCGCCAGGCGCTGCTCCAGGCTAGCCTGCTTGGGTACGCATACCTTAGCCCCCAGATAGTGGCAGCCTTGGTTTAGGGCCAAGTGAGCGCAACGCTTGATTTCCGCCTCACTCATCAGCGACGTCGGCTCATCCACCCGGGCCGGCAGGTGACCATCAATCCAGCCATAGCCATACTGGGTTTCTTCCGGGCCAGCGCCAGAGAATAGCAAGCCATCCAAAACCCCGCTCTCACCGGCTGCAAGCACATGCTGGTAGGCGGTTTCGGCCTGACGCCCCTCCACCACAGAGCGGCCCCAGTTAATGTGCAAACCAATACCTAACTGGCTGACCACCTCAATCTCAGTTTCCAGCGAGAGGAAACCCTTTTCAGGTTTGCGCTGCTCAATGAACTTATCGCAGTGCTCAATCACCAGTTTGGCGCCAAACCAGTCCCAACCCAGCAGCTGCTCAAGCGAACGCTTAAAAGCATCGCCATCAGCCAAACCAGTAGGAGCCGAGTGCAGCTGCACCCGCGCCACCAGGGCGCGGCCAGAAAGCTCACATAGCTGACCCAAGTCGCGGTGCAGTAAGCGGGTGAATTCCAAAGCAGCCTGACGGCCGGCGTCGTCGGGAGAAGCTAAACCAAAGTTAGCGTCCTTCCAAACGTGCTGCATTGTGCCCGGAATGGCGGTAATAGTGTTGAAATTCCAGTGCTTGGCCAGGCGGCTAGCCAGCAGCGGGGCCTGCGTGGCCAACTGTCCGGGGTAAGGAATCTCCACGCCGCTAACCCAAGGCTGAGCGGCTAGCAGCTGATAGTAGTCAGCCTCCAGCTCCGGGGCGGGAAGTGAAGCATAAGCTCCAAGAACAAAAGGGGTAGACATCTTTAGCTTTCCTTAATGAGCTCGTCGTTGCCGTCTTCAGGACGCACATAGTCGACATCGACCAGTTTGTGTGGCAGAACATTGGTGTCAACAGACATCATACAACTATGATGAAAATTTGGGATTACTTTTAGGTGTCTACCAGTGCATGACTATCCTGCCTGATGGTATGTTGGGCCTGCTGTGGGAGCGCGAGATGCAGGGGCTGTATTTCACGCGTATCCCGCTGGAATGGATTGAGACCGCCAAACAGTAGCAGTGGCAGCTGGCCGTCAACTAGCAGTGGGCCGGCATCTACTAGGCGACGGCGGCTGCTAGAGCAGAGCAGCAAAATAGCAGCCGGCCGTCAGTGGCACAGTTGCAAGCGCAGAGTAGCAAGTCAGAGCTGCATGAGCGGGTGGCTACCGTAATTGGTGGCCACCCGCTTGTTGGGGGTTAGCGATAGTCCCCTAACAAAAACGTCAGGAAGGTGAACCTGTTGAGGTCGACGTGTAGGGATATCATGATGTCATCATGTAGTGAAAGGTGTGGTTTTCGTGGCTGACGTTAGTTTGGGTCGTTGGGCTGATACTGATTTGAGTGTTTTGTATGACATTTTCTATGAAACTGGTACGCGGCTTATGGGGGCGTTTGTTGCGTTAAGGTATGCGGCTCGTGAGGTGGGTGATGAAGAGCAGGTTGAGTTTTGGTTTGGTGAGTCCCATCGGGTGAGGGATGCGCGTCGGTCGGTTGATTCTAATGATCGTGCGGCGATAGTTGCCATGATGGAGGCTTTCAATCACGAGTTGCGGTATATCAACTATGCGCGTGGGGTGAAGTAACCATGGTTGTTGATGCAGTTACTGCTCAGGAGGCCTGGGCTGACGCTAAGATTGAGCTTTTTGGTGGTGTGGTGCCTTCTGTGTCGCCGGTTTTAGTTTCGATTGGTGCCCAGCCTGGGGCAGGTAAAACTAGGGCTTTGGATGCATCTTTAAAGACGTTTTATTCGGGGCAAACTTTTGTGTCGATTGTTGGTGATGATTTTCGTAAATTTCACCCGGATTATGAAAAGTTATGTGCGTTGCCTGATCCGGAAGTTATGCCGCGTGAGACGGCTGAGTTGTCTGGCTGGTTGGTGAGGCAATCGTTAGATTATGCCTCTGAGAATGGTTATTCTTGCGTGGTTGAAGGTACGCTGCGTAATCCGGAAACAACTTTAGGTACGACTAGGCAGTTTGCTGAGGCGGGTGCTTCTACTCATTTAATTGTGTTGGGGGTTAGTCCGGCAGAGTCGTGGAGTGGATGTTTAGAGCGTTATATTAATGCTTTAGAAGAGGGCAAAGCTGCGCGTTGGACTCCGTTAGAGGCTCATAATGCTGGGTTGGAAGGAACGCCGAAAACTTTACGTGCCGCTGAGGCTGATTTATCGGTTAAGCGTATTAGTATTGTTGATAGGGCTGGAGTGGTTCATTATGACAATGAACGTGGTGTTGGTGGTCAGTGGTTAAAGCCTGTTGGGGCTGTGGGTGTTCTTGAGAATTTGCGTGGGAATGTGGCTAATAGGGCTGCGGTTATTGAGCGAATTGGTTTACTTCAAGAGCGTGCTGTCAGGTTGGGTGTGCCCGGTACTGTACAAGATGGTATTTAAACATTCGAATGTTTTAGCTAGGGGCGACGGTAAGTAGTTGCATACTAAAGCGGACGTGATTGCTGGGATAAAGAGTAAAGCGCATGAGATCGGTGACAAAAAAGCGCGGCAACCACGGTCACATTCTATTGAAAGAAAAACTGGCCCTAAATTATAGGGCTAAGGCTTATACTTCGCTTTCGTCTATAACTAGTTTAAGTTCCTCTCTAATCCCAGAGTAGCAAGTAAGCGGGTGGCTACCGTAATTGGTGGCTACCCGCTTAACTTGGGTGTGGTAGGCAGATTGGATCTGCCAACATCAGGGTTATTGTGCAAAATAACCCTGATGAGTGAGCTTGCTAGGAAGTCCCTAGTGTGAGGTGTTGTCGACGTGCATCTACCCCATCAGTGGGAAGAGTATCGACGATTAACCCTCTCTTTGGATTCTGCCGCGAGCTCTTCCACGCGCTTTTCAATAGCCTTCTTCATTTCTTTTCTAGAAAATTTAGGCGGCTTGTCGCCGGGCTTCCAGTGCCCCTGCCCTGGCTGCCAATCTTCTACGTGTGAATTTTCTGGGTCCCAGTATTCAGAATCCTTGGCCATGAGTTGGTCCTCCTTGTGATCGGATTGATCTCTATTAGTATAGTATTTTTTAGTGTTTTGTAGACCGAAAGTAAAAACTAATTTTACATTCTGGACATAGTTATAAAGCCCTTTTCGAGAGTTAATTAGTTAACCAATAGCAGAGCTGCAAATTGCAGAGTAGCCAGTAAGCGGGTGGTTACCAATCTTTATGGTAGCCACCCGCTTACTTGTGTGGTAGGCAGATTAGCCTTGCCAATATTGGGGTTATTGTGTAAAAACCCCAACTAGTGTGCTCGTTAGAAAGCCCCTAGTGTAGGGTGCTATCGACGTGCATTTACCTCATCGGCGAGGAGGGTAACGACTGTCAAGTTCCCTTAGAACTTCAGCAACCATATCTTGTGTACGCTTCTCGACGTACTCATTCACTTTCTTTTTAGAAAATTTAGGCATCTTGTCGCCGGGCTTCCAGTGCCCCTGCCCTGGCTGCCAATCTTCTACGTGCGAATTTTCTGGGTCCCAGTATTCAGAATCCTTGGCCATGAGTTGGTCCTCCTTATGATCAGGTTGATCTCTACCAGTATAGTATTTTTAGCGTTTGTAGACTGAAAGTAAAAGCTAATTTCACATTCTGGACATAGCTGTAAAGCCCTGTCCGAGAGTCAGCATAACGCATCGTCTGGTTAGCTATCTCGCCTATCCGATTTTATTCCCATGGATAGTGAAGCAATCCGCTCAACGTTTTACGAAGTGATTCGCACCAATCAAGCCAAGCGTTCAATGCATTAATTCCTTGGTGGTCAGTTATTGCCCAATTAATGAAGATGTATAAAAGAGCCCCAAAGATAAGTACGTGAGATAGGCTCCAGAGCCAGCGAAAAACTCCATACGTGTCAGGAGCGTCAAAATTACAGTAAATACGCTCAGAAGTGCCGTCATCGTTCATTGCATGTTCACTTTCTTTTGTTACGAGTTGACGACTTCAGGGATCTGATTCTCAGAGTTAGAGTCCTGACCCTTGCTGGTAGCTTCCGGTTTCAGTGAAGGTAATAGCTTAATTGGTGCTTCTTGAGAGCTAAGTACCCAGTCGATAACTCGCAGAGGGTTTAGCGGATCATACAAGTCGCGCAAAACTAAAGAGTCAATCGCAAAGAAACGTACATCCCCAAAATCGCTCTCAATACGGCGAACAAAACCATCTTGTTCAATCTCAATCAGCCAATCACGCACAGTGTCGGAAGTTTGTGGATCTAGAGACTTACCGATAGGAAGTTTGCGAAGCACATCAGTCTTTGTAAGAACCACGGCAAGGTGGCGGTCTCTAAGATCCACAGCCTCTGAGTTAAGCCTGTCAACCACTGAAGCATAGGCTTCCTCTTGGTCACCGGTAGCAACCAAGATCTTAGATAGATCGCGGGCAGTACTCATTTGTGCCTGTACGCGTGGTAAAGCAAGCGGGTCAAGTACAAAGACCATTGTCGGTGCCGAGTTAACGTAAGTAAGCTCTTCGGTAGCCTGCAAGTTAGTGAAACTCTCGCCAGCTGCGTCCATAACCTGCAGCTCAACAGTCTTACCAGAGCCAGTTGTCAGTTTGAGCGGTCGCCCTTCTGGGCGCATAGTATGGATCGTTTTTTCAGTGGCAGTGCCAGAATCCAAAGCTTGAGCAGAGGCTCGCAAGAAACCATCCGCCTCAAGATTAAGTCCCGTTAGTGAGCCATTAGTGGTGGCAAGTTGATTCCCTGCTGCTGTAAGTGCTGCGGCAAAGAAACGGGTCTTGCCGGCGCCAACAGATCCGAAAGCAGGAAGCTGAATAGTCATACGCGATCCACTACCTGTCACGAGCTGTGCCCCACAGCTGGGGCATAGTGCAACGAGCATTTCCGCAGCCCCCCTAACCGTAGTTGGGAAACTAACTCCACAGGCACAGTGGCGTGCAAAAATACCAAGCGGCCCCGGAGAAATATCGTGATGCACAATTGTGCAATCTGGGTTAAGGCAGTGATAGACCGGCTGAGGGTTGGTCTCGTAGCAGTAGGGGCATTTAACACTGGCTCGCAGTCGAGACATTCGAACGTGGTCCCATAAGCGATACAGCGATATAAATAGCAGCTGTAACAGGCAAACGACGCTGCCAATAACGGCCATAACGAGTAGCCAAACTATGTAAGAAATGTATAGAACTACTACAAATGCTGCATATGGGATGGGAATAAAAATAGCCCAAAGAGTCCATAAAGGAATTTTGGATAGGGGTCCAAATATGTCGCCAAAATCATGAAGCCACTCAGGTATGCTGGGAGTAAGTGAACTATCTTGTTCCCAAACAAACATGTTGCAGGAATCTGTTAATACTGTGCGCAAATCAGCATGTACAGCTATCGCGTCAAGTTTCGCCTGATAGGGATTGTATAAAGGCCATGCCTTATCCCAGCCAAAGTGTTTAGCAAACCCGCGCGGCGCGTGCTTAATAATGCGCTGTGCTGCCACCAGATCTGGGTTAGCTAGCTTAGGCTCTTCCTCTGGAAGGTCAGTAACAAGTACACGTATTGGAACAATGAAGCCCGTAATTAAGGCAATCACGGCCGCGATAACGGATGCGCAGCACCAATAGATAACTACCCAAGAAAAGATTTTCAGTAGCGAAACTATGGCTAGCCAGAGAATAAAGCCGCCAGCAACTACGAGTCCAATAAATAGAGCTACTGCAATTAAGCCAAAATTCTCATCCATTAGTTATCTTGCCCCTTTATATTTAACAGACCACTAGCTGCTTTAGTCAGTTTCCGCTTAAGGCGCCCCTTCTTTGCCTCTTTAACAAAGTTTTCAAAAGCACCAAAAGTTTGCTGATTTATTAGGTTCTCCTTGGCTGCCTGGCTCACCAGGCCTCTACGCGCACGATCATCAGATACTTCAACTAGGAAGTCCTCGGCCCCCTTAGAGGGGGATTCTAAAGGCCCATGCATGGCTTTCAAGGCCCAGGTAACAGCATTAGCTGTTTCCCTAACGGTGCTCGGTCTGGTGCTTAAAAAGTAATGGACAGATTTACGTGCCCAAGTCTCACTTGCACCAACCAAATGTGACACACCCACAGTGTCAGGGCTGGTGAGAATAATCTGCCCCAGAAAATCTGGCATAAGTGGAGACATAGCCGGAATGTAAGTTAGCACCGTAGACAGGTAAGGATTTGGTCTACGCGAGTAGGCAGCAGCATCACGACAATACTTGGTTGCAGTAACTACCTGCGCAGCATATGCACGCAGCCGCTTGTCACATACCCCAATCCCTGACTGATTCAGGCAAATAAGCAGTTGGCGCAGCTCCACCAGAGGCTCCCCGGTAGCCAGGGCAGCAAAAATCTGCTTAAGGAGCCACCTGCCTGCCTCAACGGAAAGCTCGCGTTGAGTTTGGGCCCAAGCAATGAAGAATTTATAGTTTTCAGGCAGTTTCGCCTGGCCAAACAGCAACCTCCAGCTATCAGGTGGCAGCTGCCCCGCAGTTTGTAGCTGAGCGGTGCATTCAGCAGTAGGCAGCTTGGCAAGCTCAGCAGCAACGTTCCACTGCCCCACAATTGCGCGCGACGTCGTCGTTAAAGCGGGACTTGTTGCCAGCCACGCCCAGGTGCCCTGCATAAGTAGGCGCAGATCATCTTGACCACCTGCACACCAACACTTCACAAGCGCATGGGCGAGCTGCTCAACGATCTCCTCGACATGCTCCCACTGCTCACACTGCTCAGTTAACTCGGGGTTAGATGCCCACAAACGCGCAGTCCGAGCCACCAGCTGTGGCCGTAATGAATCCACAAGTGGGGTGCCAATAACGCTAGCTGTGGTCAAAACTGCTGGCAAAAGGCTGTCAGCAGACTCAGTTGCCACCTGTGATAGCAACAGTGAAGCCTGAGCTTTAGCGCTTTCATCCTCCCAGTTCAAACGCAGCTGGGTGGGCGCCGTCGTAAGTGTCTCCAGCAAGGCTTCACGTAAATGAGGGCTAGCGCAGGCAGATTCCAAAGCTGACATTAAAAGCCCAACAGCGAGGTCATGGCTGCCCGCCTGTATTAAGGCAACTACTGTATTACCTGCTAGCTGTGCATCCTCAGGTGTGCTTAAAGCGCAGGTGACGGCAATATCAAGCAGAGTGTCGCCGTAGAAGAATAGTTCGTCTTCTTGTTCAGCCTCAGCAAGGTCGTGTAGCGCCTGCGTGGCGGTGAGCCAATCAGTGTGATCCCCATGAGTTTTGGGGAATGAGGCGAGGCTAGCGGCGCGTGTAGCAAGGTCGCGGCCAAGGTACTCCTCCCAGCGCCTGGCAACGTCAATTGCTGCAAGTGCAGTGGTGGAGTCTTCTTTAAGGAACCAGTTCGCTTGAATCAATGCTGATTCGCTGGGGGTAACCTCAGCGATAGCGCGGCGGTCTAGATCAATAATGTTTACCCCAGCCCGTGGCGTGGAAGGATCGGGTTGGGGGCCAAAATCTGGGCTGGCTGCCACAATATCCGCTCTTGTAGTCATGGGGTCTGCTACGAGACCACGGATACTTAGAGAGAGCGAACGTGATGTTTCAATGAAAAGCGTAGCCAAAGCAACCCATTTCATGGCGAGGGTTGCGTCAGCGGTGATAATAATCAGGCGCTTGTGGGCTGGGTCGGTAACCTCTTCCACCATGGTGAGGAACTGGGGGAAGATACTTGCAGCCCAGGCATTAGCCTTAATCATTGCCTGTAGCGCTTCTGCCTCAAATCCAGGATCTACCTCAAGCGGGGAAGACCACTGGTTTAATGTCTGGCTTGGAGCCTTTTTAAGGCGCCAGTTGGTAGCTCCCAGCAGCTGGGCGGGGCGCATCATGCCGAAGTCGTCAGGATCAGAGGTGGCAATAGCCTCGGTTAGTAGGTTGCCGGGGCGGCCATTGTTGGTGACACCCGTTGAGATACCACGTGAGAGGTAATAGCGCCCGCTGTGCCCGTAATAGGCGAAGGAAGCTGGGTGATCTAGAGGATCATGCTCAACGTTCCAGCCCACAACCACACGGTGAAGCATGTTGCTGCGGATAACCTGACGGTCTTGGGCGGTTATACCTTCCGAGATGGCTTGAAAGTTGAATCCATCAATGCCATCAATGGCTTCATTGGCCCGAGTATCTGTATAAATTGCGACGTCAAACATTTCCTCAGCCTTGCTTCGGGATAAAGCCGCGTTCAGTCATAAGCCACAGCAGCGGTTCTGCCACACGGTGGGGGATAAGGCCGCGTTCGTCGACGCGTTGCGTGGAGTAATTTGGTTCCGCTCCCAGGGCTGATAGGCCGAAGAAACGGTAGTTTGCGTAGTTCGTGTCGAGCATTGTTAATAGCCCGTCCCCGCCCCAGTGAGACACCAGGGAGGCAATGTGGTCGTGCACGGACGTAGCTTCAGTCTCGTCAAAGTAAGGCAGCTTCGAGGAAGGCTGACGGATTGGGTTGTTTGCGGGAATGTCATCCCAGAAGGCATCAATTTTAGAGATGACGACGGCGACCGGCTGCTTAATCTTCCGGTTTAGTTTCGTCCGCTCGTTTTGACGCAGAACTTCTGTGATGGCGTGCAGGACGTTTTCTGGTGAGGTTTCGACCTGTTGATCAGCGAGAGCCTTGCTTCGCCCAGTGTTGTTGGGGAAGCTGAAGGGGTCAAGCAGAAGAATGATCCCATCGGTTGCCAGCAGGTATGTCATACTCAGGGCGCGCTCATCGGCGGCCAGGTCTTCACCTGCGGTGTCGTAGAAGGAGAATACGGTTGATTTGTAATCGCCTAGCGTGCTCTTGGCGATTCCGTCACGAGGCATCTTCCATTCGAACACCACCGGGGTGCTTTTTTCTCCAGCGGTTTGCTGGGTCTGTGGCGGCAGCTGTCCAGCTGTAGATTCCATCTGGTCAAGGAGGTTTTGTAGTTTCTCAGCCTGACCGTTTTTTTCATTCGCCCCATACAGGGTAATTACATGCCGGAAGCGTCGAGCAACTGGCCCGTTTGTTGCCAACTCGCGCATGAGCACCGCCAGCATTACGGTCTTACCTGCTGAGCGGGCACCAACTAGACCAAAAAGCGGGGAATCGCTTGAAAAACCATCAGGTAGACGCGAGTGGCATTGCGGGCACAGGCGCACACCGGTTGTCCCCAGGCAATCAGGGCACGTAGACCTTCTGATTTCATGGAACATTGAACGGTTTGAAGGCGTGAAAGTCGGGTAGTACTCGTTTAGATCACCAAAGTACGTTGAGCGTGCGTCGTCGACTTTTTTGCTGCACGCTTTCTTTCCCGCGACTGGGCGACCAAGGCAGCGGAAAGTAACCTTACGCAAATCAATATTCGTGTAGCAGTAAGGGCATGGAGCCATAAAATTAGTTAGACGCATTTGTCACCCTTTCATGGATGAGGTGGGTGGATCGTTAAGAATGATCTTTGAAGCTGGATCAGCAAATAGACGTACCCAGTAGGGGCCTTTAAGTTTGGGTACGCGGAATGTGCAGGATTGGGTTAATCCTGAGGAAAAGTCCAAGTGGAGATGGGCGATTTCTTGTCCATCTGTAGCTTTAGCGGGCATAAAAGCCCCAGGGGTTAGCACTGCTATAAGATCCACGGTCCCGGTGAATTCTTCACTGGTGACACTTGCCCGTGCCTCATGTCCACCAAACACTCCTTTGGGGAGTTTAAGCTGATAGGACATACTGGGTGGGACTGCTTCCAGGCTGATGGTTACTGGCACTAAAGCAGCTGTTTCGCTGAGGCCAATCACTACTGTGGCCACGCCTACCTCGGTAATTAGCTGCGCATTGGGGATATTCACCCCGCCATCATGTTTATAGGTGAGCCTATCTACGCGTTTTTGTCCCTTTTTCCCGTCAAGACTGGACCAAGTCACGTCCATCATGTAATCACCGTGAGGCCAGATCCAGGAGATCTTCAATTCGGACCCAAAACGCATGGCCTCTACTTCACGAGGGTGCGGCACTTTACCGGCAACCAGAGAGTTTCCGGCAATTGCTTCACTGCCATCCCAAGTAAGTGGCACAAGCATGCGTATATCTCGCAGCTCATAGAAATCCATTGACTGGGTAGCGCCGTCATTGCGGATAGAGCCAACCACCCGTTTAGCAGTTAGCTTGTCGAGCTTATCTGTGCTTAGGAGGTCACCTACCTTCACTGGGCTATCAAGAGGAAAAGCCCATAAATCTGTGGTGTAGCCAGGAACTTCGCTCCACTTGGCTCGCACTCCCGCTTTACCGTTAGGCATTGTTACGTTGGCTAGGCACAGGTCGCGCACAGCCTGGACAGTGCCGCGTGGAGTTACATCAATTGTGGCTGTTTCAGAAAGGTTAGATTGGCCGTTAACAATGTAATGGGCTTTGAGGACAAGCGTGTATTTTTCCCCGAGCTTGAGGTTGTCAATAACCATTCGCCCTTGTGAGGTGGCCGGGAATTTACGGCGCGAGCCATCAGCTTCCACTACCTCCGCTGACACCCCAGCTGCCTGCTTGGCTACCTGCCAAAACACAGTTGCATCAGTGTTGGTGACAGCCGCATTGATATCAGTTGGTGGAGGTAACACAGTGAGGCTAGAGACTGCCGGAGTGGAATAGACCCCCTCCTGTCGCAGCGCAAAAACTGCATAAACGGACTGTTGCGCAATAAGTGGATCGGAGTCGAAAGCCTCCTGCTCAGTTGTTGAGGGTACAACCTGGAACCCAGCTTTAGGGTTAGCTGGGGCGCCGGAATCACTACGTACTACTACATAGCTGACATCTTGATCCTGGCTGCCTCGCCAAGAGAGAAGCACGCCATTACGGTTTGAAGAATAAGCCAGGCGCAAATTAGTTGGGGCATCTGGGGGAATCTGAGACAGCAGGCGGACAATTTCTGTGTCTTCATGGTCTACTGCCTGTGCATCAGCTAATGCCTGGCGTGCCCGGGCATAGTCTTTTGCCTCTGCCGCTTTATGGTAAGCATCTAATGCGGATTGTTTGCGTTTCTCAGCAGCTGCTAGAGCCTCAGCTACCTGCAAAGCTACAGGATTTTTTTCCTCCCCAGCTGTGCCAATAAACGAAGTGTAAAGGCGACGCGCCCCCGCTAGGTCACCAGCAGCAATCATTTCTTTAGCGCTGGCTAAATCTGGACCTTTGCTGCCGCCCCCCGTAGATACACTAACCACCAGCCTGCGAGCATCTTGGTCGTCGAGGCCAAGCGCTGTGAGGCGGTTAAGTGCCAATGTTGGGGTAAGTCCCTGACGAGCTACCAGATTATCTGTCAAGTCAGCAAACCAGGCTAGAACGAAGCTTTGTAAAGCAGCGTCAGTAGAAGCCTTCTGCTCAATAACAGTCAGGGTTTTCTTGGCGCTTTCCGTGGCATCATCAGAGCGGGTATTAGCAGCTGTTTTAGATTTTTTTAGGTCAGCGGTGGTTACACGGCGGCGGCTGCGTCCGTCGACGACGGCGCTTAACTCATCAATTACGCGGATGTCGCTTGAGTGTGAGCCTCGCTCATGTATAAGCAGCACGTCAACAAGGCTGCGAAACGAGGGATGCAGACGTAACTTTGAGGATGAAACCCCCAAGTCCGCCATCGACACCTTTAACTTAAGGTATACCTCTACCCCTCTTGCTTTAACCGCGCCTGCCAGTTCCTTATCGCTAACAGATGCGCTAATCCCATAGGACGAAGCCGCTTTACGTAATTCCTCAGCTGTAACAGCACCAAGAGGATTATCTTGTTTAACGGCTAAAGCAAAAGCTTTAAGCTCCTCCTTGCGGATTTGTGAGGTCTTTTTAATTACCTCATCCCAAAAAGCTGGGTTGGAAATGTAATCACCCAGTGTGGCTTTGGAAGTTTTGACCAATTGCTTGATCGAGACCACCACAGGGATCCTGGTTTTGTTCAGGAACATTTCCAGGTCCCTGAAGTGCTTTGTTAGCTCGGCATTAGACATGCCAGGAGTGAGGGCGAAGAGTGCGGCAGCATCAGCCTTGGCTAATGCCGTAGTTACACTAGCGCGGTCGGTTGCATCATTGAGAGCTCGAAGAGCGTCTGCAATGGTGGCCTGCCGGGATGCGTTCGCTTTCAGTGGTTGCAGAACGGAATCCCGATACGCTTTCTTGTCGAACACCGTAGTCTTCGCCTCACTCCTGTGCTTCTATTTAGGACCGGGTAGTGATTCGGGCGATCTGCTTCTTGGCCTTGTTGACTTCTTCTTGAGTCAGGACCGAGACCGCAGCCTCTGCCTTGAATGACTTACCGCTCTTCGGCTCGACAACGACCAAAGTGGCGACGCCTTCCGTTGAGACCTCCAGGGTGACATCAATGGGGTCGTTCGCGTGCAGATACGGCAGGCCAGTGATGGTCGTGCTCGGACCTGAAACCATGGCTTTGTTCGCCTCTGGCTCTTCGGTTTCGGTTTCGCCGCCCTGTTCGTAGAGAGCTACCTCAACGCTTGACTGGCCATCGTAGAGAATGCCACCTTCCATCGAAGCTGAGAGGGGTAGCGTCTCATTAGCGTGCGCGAGGAAAAGAATGTACTCCTCGTATTCTTCCCTGCCGACCTCTCGAACTAAATTGACTCCCAATCCGCGCGAGAGGACGTTGGTGACAACTGTGCGGCGCGGGCCGACTCCTGGTCGTGACTTTGAACCTGAGTCGCCGGATGCGGCGTCGGCATCTGCATTTGAGAATTCTGGCGCAGGCAGCTCACCTTGGCCAAAGATTGCTGCACCCTTGGCAACAGACAGGTCAAAGTCTGTGTTTTCTACGTTGAAGCCAGCTTCAGTCAGGGCCTCCCTGATCATGGGCATACGTGAAGAACCACCCACCAGCAGGTAACGGTCAACATGCAGGTTGGGGAACTTCTCCTGAGCCGTTTCGATGACACGTCGAGTGATTTCAATGGTTTGTGCCACCAAGTGTGAGGTAGCTGCTTCAAACTCTTCTCGGGTGACCTCAACGCGCTGCTTCTTGTCTTGGAAACGTAGCAGCAGGTTAGTGGAGGCGCGTACGGTGAGCATCTTCTTGGCGTCTTCTACCGCCACTCGCAGCTCAGTCATGAAATCGTCATCCAGCGAGGGGTCATTGTCCTCGTCAAGACCAGCCTGTTCAATGAAACGCTGCAAGAACAGGTCTTCTAGGCACTGGTCCCAGTCAGCACCACCCAGCAGGCGGTTTCCGTCAATCGCGATGACTTCCACGTTGCCGGCGCGCGTCTTGAGGATGGTGGTGTCGAAGGTACCGCCACCAAGGTCGAAAATGAGCAGGGTTTGCTCTTCTTCTTGACGAGCGCATAGTGAGATAGCAGCTGCGACGGGCTCGGGGATGATACCGACGACGTCGAGACCGGCAATTTCCCCAGCCTGCTTTGTAGCTTGACGCTCCTGGGTGCCAAAGTAGGCGGGCACGGTGATAACAGCTTTGTTGATATCAAGCCCGTTCTGGCTGTTGGCGTTGTTTACTAGCTCTTTAAGGATCAGCGCAGAGATAGATTCAGGAGTGTATTCCTGCCCCTGGAATTCGAGCGGGTATTCCTCACCCATGTGACGCTTAATCAGGGAGCACGCATTGTCAGGGTCGCTGACCTGAGTCTGCTTGGCCTGGCTGCCGACGTCAACGGTTCCGTCGTCGTTGAAGTACACAACCGAGGGGGTAGTGTCGTCGCCTACGAAGTTTTTGACGATTTCTGGAATGCCAAGTTCGTTGAGAAGGGCGACGGCGGAGTAGGTCGTCCCTAAGTCAATTCCATATACCTTGTCGCTCATGCGAGGGTTCCTTCCTGATTTTATTGATTTATGCCTGAGTGGGCGCGGTGTCTAAGGCCGCGTCATAGCGGTAAACGCTTACCTGTGCGGGTAGGAAAGCTCGCTCCGCACCAGGACGGATAAGTCCTTGTCGTAGCACCTTTGCCACGGTCCAATCCAAAGCGCGTTCACCTGTTCGCACAGACTTGCGTGAGGCGTGGACGGCCCTGTCAAAGGTATCGCCAGGTTTTGCTCCAACTGAGTCGATACCGATCAGATCGAGCGCTTCAATGAGTGAGTCGTGGAAGAACTCGAACTCAACGTCTGCCTGGTAGCCTTCGCCGTGTGCGCGGGCCAGCTCCACTGACTGTGCTGACTGGGTTACCAAAATTGCCAGTTTGACCATGACCGGCCCGAGCAGCTGCTGAATTTGGTCGTTCTGGAGTAGCTCGATGCGGCTTTGCAGTTTGCCTACTAAATCCTCGTAGAACTTTGCGCGCTCATTGAAGGCACTTAAATTTGTGTCTACGCCTGCGATAAGTTCAGCGATTTCAGAGTTAGTTACTTTAGCGTCCACATTGTCGCTAGTTTGGGTTCCTCCCGGGGTTGCATTAGCTGTTTCCGTAGGGGGGTAGCCAGGCGTAACGGCTGGCGCAGGGGGGTAATAGCCGGAATTTACCTCGCTATTTTGCCCATAGTCTGGAACGGTGCCACACGTATCGTCCATCGTAGGTCTCCTTCAGTTGTTACAGAGTCGACTGCAAGAGTCGCCAAACAGAAGGGCACGCCAACCAACCGCATTATGCGGTTGGTTGGGTGTCCTAACCGTCAAGTGTGGTATGTGTCAGCCACCAAGTGACTGGCAGAGAAATTTGCCACCCTTAGCCCATATGGGAATCGGGTTAAGGGTCAAAAAGTGTGTCCGGAATCGCGGATTTTCACGGATTGACCTG